>Ga0272441_10011141_pt1 | contig 13412 bp, 15 predicted proteins | sample SSMProp6N_FD_193582 | JGI IMG/M metagenome (GOLD analysis project Ga0272441, IMG submission 193582) | Marine sediment archaeal communities from Little Sippewissett salt marsh, Falmouth, MA, United States - SSM-Prop-6N | ecosystem: Environmental > Aquatic > Marine > Wetlands > Sediment ... | reverse complement strand
GGCAGACGCGGGGGAATAACACCGCCTACCTCATCGAGATGGACGGGGTAACGATATGTCACCTCGGCGATATCGGTCATGCACTGAACGCCGAGCAGATAGAGGAAATCGGGGATGTCGACGTGCTGCTGCTGCCGGTGGGCGGCGTTTCCACGATTAACGCTGCCATGGCTGCCGAGATCATCCGCCGCATCGAACCGAAGGCCGTCATACCCATGCACTACAAGACGCCGTTCATAGACCGCGAGCTTGAACCGGTGGACGACTTTCTGAGGGAGATGGGCCAGGAACAGGGAGAGCCGCGCCCCAAGCTGACCGTGAGCAGGACCAACATGCCCGCCGGCTCACAGGTCTTCGTCCTCGGCTGCTAGGCCCGTTTTACCGCGCGGCGTAACGCAGTCGTAAAGCTATTCCCCCATGAAGGTGGTGAGAACTACCGCGTCTGCGTATATATATGCTCAATCGGCATCGAGGAAATCGAGCAGCAGCCGGTTGAACTCCGCCGCATTTTGTTCGTGGGGGGCGTGCCCGAATCCGGGAAGAACCGCCAGCCGCGCGTCAGGTATCAGCTTTACCGCTTTCCGGGCTATCGAGACGGGCAAGTACGGGTCGTGACGTTTCCAGATAAGGAGCGTCGGCGTCTTCAGAGTCGGCAGGTCGTCCGTATAGAGCCAGGGGTACTCTTCACCCTCGCGTGTTAAAAACTCGGGAAACGGCTGATACAGATGCAGCGTCCTGCGTAATTTCCACACCGCGAACTGGACGATGGTCCCGAACCGTGACATGTCGCCGAGTCCCGCGGCATCGACTAGGACGAGCTTGCGTATGTTCCCGTCGTTGCGGAGTGCGGCGTCCAGACAGACGAGGGCGCCGAAGGAATGCCCCAGCAGGGCGGGCTTTTCCAGGTGCAGCGTATCGATGAATCCCAGCAGGAAATCGATAAAATCCGAGAGGTAGTAGCCGTCTTTGTCACGGTCGCTCTGGCCGAAGCCTATCAGGTCCGGCGCATAGAGGCAGTAGCGCCCGGAGAGCGCCGCCATCGTGTTCAGCCAGTCGCGGGAATCGCTGGCGCCGCCGTGCACCAGCACCACCGGGGGGCCGTCGCCAGCCCTGCGGTAGTGCACCCGGCGGCCGTTTACCCTGAGAAACAGGTCCTGGATGCCGGGAGGGCTGCCGTTACTCTGTTCCGGCATCATGGGCCGCCCCCAGTTCAATGTACTGTAAAAATTCCCCGAGCAGCCGGGAAACGACCATCTCGCGGTGATAGATGCAGTAGAAGTCCCGCTGCAGCCGCAGTCCCTTGATGCCGACCTGCCGGACGTAGCCCTGCTGCAGGCACGGCGTGAGGGCCAGGTTGGAAACGAAGCCGATACCGGCACCGGCGGCCACCGCCGAGACCACCGCCTGCGTGCTGCCGAGAATGAGGGTGGGGACCCACGTGCTCACATCCAAGCCGGCCCCGGACAGGAACCGCTCGACGCTGCGCTGCGTCCCAGAGGTCGCCTCGCGGAAAATCAGCGGCTCGCCCGGGAGTTCCGCGAATGCAATATCGCTCCGCCCGGCGAACGGGTGGTCCGGGGGAACGATGAGCACGATTTCATCACCGGCCATCCGGAACGATGTCAGGTCCTGTCCCTCCGGGGCGGTGCCGCAGAAGCCGACCTCGTAGGAGTTATTGCGCACGCGTTCGATGACCGTCAGCGAATCGGAAACATCCACCTGTACGCGTATCGCCGGGTGCAGCCTCTTGAAGCGGGAAACGAGGGGCGGCAGCAGGTATTCTCCCGGCATGGTGCTCGCGGCTATCAACAGGTCGCCGGAGACCTCCTCGCGCAGTTCGTCGAGGTCGAGCCGGAGCCGCTCACGCTCCTTTTCCACGGTCACGGCGAAGCGGAGCAGCCGTTTGCCGGCGGTGGTCGGGACGACGCCGCGTTGGGTGCGGTCGATAAGCCGCGCGCCGAGCTGCTGCTCCAGCTTCTGGACCTGGAACGATACCGCCGGCTGGGTTATCGCCATTTTCCTGGCGACTTCCGAGAAGCTGCCGAGACGGACGACCTCTCGGAAGGTCTTCAAATGGTCTAAATTCATATCGTTTCGTTACTATAAAATATATTTATCTTGAACAATAATATAGCTTATGATATAATCTCCCGCAGTTATTGTATGGCATTGCGGACGAATCATCAAGGCAGGGACAGGGTAAATCGGTACGATTACGGGAAAGGGGGGTGCCGGTGAGTAGAAAAAGGATATTCATCATAGTCGGCGGACTGGTTTTCGGCATCCTCGGGGCGTTGATGGTCAACTGGGGAAATCCCGCCAGCATGGGCATCTGCGTTGCCTGTTTCCTGCGCGATATATCCGGCGCCGTCGGCCTGCACCGGGCGGCTGTCGTGCAGTATCTCCGACCGGAAATCATGGGGTTCGTTATCGGCGCGTTCATCACGTCTTTCATCTTCAGGGAGTTCCGCGCCCGCGGCGGCTCATCGCCTATAATACGCTTTTTCCTGGGGGCGTTCGTGATGATAGGGGCGCTCGTATTCCTGGGGTGCCCGGTGCGAATGCTGCTGCGCCTGGCCGGCGGCGACCTCAACGGTATCACGGCGTTCGTGGGGCTGGTGCTGGGCGTGCTTATCGGCATTTTCTTCCTGCGGCGCGGGTTCAACCTGGGGCGGGCGGTAAAGGCGCGGGCGATAACCGGCTGGGTTATGCCGGTGCTGATGCTCGGGCTGCTGCTCCTGGCGATAGTCCGGCCCGGATTTATCTTCGAGAGCGAGAGCGGCCCGGGCTCGATGTCCGTTGCCCTCTGGGTGGCGCTGGTCATCGGCCTGGGGGTCGGTTTTATAGCGCAGCGGACGAGGATGTGCTTCGCCGGCGGCTGGCGGGACCTTTTCCTGGTCAGGGATACCTACCTGTTCAGCGGCATCGCCGCCTTTTTCGTGGCCGCTCTGGTTACCAACTACATAGCCGGCAATTTCGGCGCGGAGGGCATCTATCACTGGGGCTTCACCGGCCAGCCGGTCGCCCATAACGTTCACCTGTGGAATATCCTCGGCATGGGGCTCGTCGGCCTGGCGGCGACGCTGCTCGGCGGCTGCCCGCTGCGCCAGTTGATACTGACCGGCGAGGGCGATACCGATGCCGGCGTGACCGTCCTGGGACTGCTGGTCGGCGCCGCCTTTGCCCATAACTTCCTGCTGGCCTCCAGCCCGTCCGGCACCGGAACGTGGGGGCCGGTGGCTGTCATCATCGGCCTGGTATTCTGTACAGTGGTGGGATTCGCCATGAGGGATAGAGTTTAAAAAGATGGCACTGCTGAAGCGTATCAAAAAGGCGGCATTCGAGGGCGGCGGACTCGTACTCTTCGATGCCGTCCAGGAGGCCATGAAGGCGGAGAAGGTCCTGAAAAAGGCGGATTACCCGGTCCGCCTCGTGGCGCCGCCGCCCGAGCTGCGCCGGGGCTGCGACCTCGCCGTGGAGATAAACCTGGTGGAGCAGCCCGGCGTCGAGCGGCTGCTGAAACGTGATAAGGTGGACTTCGTCGAGGTGCGGCCGGTCAGGGCCGATGCGCCGGGGATACTGGAAATCGTCCGCGTCACGGACTACGGCGAGTGGGTCATGGTCAAGGCCGCCAACATGAAGCTGACATACGAGAAGAAGACGGGGATTATCGTGAATACCTCGGGCGGCGGCTGCCCGGACATACCGCACATGCACGCCGCGCTGCTCGGCAGGCGCGTGGAAGAAGCGCCCCGCCCCGCCGAGCTCGGCTATACACTGTGCGCGCTCATGCTCGACAGGGCGCTCGAGGAGAGCGTCTCCCTGCGGAAAGGGGGCGAGTAACCATGCTACTGATTGCAGGTACGGTCCCCATCGAGGAAATGCCACTCACCTGCGGCGAGGTGGAAGCAGACGGTGAAGAACTTGTCGTCGACGGACGGCATATTCGCTGTAATCAGGGCACCGGCGCGATGGTGAGCGCCGCCCTGGCGACGACCCGTTACCTGGGGCTGGAGCCGCCGCAGGTGCTGCTGGCCGGGGATATCGGGCAGGGCAGGGGAAGCCGCGAGATATACGAATATCTCATCGCGAATATCGCCGGACTGGCGCCGCAGGTACTGTCGCTCCACTACTGGCTGCCGGACATGAACCTGACCAGGCGGCTCTGCGCGGCGATAGAGAAGTGCAGTGTCAGGCCTGTTCTGATAGCCGATGCCGCCTCGATGTACTCGGCCAAGGCGGCCGGACTGGCCTCGTTCTTCGATATCTTCACGCCCGATACCGCCGAGGCGGCCTTCCTCTCCGACCCTGTTGCTACCCACCCCGCTTATGTCCGTTTCATGACGTACAACGATACGGAGCGGATGCCGGAGGTGATACAGGCCGCGTACGCGAACGGAAACGCCGCGAGGCTGATGCTCGTCAAGGGGGCGGTCGATTACATAGTACGTGACGGAAAAATCATCGAGACGGTCACCGAGCCGGATGTCCCCGTGATGGAGGCCATCGGCGGCACCGGCGATACCATAACCGGCCTCGTATCGGCCTTCGTTTCCGCCGGTCTGGAGCCGCATGAGGCCGCCATCATCGCCGCCCGCGCCAACCGCATGGCCGGGAAGCTGGCCGGAGTGACCCCGGCAAGCGGAGTGGCACGCGTTATCGAGCGGTTCCCGGAAGTCTTCAAGAGATTCCTGTGCGAGTGGAGTGGCGTCTGCGCGACGGGAGGAGTAGAATAGTGACTGAAGTAGACGTGCGGGGCTTTTCGTGCCCGATACCGGTGGTGAAAACGAAAAAGGCGATGGACGATAACCCGGAGGCCGTGCTGACCGTGCTGCTGGAGACACAGGTATCCAGGGAAAACGTATCCCGGCTGGCCGGGAGCCGCGGCTATATCGTAGCGGTGGAAGAGGTCGGCGGAGAGTACCGCCTCACGCTGACGCCGCCGGCGAAATAGCCTGCTGAGGAGGCGAACGTTATGCCGGATGAGAAGAAGCTCCGGCTCACCGAGACCGTTCACGGCTCCGGCTGAGCATGCAAGATAGGTCCGGGTGACCTCGCCCAGGCGCTCGCCGGCCTGCCCCTCCAGACCGACCCGAATCTCATTGCGGGTATCGAGGGAGCGGAAGATGCCGGCGTCTATAAAGTCAACGACGAACTGGCCCTCATCCAGACGGTCGATTTCTTCACGCCCATAGTCGACGACCCGTACGAGTTCGGCAAAATCGCCGTCGCCAACTCGCTGAGCGATGTCTACGCCATGGGCGGCAAACCGCTGACCGCCCTCAATATCGTCTGCTTCCCGCAGGACCTGCTCGATATATCGGTGCTTAAAGAGGTCCTTCGCGGCGGGCTCGATAAGATGCACGAGGCCGGTGTGATACTCGTCGGCGGGCACAGCGTGGAAGACCCGGAGCTGAAATACGGCCTCTCGGTCACCGGCACCATTCACCCCGATAAAGTGGTGCTCAACAGCGGGGCCAGGCCCGGCGACCGCCTTATCCTGACCAAGCCGCTCGGCACCGGTATCATCAGCACGGCCATCAAGGGCGGTGTGGCGACGGACGAGTCGATACAGAAGATAACCGAGTCCATGTCAGACCTGAACCGGACGGCCGCCGAGCTGATGCAGGAGACCGGCGTCCATGCCTGTACCGATATCACCGGCTTCGGTCTCGCCGGGCATTCCTGCGAGATGATAGAAGGCTCGGATGTGGGCATCGTCATCGAATCCGCGGCGGTCCTGTATTTCCCGGAGGTCAGGGAGTATGCCGAAATGGGGATGATTCCGGGCGGACTCCACCGCAACCGCGATTTCCGCAAACACATGGTGGATATAGCCGAGGGAGTACCGGAGTTCCTGGCGGATATCATCTTCGACCCGCAGACGTCCGGCGGCCTGTTCATCGCCGTGCCGCACGAGCGGGCGTGGATGCTGCTGGAGAAGCTGCACAAGCAGGGGGTAAAGGGCGCGGCGATAATCGGCGAGGTGGTGGCGGAGCCGGCGGGACGGCTGCAGGTCCGCTGACCGGCGGCAGGCCGGGGTCGATCTACTGGTGGTGGTTCCTGTCGATGTTGCCTCTCTCCCGAAGCTCTAAGCATTATGTCAAATACCGGGCGCTTGACAGGCTTGACATAACAACATATACTGGTGGAAAAAAAGGGGGTGGCATTTTTGCGTCGACTGCGCGAACTGCTTCAGCTGGACAAGGCCAGGGAAAGGACCCGGGCGACGCTGTGTGCGGCAATGGAGAAACGACGCGTTATCGAGTTCTCCTACCACGGAGGCTACCGCACCGTCGAGCCCTTCTGCCTGGGAATCGTCAGGTCCGGCGACGCCGATAACGAGTCGCTTTTCTGCTACCAGACCGGGGGTTTCAGCGACCTCCGGGAGTCCGTGGGATGGAAGCTCTACCGCGCCTCGGAGATACGGGGCATCGAACTGACCGGCGATACCTTCACCGGCGGACGTTCCGGATATGACCCTGATGATACGGGGATGGAGAATGTCTACTGCCGGGTTATCCCTGCGGCGCCCGCCGTCCTGGAAGCGGGGCCGGCCGCGGCAGTCACTGCCATGCCGGCTGCCCGTGGCTTCACCCATAATGAACTGATGCGGCGGTTCCGTTTCGGGCACCCGGTGCCCGTCCCGGAGTTGTACAGCCATATCTTCACCGACCCGCTCCACAGCCCCTTCCCAGAGCCCACAGAATCCCGAATTACGCCGTTTTCCGGCATTTACGACCCGTTGCACTGGGAAAAGTAAACGGGCTGAATTTCCGCGTTTCAGCCCGTCCGGGGTATTCCGATAATATGACTGTGTTGGTATGGTCGCCTCGTTTTACCGCAGTTGCGCACTTACTCTGTTGAGCAGCTCCTGGTCGTCCTTGACGCCGCGAACGTCGAGGCTGGTCCGGCGCAGCGCCTTCACCATCGCCTCGATGAGCTTCGTCTTGCTCAGCTTCTTGCCGCCGCTGAACTTGGCGGTCGACGCCAGGTTCTCCAGGTAGGCGTCCTCCTCACGGTTGAGGAAGACGGACAGCTTTATCATGGCCGACCGCGGCGGTTCGTGCGCCGGCGCGGGGTTGCCCTGCTCCGGCTCCTGTTCGGCCTGCTGCGGCGGCGCCGTGCGGTCACCACCAGTCAGGCGGTCCAGCGCGCTGCCGTAGGCGAGTTCTTCCGTTATTCTAGCTCTTTTCATGCAGCACCTCTTCTGCGAGTGATCTGTAGGCATCGGCCCCGTCACATTTCGGGGCGTAGGTCAGGATGGACATCCCAGCGGCCGGGGCCTCCTTGAAGCGGACGCTCGTGGGGACGGTGGTTTCGAATACACGTATCTTGTCGCCGAAGGCCCGCTTGGTCACCTCGATAACCTCGCGGCTGTGCAGCGTGCGGGAGTTGACCATGGTGAACAGTATGCCGAGTATCTCCAGCGGCGGGTTGATTTTTTCCTGTATGCGGATGATGGTATTGAGCAGGAGGGCCAGTCCTTTCATCGCCAGGAAGTCCGCCTGGAGCGGTATCAGCACGAAATCCGCGGTGGACAGTGCGTTGATGGTCAGCAGCCCGAGGCTGGGCAGGCAGTCCACCATGATGAAGTCGTAGCTGTTACGCACAGGCTCGAGCATCTCCTTGAGCATCAGCTCCCGCGTAAAGGCATTCGCCAGGTCGAGCTGCGCCTGGGAGAGCTCGATGTTGGCCGGGACGAGGTCGATATCGGGATTATCCGTATGGAGGATAACGTCCCGGATGGAGAACTTGCCGTCGTTCCTGATGGCGCTCGAAAGCACGTCGTAGCCGGTGTGCTTCAGGTTGTCCGGATTGAAACCGAAACTCACCGTCAGGCTGGCCTGCGGATCCCAGTCCACGAGCAGCACTCGTAAATTATGCTCGCTGAAACCTTGAGCGAGAGCGGCGACCGTGGTCGTTTTACCGACGCCGCCTTTCTGGTTGGCAATACAAATAACCGGCATAGTGAGGACTCTCGGGACTATTATAGAGTAATTGCGCAACTGCGTCAATGCTCGATTACGCACGAAACGGGAGAAAATTCGGCCGGTCCGGTAAAGAAACTAAAAAAATCAATAATTTCATGGCGAATAATGAAATTAATTGAAAAAGGTATTGACAATATCAATAAATGGCATTATAATACATTAAGATAATTAATATGCAAGTTGAATTAATTGATATTCAGCAGAAAATACCGGGAAAGGTGAAGTGAAATGGCAAAGGAATGGCAGGAACTGACGAAGATGACCCAGGGCAAGACGGTAACGGTGGAACGCGTCCGGCTGGTCGACAGCGATATCGCCATCGAGGGCAGCTTCACGCTGCCGCCACTGGCCAATCTCTCCGCCGAGGACCAGGTCTTCGTGATGGCCTTCGTACGCTGTCACGGCTCCATCAAGGACATGGAGGAGATGTTCGGCATCAGCTACCCTACCGTGAAAAACCGCATCAATCGAATCGCCGAAAAGCTCGAATTCGTCGAAATCGTCACCGTATCCGAGCAGCAGGAGGTCATAGACGAGCTGGAGCGCGGCGATATTACAACGGAAGAAGCGATAAGGAGGTTATCGAAATGAACCGACCACCCATGCTCATGCACGTGCGGGTCCACAACGATGACACGAAATTCGGACTATGGCTGCCGCTGTTCCTGCTCATCCCCCTCGCGCTGGTCGTGCTCATCGTCCTCTCGCCGCTTATCCTCATCGCCGTTATCGTCCTGTGGCCGAGCGGCTGGGGCAAGGCGGGACTGCTGGGGCTTGTAGGGTCCTGGCGGGTGTTCTGCTCGATGCGCGGCCTCAGGGTAGACGTCCGGAATAGTCGTGAATGTGTCGATATTTCCGTCATATAGGCGGATAAAAGGAGGAAAAGAAAATGTCCGAGAACCAGAAGAAAATTCTCGAAATGCTTGCCAGCAACAAGATCAGCGCCGATGAAGCCTACCGGCTGCTCAACGCCATCGATAACGAGGAAGAAAGCAAAAAGGAGAAGAACATGACGCAAGACACAATCGTCAAGAACCTGCCTAAATATCTGCGGGTGACGGTACTGCCGAAGGAAGGCAGCGGGAGCGCCGACCGCGTCAATGTCCGTGTCCCCATGTCGCTGATACGCGCCGGAATCAAGCTGACCTCGCTGATACCGGGCAATGCCATGGACAAGATGAACGGCGCCCTCCAGGAGAAGGGCATCGACTTCGATGTCCGCAACATCAAATCGGAAGACATCGAAGAACTCATCGAGGCGCTCGGTGACATGGAGGTGGACGTGGAAAGCAACGGCGAGAAAGTCAAGGTATTCGTTGAATAGCGGGCGCGCCGCCCGCGCAGCGGCGCCATCGCGCTCGTCCCCGATTATCCGGCTCCGCTGACTTCCTGCCGCCGGATCCGTCACAGAACGGGAAGCCAGCGGAGCGACAGAAAAAAATTAATCCCGATATATTATCCCGGGGTGAAGTATGCCCAAAAATTGGTGAAAGGAGGGACAATACAATGAACAGACGGAACTGGACGGAACGTTTAGCCAGGGTATGCGCCGGGCGGCCCTGGACCACGGTAATTGTCTGGATTGCAGCCATCGCCGTGGCTGTTGTCCTGATGAGCGTCTACCTGGGTGACGCCCTTGTCACGGAGGTCGAGCCGACCAATAACCCGGAGTCCAGCGAGGCCCTCGACCTCATGAATGCGCGGCTGGGGATATCCGAAACGTACGACCTGGACGAGATGCTCATTGTCCGGTCGGGTACGCTGACGGTGGACGACGCCGAATTCCGCAGCCACGTAGAGCACCTGTATACCGACCTAGCGGCGCTGGGCCCGGATGTCTTCCTCGGCGGCGTAACGTATTACATGACGCAGGACCCGTCGATGGTATCTCCCGACCGGCACAGCACCTTGATACCGTTCACCATGCCCCCGGATGCGGATGAGAAAATGCACCGTGTCTATACCCTCGGTGACAGCTATACCACTGGCGGTTTCGAGGTCTATCATACGGGCAACGCTGCATTCATGGCCGATTCGATGGAACTGGCTGAAGGATCGATGCTTACCGGCGAGGCCATCGGCATTTCGGCGGCAATAATTATCCTCGCCATCGTCTTCGGCGCGATTGCGGCGGCTCTCCTGCCTATCGTGCTCGGGATTTTCTCCATTATCGTCGCACTCGGCCTCACCGCGCTGGTGGGACAGACGATGGATCTCACCTTCACGATAACCAATATGATAACCATGATGGGCCTGGCCGTGGGCATCGATTACTCACTATTCGTGCTGACGCGGTTCCGCGAGGAGCGCAGCCGGGGACTGGACAGGATGGATGCCATTGGTACTGCGGGCGCCACGGCCAGCCGGGCGGTATTTTTCAGCGGCCTCACCGTCGTGCTGGCCTTAACCGGCCTGGTGCTTTTCCCGCTGTCCATCTTCATCTCCATCGGCATCGGCTGCATACTGGTGGTCCTGGCGGCAATTTCCGCCTCGTTGACGCTGCTGCCGGCCATGCTGGGACTGCTGGGAGACAGGGTCAACGCGATTCGCATTCCCTTTATCCAGAGCAGCAAGGCCGTCGGGACGTATGAGTCCGCTACCGGCTTCTGGGCATGGATAACCCGGGTGGTAACACGCGTGCCGGTGGTGAGCCTGCTGCTGGTTGTCGTTCTCCTGGCGGGCGCCGCTGTCAGCTTCTCCGATAAGAATACCGGCATGTCCGGGATTAGCGGCATGCCCGATGACCTGCGTTCGAAGCAGGGGTACCAGGTATTACAGGAAGAATTTCACATCGGCATGGATACGCCGGCCATAATCGTTATCGACGGGGATGTCGCCTCCGGGAAGACCCGGGCGGGAATCGCGAAGCTTCAGGCGAGCCTGGAAAACGACCCCGCATTCGCAGCTTCCACTGTAGCGCCGTATCCGGATAAAGACATGGCGGTTGTCTATGCCGCCGTCGCCGGTGACTCGATGAGCATGCAGATGATGGATGCCGTTGAAAATCTGCGGGCGGAGTATATCCCGCAAGCATTCGCCGATAGTCCCGTCCGGGTGCTGGTTACCGGCGAGACAGCCTACATGCTCGATTTCAATAAGACGACGAACGACTATACGCCGTTTATTTTCGCCTATGTCCTCGCGCTGAGCTTCGTGATCCTGACACTGGCGTTCCGCTCCATCGTCATATCGGCGACCGCCATCGTCATGAACCTGCTGTCCGTGGGAGCGGCCTACGGTCTCATAGTGCTCGTCTTCCAGAAAGGTGTCGGCGCCGACTTCTTCGGCTTCATACAGGTCGAGGTAATCGAGACGTGGCTGCCTCTGTTCCTCTTCGCCCTGCTGTTCGGGCTCTCGATGGACTACCATGTCTTTCTGCTCAGCCGTGTCCGTGAGAAGTTCCGGCAGACGGGTGACAACGCCGGGGCGGTGTCCTTCGGCCTGTGTTCGACGGGACGGCTCATTACCGGCGCCGCCCTGATAATGGTCGCGGTGTTCGGCGGCTTCGCCCTGGGCGACCTGGTGATGCTGCAGCAGATGGGCTTCGGGCTGGCGGTGGCGGTATTCCTGGACGCCACCCTGGTGCGCTGTGTCCTCGTGCCGGCGACGATGAAGCTGCTGGGACGGTATAATTGGTACCTGCCGAAATGGCTCGAATGGATACCGAACGTCAGCCTCGGCGAACAGCCGGCAGCGACCGGGGGCCGTAGGGACACGGTGACAAAACGGGTACCCGTGAAGCGTATCGGCCCCGTGGCACCGATGCCGGTCGAAAGAGATAACTGAAGATGGAACGGGCGGGCGGCTTCCGTGCCGTCGCCCGTTTTCCGGTTGATAACACGAAGGAGGACGGTTCGATGACGGTACATCATGAAGTAGCGAATAAGAGAATCAAGACGAAGGTATCGCAGACGGCCAGCTACACCTGCTTCTGCCGGGCCTGCGCCAGCGTGGAGAGGGATAAACGCTTCCGGGGGCCGGACGATATCTCACGCAGCTTTGTACCGTTCCTGCCCAGGATACTCTTCCTGAAATGCGGGCCCCTGCGGACGCTGGCAATGAAGAGGCTGGGCCCGCGCGGCATATACGAGTATGTATCTGCCCGGACGAAGCTGTTCGATGAAGTCTACCGGAAGTCGCTCGCTGATTCCTGTGAGCAGGCGGTCATTCTCGGCGCGGGATTCGATACGCGGGCGGTTCGCTATCACGGCGCGAATTGCGGCACAAGGATATTCGAGGTGGATACCCCGGTTACCCAGCAGATGAAAAAGCTGCTGCTGGAGCGAAACGGCATCGTCGTCCCCGGCGAGGTTACCTTCGTCCCGGTCGATTTCACCGGGGACGACCTGGCGGCGGCGCTCGACCGGGCCGGCTACCGGGCGGACCGGAAAACACTGTTCCTCTGCGAGGGCGTTACGATGTATTTACCCGAGGCGGCAGTCCGGCGTCTGCTCGCCTTCATCCGCGAAAATGCAGCGTCCGGAAACCTGCTCATCTTCGATTACGTCCGGAGCTCCGTACTCAGGCATGAAAATACGCTCTACGGGGAGAAAGCCATTCACCGGACGGTAACGAGGGCGAACGAACGCTGGGTGTTCGGCATTGAAGACGGCTTTATCGATACCTTCCTCGGGCGGCACGGCTTCACGCTCACGGACAATTACAGCCCGGCGGACCTTCAGCGGCGCTTCCTTACCGCCGCCGATGGCACGGCATTCGGGCGCATCAACGAGACGCACTGCATCGCCATAGCCGCTCCCGCGCTCCCGGGGCGCGTCATTCAGTAATGGAAAAGTGCGTAACTGCGCAGGTGCGTTAGTCCGGAACGTTTGGGCTGTGTACGCGCCCCGTCTCCTTCACGAAGGCGAAGCCCAGCAGCGACACCACGGCAAGCCCCGCCCAGAAAACGAACGCCAGGCCGGGATGGAGCGTTTCAAGGCTGTTTCCTATCGGCGGCGAAATGGTATAGCCTATCCTGGTGAACATATGGACGATACCCACCGCCGTTCCGGAGTACGCCAGCCCCACACCGTCCGTCTCCACTATCATGGTCGCCGCCATCGCCCATATCATGTCACGGACACCGCCTATCAGGATGGCCGGGAGCCACGCCACGGGCCCGGTGATAACGGAAAGCGCGCCGACGCCGATGACCGTGATTATCACGCCGGGCACCAGCACCGCTTTTCTCTTTCCGAGTTTGTCTGAGAGCAAGGTCAATGGAATCGCCGCAACCGTACCCGCGGCATTGAGCGCCGCCAGGGCGCCGTCCGCGGCGGTTGCCGTCCAGCCGTTACTGCGGAGGTAGAGCGGCAGATAGCCGACCACGCCTTTATTGCAGCCGGCGAATCCCAGCATGGCGATGGCGATGAGCCATACTCCCCTGATGTGGAACAGGTGAGACAGCGAATGTCCGGG
>Ga0272441_10011139_pt1 | contig 13413 bp, 10 predicted proteins | sample SSMProp6N_FD_193582 | JGI IMG/M metagenome (GOLD analysis project Ga0272441, IMG submission 193582) | Marine sediment archaeal communities from Little Sippewissett salt marsh, Falmouth, MA, United States - SSM-Prop-6N | ecosystem: Environmental > Aquatic > Marine > Wetlands > Sediment ... | reverse complement strand
CAATGTCGTTGCGGACGACGGTTTGATAGAAGGTCTTCTGGCTGTAGTGAATCCCCTTGTCGTATAGAGCCTTCTTGGCCTCCTCGGGCGTCAGTTGATTCACCTTTGCCGGTTGCTCGCCGGTGTTTGCAGCCGGCCCTCCGCATGAGCTGAGAAACAACAGCGCGGCGATGAGCGCCGCCGGTCCCGCGCAGACTCCCCTGTGCTTCATGGCCTATCCTCCTGTTCCATACTCGGTTCAACGGCCACATCCCGCATCGGCTCGCTCAGGGCCCATGGCAAACGGCACCCTTCCTGAATCGCTTCTGCACCTCGTTGCCACGCTTTTGCGTAGAAAAGCATGCAAGCATACCCGAAATCTGATTGAGGACCCCGCCGGCCAGGGGCTGCGCCCCGAGCCCTAATACTCTTTCCGCAATGAGGTGGTGAGAATTCCCAAGGCTTCGCGGTACTTCGTGACCGTACGGCGGGCAATGTGGATGCCGCGTTGCTTGAGGAGGTCGGCGATCTTCTGATCGCTTAGGGGCTTTGCTTTGTCTTCCTCGTCGACGATCTTCTTGAGCAGGCTCTGAACGCTCCTCGAGGACTGCGTGTCCCCCGAATCGCGGCGCAGGCCGGGCGAGAAAAAATACTTCAGTTCGAATAACCCCTGGGGCGTCTGCATGTACTTGCCGCGCGTGGCCCGGCTCACGGTGGCCTCATGCAGCCCCACCTTATCGGCAATCTCCTGGAGGGTCAGCGGCTTGATGGCTTCCGTGCCCTTGTCGAGGAATTCCTCCTGGACCTCGACAATGGCTTCCGCAATCCGGAGCACGGTCTGCTGGCGCTGGCCGATATTCCGGATGAGCCACTTGGCCGACTCGACCTTCTCGCGGATGTATTGCTTTTCCTCGCGATTCACCTGCTTGCCGCGCGCCATTTTCTGGTAATAGCCGCTGAGCTGCAAATCCGGCATCTGCTCATCGCTCAGATACACCACGTATCGGTCATCCACCCGCTCGACGGTCACGTCCGGCGTGATGTACTGGGGAAGCTCTGTGTCGTACTCGGAGCCCGGCCACGGATTAAGCTTGGCCAGCATCTCCTTGAGGGCCTCGACGCGCTCGGGCGTGACGTCCATGGCCTTGGCTATCTTGGGGATTTGGCGCCGCTCGAGCGCCTCGAGGTGCTCCGCGACCAACACACGCACCTCGGGCTCATCCGGATATTCAACCGCTATCTGCAGCAGAAGACACTCGACCACGTCACGCGCCCCGACCCCCGTCGGATCGCATCGCTGCACCAGGTCCAATCCCCGCTGGGCGTGCTCGACAGGCACGGCCAACTCCTCCGCGACCTCCTCTAACGTGCCCGTAAAATAACCCTTGTTGTCGATATCGCCCACGATCCGCTCGCATATCGCATAGGTCTCGTCGTCCGGCGCAGCCACGCGCAACTGCGCCAGCAGGTGCGCGGTGAATGATTCGGCCTTGGTAATCGAGTCCTCGTAGTAGCGGCGCCGGGCCGCCATGTCGGGGTTGTAGCTGAGGTCCCGGCCCTCCTTGAGGCGCATGTCCCACTTGCTCGCGAAATCATCGAGATCAAAACTGCTTTCGTCGAGGGCGACCCCCTGGTCGCTCACGGCACCGTCGGTGTTCTGCGAAGGCGGTTCAGGATCGGACGCCTTTTGAACGATCTCGAGTACCGGATTGGTCTCCAATTCTTGCTGGACGTACTGATCCAGTTCCAACCGAGAAAGCTGCAGGATCTGAATCGCCTGCTGCATTTTCTGGGTCAGCATCAGACGCTGCGTCTGCGTCTGAACCATCCGATGTTCCATGCCCATCATGGGTCCGAAAGACCTCCAGAATGCGTCCCTTCCATTATAACAGCGGCCCCGGAATCCGTCAATGGACCGTGCGATGGACACGCCGTGGACAGCCCCAATGGCGCGAGCGGTTGGGCACGCGCCTTCGATCTGAGCGGCGCTGCCGTTTTGTGCTAAGATAGGCGGCTGAAAAGGAGGCGTACGGGTGATTGGCCATGTGCGAATGATTGTGCGGTTGGTGCTGTTGGTCGTGTGGACCCTTGCCATGTATAGCGTGCGGCTTGCCACAACGCCGTCGGCGCTTTTCTCCACGCGACTCGACCATGCGTGCCGCCGGGTACTGTTCAGCTTCTACAGCAAAGGCGTGGCGCGCATTGTCAACCTCTCGATGACCGTGCGGGGCACGCCGCCGAAGCCGCCGTTCTTCCTGGTCTCGAACCACTTGACGTACATCGACGGGGTGGTCCTCGCGAGTCAACTGGGCTGCGTGTTTGTTGCGAAAAGCGAAGTGGCGAATTGGCCCGTTATCGGCTTCTTTACCAAACAGCTCAACGTGATTTTTGTTAACCGCGAGCGACGCGCCGACACGGTGCGCGTCAATGACTGCATCGCGGACGCCATGGCCATGGGCGAGGGGGTCGCCATGTTCGCCGAGAGCACGACGTCGCGCGGGGCGGACATCATGCCCTTCAAGTCCGCGTTGCTCGAGGTGGCCGTGCGCAACCAGTTTCCGGTGCACTATGCCGCCATCCACTACAACACGCCCCCCGGCACGCCGCCGGCCTCGCAATGGGTCTGTTGGTGGAAGGCCGGCCCGCACGCCAAGGCCCAGTCCTTTGCCGGCAACGTCCTCGGCGTTCTGCGCCAACCGGGCTTCAACGCGATTGTGGTCTTCGGCGATGAGCCCATTGCGGGAACCGACCGCAAGCAACTCGCCCAAGACCTCCGCGCCGCCGCGCAAAAGATCTTCATCCCCATCGAGTGAGCGATTTGAGAAGCCCCCACGGAAGCGGTTCCTGTTTCCCTTTCCCTATGGTTATGGCTATAGTCGTATCTGCTGTTCCGCTGGCCCCCGGGAAAGGCCGATAGCATATGAAGAGCAGAGAGCCCAAAGCCCCAAGAAACCATACGCAATCGGAGGAGGCTCCCCGCGCGTGGTATCGGAACGAATGGGTCGTCGTGGGTGGCATTTTGCTCATCGGGCTCGTCCTCCGGCTGTGGTTTCTGGCGCAGATCGTCCATGCGCCGGATTTCGAGGCCCCGCAACAAGACCCGGATGTGCAGGATTATTACGCCCGCGCGCTCGTGACCGGCGACTGGACGGTGCGCGAGGGCGTCAACGACCCGCACACGCGCACGACGCCTTTCTTCCGTCCGCCGGGCCATGCGTATTTCCTTGCCGCGATCTACTTCTTCACGAATTGCAGCTATCTCGCGCCGCGGATCGTGAACATGGCCCTTGGGCTGGGCGCGGTCGTGCTGGTGTTCCTGCTGGGAAGGGCCGTCTATGGCCGGGGCGTGGGCCTGATCGCGGCGTTTCTCGTGTCCACGTACTGGGTCTTCATCTTCTGGGAAGGTGAGTTGAACGACCCAATTGTCTTCGTGTTCCTTCTGCCCCTGCTCCTCCTTGTGCTGCGGCAATGGGCCAAGACCATGAAAGCCCGCTGGGCGGTCCTGGCGGGCGTATGTTTCGGCAGTTACGCCCTGATGCGGCCCAACATCCTGGCGCTGGGTCCGGTGGCGGCAGCCTGGATGTTGTGGATGGCCTACCGCAGGAGTCCGGCTCGGGGCATCCGCGCCTGGCTCTCGGGTTTCCGGCGTATCTTGCCTTCCTGGTGCATGCTGCTCTTGATGACGGTCCTCACCATCATGCCGGTGACGATCCGCAACTACGCGGTCTCGGGCGAATTTGTGCCGATCTCGACGTATTTCGGCGAGAATTTCCTCATCGGCAATGGCCCGGATTCGGACGGCGTTACGCCGTGGCTGCCGTACTTGCAGGATCTCGAGGGCACGGGGCAGTGGTCGGTCTGGGTGTACATCAACGTGGTGCGCGGCGTGGGCCGGGAGTTGGGCAACCCCAACATCACGCACGCGGAAGTGTCGCGCTACTTCTTCCGGAAGGCCGTCGATTTCATCAAGACCCACAAGATGCGCACCCTGAGACTGATGCTGAAGAAGGCCGTCCTGTTCTGGACGCCGATCGAGATCACGTGCAACAAGATCGTCTATTACGAAAAGGAATGGTACGCGCCGCTGAAATACATGCCCGGGTTCGCCCTGGTGCTCGCCCTGTTCGTTGGCGGCATGGCCTTGTTCCTGATCGACCTCGCGCGGCGGCGGGTCCTTGCATCGGACACGGCGGCAGGCGTCGGCGCCACGGAAATGTCCCTGCTGATCTTCGCGTTCATTCTCGTCTACTGCGCCACGTTTCTGCCGTTTTTCGTCAATGGCCGCGCGCGCGTGCCCATCATCCCCTTCTGCCTGTTGATTGGCGCGTACGGCGTTTATCGCGTGGGCCAGTTCGCGGTCGCGCGGGAGTATCGCAAGACGGCCATCTGTGTGGGTGCGTTTGCCGGCCTTTGGGCGCTGGCGTCCGTCCAGTACATTCCCTTCGAGCCCGACCACGCGCGGTGGTACTACCAGCGTGCCAATGCCAACCTTCGGCTCGGGGAGGACGCAGCGGCCCTTGAAGAAGCCCGGCATATCCTTGACATCCCGTCGGCCGCGTCGTACATGAACATGCGGCTCGGGCGGGCGTTCGCCGACAAGGGGTATACGGAAGAGGCGTTTGAGCATTTCATGGCGGCCCTGCGCAACCACCCGGCAGACCCGGACGTCCAGTTCAATGGTGCGGCCGAGTTGATCAAGCTGGGCAAGACGGAAGAAGGCATTGCGCACTATCGCGAAGTCCTGAAGCTGAGCCCGAATGACGCACGCGCTCACAACAACCTCGGGCTGCTGCTGGCCGACCAACAGGAGTACGAGGAAGCGCTCGGACACTTCAGGGCGGCCATACAGAGCGACCCTGAATTCAGCCTGGCGTACAACAACCTGGGCAATCTCCTTGGCCGGCTGGGGCAGTACGAGGACGCGATTGCGCATTTCACGCAAGCCATCGCGCAGAATCCAGACGAACAGGATTTCCACTACAATCTGGCCTATAACCTTGCCAAGGCCGGAAGGAACGATGAGGCCATCGAGCGGTACCGGGTGGCGCTCCAGCTCGATCCGGACGATGCACGCGCCCACAACAACCTGGGGCTCCTGTTGGCCAATCGCGGCCTGTATGAGGAGGCGATCGCGCATTACGAGGAAGCGTTGCGCATTGTGCCGGATTTCGTGTTGGTCTACGCCAATTGGGCAAACATGCTGGCAGACCAAGGAAAGTTGGACGACGGGATCGCAAAGTACCGGCAAGGCATCGAGATTAACCCCGACGATGCCGGGCTTCATAACGGCCTGGGCTTCCACTATGCGCAGGCCGGGAACGTGGACAAGGCGCGCCACCACTACGACGAGGCGCTGCGGATCGCCCCGGACTATCCGCTCGCCCACAACAATCTGGGCAATCTGCTGCTCGGCCAGGGCGACGCGGAACAGGCCGTCCGTCACTACAGGCGCGCCATCGAGGTCGACCCAAGGGATAGGAACGCGTATTTCAACCTTGGCAACGTGTACGCGGACCAAGGCAACCTGGATGAGGCCGTCGCCTGTTTCCTGCAGGCCATCCAAAACGACCCGCAGAACGCCGATATCCCGAACAACCTGGCCAACGCGCTGGTCCGCCAAGTGCGCTTTGACGAGGCGGTGCAGTACTACGAACGTGCGCTGAAGATCAACCCGGACTACGCCAATGCCCATTTCAATCTCGGCCAAGTGCTTCACGCGCTCGGCAGATTTGATGAAGCCATCGCGCATTTATCGAGGGTACTCGATATCGCGCCGGACTTCTCCGGTGCCCAGGCAGGGCTCGACAAGGCGCGCGCCGCCAAGAAGGCGCAACAGGATCAGCGGGGGTTCTGAGAGCGTGTTTGAAAGTGGTGATTCGACAGCCGGGGGCGGCTGTCCCACACTTTTCAAATACGCTCTGAGGCGAGGGCTTGCTCTTGACCCGCCGCACCGACCGATGACGGCGTGCGGAAGATCGCGCTGTCATAGCAGGCGCCGGAAGCCCTCGTGGGCGGGCGGGCCATTGAGGCGTTGACGCACCGCACCGTCGGCGAGCGCTTTGGCGATCTCGCCGAACACCGCGTCAACGGCCTCGCCAAAGCACGCCACAATCTCATCGTTGTGGGCGAGCGTCGGATAGACCCCGGGGCCGGCCAGGAAGCCGTGCTCGAGCATGAGTTGCGTGTAAAGCGTCCTGAGCTCGACGGCCTCTTCGTGGTCAAAGCCGAAATGGGCCAGGCACGGGAAGCCGTCCGGCACGCTGACCGGGAGTGCGTGCTTGGCGCCCAGCTCCCGCCAGAGCGCCGTCAGGCTCGCGCCGATCCGGCCGACGTGGCCGGGCACGTCGACCTCGCCATGTTTGCGCAGGGTGGCGAGCGCGGCGACAGGACCGACGCTCTCGGTCCAGTAGCTGCTGCTGATGAACGAGCCGTGCGCGCCTGCCATGGCCTCCTTCGTTCCGATGACCGCACCCATAGGATGACCGTTGCCGAGTGACTTGGCGAAGATCGCCAAATCCGGGTTCACGCCCAGCCGCAAGTGCGCGCCGCCGTAACACAGCCGCCAGCCGATGCTCACCTCGTCAAACACCAAGAGCGCGCCCTTCGCGTGCGCCCCATCGCGCACAAACTCGAGGAAGCCCGGCTCCGGGTCTCGGTGGCGGCACGGCTCCATCACCACCGCGGCGAGGCGCTCGCCGTGTGCATCGAGGATGGCCTGGAATTCCTCGCGGTTGTTGTACGTAAACGGCAAGGCCGTGCCGCGCAATTCCCGCGGGACGCCCAACGGGTCCAGGCCGGGCAGCAAGTGGCCGCGCAGCGCATCTTCCTCGCCGAGGTTCGCGGCCAGGTACCAGTCGTGCCAGCCGTGGTACCCGCAGATCGCGATCACGGAGCGGTCGGTCGTCGCGCGCGCAATGCGTGCGGCCATGGCGCACGCTTCGCCGCCGCAGCGCGCAAACCGCACCTGGCCGGCCCATGGGTGAATCTCGCACAAGAGGTCGGCGAGTTCTACCTCCTCGGGCGAATTAAGCGTACTGATGCTTCCCTTTTCGATCCGTTCGAGCACGGCGCGCGTCACGTCCGGGTCGCGGTACCCGAGCAGGCACGCGCCCACCGCGTTGTGGCTCATGTCATAGTAGTGCCGGCCGTCTAGGTCCCACACCTCGCAGCCCCGCGCCTCGCGGAAATACGCCGGCCACTGGTCCGGCGCAAACAACTCCGGCCGTTTGCTGAGCAGTTGCGTGCCGCCCGGCATCCGCTGCTTCGCGTGCACATAGAGCTTCTGGGTCACGGTGCCTTCCAGCGTGGTGGACTTCGCTTGCTTCATGCTAAGGTATCCCTTGTGTTCTTGTAGACGCCAGGATACACGATTCGGTTTCATGCATTCTAAGCGCGGGTACCTGTAGCGCAGGTGTCCCGCCTGCAAAGAAGCACAAAGCAACGGAGGGCTCTCGATGTTCTTCCTCGTGTGTGGCGCAGCTTCTGCACTATTGCTGAGCGGCGTTGACCAAGGCTCTGGCGCGCCGTTTCCGCGGGTGCAGGCCGTGCCGTTGCCGGAGGGGCAGGTGGCCTTCGAGGTCGACGGCGTCGAGGCGGCCCGGTATCACTACGGTGCGTCGGTCTTGCGCCCCTACATCTTCCCCCTGATCGGTCCGGCGGGCCAGCGCGTCACGCGCCTCGGCCACCCGCACGATCCGCACGGCCACCGGCACCACCGGTCCATCTGGATCGGCCACCAGAACGTCAATGGCGTAAACTTCTGGGAGGAACGAGGCGGCCGGATCGTCCAGGAGCGGATCGCGTCGGTGTCGGATGGGCCGGACGCCGCGTCGCTGGTGGTGCAGCTTTCGTGGCGCGATGCCGGCGGCAAGGCGCTGCTCGGCGAGCGCCGGACCATGACGCTTGGCGCGTTGCCGAACGGCGAGGTGCTTCTCGACATCGCCATCGAGCTGAAGCCGGTCGAAGGTCCTGTCACGCTGGGGAAGACGCCCTTCGGGTTCCTCGGCGTGCGCGTGGCCAAGACCATGAGCGTCCACGACGGCGGCGGCACGATTCGGAATTCCGAGGGCGGCATCAACGAGGCCGGGGTCCATTGGAAACAAGCCCGGTGGGTGGATTATGCGGGCCGCGTTGACCCGGCGACGCGCAACGGCATTGCGTTCCTCGATCATCCCGGCAACCCGCGCAGCCCAACCTATTTTCACGTGCGCGACGACGGGTGGATGGGCGCGTCCTTCACATATGCCGAGCCTTACGAACTGGCGCCGGACGAATCCTTGGCCCTCCGGTACCGGCTCTACGTCCACGGCCCGGACGCGACGCCGGACACGATCGACAACCGCTGGAACGAGTTCGCCGAGGAAGGCCAGCCTGCTGCAAAGTAGTCCCGGCGTGTTTGGGTGTGGGGCTCATCTCTAGAGCACACGCTTCAGTGCCCCACGATCACGTTCAACCCTGACAAGCTGGGCAGCAATGCCGGAAAGCTGATCAATGAGGCCTTGCTGACGTTCGCCTACTCTTCCTCTTGCTCGCTGTCGCGCGGAAGCTCTTCGAGAATTGCCGTGACCTGTTCTCTCAGTCTCGGCAGATCTCGGGTGACAGTATTCCAGACTTCCTGGACATCGATCCCAAAGTAGTGATGAACGAGCACATTGCGCATGGCGACGATGTCGGACCATGGAATATGAGAGTACCGTTCCCGTAAGGGCTCAGACAGGTTCGCCGCGGCCTCGCCGATGATTTGAATGTGATGGACCACCCAGACCTGAACAAGCTCATCCTCGAAAAACGGCGGCTCGCGTCTTGTTGTGTATTGGCCGATCTTCTCTATGGCCTCGACAATATCGAGCAGACGCAGGCGGTCGTTTCTCACAGTGCTACGGCCTCGCGCAGGACGCGCTCTCTGACCCTTGGACGCAGCCCCCTGTCGGAAACCACATCCACCCGGCATCCCAGCAGGCCCTCCAATTCCCGGGCGAGCGCAGCATGGCGCAACAACGTGACGTCCAGGTCAAAGGCCACCAATAAATCGACATCGCTGCGATCGTCGGCCTCGCCTCGGACCACCGAACCGAAGACGCGCACGTCGTGTGCACCGTATTGCGCCGCGATACGCAAGATATCGGCGCGCTTGTCTTTGACGAGTGTGTCAACCCGCATCGCTCGACCTTTCCCGCCTGTGGGCACCCTAAACCGATGTGTCCGCGACGTCCAAACGGATCATACATGATGCTTTGCCGTATCGCCAATACACGTGGACGAGACAGTCCGCGCTCACCAGACATAATCGTGTCTTGCTGTAGCCCCGCAAGATAGGGACAGACCTGTCTGTGCTCTGGGCAATACGACAGCTGCGCCCTTTCTTTTTCGCAGGGCGTATGTTGACAGGGTCGGACGCTACTGTTACGCTACCCGCGACCAAGAGCAGCGACCGGCGCATGGGCGGCGCGGTCGTGGTTCGGGCGGGAATCGCCTGTCGCATGCATGCCGCGCAGGACGCATGCGTGATCCTTTGGAAGGGGCTGAGCGTATGGAGCACCCAGAGTTTGGCAAGAAGGAAAAGGGGGCACTGAGAAAAGACGCGTTGCGGTACATCCTTCCGCATTTTGCCAGCAATGCGGGCTTGGCCAAAGGGCCCAAGATATTCGTGCGGGGCGAAGGGTGTTACCTTTTCGATATCGACGGCAAGCGGTACCTGGACACCTTTGCTTCGCTGCTGACCACGATCTGCGGCCACCATCGGCCGGAGATCGCAAAGGCGATCAACGACCAGGCCAACTTGCTCGAGTTCTTTCCGAACTACGAGGACACGTTCACGGTCCCGCTGATCGCCCTCGCCCGGAAACTCGCCGAACTCATGCCGGGCGCCCTCGAGGTGAGCTTCTTCGTCAACAGCGGCTCCGAGGCCAATGAGACGGCTATCAAGATGGCGCGGCAGTATCACCGGTACCAGGGCCAACCGCATCGCTACAAAGTCCTGGGCCGGCGGTATTCGTACTCGGGCACGACGCTGGGCGGCGTTTCGACCACAGGCATCCCGTGGTTCCGTGAGTATTTCGAGCCGCTGATTCCGGGCTGCATCTTCGCGCCGCCGGCCCGGTGCTGCGATTGCGAACTGGGACTCGAACCGGACACCTGCGGGCTGGCCTGTCTGCGCGCGATGGAGGAACTCGTGCGGTGGGAAGGGCCTGAGACAATCTCCGCGCTGATCATGGACCCGATTCCCGGGTCCAACGTCGGGTATCCGTTGCCGCCGGACGGCTATCTGAAGGGGGTGCGGGCCCTGTGCGACCAACACGGGATCTTGCTTATCTTTGACGAGGTCCAGACGGGTTTCGGCAAGACGGGCAAGTGGTTCGCGTGCGAGCATTGGGACGTGGTCCCGGATATCATGACGATCGGCAAGGGGTTCACGGGGGGGTACATCCCGCTGGCGGCCGCGGTCACGACGCCGAAAGTGGCCGACGTGTTTCGCAAGAAGCCGGGCGCGGAGTTTCGCAGCGGCAGCACGTACGGCGGGCATACCATCGCGTGCGCAGCCACGCTGGCCAACATTGGGATCATCGAGAAGGAGCAACTGCTTCAGAAGGCGGCGGTGGCCGGGAACCAGATCCGGTCACGGCTCGAGGCTTTCTACGAGTACCCGATCGTGGGGGACATCCGCGGCCTCGGCATGCTGTGGGCGGTCGAGTTGACGGCGGAGCGGAAACCGAAAAAGGCCCTGGACCCGGCCCTCGGGGTCGGCGGCTGGATACGCGAGTACTGTTATGAGCGCGGCATGATCCTGCGCAACAACGGCGATATCCTCGTGATCGCCCCCGCCCTCGTGATGACGACCGAGCAGATCGATGAAATGCTCCGCCTAATCGAGGAGGCCATTGCCGCGGCCGTGAAATACTTCAAGCTCGGCAAGGTGCGAGACCGGAAATAGGGAACAGCCTCATCATGATCGCGGGCAAGTTGTGCCTTTTCACTGAGGCGGATCTCGACAAGCTCGATGCGGCCGTGCTCCGCATCCTCGATAATACGGGGATCCAGGTCCACGGCGAGGAATTCCTGGACGGGCTGGTCGCGATGGGTGCGCGGGTAGACAAGGCGGACCGCCGGGCGCGGTTCCCGGCGCGGCTGGTCGAGGGCTTTGTCGAGGAACGCAGGAAGCGGGCCGCGTCACCGCCGGAACCGGTGCGGGAGCATGAAGGGGCCTACGCGCCATCGGTCGGGTGCGTGATCGCGCCGTTCGTCCATGACTTCGAGCGCCGCACGCGGCGGCGTCCGACGCGGCAGGACCTGATCGACATCATTCACTGGGCCGAGGTGGACACGCCGCCGCGTTGCCGGGTGGGGCAGGCGGTCACGATGAGCGACGTGGACCCGCGCGTCGAGCCTATCGAGGCCTATGCGCTCTTGCTGGAACACTCGGGCCGGCCGAATGAGAGCGCGTACGCGAGCGACGCGGGTCAAATCGAGTTCCTGCTCGAGTTGACGACGGTCCATTGCGGGGAACCGCACTTCCCGCACGGCCCGGATTTCATGACGTCGCCGCTCACGTTCGGCGACCGCGTGGCCCGCCACATCCTGGCGACGATCCAATTCGGCCAAAAACACTTCGGGTTTGGCGTGATGCCGATCTGCGGCGGCAACGCGCCCATGACGATCGCGGGCAACGTGGCGCTGAGCGCGGCCGAGCTGTTGGGCGGGTGGTTGACCATCAAGGCGCTTCAGCCGGAGGCGACCTTCAGCGGCGGGGCCTGCAACGGGATCGTGGATATGCGACAGGGAGCGGCGACGTTCAACGCGCCCGAGGCGCTCCTGGCGGACCTGGGCGTGTGCGAGCTTTTTGCGCGCCGGTACGGCGGCGGGGTGGGCGTGGCCGCGGGCGCCGACTACATCGATGCGCGGCTGCCCGGGCTTCAGGCCGCGTACGAGCGCACGTATCGCGCCATGGCCATTGCGGCGTTCACCGGCGGGCCGTTCTTCATGGGCGGCACAGGCACCCTGGACGAGGGCAAGATCTTCTCGCCGGTACAGTTCATTGTCGAACGGGAGTTGGGCGAAGGGCTGTGGCGTCTGGGCCAAGGAATCAGGGTCGATGACGATACGCTCGCGCTCGACACTATCGCGCGCGTGGGCGTGGGCGAGGGCAAGTCGTACCTGGATGCGGAGCACACCTTCCAGCACTTCCGGGAGACGTGGTTTCCGAACTTCTTGTGCCGGGGCGCGTGGGAGGGCGATGCCATCGAATTCCAGCGCGACGGAAAGATACTCGAAGACGCGCACCAGCGCTACAAGGACGCCGTTGCCCGTTACGCCCCGCCGGACGTGGATGATGACAAACGCAAGGAAATCCGCAAGATAGTGCAACGGGCGCGGCGGCATCTTCTTGGCTGACGCTGGCGTTCTACAGTCAGGGGTGGATCATGTGGGATCTCGGTTTCATGGTGTGGCGCATCGGGGAGATTCTCGATTTCGATGCGCAGGTGGCATGGGTCGCGGAGGCCGGATTCGAGGCGGTCTCGTTTCACGCGTCGGCGGGCACGGCCGGGCAGTGGGTGGGCGTCGATCCCGCACTGACCAGCCGCGAGAAACGACGCCGCATCAGGAACCTCGTCGCCGGGTTCTCGATGTGCGAGATCCATGCGCCGTTCGCCTGCGAACTCGCGCGGGATACCCCGCCCGAGGTGATGGCGAAACTCGATGAGGTGTTGATCTTTGCAGGGGACGTGGGCGCGAGCGCAGTGACGGTTCACGCCGATCCTCCGGAGCCGGCCTGCGATGAAACGGCCCCCGCCTGGCACGAAACGCTGGACCGGCTCGACACCACGGCAGAGAAGGCCGGCGTCCGGATCGGCATCGAATTCATGACCGGGTTCGAATGGCTGAAGTGCCCCCGGCGGGCACAGATTGGGGCCACGCTGGACGTGGGCCACATGTACCTCAATGAGGGCGCGGGCTATCGCCCATACGGAACCGCCGGCGGCCTGGCGCGGTGGCTGGGCGACGCGCTCGTTCACGTGCATATCCACGACTACGACGGCACGCACGACCATATCGAGACCGGGACCGGCCGGATAGACTTCGACGATATGCTGCGCGGGCTGACCGACGCCGGGTATACGGGGGCTCTCTGTCTGGAACTGAACCCGCAGCGCGTGACGCCCGAAGGCATCCGGCGCAGCGCCGCCTTCCTGCGGCAACGTATGAAGGAGTTGGCAACTCGAGGCCGAATCGCGTAGTCTGTCCTTGGGACGGCGGTGAGGTCGTGGCACCTGGCCCAGTCGCCGCTTCGGGCTCGATTGGCGCCGAGTCAGGAGGACTTCCCGCGGTTCGTATCTTGTTATGAGGCATTTGCGAAAACGGGGTTTTCCTCAACACGACACCCGCGGAGGGAGTAGGCAACTCGGGCATGGTGAGCGCCTCGGGGCGCGTGGTGGGGCG
>Ga0272441_10011137_pt1 | contig 13415 bp, 10 predicted proteins | sample SSMProp6N_FD_193582 | JGI IMG/M metagenome (GOLD analysis project Ga0272441, IMG submission 193582) | Marine sediment archaeal communities from Little Sippewissett salt marsh, Falmouth, MA, United States - SSM-Prop-6N | ecosystem: Environmental > Aquatic > Marine > Wetlands > Sediment ... | reverse complement strand
CAAGATCGCGCCCGAGCATGTCCTGCGCGCGGTCGACCTGACCCTCGAGGCAAACGTGCAGCGCCCGGTGGTGCAAATGGCCGACACCGCGGCGTTGGCCGGGGGCGACCTCTACATGACCCGGTTCGCGCCGGACGGCTGCCTGCAGTGGTATCCCGTGGTGCGGCGGCCTATCACGAAGGCGGACTTTATCCGCGTTGCATACCGTGCGATGTGGCTCGAACATCTGCAAACCAAGCCCGACACGCAGGCCGAACGCGAAAGCCTCGAGCTCATGGCCGGGTACTACGAGCCGCCACAAGACGAGTCGATTGAGGCGTGGCACGGAACCCTGACGACCGAGTTCGATCAACTGGCCGAGTTGGCCAAACGCGGCACCCGCGACACGGAGAAGCTCCTCAAGCAACTCGATAACAAGGAGGCCATGCGCAAGGCGCAACACACCGTCCGCCAATTGATGGATCTCGACGAGCAGATGCGCCTGTTCAGCGAACTCCATCCTGCAGGCAAGCCGCTCATCATGATCTCCCGGTTCGAGCGCGACAATCTCGAAGGGGCCGACCCGATTGTCCTCGCGCGGACCACGCTGCAGATCTACCGGGATTGCTTTGCACGGGCGCGCCTTATGCGCAGGAAGCTCGACCTCGTCGCGGACGCGTTCTGCGCAGGAACGTAGGGAACGGCGGGGCCGGCCCTGGCGCGCATGAATAAACGGAAATACCACGGGGTTAACTCTCAAAACAGACCGGACCAACGATTGTCGAAAAGGTGCTCATGCTAACGCGTAATAAGGAAAAGCGTTTCAAGGGACTGGGAATCAGCGGCGGCGCGGCCGTGGCTGGCGTGTGCCTCTTCCGCGAGACGCGCCACGATGCCGTGCCCGCGTACAGCGTGACCGGCGACGGCGTCGTCAGGGAAAAGGAGCGGCTCGAGAAGGCCACACGGGCGGCGTCGGAACGGTTGAGCGCTTTGGCCGCCAAGGCCGCCGGACGGCTCGGCGCGGCCGAGTCCAATATCTTCGTGGCGCAGCGAATGATGATCGAGGATCCAGCGTTGCAGGCGCAGATGCTTGCCGATATCGAGCACCTGGGCTCGAATGCCGAGACGGTGGTGGCCACGAGCTTCGATGCGTACGAGTCCATCTTGTCCGAAGTCGGCGATGAAAACCTGAAGCAGCGCGCATCCGACATCGCCGAGACGAAGCGGCGCCTGCTCGATGAGTTGCGGGGTACCGTGCCGGGGTTTCAATGCGCCAACGAACCGAATTGCCAGCGCGGCAAGCATCGCGTGGTCTGTGCCCAAGAACTCACGCCTACGCTCACCATGGACCTGGACCCCGAGTACACGCTCGCATTTGTCACGGAGCACGGGGGCGCTGGGTCGCATGCGGCCATTCTCGCACGCGCCTTGGGCATCCCGGCCGTCAGTGGGATCAAGGACATCCACAGCCTGCTCACGTGCGGCACGCAGGTGCTTGTGGATGGCGACAGGGGTGAGATCATCGTCTGGCCGCAGGAGGAAACGCTGCGTAGGTATCCTGCGATAGGGCGCGCCGCCCCAGCCCAGGCCGCGGCCGTCGACCCCGTGCCCGGCCTCAAGGTCCTGGCTAACATCAGCCGCGTGGGCGACGTCCGCGAAGCCCTGAATGCCAGGGCGGAAGGGATCGGCCTTTATCGGACGGAGTTCGAGTTCCTGGCAGCCGATAGGATATTGGATGAAGAGGAACAGCTCGAGCAGTACGCGGAAGTGGTCAGGGCCATGGCGGGCCGGCCGGTCACGTTCCGGCTCCTGGACCTGGGCGGGGACAAGTCCGCGGCCTTCCTCGACTTGCCCGCCGAGGAGAACCCCTACCTGGGTCTCCGCGGCAGCCGGCTGCTGCTCCGCCGGCCCGATCTGTTCGAGCCCCAGGCGCGGGCTCTCGCGTTGGCCTCGCAGTTCGGACCCGTGAACGTCCTGTACCCTATGATCGTGGAGGTAGACCAATTCAAGGCGCTCCGAGAGGCGTTTGATCGGGCGACCGCGGATATTCCGGGGTCAGACATCCGTCACGGCGTAATGTTTGAGGTCCCCTCCCTTTGTCTACAAGCGCGGGAGGTCTTCGAAGTCGCCGACTTCGGCAGCATCGGCACGAACGACCTCATCCAGTACCTCTTTGCGGTGGACCGGAACAACGAACTGGTGGCCTACGATTACGACCCGGACCGTCCGGCCCTTTGGGCCTTGATCAGACTGATTGCGGAAGCGGCAACGGAGGCGGGCCGGCCCCTGTCCGTGTGCGGCGAAATGGCCGGAAATCCCGCGTACGTCGCCAGATTGACCGCACTTGGGATCGACACGGTCAGCGTGAGCCCGAGGCTCATCCCGGTGGTCAGGAGTTCCTACTTGTCCGTTGTCGCGTCTCTGGGCAGCCCTGTCTACTCATGATCCCGCCTTTGGGCGGTCTTGGCCAGCGGGAGGTCCATTATGACTGCGCGAAAGACGATAGGCACAGACCCCGCAACGCCGCTGGGCATCATCGTGCTCGGCGCCTCGGGCGACCTGGCGCGCAAGAAAGTCATCCCCGCCCTGTTTGCGCTCTACTGCCAGGACTTCCTGCCGCAGAACTTCCGCGTCTTCGGCTTTGCCCGCCACCCCATGACCTGCGACGAATTCAGGAACCGCATCACGGAGCACCTGACGTGCCGCCATGTGCCGGGCCATGCCTGCGCCACCTACATGGACGAATTTCTGTCCCGGTGCTTCTACGTTCAGGGCCAGTATGGCGCGCGCGACGCGTTCGTCGACCTCTACGCCCGCATGAGGACCGAGGAAGGGGACGGTCCGGCGAACCGCATGTTCTATATGGCGATTCCCCCGTTCCTGTTTCTGGACGTCGCACGCGCCCTGGGCGACGCGGGCCTGGTCAGTTGCGCCCCGGGCCCCGGCTGGTCGCGGACCGTGATCGAAAAACCCTTCGGCCGGGATCGGCGATCCTCAGATGAATTGGCCGCCCAAATGGGCCAGGTCTTCACCGAGGATCAGACGTTTCGCATCGACCACTACCTCGGCAAGGAGATCGTGCAGAATCTGCTCGTGCTCCGCTTCGCCAATCTCATATTCGGTCCGATCTGGAACCGGTCCGCCATCGACCACGTCAAAATCTCGTGGAAGGAGGACTTCGGTATCGAGGAACGGGGGGGCTACTTCGACGAGTACGGCATTATGCGGGACGTCATGCAGAATCACCTGCTCCAGATCCTCGCGCTCGTGGCGATGGAGCAACCGGCCCGTTTCGATGCGAAACACATCCGCGACGAAAAGGTGAGCATCCTGCGGAGCATTCCTGCGTTGACGCTGGACGACCTGGTGCTGGGCCAATACCGGCGCGCCACCTACAAGGGCGAGCAGCACCCTTCGTACACCGAAGAGGCCGGCGTGCCCCCCGGTTCTCGAACGCCCACCTTCGCATCGGCCGTACTCCACATCAACAACGCCCGGTGGGACGGCGTGCCCTTTCAGATCGCTGCGGGTAAGGCGCTCGATGATCGCCTCACCGAGATCCGCATTCGATTCCGTCATGTTCCGGACACGTTGTTTCAATCCCCCGGTTCACCCCTGCCGGCGAATGAATTGGTCATCCGGGTCCAACCGGACGAGGCCATCTTCTTCACGATCATCAACAAGGCGCCCGGGATCGAAATGAATCTGGTCGAAACCGCCCTGAACTTGCGATACGAATCCGCCTTCGGCACGAAGATCCCCGACGCCTACGAGTGTCTGCTGCTGGACGTCATTCGCGGCGACCGGGCCCTGTTCATCCGGTCGGATGAGTTGGCGGCGGCCTGGGACATCTTCACGCCCGTGCTCCATGAGATCGAGAAACGCCGCGTGGCACCGGAACCCTATGAATTCGGCGGCAAAGGGCCGGCGAAGGCTGTCGAACTTGCGGCGCGCTACGGCATCGCATAGTCAAACACAACAGCCCTGGCGTACCCCCGGTGGGGCGAGCGCCCCATGCCCCCCGCCGCCCACGGCGCGCACAGGCCAATCACACCTGCCGCCACGCGAAATTCTCGGACGGCCTCGGGACGCTCGCCCCACCTTCGGCGAAGGCCTTCTTGGGGGAGACACGGGAATGGCGGGATCTGATAAGATGCCCGCGCGACGGCCAAGGAGTCGCCTTGCCGCGCTTCGAGCCCTTAGCCATCAAGGAAGGATTCAACCCGTGACCCCAAGGGAACGATTCATCGCCGCACTCGAACGCCGGCCTATTGCCGGGCGGGTCCCGCACTTTGAACTCGTGTTTTTTCTGACCATGGAGGCGTTCGGAAAGGTCCACCCGTCCCATCGCAACTATCATCAATGGGACCAAATGACGGAAACGGAGCGGGATCTGCACCGTCATGAGATCGCGGAGATCTTTGTTCTCACGGCCAGACGGTACGAGCACGATGCCATCTTCATCCATGCGAATCCAGGCCGCGAGGAGGAAGAGGTCCGCCAGATCGACCTCATTCGGGAGCAATCGGGCGATGACTTCTTCTTGATGCTCCACGGGGATTCGACGTACTCGATCCCGAGCGGGGACAACATGGTGGCCTGGACCGAATGGCTGTTCACGCATTTGGACGAGGCCAAGCGGCAAGCGCAGGAGGGGGTCAACGCGCATTTGGCGAGGGCGGAGCGATTGGCCAAGCACGGCGGCCTGGACGGGTTCGCCCTGTGCGCCGACTACTGCTTCAACGCCCAGCCGTTCCTGAGCCCGGACCTGTTCGGCGAGGTGGTCACGCCGTATCTCACGCAGTTGTGCCGGGGCTACCGGGACCTGGGCTTCCACGTCATCAAGCACACGGACGGCAACATCATGCCGATCCTGGACCAGCTCGTGGCCGCGGGGCCGCATGCGGTGCATTCGCTGGACCCGCAGGGCGGCGTGGACATCGCCGAGGTCAAGCGTCGGTACGGGGACCAGGTCTGCCTCATCGGCAACGTGAACTGCGGGCTACTCACGTCGGGCACGGACGAAGAGGTCATCGAATCCGCCCGGTATTGCATCCGGCACGGCATGCCCGGCGGCGGCTACATCTTCTCGACCAGCAACTGCGCCTTCACCGGCATGCCGCTCGAACGCTACGAACTCATGTGGCGCGTCTGGCACGACGAGGCGATCTATGCGGAGTGAGTCGCGGTCTGCCAAGACCCGGCTCGCGAGGACGCTCGCCCCACCACGCTCGCCCCACCACGCTCGCCCCACCGTGCATGCTCCTGGAGGGAAACAATCAATGGCTCTGGATTTCGCTAATGCCTCGCTGAGGTCCGCGGCTACATGCGTTCGGGGGTCTCGATGCCCAGGAGGCCGAGGGCGTTTTGAATGGTGGTGCGGGTGGCGGCGCAGACCTGGGCCCGGGCGACGCGTTGGGCATCGGTCTCGGCCTGGAGGACAGGGCATTCGTGGTAGAAGGCGGTGAAGAGGCGCGCGGCGTCGAGTGCGAACTGGGCAATCGGCGCGCAGTTGCGCTGGCCGGTTGCAGCGGCCACGGTGTCCGGAAAAGAGGCCAGTTTCATCAGCAGCGCCCACTCGGCGTCCGTCTCGATAGGGAAGGCTTCGGCCGTCTCTTGGGGCACGTCGCCGAACTTGCGCAGGATCGAGTTGATCCGCGCGCAGGAATACTGGACGTAGGGGCCGGTGTCGCCGGCAAATGAGAGGCTGGCCTCCCAGTCGAACACGGCGTTCTTGTTGGCGCTCACCCGCAGTATCGCGAACCGGATCGCAGCCACGGCGACCTTTTCGGCAATGGCGGCGCGTTCGGCAGGCTGCAGGTCCGCGCATTGCTCCTCGACACGCTCGGCCGAACGGGCCGTGGCCTCGTCGAGGAAGTCCGACAACAGCACCACCTTGCCTTGCCGCGTGGACATCTTGCCTTCTTTGAGCAGCACGTAGCAGTAGTAGACGGGCTCCGGGGCAGGCCTTCCCGCGGCCGCGAGGATCATGGCGAGCTGCTGCAAGTACAGTTTGTGATCTTCCCCGAGGACGATGAGGTTCAGGTCGGCCCCACGCCCGGCCTTGTCCATGGTGTAGGCCAAGTCGCGGTACGGGTACATCGAGCTGCCATTGGCGCGCATGAGGACGAAGTAGCGGCCCTCTTCGTGGTCGTGGCCGAGCTTGGACATATCCACGACGAGCCGGCCTTCTTCGTCTGTGAAGACCGCGTCCTTCGCGCGCAGCGCAGCCAGAATGCCTTCGAGCCGTGGGTCCTGGAGGTACTTGGATTCGCGGTCGAACACGTCATAGGCGATGCCGAGGCGGCCAAGCACCCCGAGTTGCCCTTTCAGGCAGAGGTCGGTGACCGCGCGAAACTTCCGGCGGGTCTCCGGATCGCCCTGCTCCATTTTCGCGAGAAGCTCATACCCTTCGGCCGCGAACTCCGGGTCGGCCTCGGCGCGCGCGTTGGCCTTCACATAGGCGTCCAGTACCTGGTCGAAACTGACCGTGGCGAGGTCGTCGCACACGAGCACCAGCAGCCCAATCTGGCGTCCGATATCGTTGACGTAGTAGTGCACCTCGACCTCGTAGCCCTGAAAGCGGAAGAGCCGGGCCAGGCTGTCGCCTATCATGGCGTTTCGGCCCCGGCCCACATGCGGGCTCGCGTTCGGATTGATGCTCGTGTGTTCGATGAGTACGGTGTGCCCGTTGCCGCACGCGTTCGCGCCATAGCGGCCGGCCTCCTCGAGGACCGCGGCGACGATGCGCCGGGCAAACCCGGCGCGCTCGAGTTTGAAGTTCACGTACGGCCCGACCGTCGAGACCTCGCTCACCTCGGCGCCGAATTCCACCGATTGCGCAATTCGTGCGGCGAGTTGCGGCGGCGCCATGCCGAGTTTGCGGGCCGCCTCGAAGGTGCGCAGCGCGATGTCGCCCATATCGAGCTTGGGCGGCGGCACAAACCCCAGGTCCTCGTGGCCCAGTTCGGGGAATGCGGCGAGTATGGGTTCGGCCAAGGCTTGGAATACGTTCACAGTTTTACTCCATCATTGAAGGCGGGGCGCGAAAATGATACATTCCTCATGGTATCACGTGAAAGGTAATGCGATGAAACATGTGAAGACGATTTCGCGCGTCTCGATGCCGGCCCAAGGCGAGACCACCGTGCTGGAATCCGTCATTCTGCTGCTCCTGACCGTGTTCTTCAGTTCTTGGGACAATTTCCGTCCTGTGCTACAGAACCTGACCAAGTTCTACCAGAAGACCTGATTCGGTAGGTGCCAAAGACGCGGGGAGGTCGCAACGAGTCGCCCGAGGGCGGAGCCACCTAGGGCTCGGTGGCCGTAGAAGAGCCCGGCTCCGAGTCCGCCGTGCCTGAAGACTGCCCCTCAGCGGCCTTTCGCTCGAGTTCCATTTCGTATTGGTCGGCCTTGGAGAGCCTGCGGTCGGTGACGACGACAAGATGGAAGCCATGGCTCGTCTGAATGACGTCGCTCAGCTCGCCGACGGGTGCGATCCACACGTAGCGTTCGAACTCGCCCTCGAAATCGCCTTTGGGATAGTAGCCGAGGTCGCCCCCGCGTGGGCTGCTGAACCCATCGTTTGAGAATTCCTTGGCGAGACGAGCGAAGCTCTCGCCGTTCCCGATCCGCGTGCGCAAATCGGTGATCAACTCGAGTGCGCGCGCGCGATCCACGGCATCGTTCGCGTTGAATTTGATGAGGATGTGTTTCGCGCGCACCTCGGTCGCGTCGCGCTCGCGCCGATGCGTCAATAAGAGGACCACAACGAGGATAGCGAATAGGGCAAGGACGCCGAGCCACATCCACTTCGTGCGGTCTTTCGGTTCTTCGTCGATCCGGCCTTCGTGCTTCTCATTCTCCGGCAACATAACACACCTTTCCGTCAGAACTCCGCCGCTGCGGTGTTTCCATCGCCGCGTGATGGCAGGGGGCTTGTTTGTTCAAACGCCCAGGGAATCGAGCATACCCCCATAGTACTTCATGAAAAACGAGATATAAATGTATCCAACAACGAGTGCACCGCCCAGGATCATGACGACCTCGGCGACACGGGTCGCGACATCCACGGCATGCGCGGCCTCTTGGTTATGGTATTCGGAAACCTTGCGCAGGGCCTCTTCCAGCTTGCCGGATTCTTCCCCGACGAGCAGCATCTCGCGGGCCTGCGGTGTCAGGAATTTCGAGCCTGCAAAGGCCTGCACGAGCGTGGCGCCGTCCATAACCTGCGGTACGGCCTGCAAGAGGTCTCGGGCCAGATACGGATTGACGGTGACCGCGGCCGACGCCTCGATACAGCGGGGCATGGACATGCCGCTGCCGATCAGGAGCGACATGCTCCGGAAGAAGCGCGCCAGCCCAAAGCGCAAGGTGACCGGACCCAGCGGCCAGATGTAGGTGCTTACCCAACCCCAGATCCACTTGAACACGCCCAGGCGCGCAAGGACGATGCACAACACGACCAAGCCCGCAAACACCGTCAGGGCCACGACCTGAAACACCGCATAGAACCGAAGGTAGGCCATGAGGTTGAAGCCCTTGGACCACAGGCGCGCGATCAGCATCAACGCGAAGGACCCCAAGAACCATGCGATGACAAGCACGAAAATCGGGTAGATCATTTTGCCGATAATCATGCGCCGCGTCGCCAGCCGGTCCTCGTAGTAATCCGCGAGGTCGTTGAGCATGACGTCGAGCTTGCCGCCCAACTCCCCGCTCGACAGCAGCTCGACGAAGAAGCTCGGCAGGTATTGGGCTTGCCGGCGAACCGACGCCGAGAGGGTCGATCCGTTCTTGATGTCGTCGTGAACGTCTGCCAGGACCTCGCGGCTCTTGGGGTCCTTGAGGTCGCCGCCGACCAACTCGAGCGAGCGCAGGATTGGAATCCCCGCGGAATACGACGTGGCAAGCTGGCGGCATACGGGCACCAACCGCTTTGTCGGTATTTGTGACGAGAGCAAACCCACCGTTGTTCCTCGTTGGGATGGACCGGGGTTTTCACAACACCACGACGAGACCGATTGTAGCAAACGCCGCCGTCGATCGCCACTGGGGACGCCACGGCCCCAATCGGCGGGTAAGTCATGGCGACAAGGACCAATGAGGACCAAAACGACCGAAGGGACGGGCATTGTGTGAGAAGGGAGTCTGCTGGGCAAGGGCACGCGGTTCTTGACGAAATCTGAGGCCTGCCTCCGATGTGCTTTGGGGCGCGCCTTCTGGAAAACCGCGCGGTGCGGAAGCTATAACGGTCTCTGATGGCACAGCGATCCATTGTCTGGTTTCGCCGGGATCTTCGTATCGAAGACAACCCGGCCCTGGCGGCAGCAGTCGCCCACGGGGGGGCTGTTGTTCCCGTGTTCGTTTGGGCGCCCCACGAGGACGGCAGATGGGCGCCGGGGGCGGCGGCACGGTGGTGGCTGCACGAGTCGCTGGCTGCGCTGGATGCACGCTTGCGCAAGCGAGGTTCGCGGTTGGTGGTTCGCCGTGGGGATTCTGCGGAAGCACTGACAAGGCTGGTGGGCGAGGTCTCGGCAAAGGCGGTCTACTCGAATCGGTGCCATGAACCTGCGGCCATGGCGCGAGACGCCGAGGTTGCCAGCCACCTCCGCGCCGAGGGCATCACGGTGCGGACCTTCGACGCGGCACTGCTCCTGGAACCGGAAAAGGCCCTCAACAAACAGGGGGCGCCCTTTCGCGTGTTCACCCCATTCTGGCGTTCCTGTCTGGAAAGGCATGAACCCAAGGAACCCGCCGGGGGCCCCGCACGCATTCCTGCACCGAAGCCGTGGCCGGCTTCACTGCCGCTGGACGCCCTGGAACTGGCGCCCAAGGTCGACTGGGCGGCAGGGATTCGGGCAGCGTGGCGGCCGGGCGCCCAAGGCGCGCGGGCCCAGTTGGCGAGGTTCTTGGATGAAGGGCTGGCCCAGTATGCCCAAGGCCGGGACCGGCCGGACCTCGCCTTCACTTCGCGCCTGTCGCCGCATCTTCACTTTGGCGAGATCGCGCCGCGCGCCATCTGGCACGCGGTTCGCGAACGTTCCCTGCTTGGCGGCGACGCCGGTCTGGTGCGCGGCGCGGAAGCCTATCTCAGGCAACTTGCGTGGCGGGAGTTCGCATACAGCCTCCTGGTCCATTTTCCCCACACGACCGACGCGCCGTTGCGGCCGGATTTCGCCCGGTTTCCCTGGCAGGAAGACGAAGCAGCCCTCCGCGCCTGGCAGCGGGGCCGGACCGGCTACCCGCTGGTGGACGCGGGCATGCGCGAGCTCTGGACCACCGGGTGGATGCACAACCGCGTGCGCATGGTCGCGGCGTCGTTTCTGGTGAAGCACCTGTTGATCCCGTGGCAGGCGGGCGCCCGGTGGTTCTGGGACACGCTGGTCGACGCGGACTTGGCGAACAACACCTTGGGATGGCAGTGGACCGCGGGGTGCGGCGCCGACGCCGCCCCGTACTTCCGCATCTTCAATCCTGTCCGTCAGGGCCAACGATTCGACCCATCCGGCCGCTACGTGCGCCGCTGGGTCCCGGAACTGGCCGGGGTGCCGGACAAGTGGGTTCATTGTCCCTGGCAGGCGCCGGCCGCGGCGCTCAAAGACGCCGGGATTCGCCTTGGGCAAGAGTATCCGCACCCGATCATTGACCACACCGAAGCGCGCGAGCGGGCCCTCGCCGCCTACGACCACCTCAAGGGCACGAGAACCGTGTAGGCGCTCCGTTTCGTCATTGGGGTTTCAGGCTGTACTGGAGATCCTCGAACGGCCGGCCGGCCGTGTCCGTGATCCGAAAGACGAACCCCCAGTTCAATTCCCCGTTGCAGATCTTGAGCAGGATGGGCACGCGGCCTGCCTCAAGCGTCACAGGAATGACCTCTCTGTCCAAGAAGGCGGTCCCTTCGTAGGGATAATCGAAGACCAGTTCGCCGTTGACCCACAGCTTGCCGGAGTCATTCGTGCCCAGCCGGATTTGGACCTCGCGCTCCGTGGGCGAGGTCACGTAGCACAGTGCGTAGGCGCACACGTGCTCCGTCGGGTCGAAGATTTTCGTGAAATCCACCGAGGCGTGGGCATCCTGCTGTCGATGCTCGATCCAGCGGACCTTGCCACTGAGCCCGTCATATTCCCCGTCCAGGTCCAGGACCTCCTCGGGAGGATACACCGCATGGTGCCCGCTGAAGCCCTCGCCGTTCTCAAACGGACCGATGATTAGCCAATGGGTCACGGTATCGAAATGCTCGCGCAGGTTGATCGGGTCGCCCTTGAAGTACCCCAGGGCCACGTCCCACGACTTCCCGAGTTCCAGGGGCTCGCACAGCGCCAAGGGCATCAGCCTCACCGACGGGACGTCCCGCGGCCCGGCGAAACTGACATGCGGGATCACCTCGAGGTCTTCGGAGTAATCTCGTAAGTGCATCCCGCGCAGTTCTTTCGCGAGAGCAACGTATTTCTGGTTCGTGACGGTTTGCCTGTTGGCAATGACTTGAAGGTAGGCTTCGAGGTCGGCGTCGCCCGTGTATTTGTCCAGGTCACGTCCGATCAACTGCTCGCGGCAATTGTGGCTGTATATCCAGTTGTAGCGCCGGGAGACCATGAGGGTCGCGGCATAGCCCTGGCGGAACTCCGCGAGCGGCATCCCGGGCTCGTATACCTTCTGATAGTTGAACCCGAAAGGCCAGATGCCCGCGGCAATCGAACACGTTGAGACCCAATACCGCCGGGCCCGCTTACTCAGGAGCTTGTGGAAGAGGTCGTTGCAGGCCCAGGCGTGCCCAAACATGTACCGGATGTTCGGATTGCGGTACGTGTACTCGGTACAGTAATGAATGCCGCCGGGGGCGTTGCGGCGCGCGGCCTCCTCGATCCAGGCCGTATGGATGACCGTGCCCAGGCTCAGCCCTTCCTCCGGGAACGTGAGAAACACCATGTCCGGAAACTCGTCGTAGAGCACCTGGATGACCCGGGTCATGCGTTGCCGGACTTGCTCGACCAGGTCCGCCCGCGTGTACCCCTGGTACGTGTAGCCCTCCCATTCGAAGTCATACTGCTCGCCGCAGTACTCGATATCGAGCGCCATGCCCGTGCAGCGCGTATCCCGCGCAAAGATGGCGAACTGGCGGAAGTTGTGGTAGATGTGCTGCCAGGCCGTGTCGTTGAACCAGTCGAACGGATGGTCGAAGGCGATCTTGAGAAAGGTTTCCGAGCCGATTCGCCGGCAGATCTCGTTGGCGTGCCGGGCCTTTTGGAAGGTCTCGTCCGACGCGCCAATCGTCCACGGTTTGTCGTCGCGCGCCCAGATATTGCTGGCCCAGTCGCGTGCCACGAAGTCCATGAAGAACGCATTGACCCCGCGCCGCGACCATTCCTCCGCATCCGCAATAATCTCGTCAGGACCGGCGGAGAATAGCACCGTCTTCGGGAGGGGCAATTCCTTGGGCGTTCCGTAGGCCAGCCCGGGTTCAGCGGTCCTTGACGTGAGATCCGGCGGCGCGCCGGCTGCCCCAACCAACATGACGGCCCCTGCCAACACTACGATGTCAAAACACAACCACTTCATCGCTTCCTCCCCATACCACATCGTGCAACAAAGGTCTATGGTTTTCCCCGCCGGCTCTGCCGGTGACGGTACATCCGTTCCGTGAAGGCACCCGCAGCTTCCGGTAGCCGCCATGCCGCCCGATGAGGTCATGTTCGCCTTGCACGAAACAGCCCTCCGCTCCTCGCAGTCTGACGCGTCCGACTGCCCCATCATACGCCCCCACCGGTCCCGCGGGCAATCTGCCCCGCCGCTGTAAACAGCCCGGTCCTTTTGGGTACAATCAGCGAGACAGGGGATTTGGCAGAGGGATATCATCATGAAGATCGCCATTACATCGACAGGAACGGCCTTGAACTCGCAGGTGGATCCCCGGTTCGGACGGGCCCCCTTTTTCATCCTCTTTGACACAGAGACCGGGGAATTCCGCGCAGAGGATAATTCCCAGAATCTCGAGTCGGCACAGGGCGCGGGCATTCAGGCCGCGCAGGCGGTGTCACGCTTGGGCGCGGAGTACCTCTTGACCGGACACTGCGGCCCCAACGCGTTCCGCACACTCACCGCGGCGGGGATCAAGATCGTCGTGAGTGTGGAAGGAACGATCCAGGAGGCGGTTGACCGGTTCAAGGCCGGCGGTCTCACACCGGCGGACACCGCCGACGTCGACCAACACTGGGTGTGAGCGAGCACCCACCGGTTTTGCTACCGCGGACATCGAAGCGTAAGGAAAGGGTAATTCTTTAGCCGATTGGCGAGGGTGGTCAGCTCAGGCCCACATACTCCGTCATTGCGAGCGAAGCGAAGCAATCTCGCTTGCATAGGGCGTGATTTGCGGTCGAGATTGCTTCGCTTCGCTCGCAATGACGGAATAACATGGCCTTGACGGCAATCCGCTAAAC
>Ga0272441_10011136_pt1 | contig 13418 bp, 11 predicted proteins | sample SSMProp6N_FD_193582 | JGI IMG/M metagenome (GOLD analysis project Ga0272441, IMG submission 193582) | Marine sediment archaeal communities from Little Sippewissett salt marsh, Falmouth, MA, United States - SSM-Prop-6N | ecosystem: Environmental > Aquatic > Marine > Wetlands > Sediment ... | reverse complement strand
AAAAGGTATTTTAACTGATTTACAAATTCCCCGATCAACTAATTTAATGAATTTTTAATTCTTTGATTATAAAGACAAAACATCGTAAAAATAATTTACCAATATTTCTTTTTTAATTCTCACCCAGTATCTTGTTTTTTTTCATTTTAACCAAAAAATTGAGTGACTGGCTAACCGACAGATTAATCAACGAGGTGTTGATTGTTGATTTTTTTTAGAAATCTCATCATGAAAAACGCGAAAACAATAATAACGATACAGACAATCTGTGTAATGGTTAACAGGTTAAATATCATAATCCCATTCTCGTAAAATCTAAAAAACTCAATTACAAAACGTGCCACTGAATACAATATTAGAAAATTAAAAAAAAGATATCCATCATATTTTTTATTTTTTTGCAATCTTAATATAATAAAAAATATTAATAGTCCATACAGACTAGAATAAATTTGTGTCGGTATAACCGGAAGTGAACAGGTGCTCCCAGAAGCAATTAATCCATCTTTTAGATGTTGTGAGTATGCTGGGGGCATATTTAGAGAAGGGTATTTTATACCATAATTTTCAGAAATTACACCATAACAACATCCATTTAAAAAACAACCTATTCTCGCTATTGCATATCCTATCGCGATTGAAGGTGTAGTGATATCTGCATATTTCCATAGGGATAATTTATTTTTTTTAATATACCAGCATGCAAGTAGAAAAGCCATTAAAAATGCCCCTAAGAAACTCAACCCACCTTGTCTTAAATAAAGTATTTTTATAGGGTCATTCATGTAATAACTAAAATTAGTTAAAACATAAGCCAACCTACCGCCTATTAAAACTCCTATAATAACGTATAGACTTAAATCTAATATTCTTTCAGGATTTTCGTTGCTTTTTTTTGCTTCTTTCATTGCCAATAGTATGCCTATGGTAAAAGCCAAAGCCAAAAATGCACCATAAGAATAAATAGAAAAAGAACCAATACTAAATAATATTCTATACATTGAAATTTACTCCTCTTTTTTTTTCTCAGAAATAAACAAAAAATAAATTAACATTATAAACATTCCACAGACTATACACATATCGGCAAAATTGAACACCGGCCAAATTTGAAAATCTAAAAAATCGATAACTCGTCCTTCAATTCTAATCCGATCAAAAAGATTACCCAGTGCTCCTCCTAAAATAAGCAATAAAGATATATGCATTTTGGGATTTTTTTCAAATATTATTTTTTTATAAATAAGAATTACCAAAACCAACGAAATTATAGCTGCAATGATAAAGAATACATTCTGATATTTGAAAAGCCCAAAAGCAGTGTGTGTATTCTCTATATAGGTAATGTGAAATATCCCTTTAATTACAGGAAAAGATTCTCCGATAACCATTGTATTCTGAATATAAAATTTACTTATTTGGTCTACCAGTATGACTAAGATTGCCCACCCGAAAAACATCATTTGTTCTATCTCTAACTTTCATAATTATTATGCATTACATCAGCACATTTTTTGCAAATAGTTGGATATTTAATATCTTTTCCTACATATTCACTATAGCACCAGCATCGTTCACATTTCTCACCAGGTGCTTTTTCGACAACAATATTTATTTCGGGAACTTCGATTCCTTTTAGTGCATTCAAAACATTAATTTTTTCTTTATAGAAAATTTCCACTTTAGACACAATAAATAAAACATGTAGTTGGTTTTTAAAGGTTGATAAGTAATCATAAATATCTTTATCATCTGAATAAATATTTACATGAGCTTCTAGTGAATTTCCAATAAAACCTTCACCTCTTTTTATTTCTAATGCTTTAAGTACATCTTTTCTAATTTTTAAAACTTTATCCCATTTTTGCTCTAATTTTTTGTTTTTATATTTCTCGCAAATTTCCGGCCATGCTGCAAAAAAGATGCTTTCCTCAATATCTTGAATTTCCCTCAAGTGTTGCCAGATTTCTTCTGCTGTAAAACTTAATACCGGTGCAATCAATTTCACCAAGCTACTCAATATTATATACAACACGGTTTGACATGCTCTTCTTTCAAGAGAATCGGTATAGGCAGTATATAACTTATCTTTAATGATATCTAAATAAAACGAACTCAAATCTACCGAACAAAAATTATGAATTTCATGATAGAGTGAATGAAATTCAAATTCTTCATAATATTTACTTACCTTTAGTTTCATATTTTCAAAATTATTCAGAATTAGTTGGTCCAGTTCTGATAGTTTTTCATATGGAATAGTATCATTTTGAGGTTGAAAATCTTTTATGTTCCCTAGAATAAACCTGGCGGTATTCCTGATTCTTCTATAAATTTCTACTAATTGGTCTAATATTTTTGGAGAAATGCGAATATCTGTCTTGTAATCTGAAGATGCAACCCAAAGTCTTAAGATATCTGCTCCATATTTTTCAATAATCTCTCGTGGTGCAATAACGTTTCCAATAGATTTGGACATTTTTTTACCTTTTCCGTCAACAATAAAACCGTGGGTCAATACAGTTTTATAAGGAGCTTCTTTAAATGTTGCTATTGAAGTTAAAAGTGACGTTTGAAACCATCCTCTATGTTGATCGGTACCCTCAAGATATAAGTCGGCAGGCCAATGAAGTGTATCTCTTTGTTTTAGAACAGCAGCATGGCTGCAGCCGGAATCAAACCAAACATCCATGATATCTGTTTCTTTATTGAATTCGCTTCCGCTGCAATACGGACATTTAAAATCTTCTGGTAGAATATCTTTCGCAGATGTACAGAACCATGAATCGGATCCTTTTTCTAAAAACATTGTTCTAACAGATTGAATAGTTTCTTTATTAACTATAATTTTGTGACAGTTCTTACAATAAAATACCGGAATAGGTACTCCCCATACTCTTTGACGGGATATGCACCAATCTGTTCTATTTCCCACCATTCCGGAAATTTTCTCTTCTCCCCAATCGGGAATCCATTGCACCTTTTTTATACTTGATAAAGCTAGGTCTCTAAATGCCTCGATGGAAACAAACCACTGTTCAGTTGCTCTAAATACAACCGGTTTTTTACATCTCCAGCAATGTGGGTAGGAATGTGCAATTTTACCCACCTTTAACAAAGTACCATTTTCATCTAATTCTTTGATGACTGCTGTATTTCCTTCCTCGTAGGTTAATCCTTGAAACTTACCCGTTTTATCATTGAATCTTCCTTTGCTATCCAGGGTGGTGAAGATAGGTATTTTATATTTGATACCTATTTCATAGTCCTCCTGTCCATGCCCTGGTGCAGTATGTACACATCCGGTACCTTCGTCTAATAACACATGATTTCCCAATATGATTATAGAATCTCTATCAAATATAGGGTGTTTACATTTTACCCCTTCCAATGCTTTTCCTTTTACCGTTTCCAAAACCTGGTAATCACTAATTCCGATTTCATCCATTACCTGTTTCACCAGTGTAGCTGCCAGGATTAAATTTCCCTTTTCGGTTTTTATTAAGCTATAATCAATTTCAGGATTAAGAGCGATTGCCATATTCCCAGGAATCGTCCATGGTGTAGTAGTCCATATTACCACGTAAGTATCATCGTCTCTATATTGAGAGAATATGTGATTCAGGTTATCCTTTACCGGGAATCTTACGAAAATTGAAGAAGATTCTTTATCATGATATTCTATTTCAGCAGCAGCTAAAGCAGTTTCGCAACTGGCACACCAATATACCGGTTTTAGCCCTTTGTAGATATATCCGCTTTCATACATTTCACCAAACACTTTTATTTGTTCAGCTTCGTATTTGGGATTCAAAGTGAGATAAGGATTCTCCCATTCGCCCATTACTCCCAATCTCTTAAACTCTTTTTTTTGAACATCGATAAAATGGTGAGCATATTCATTACATTTATTTCTTAATTCAACCGGTTCAATTTCATCAATATTAACTTTCATATCCTTGGTTACTTGAAATTCGATTGGTAGTCCGTGAGTATCCCAACCGGGAACATACCGGGCATTAAACCCTTTCATGGATTTATACTTTGGAATAATATCTTTTAATATCTTATTATAAGCAGTGCCTATATGAATATTCCCATTAGCATAAGGAGGACCATCATGTAATATATATTTTTTTAGGTCTCTCTTTTTTTCACAAATCTTTTTATAAATTTTCTCTTCTTCCCAATATTTTAATAATTTTGGCTCTTCTTTTGCTAGATTGGCCTTCATCTTAAATTTTGTTTTTGGTAAATTTAAGGTATCTTTGTATTCCATTTTTTCCCTCCTGTCAAATTTCGATAATATTATAACAAAAACCTCCTGCCGTTTAAAAGGGCAAGAGGTTCTATTTCTTGTGGTACCACCTAAATATTTACATTACCTCACGATAATGAACTCAATGAGTAAATAGGTTTATTCATTAAATTTACTCAATATATTAACGACATATAACCGTTCTAATTTATTTCATTTAATCCACTAGGCCATGGTTTTATTATAAATTGAGATTAAATCTTTTTCAATTAGAATTATTAGGATGATTTTTGGTATGAATCATTTACAGACTTTCACCTTACACTGCTCGCTAAAAACTTTCCCTACCTACTCTTTCCTAAGTAAATAATATATGTATTTGATTTTTTATATTGGTCATGATAACACATTAATTAAGAATTTGTCAATAATTATCAACTTGATAGATATAATGATAAAAACTTTTTCCCATGTAATTTTTCATTTTAAAATGCTCATAGATTTTTTGAAATTTATCCGATTTGTGTTATTTAATCTTTAGATTTAGATTTGATAGTGCCTGACTAATATCCCGTCGTTATTAAGCACATGTCTTATTCTTGCGTTTCATTAACCGTTGCAAATACCTACAATGGGGAAATAGCCGGTATTTTCCGGCTATTTTGATCTGTGGATTAAAAAATGAAATATAACTTTTAGTCTAAAATGACAGATTGTCCTGTCTTAGGAAAAATCTAATATAATAAATAATAATGAAAGAATATCTACTGACTCTGATTTTACTCCACCATTTGATTCAATTATCTTTTTAATAAAATCGAATTCATCTTCTGATTCAAATTGTATTCATAAAATACTTTTTTCTATTTTTGTTATGAGGTATATTATAAGGCGGCAAATTTATAAATATATGTTATGTCTCATTATCTATAAAATTGTTATCTATACCTTCATCATTCATCTTTTTCTGTGATAAATTTTCTTTTTCCGCCGAATAGATATCCTGGTCTTCGAATTTTTCATTGTCTATCATTCTTAAGTATAAATTTAACATAGATTTAAATCTTTCTTTAAATGTAAATTTGTATCTATGTAAGTTATTGATTTCATTTCTTACATCATCTTCTTTTTGCAATGCTTTCTGCTTTATTAATTCCGCATCCCTTTCTGCCTTCTCTATCACTATTTTCGCTTCATTCTCTACTCTGCCTTTCATTTCTTCGGCAGATTTCTGAGCATTTAACAATGCGCTTCTTAATGTTTCTTCGATTTCACTAAATTCTTTCAGACGATCTTTCATTCTGTCAATTTCTTCTCTTAGTTTAGCATTTTCCTTTATCAATTCTTCATAGTCTTTTACAATCTTGTCTAAGTAATCGTCTACTTCTTCTTCGTTGTAGCCTCGAAATGAACGGCTAAATTCTTGTTGTTCGATATCCATTGGAGTAATTCTCATATAGTCTACCTCCTGACCAAATATGTCTATAAATTAAATTTATTTTTTATAAAGTTAAGTTAACTATTAAGTTGATCAATCCTCGCTGCAGCAGGTTTAACAGGAAAAAAACGATTAAAGGGGAAAGATCAAAACCCATTCCGCCCAAAGGAATAATAATCCTAAAAGGTGCTAAAACCGGTTCGGTAACTTTATAGATGAATTGAACAATTGGATTATAATGATCTACGGAAATCCAGCTTAAAAATATTCGTGCAATAATCAAATAACTGTATATCCTGAAAATTGTATTTATTAATTGAATTATAAATAACATGGCGAATATCCTTTTATATATCAGTTCCTGAACTAGACATCAATTATCCAAATGATTACTTTTTGTATGTTTAATTTTTATATAATTATTAAAATAGAATATTATTTTAACAGATATTACAGAATGTGCTATGCATTCATATTATCTTCGCTAATTCTCTCTCCGTTAACGATATATATTACCCGCTCTACTAGATTTTTAGCATGATCAGCAATACGTTCAATATTGGTTGAGATAAATATAATATGAATAGCTCTACTGATCGTATGTGGATCTTCCATCATAAAAGTCAAAAGCTCTCTAAATATTTGTTGATTTAATTCATCAACTGTTTTATCCCTTTTCCAAACTTCTTTTGCTAATTCAATATCACCGGTAAAATATGCTTCCAATCCATCTTTAAGCATGTTTTGTGAAATCGTTGCCATCCGAGGCAGATCTATAAATGGCTTTACCAATTCTTTTGTTGCCAGATACTTACTTGCCCTGGCAATGTTTACAGCTTGGTCACCTATTCTCTCCAAATCTGAGACTGTCTTGTATCCACATCCAATAATTCTTAATTTCTTTGCAATTGGCTGTCTTAAAGCAATCATCTGCAAGCATTGTTCTTCTATATCCAGTTCCATATTATCTATTTCATCATCGTTTTCAATTACTTGCTCTGCCAAATCAACCCTTTGTTTCACCAACGATTCAATTGCCATATTTATTGCCTTTTCTACTAAATTTGCCATTTTTAAAAGATTTTCTTTTAAGCTTGCTAATTCATTGTCAAAACAATTTTTTTCGTCACCAACTTTTCTATTCATAATCATTTTTTATTCCTTTTATAAGAATATTTACACACATCTAATCTAAATGGTTTCAATTTGAAAAAATAATCAATTTTCAAAGTCTAATTAGCTGCCAATCATTTTAGCTGAAAAAGTTCCAGTTTGATATTTATTATTTTTCCAATAACAGAATTCATGAAATAGGTAATTTTTTATTTGGTTCAGCTTCTTTTTTTATGTTAATTTTCTTTTAAATAATTTTGTAGTTAATTTACATAAGCTAATATATCAAAAAAATCCATTTTTTTCAATCAGTAAAAAAATTAAGCCTGCTTATATCTTTTGTAAAAGCATTTCAATTATTTTCCTTTTGACTCCTGATAGACACAAAACAAGGTTTTTGATAATTTAAATAACAACACTTATTTAATGATTTATGGGTTTATATTAATGTCATGTTTCAACATTTCACTTATGTACTCGAATAATGCATGGAATTTTTTTGATCACTTTTGATTGAAAAAAGTAATAATCTACTCAGTTAAATCTTGGAATAACTTTCATGTTGATAATTTATAAATTGTCTATGTAAAAATAATTTTGTACATCGTGAAAAAAAAGAAACCATAGTATATTATATATTTCATTTATGAATACTATGGTTTCATGGTATTATCAGTAATAAGTTCCATTATTTATTTATTTTTCTCAAGGCAGCACCGCCTAGATAAGCTTCCTGTACTTTTTTATTTTTCCTTAAATCAGGTGCCAGACCGTTAATGGTAATATTTCCTGTTTCCAATACATATCCCCGATCGGCAATACTTAGAGCTTTGCGAGCATTTTGCTCTACTAATAATATAGCAATCCCTTGAGTATTTATTTCCCTGATAATTTGAAAAATCTGTTTGACCAGTAGAGGAGCTAAGCCTAAAGATGGTTCATCCAATAACAAGATACGTGGGGTACTCATTAATGCCCTGCCCATAGCCAACATCTGTTGTTCTCCTCCGGATAAAGTTCCGGACAGTTGGTTGCATCGCTTCTTAAGAATTGGAAATAGGTCATACACTCTCTCTTTAGATTCTTTTATGCTTTTTTTGTTCTTTCTTCGAGTATAAGCTCCTAAATTGAGATTTTCTTCAACGGTAAGTGTTGCAAAAACTCTTCGGCCTTCAGGAACATGAGAAATTCCTGCTATTACTATTTTATATGGAGCTACATTGTTTAATTCAATATTGTTAAATTCTACCTTTCCTTTACGTATAGGCAATAAACCTGAAATAGCCCTTAGTAACGTACTTTTCCCGGCTCCATTAGCCCCTAAAACGGTAACAATTTCGCCTTCTTTTACTTCCAGAGAAATTCCCTTTAGTGCTTCAATGGAATCATAATATATTTTTAAATTTTCAATTTTTAATAATGTAGTCATATTAGTCATCCTCCTCATCATCTTCTTTACCCAGGTAGGCTTCAATGACCTGTGGATTACTGTATACATCTTCCGGTATACCCTCGGCAATTTTCTTTCCCTCGTCCATAACAGTTACCCAATGAGAAATTCCCATTACAACATTCATATCATGCTCGATCAGTAAAATGGTAAGATCTTCCTTTAACAAAGATTTTAAAAATTCGATTAAATCTTCAGATTCCTTGTCATTTAATCCACTGCTTGGTTCGTCGAGGATAAGTAAACCAGGGTTTGAAGCTAAAGCACGCCCAATTTCCAACATTCTTTGATTTCCATAAGCAATATTCTTTGCCAATTCATCTCGGAATTTCCATAATCCAACTTGCTTTAAACGGCTTTCGGCATTTTTTCTTATCATGGATTCTTCATTTTTATGTCCTGTCGTTTGCAAAATAGCAGACCACATTCCTTCATTGCTTCGACAATGCTGTCCAGCCATTACATTCTCCAGGCAAGTCATATTCGAAAAAAGGCGAATATTTTGAAAAGTGCGTGCAATTCCTTTTTTGATAATTTGATGCGGTTTTTTATTTGCAAGGTTTTCCCCCTTAAAAAGTACTTTTCCACCATCTGCTTTATATATGCCCGTTACGACATTAAATACAGTGGTTTTTCCAGCTCCATTTGGTCCTATCAGGCTGCTTATTTGCCCATGACTTACACTAATATCAAAATTGTCTACAGCAATTAATCCGCCAAATTTTTTAGTTAATTTATCGGTTTGTAAAACAATTTTATTAATTTTACCTATTTCTTCTTTTTCCTGCTGAATTCTTATTTTAGTTTCTACATTAATATTGTCTTTAGCCATTTTCTTCTCCTGTTTTCATTAAGAGCGATTTAAATTCGATAGCCCCTCTTTTTCTAGGCCAGATGCCACCGGGTCTAAAGATCATCATAATCACCATTGATACTCCAAAAATTAGCATTCGATATCGAGCAAAAGTTCGAAAAACCTCAGGAAAGAGACTTATAGCTGCAGCACCAATCAAAACTCCGGGGATAGAACCCATTCCCCCAATTAATACAATACAAAAAAGCATACTGGATTCCATAAAACTAAAACTCTCAGGAGAAACTATCATTAATTTGCTCGCATAAATATTACCTGCTACTCCAGCTAATCCGGCTCCTAAAATAAAAGCTAATAATTTATAATATCTAACATCAATTCCGGTTGATTCAGCTGCAATTACATCTTCTCTGATACAATTCCATGCTCTACCTATCCTTGAACGTTGCAAATTAATCAATCCTATAATTGTTAATCCAACAATAATCCAGATATAATAATAGAATTTAGTTGAATTATCCACCACAAAAATACTTCCTAATGATGGAAAATCAATTCCATAGACTCCATTGGAGCCACCAGTTATACCAAATGGATTATTATTTAAAGTAAGTCGAATTATTTCACCCATTCCGATGGTTACAATACATAGATAATCTCCTCTTAAATGGATGATTGGAGAACAGACCAACCAGGCAAAGCCGGCAGCTGAAATCGCACTTAATGGTAATAATACGATTATTGGAATTCCGAAATATGTATTAAGAATTGCCGTGGTATAAGCACCAATAGCCATAAATCCCATATGTCCCAAATCAAAAAGTCCCACTTCCCCTAAAACTATATTTAAGCTAAGACCCAAAAGGGCGTAAATACCGAAGAAAAATAAAACATCTACCCAATAAGCATTGATAACAAAAGGAAAAATTAAAAATATAATTATAAGCAATAAAATAGGCCAGTATTTATACATAATGTTTTTATTATTTGTATCTTTATTTAATTTCATTTTCTACCCCCTATACCTTCTCTGCTATTTTTTCACCCAAAAGACCTGTGGGACGAAAAATTAATACCAATATTAAGATTACAAATACAAACACATCCTTATAAGCAGTAGATATGTAAACAGAACCAATCATTTCTAATACTCCTAAAAGAAGTCCACCTAGCATTGCACCCGGGATATTACCGATTCCCCCCAGGATTGTTGCTGTGAAAGCTTTTAATCCATAATTCCATCCCATAACAAAAGTAATCTTACGATAATACATGCCAACCATCACGCCTGCCATTCCTCCTAATGCAGGACCCAGGGCAAATATAAAAAATATTACGGTTTCTATATTGATTCCCATTAGTGCTGCTGTACTTCTATCCAGAGCACAAGCACGGATAGCTGCACCAAAGGTAGTTTTTTGAACAATATAAAATAAAAGCCCCATTAATATAAATGAAATAACTAAAACTATTATTTGCATTGAAGTAATTTTAACTCCTCCAATATTTAACATATGTGAAGGCACAAACTTTGATGAGTAAGCTTGCGGACGTGGACCCCAAACAATCATTATTCCATTTTGTATAACAATTGAAGCTCCTAAGGCTGATACTACGGCAGGAAGCCGACCTGCTGGATAGATTGGACGATAGGCAATTCGCTCTATTAAAGTACCGGCAATTCCTATGCCGATTGCGGCTATTAACATAGCCGCAATCATACCACCCCATATTCCAAAGGTAACGCTAACATAGGCAGAGCCTGATACAAGAAGGGTAAATCCAAGATATGAACCCAGTGCAAATAAATCTCCATGAGCAAAGTTAATCAATTTCATAACTCCGTACACCATGGAATAACCAAGAGCAATAAGAGCATAAAATGAACCTATGGTCAACCCATTCAGTAACTGCTCTAAAATAATTTTCATCTTCTTATTTTACCTCACTTTTATTCAGTATCAATAAGCGAGGAACTTCCATCTTCGTTCACTATGTAGAGATGGCTGCTGCTTCCTACCCGGTCTCCAATTTCATCAAAACCTATTGGACCGGTAATACTCGGGAATGCTTCCATCTTATTCCTCAGGTAATCAGCAATGACATCGGAATCAGTGGAACCGGATTTATCAATCGCTTCTGCCAATACATAGAGGGCATCGGCAGCGTAAACCGACCAAGGACTGGATGGAATAGTGCCATATTTTGCTTTATATGCTTCCTTAAAAGCCACTGCTTCAGGGTGGTTAAAAAATTCAATTAAAGCTTCCTGCGTTTGATAACAACCTTTGGCATATTCTATACCGGCAATATTGATAAAATCTGAATTAACTACCGCATCTCCACCTACAAATACTGCATCGATTCCAATTTCACGCGCCTGTCTAATTATTAAACCTGCTTCCGGGAAATGACCGGTGTAATAAAATACATCTGGATTAGTTTCTCTCAATTTGGTTAAAGGTACAGTAAAATCAGTTTCATCCGGATTTATTGCATCAAAGTAGACTATTTCTACTTCTCCTGCGTCAATTCTTGATTGTAATGCTTCTCTGCTTTCTTCAGCAAGCCCGACAGAAAAACTTGTATTGTTATTCATAATAGCAATTTTTTTAGCATCAAAGTAAGGTACAACTTTTTCTGCAAAAAATTTAGCTTGGGTATCAGTTCTTCCACAGGTACGGAAGAAATATTTTAAACCTCTTTCGGTAAGATCAGTAATAGTCGCACCATAAGCAATATTAACTTTTTTAAATTTTTCATATACATCAGATGCTGGAAGAACAACAAAAGAACCATAGGTTTGAATCGCTGCAACAACATCTTTTTGTGATATCAATTTCATGGCGGCTAATGCACCTGCTTTTGGTTGACAAGCATCATCAGCTACTCTGATTTCAATCATTCTACCATCCAAAATTCCACCTTTATCGTTGATCATTTGAGCTGCAATTTCTGCAGATTGTTTTGCCATTTCACCTTCAACGGCATAGGGTCCAGTTATAGGTCCCTGTAAACCAATGACTACCGGAGGTTTTTCAGCAGCGAATGTTCCTAAAGAAATAACACATATTACTATCAATAGTATACTAGTACTTGATAAAAATTTTATTCTTTTCACCTTTTCTCTCCTTTAATAATTATAATTCCTATAAAATACACATCATTTTTAAAAATCAAATATCCAAAAATCAAAATTCTGAATTAAAAATGCTTTAAGAAATCCCCTCACCTCCTTCTTTTTTTTGCAGAATAATTTTGATAAACTGCAATAATGTAATCACTCAAATTACGAAAATTAATTAATCATGCATACCTAAATAAAATAACCCATTCGTTATAAGTTGAAAAGTTTGACTATTAATTTTCTGAGAAATGCCAATATTTCCAAATTCAGCATGCGGAGAATACAAAATAGCTTTATTTCCATTTATTTTAGTTTCAACAATTGAAGCTCTTTTCTTTAAATATTTATCAAATCTTTCTCTAGTTAAAACATTGTACCATCCGTTGATTGAATTTCTTGCTAACGTGTTATCCAATAAATCCCATTTGGGATAATCCATTGTTGTTCCTGATGCAATAAAATCATAAAAAGTTGCTATCGTTTTTACATGATTACTTAATATCTTTAGAGCCGGACCTTCCCAGTAAATAAGATCTAATGTATTAACCGTTCCTGCACTAATTCCTGATACAACAGGATGATAATTCTCTAATATTTTTATTCTTATAAATCCAGTTCCCGTTCTCCAATAATCTAAATCATCTTCATCTGTAGCATCAATTAATTCCAACCAATATCTATTATCTTTAGATATGGACTTTAATGGAAGGTATGCTCCTGCACACAAGCCAAAATACTTGCCATTTTTATATAAAAAATTCTTGATATTATTATACCCTTTCTCACCTAATCCGCAATAATAAGATTCTCCTGCATCAGGACCTCCGGGCACCAAAAATATCTCAAATTCAGACAATAATCCTTTTCTGATATCACCATCAGATAAATGTTCGTATTTAAAACCGGCTAATTCGAGAACTTCAGTTAATGGTGCAATACAGAAGTCCGCAGTTCCTTTCCCATGATACAAAGCAATTTTTGATGAATTTATTTTTTTACCAAGCCTGAAGTCTTTCGCGATATCATATGTAATCTTTGATTCAATCATCTTATCTATAAGATCAGAATCGTAATCAATAAAATAAGCTCCTGTATTGAAAAAATGTCCTTCCGGATATTTTTGTGTAGGTATGGAAGCTGGTTTTAGCAGCCATCGAACATCTTTCGAGTCCACCAAACTATTTACAAATTTTATAGTTCTCATTGGATTACTCTGAA
>Ga0272441_10011135_pt1 | contig 13419 bp, 11 predicted proteins | sample SSMProp6N_FD_193582 | JGI IMG/M metagenome (GOLD analysis project Ga0272441, IMG submission 193582) | Marine sediment archaeal communities from Little Sippewissett salt marsh, Falmouth, MA, United States - SSM-Prop-6N | ecosystem: Environmental > Aquatic > Marine > Wetlands > Sediment ... | reverse complement strand
GAGGATCTTCATGCCGTCCTTTTTGAGATCGAGGGACAGCATATAATCAGCCAGAAGATTGAGTTCCTCTTCCGTATTTTCGTATTTGGGCATGATGTTCCACCGGCTCACCGACTGGGGGTCTCTCACCGATGCTATCAGCCAGTCTCTCGTTCTGTCCTTGGCAATGACATTGGAGAGATCGGGACCGTAGCCCCGTCGTCCACCCTGCCCCAGGACATTGTGACAGTAGGCACAATCTTTGTCCACCCAGACCTGTGCCCCCTTCATCTCCGTCTGTGTCAGTTGCCTGTCGGGAACGACGACGACCTTGCCGTAGGGAATGGAATCTGCCATACCCATCAAGTTAGTGAAGATGATACCCACGGCGATGGCAATCCCGAAGGCAATCGCCAGGGGACGGTCGGCAGGCCTGCGATTTTTCATCCTGTTAAAGAAGGGCAGGAGAAGCAGAATCAGCATGCCGCCGACGGGGATAGCCAGTGTCCCTATAAATTCCAGTTCCCCCGGGAAGAAGGTCAGGATCTTATAGAGCCACATGAAATACCAGTCGGGCCTGGGTATATAGTTGGGATCAGGTGTCAGCGCCGGTTGTTCCAGTGGAGGATCGACATAGATACTCATGAGGAGAATCGCGGCAAAGACGATGACAAAGGCAATGAGCCCCCTGAAGACCTGGTCGGGATAGAAACGGGCCGTCTTCTCTTCCTCCGAACCATCCGATGTCCAGTGTCCCGCCACATCGTGGACACGGACCATATAGATATGGGCCACAATGCCGATCGCCAGGAGTGCCGGGAAAATCAGCATGTGTATGGCGTAAAACCGCGTCAGTGTCAGTGCGGTCACCTCTGCACCGCCGCGCAGCAACCGGGCAATGAACTCACCAATAAAAGGAACGTCCTTTGCGACGCTCGTTCCCACCACGGTGGCCCAGTAGGCCTTCTGGTCCCAGGGGAGCAGGTAGCCGGTAAAACCGAAGCCCAGCGTTATAATCAAGAGGAAGACGCCGATGATCCAGGTAAACTCACGGGGTGCCTTATAGACACCATAGAAGAAGGTGGTAAAGAGATGGAGCACCACCAGGATCACCATGGCACCGGCGCCCCAGTGGTGTATCCCCCTGAGGATTCGTCCCATGAAGACGTCGTTCATGATGTAATTGATGGACTGATAGGCATAGTCCGGTGAAGGGTTGTAGTACATGGCCAGTATCATGCCCGTCAGGGCCTCTACGGCAAAGAGAATAGCGAGCACACTGCCCAGTGTCAGCGTCCAGTCCAGATTTCCCAGAAGGGGCTTCTCCAGAAAGGGCTTCAGGTACTTGTTCCAGCCTGCTCGATCACGCATATATGATCCAAATTGTGACATCTTACGCCTCCCTCACAAGAATGTTTCCGTTCTTCACCGTCGTCTGGTATCGATCCATGGCACGGGGCGGGGGACCCGCCTTCACGCGTCCATCGGGATAAAACTGGCCGCCGTGACAATCACAGAGAAACAGCTGTTTCTTATCATCCCAGTGCAGTACGCAGGCAAGATGTGTACACCGGCTGTTGAACACGGTAATCTCACCGGATTCGGTTTCACGACGGACGAATACCGGTTTGGTCACGGTACTCTCATATATGCCGTCTTTCACCGTATAGTTGATGGGCACCGTCTTTACGACACCCTCGGGAAATTCGTCTACGCTGCCCACTTTCACCCATTTTTCCTGACGTTTCCGCATGGCAGGTACGAGGGCGGTCACGGACATGATGCCCCCGATGATGACGGCCATGAGACCACTAATGGCAAGGGTCATCCGGGACATGAAACTGCGGCGTGACACCTCAGGTGTTATCACTTCCGCCGGAATCTCCGGGGCTGCCTCTTTGGTCTTGTCTTCCATATCAACGACATCGACCTTCTTGAAGGGCTGCTTGGCGGCAAGCAGCTGGATGTACTTCAGTGAACGGGTGGGACTGATGTGCTTGGGACATACCTCGGTACAGTTCAGTTCTGAACGGCAGTTATAACAGCCGGCCAGTACCTGACTCATACGCTCCTCATTGAGTTTGTCCCGACTGTCCAGGAGCAGCGTAAATGCCCTGTTCAGCGCCGCCGGTCCCGGATAATCCTCATACCAGTGCGCCATCGTACAGGCCGAGACACAGCATCCGCAGCCGATACACTCGGTGTAATATTCGATCAACCGGCGTTCCTTTGAATCGGGTCGTATGAGGGCCGGTTCGGGCGAATCATCGGCAGGCTCAAAGAAACTCAGTGCGTTATCCATACTCTTGAAGAAGGGGTCCATATCAACAACAAGGTCCCTGATGACGGGAAAATGATTCAACGGGCGAATCGTAATGTCTCCCTTCTGCAGGTTGATCACCGTGGTCTGACAGGCCAGCGCTTCTTTTCCATTGACCACCATACCGCAGGAGCCGCACATGCTTATCCTGCAGGAATAGCGGAAGGCAAGCGTCGGATCGTGTTCCTTCTGGATCCGCAACAGGAGATCCAGTACCGTGGTGATACTCTCGTCCTCTATATTCAGCTCAAAGCGGTCAAAGTGCCCCTCACCCCCGACTTCCGGGTCGTAGCGAAACACCTTGACGACTCTGGTGCTTTTCTGTTTTTTATCAGTCATGTGATGTCCTCACTCCTTTCAGTAAATACCCGTCCAGACAATAATGAACATGATGGCTCCCACCGCGGCCAGACCGCCCAGAAGGGCCTTCTGATATTTGGCGTGTACGATACCGAAATCCATCAGGATAACCCGCAGGCCGAGGACCACGTGAAAGGTCACGGTGATCAGTAATAGAAACTGTATCAGGGGCCGGTAGGGCAGTGTCAGGTGTATGCCCAGAAATGCTATGATGGCCAGTGCCGATATGCGCTGCCAGAGCCATGCCCACATGCCGATCTGCGTGTTGCGCCACCTGTTTGGATCTAGTTCTCCTCGTTTTAAGGGACTGCGATATTGAATATTATCATTCTGTTCCATGTCACTCCTCCGAAAATACCTCTATAGAAATATGAATATTATTTTTTCACATCTGATGGTTTCATATGTTTCAATTCCACCGGTTTTTTCTCAAATACCGGTCTGCCGTCTTCACCCTTTTTCACGTGTATATTGAAGAGACCATAGTCGTCATTCGGCTTTTTAAAGTCGAGACGGTAGTGGGCACCTCTGGTCTCTTCCCGCAATATGGCCGACCCGCTTACAACGGCGGAGACATCGATCATGTTCCGGAGAGATATCCAGTCGTTCCAGGCCATATTGTAGGCCTTGCCGCCTCTGACACCAATCTCCTGGAATCGCTGGCGGATATCTTCTATACCGTCAATGCCCTCTTGCAACATTTCACCGCTGCGGGCCACACCGACCTTCGTCCAGTTTGTCTCACGTAACTCATGCCGCAGGTCATATACCGAATATCCGTCTTTCTTGTTGAAAGGCGCCATAAATGTGGCGACGAACTCGTCAACCTGTCCCTGGCGCGACTCGGGAATACCCTTGTTGGATTTGAGATATCGAGCCATGGCCTTGCCGGCCAGTCTCCCGTAGACACAGGAGTCGGCGATACCATTCCCACCGAGACGATTCGCGCCGTGTACACCGCCCGAATCTTCGCCGGCACAGAAGAGCCGTTCCAGCGAGGTCTTGCACTCCAGATCGATGACGGCGCCGCCCATCATATAGTGTGCCGACGGCGACACCGGTACGGGCTTTCTGGCAAGGTCATACCCGAAGAGGGCACAGCGCTCACACATGCCGGGAAAGTCTCGTTCTACCCTTTCAGGACCGAGATGATTTGCCACGATATTTACACCACCGTGATCGCACCCCCGTCCTTCCATCATCTCTATGAAGGATGAACGGCTCATGATGTCTCGTGTCGTACGTTCCATCCGTTCGGGATCATATTTGCTCATGAAGCGCTCACCGTCACAATTGAGCATGTAGGCCCCCGCCCCTCTCACCCCCTCTTCAATGAGGGCACCAGCCACCACGCTGCCCGGTACGATAATTCCCGTGGGATGGAACTGCACCATCTCCATATCTTTCATCTCAACCCCTGTTCGGTACATCATTCCCAGACCATCCTGTGTCTTGGGTGGACCAGGGGCGAAAAACCGGTAGCTCGTCGTTCCCCCACCGGAACCATCGAAGGTGACGGCGGCCTCGACGACCTTGAAAATACCGCGCCTGACATCCAGTATGAGTGCCCCAACCACCTCTTTCCCCGATGCATCGGTAAGCAGTTCCAGTACCCGGTGTTCCTCCAGAAGGGTGATATTCCGTTTGCTGATCTGTTCCGTTGTGCGGCTGATGATCTCGATACCCGTCAGGTCACCCTTGTGAACGGTACGGTCGAAGGTCTGACCGGCAAAGGGTTTCTGATGGACGGTACCATCGGGATTCCGGTCGAAAAAACACCCGTATATGGTCTCCATCTCCTTGATCGTGGGCGTCGCCTGCTCCACAAACTGTACGGCCAGATCCTGATTATTGAGAAATTTTCCACCCTTGAGGGTATCCATGAGGTGCTTTTCATGGGAGTCTTCGTCGTTGAGGACGACGTTGAACCCTCCCTGCACCATACGGCTGCAGCCTCCCTTTCCCCTCACGTCCTTGGTGACGATTATGATCTTCAAGTCCGGGTTGGCATCATAGGCATTCAGAGCCGCCAGACTCGACGCACCGCCCATCCCTATTATCAGTATGTCTCCTCGTATCTTCTCCATTACTTTGATTTCCTTTTCACAAAGTATTCAGTCATTACTGTGTCACATATCTCCAGCAAAAGAACGATTGTCTGTCCTTCGCATTATAATCAATCCATTGCCCCGTTCAAAACGGGACGTATATTTCATCGAATGTTTTGATTAGCCCTGTCTCTGCATGGTCCCTCTCCCCGATGGGAGAGGGACCATTGCACAATTACTGAACTCCCAGCTTCTTGTATATTTCCGGCATCCGTTTCTGTCCCTCGGCCCTCACGTCCTCATAGAGGTGATTTCCGTGAGAGTCCATGGCAACGGTCAGGGGTCCGAAATCCTTGACTTCAAACTCATAGAGTGCTTCCGGATGGAGATGTTCCCAGTGAACATGCTTGACCCGGACTATCTGCTGCGTTTCCAGAGATGCGGCACCGCCCACGATTGCAAGATATACCGCACCGAATTTTTTCATCGCATCGAGGCTCTGCTGATAGAGGCCGCTCTTACCGATGATGGCCTTTACACCATATTTTTCCATCAGACCCGGTGAGAAACGATCCATACGCGTACTCGTCGTCGTTCCCACGCAGATGGGTTCCCATGTGTCGCCTACCTTCTTCAGACTGGGAGCGGTGTGGATGCAGGGCATGCCTTCAAGACTCACGGGAGGCTCGTGGCCCTGGTCAAATATGTAGATCTGGGTCAGATCTCTGATCCCAAACAACGTTCCGTCAAAGTGGACAATATCTCCCACCCGCAGTTTCCTCATATCCTCTTCTGAAAAGGGTGTATTGAGGTGATAATTTGCCATTCTTTTGTACCTCCCTTCCTTAGTATCCGAACTCGGTACGGCCGTCGGGGTAAATCTTCACCCGCGAACGTCTGGCCGGCCAGCACTGCGTATTAACTGCCACAGGATTCTGGGTTATATGCGTGTATCCCATTTCGATGTGGACGGCCAGTGTCGATATATCACCGCCCAGTCCCATGGGACCCGACCCCGTCGCATTAATCGCCTCTTCAAGGGCCTCTTCCATTTCCGCCAGCACTGGGTCTTCATTTCTCTGACCCACGGGGCGTCCGATCGCCTCCTTCGCCAGGCGGGTTACCATGTCGGCCGTCCCGCCGATACCCACACCGATCACACCGGGAGGACAGGGATTGCCACCGGAGGCAACGACGGTATCAAGGACGAACTTCTTGAGCGCATTGACACCTTCACCGGGGGTAAACATCTTCATGGCGCTCATGTTTTCCGATCCCGATCCCTTGGGAATCATCAGTATGTCAAGACAGTCGGAATCCCTGACAAAATCAAAATAAATAATGGGAAGACGCAGTCCAACGGATGTCTGCGGATTCTTTCTCGTCAGGGGATGCGTGGAACTGGAACGGAAGGGAAATTCCTGTGTCGCCCGCTTGGCACCTTCATAGAGTCTGTCCTGCAGTTCCGCACCATCCCAGAAGAACTTCGATCCGATCTTTACCATGTAGATGGGCAGACCGGTATCCTGGCAGATGAGCGTCTTCTGCGTGTCCGCAATCTCAACGGCCTTGAACATGGCATTAAATATCTCTTTGGCGGTGGGATTTGTCTCTTTTTCGGATGCGCGTTTCAGGGCTTCACGAGCATCAGGCGGAAGATCACAGAGCGCACGAATATAGAGTTCCTTCGCCGCCTCTTCAACAATCTTATAATCAAAATTAGCCATTAAAACACCTCCTTCTAAACACTCCCCGCGACACTCGCTGCCGGATGCCGCCGGGGAGCAATGAAACGTTGTATTACCATCCAACCTGAACCGGGTTTATTTTTTCCAGTCCTTGTTGGCTTCCCATGCCTTCTTCAGGGTGTCTCCCCTGAGACCGCATCGCAGTGCCTCAAGAGCAAGAATGTCCTCGGGAGGAATGTTGCCCAGGTTTACATTGGGACCGAACATCAGGATCAGGTGCTGCTGCTGATTCTTGATGGGGGCTTCCCACTCCAGCTTGGTGGGATCGTCTACACCGGCTACGATCTGGCTGATCTCGTCGTCCTTGACCTTGCCGTCTGAATCGAAGATACCGACGCCCTTGCCGGCCTCTCTCGCCTCGACGATTACCTTCGTGGCTCCGTGCTCTAAATCGGAGGCAATCTGCTCATGCATCAGCTCGTAGGCCACTTTTTCGGTGGCGTCTTTCTTGCCGACTTCCGTCAATACCATGTAGCCCATGTCTACGGCGCGCTTCACGGCATCCTTACGTTTCTCCATGTCAAAGGAAATCGTACCGTCAGATACTTCGATGGAGTTGAATCCGATGTCTTTGCAACGTTTCAGGTACTCGGGATACTTGCCCTGCCACAGGGATACCTCCATGAAGGTTCCACCGGGCATGGTGTGCACGTCGTAGCTCTTCAGAAGTTCTACCTTCTGGCGAACGACATCAACATCCATGAATGCAGATGTCCCGAAGGTCATCTTTACCATGTCGATACTGTCCCCAGCCATCTCAAGCAGGTCTCTCGTTGAAACCAGACCAAGACCTTTGTCGATCAGCATGGTCAACCCGGTCTCTCTCGGTTTCTGCGACCTGCCCGCTACGGGCATCTCAAATACACCATCAAACGCCTTTACACTCATTTTGTCCTCCTACATTAGTTTTGGCTCCTCTGGAGAGGAACTCATATGGGTTTGTGTATAGTGAAAATATTCCCCCTTAATTCCGATGAGGGGATACATACCTGTTGCATATTCCTGCTTTCGGACATCATGCAATTATATCACAGAGTGAATCCGTCACTCTATCCCTTCGAGACAATCTTCCGCTCCTAAAAGACTCACGCGCAATCATGCTGCAATATCAGTGCCACCGGGGGAAATTATCGAAAACTCAGGATAACTACATAATTATAAACAGTTGCAGGATTCACCAAGAACAGCGGTGTGTCTTCATGCCGGACAGACAGACACCTCATGATCGGTATACGGACACTATGTGTCCGGAATATGAAATATGCGGCTACCACAGGAGACACAAAAGGAAGGTATCTAGCCGGGAATGCCGTACTTCTTTATCTTTTCATAGAGGACCGAACGGGGCATATGGAGACGCTTTGCCGCTGCCATCTTATTGCCCGCTGTTGCGGTAAGGGCCTGAACGATCATTTCCCGCTCTTTCTCTTCCACCGTATTTTTGAAGGGCGCAGGAACCGACGCATCATGTGGAAGGGGTTCATGGGATGGCTCGCTATATGGTACGTTACCGGCATGATCTCCGACCTGGTGCAGATCATACTTCTTGATCTTCTTGTATAATACCGACCGGGCCATTCCCAGCAGCCGTGCCGCCGCAACCTTGTTGCCCTGAGTCGATTTCAGGGCCTCGGCAATAATCTCCCGCTCCTTGTTCTCTATGCCCGCCTTGAAGGGGATCGTCGGCTGAGTGCCGGGTAATTGCTCTCTTTTCACCAGGAACGCAGGGGGAAGATGCCGTGATTCAATGAGTGATTCTCCCGGAAGGAGATTATGAACGGCATAATTGATGACGTTCTTCAACTCCCTCACATTACCGGGCCAGTCGCTCTGCAGCAATATCGATGCGACTTCGGTTGAAAATCTGATATCGGCAATGCCGTGATCGGATAGTGACGATGCGGCTATACTCTGAGCGATCGTTATGATGTCTTCCCGGCGATCCCTCAGGGGGGGAATCTTCAAGACAAAGACATTGATACGGTAAAAGAGGTCCGATCGAAAGGCCCCTCGTTTTACCATATCTTCGATATTCCTGTTCGTCGAGGCGATGAGTGAAAACTCAACGGGAATGTTCCGTGATCCTCCAAGTCGTGTAATCTGTTTCTCCTCCAGCACCCTCAGGAGTTTTGCCTGCATCTCCAGGGGCATGTCGCCGATTTCGTCAAGGAAGAGCGTTCCCCCTTCAACGATCTCGAATTTTCCTATCTTCCCCTTCTGTGTGGCGCCGGTAAATGCCCCCGATTCATATCCGAAGAGTTCAGATTCCATCAATTCCTTGGGTATGGCGGCACAGTTGATTGCCAGAAAGGCCTGCTCGGACCGGGGGCTCATCCGGTGTATGGCCTGTGCAAAGAGTTCCTTGCCCGTTCCGCTCTCCCCCAGAATGAGTATGGGAAGTGACGACGAGGCATATTTCCCGGCCTGCTTTTTCAGCTGCCGTGTCAGGGCACTGTCGCCGACAATGTCACCGATACTGTACTTGGCCTGGAAGATACTCCTCAGTTCGGCGCCCATGCTTTCTACCTTCTTCTGCAGGCTCGTCATTTTTTCGGCCATCTTCCGCAGGTCCTCAACATCGCGGAAGAGGACCTGAGACACCACGTACTTTACCGCATCCCCTTCTTTTATGGGAATCCGGTTGACAACGACCTTTCTGCCCTTCCAGTAATTGATGACGCCATATTCGGGATCGCCCGTCCTGGCCGCCTGCCGAATCCGGGAATTAGGAAAAAATTCCTCGATATTCTTTCCGAAATCTCGTTCCTTTGTCATGTTGTATATGTTGGCATAGGAACGGTTGAAATAGATAATCTTCCCCTCGGGATCACAGATCACCAGACCCTCGTGGGCATTATCAAGAAGCAGTTCCAGCATCTGCATATAATTCTTTTGATTCATTTGATACCTGTATTTACTAAAAATCAATATAATTTAAACTTTAACAAATAACTCATCCCATTTCAAGGCATCTCTGGAGGAACTCATGAGCAGACAAACCTTTACCAAACGGGGACGGGCATGGTATAATTTCATATATTTTTTCGTTGAAGGGCGCAGTACCTGCACCGGAAAAGACAGGTACCATTCGACGGGATACTCGATGCCGTGGCGGTTGGGGCACCATCATAGCGAGACGGCAGACGATTTCATGCCTGCACACAGGGTATGGGGCCCTTGATACCTTGCAGACAATTCACAGGAAACTGATCCACAATGAAAGATGTGAACCCGTTTCATGAGTGAAGAAGAGCAGAGACGAAGACATTTCCGGTTGCGATTCCCCCATCGCGAATGTCCCCTGCTGACGGCAGGAGGAGACAGATTCCGCGTTGTGGAAATCTCGGAGGGGGGAACACGCATACAGTTTGAGGGGCATCCACCGTCCTGTTTCGCTCAGCCCGTTGATGTGCATATCTCTTTTCAGGACGGGACGAGCGTCGAATCGCGCGCAGTCTTCTTCAGAATTGACAAGAACGAAATGATCCTGCAGTTCACAAAACATATCCCCATGCATGTCATCATCAGTGAGCAGCGGCGGATCCTCAAGCACTATTACAAAGACACATGACCGGTCAGTACCACAGATGAAACAAGTCACAAAGCTCACATACCCCCATACCCTGCCGAGAGGCCGGGAAGAAAAGGAGAAGGCAGGTGAACCTTGAAAGCAGACTGAAGCGGCTTCTTCACTCACAGAAATTGGGCGTGCTGGCCACCCAGCAGGAACGGAACCCCTATACCAGCCTCGTTGCCTTTGCCTGCTCCGATGATATGCGCCATATCGTCTTCGCCACCCCGAAGGCGACGAGAAAGTTCGCCAATATCTGTTCCAATGCCGGTGTTGCCATGTTTATCGACAACCGGTCAAACAGGGCCGTCGATTTCAGGACGGCCATCGGCGTGACAGTGCTCGGATCGGTGCGACAGATCCGCAAAATAAAAAACAGCTCACTGATGAAACTCTACGGTGCCAAACATCCTCAGCTGGCATCCTTTCTCGCATCACCCTCATGCGCCTTCATGTGTATCGATGTTCGGTCACTCTACATCGTAGAACGATTTCAGAATGTCACGGAGATTCACCTGGAATGATGAACCCGATACTGCGATTATCCGACATAGACAAGGGGACAGAATCACTGGTAGGCGGGAAGGCCGTCGCACTGGCCAGGATGGCCACCGGTGATCTTCGCGTCCCCCCATTGCTCTGCCTGACCACCGACCTCTTCGACCGGTTCCTCGATATGACGGGACTGCGCGACGATATCTTCATGGAATATTACAGAAAGAGATTCGAGGACATGCGGTGGGAGGAAATCTGGGACCTGTCACTGAGAATCAAGAACATGTTCTTACACACACCCCTCCCCTCGGAACTCTCCGATCAGCTGCACCTTCTCATCGACCGGGCCTTCAGGGACAGGGCCACCGTCGTCAGGTCTTCCGCCATCGGTGAAGATTCGGCACAGTTTTCCTTCGCCGGGATTCACGAGTCCTATGTCAATGTCAGGGGGACCGACGCAATTCTCAAACACGTCAAGCTTGTCTGGGCCTCCCTCTTTTCCGATGCGGCGATCCTCTACCGGAATGAAACGGGTCTGGATATCAATGCCAGTAAGATGGCCGTCATCGTACAGGAATTCATCAACGGGCAGAAATCGGGCGTCGTCTTCAGCACAAGCCCCACGTCGGATGCGCACATGATGATCGAGGCCGTCCATGGCCTCAATCAGGGGCTCGTCGACGGTATCGTCGAGCCCGACCGGTGGCTCATCGGCCGTGATGACGGCCGGATCTGGTCCTACACGCCACCGGTGACCCGGGAGTCCATACAGGCAGGCAGCGAAGGGATTGCGTCGTCAAAACTCTCACAGGCACTGGCAGACAGGGCGCCCCTGACCGACAGAGAAATCCAGGGCATCTACCGTCTCTCTCGAAGCGTGGAACGGCTCTTTGGATCTCCTCAGGACACGGAATGGACCTACGCGAAACGGACCCTCTATTGCCTCCAGTCGAGGCCCATAACGACAGCGGCCGTAGACGGGGACAGCCAGCGGCAGTGGTATCTGAGCCTCAAGCGGAGCATGGAAAATCTCACGGAACTGCGAGACGAGATCGAAGGGCATCTCATACCCGAGATGCAGGACATTGCCAGAGAGATGGAGGCCCTCGATCTCTCACGTCTTACCGGCGCGGAGCTCGCAGATGAACTGGCGAGACGGCAGGCAACCTTTGACCGCTGGCGAGATATCTACTGGGAAAAGTTCATCCCCTTTGCCCATGGCGTGAGGCTCTTCGGAGAGATATACAACAGGCAGGTCATGCCCGACGATCCCTATGAATTTACGCAACTCCTGGTTGCAACAGACATGCAGAGCCTGGAACGGAACAGGATGCTCGAAAGGCTTGCAACCTTCTACACTACTGAGGTCATGACCGCCGCACACGGCAGTGCAGATGAAGCGGAGGCGAATACCGAGTTTGACAGGATGCTCGATGATTTTCTCGAAACCTTCCGCAACCCCCTGTGGGGCCTCGATTCGGGACCGGAACACAGAGATTCGATCATTGCACTCCTCAAGCAGATGGGAGACAGACGGCACAAGAAGCCCGCGACTGCGACACGCACCCGGACGAAGCTGGAGCAGCGCTTCATCGCCTCCTTTCCCGAGGCAGAACAGACCTACGCACGGGAATTACTGGATCTGGCACGGGTCAGCTATAAACTGAGGGACGACGACAATATCTATCTCGGAAAAATCGAGGGACAGCTCACGGCGGCCCTCGATGAAACGAAAGGGCGCCTGGGACAGCGCCTCACCGTCGAACAGCATAATCTCAATGCGGAAGAGGCCATCCTGCTCTTGAAAAATCCCCGGTTGAGACCCTCCGGCAAAGAGACAGGGCAATTCAGCGGGAAGAACGTCACCGTCACACCACGGCAGCTCCTGGGCCAGCCCGCCGGCAGGGGACTGGCATCCGGTCCGGCGCGGATCATTGAGACACCGCAGGATATCTTTGCCTTCACGGCCGGAGAAATCATCGTCTGTGACGCCATCGACCCCAATATGACCTTTATCATTCCCATTGCCGCGGCCGTCGTCGAGCGGCGGGGGGGCATGCTCATTCACGGCGCCATCATCGCCAGAGAATACGGCCTCCCCTGCGTGACCGGTGTGCCCGATGCCGTTGATCTCATCAGGAACGGCCAGCACATCGTCGTGGACGGATATCTCGGTATCGTGACGGTCTCCAGAGACGAATCGAAGGACACGACAGCACCTCCACATATGGTGTAGACAGGGGCGGTGGAATTCGTCATGCCTGTTCCAGCCCGTAGATTTTTAAAAGGGTGAAGACCGGCGTTCTTTGAACCCCCCTCTTGCCTTCCTCCCCTGTCTCTGTTATATTTTGTGCGTAACGGAACAGCGGAGGCGGGCTGCGCGCTTCCTGCCGCCCGGGGCGGATATTGTATCCCGTCCATCGGTATCGCAGGCAGAAAAAAAGTGAATGGCGATGATACGACAGTGCCGGGAATCGGATTTCGATACCCTCTGTGAAATTATCAATGACGCTGCCCGTGCCTACCGGGGAATCATACCGGCAGACCGCTGGCACGATCCCTATATGCCCCCTGCCGAACTCCGGAGAGAGATAGACGACGGCATCGCCTTCTGGTGCAGTGAAAGAAAGGAAGGACTCTGCGGCATCATGGGCATACAGGACCGGAAAGAGGTGACGCTCATCCGCCACGCCTATGTCCGGAGCGCATCTCAGAGACAGGGAGTGGGAACAGGGCTCCTCGAACATCTGGAAGCCATGACCGATAAGACCATCCTCATCGGGACATGGAGGGCGGCCTCATGGGCCATCTCGTTTTACGAAAAGAGGGGCTATAGCCTCACGGACAAGACGGACACAGTGCGTCTCCTCAGACGATACTGGTCGATCCCCGAACGAC
>Ga0272441_10011134_pt1 | contig 13420 bp, 15 predicted proteins | sample SSMProp6N_FD_193582 | JGI IMG/M metagenome (GOLD analysis project Ga0272441, IMG submission 193582) | Marine sediment archaeal communities from Little Sippewissett salt marsh, Falmouth, MA, United States - SSM-Prop-6N | ecosystem: Environmental > Aquatic > Marine > Wetlands > Sediment ... | reverse complement strand
AGGCCAAAGAAGGCCGAAGACAATCGATCATCATGGGCCTGGTCTTTTGCTTTGGGATATTACTCTTCTTCGCATGTCTGGCCGGCGCCAATATCATCCTGCAGAGCTTTTACGACCGAACCTTAAGCTGGGGCGACCATTTGCGGAATCCCGTCATCGTGACGGCTCTTGCCCTTCTGATGATCGTCATGGCGTTGTTCATGTTCGGCACCTTCACGATCACCATCCCGGGCTCGATCGCGGGCAAGTCCGGCTCCGGCAAAGGCTATGCCGGCTCTGTGGGCATGGGATTTTTGGCAGCGATTCTGAGCACGCCGTGCAGTTTCGGCATTCTGACGGTCGCCTTCGTCTGGGCCCAGGGGCAAGCCCTTTTTTTAGGGACGCTGGCGATCATGATGATCGGGCTGGGCATGGCCGCCCCTTATGCGATTCTGACGTCCATGCCGGGCGGGTTGAAACGCCTGCCGCGAGGAGGACGCTGGATGGAGCTGTTCAAGCAATCGCTCGGTTTCGTCCTGCTCATCATCGCTGTCAAACTCGTTAAGGCCGTCCCCGAAGACAATAAGATCAACCTGTTATATTTTGCGGTGATCCTGAGTTTCTGCATCTGGGTGTGGGCCGCCTGGGTCCCCTACGGCACTAAATTCTCCCGCAAGTGGCTGGTTCGCGGCATCGCCGTACTCTTAGCCGTCCTGGCCTTTTGGTTTTTCTTCAAGCCGGAACTCGTGGATTGGCAAGACTACGATGCAGCCCGGATCGAATCGGCGAAATCCGAGCAACAACCGGTCTTGATTAAATTCACCGCAGGCTGGTGCACGAACTGCGAGATCGTGGATAAGTTTGTGTATCAGCGCAAAGACATCGCCAAACTGATCGAACAAAAAGGCGTTCTGGCGGTCAAAGGAGATACGACAGAAACAAATCAGCCCGCCACCATCGACCTTCAGAACGTGTATAACGAGCCCGGCGTCCCGGTCACTCTCTTTTTCCCACCTGGAGAGAACGAGCCTATACGTTTGCGCGAATTATTCTTCGACGAGAAATTGAAAAAGCTGCTGCAAGCCTTGCCGGATAGAACCGAACAAAAATCATAAGAAGGACACCATAAAATTGGCGAAGAAAAAGACCAAGAAAATCAAAGTCGATAAGGAACAGGCCAGAGAACGGTTTAAGAAGATGTGGCCCATATTGAAGAAAACCTATCCGAAAGCCGCGATTGCCCTTCGTTTTGTGAATCCGCTGGAATTGTTGATCGCCACGATTCTCTCGGCGCAGTGCACGGATAAACGGGTCAACATGGTGACAAAGGAGCTGTTCAAGAAGTACACCTCGGCCGACGACTGGGCCAATGCCGATTTGAAACAGATCGAATCGGACATCCGAACCACGGGATTCTATCGCAACAAGGCCCTCAATATCAAAAGCGCGTGCACCCGAATCGTCGAGCACTACAACGGCACCGTTCCCGACACGATGGAGGAGCTGCTGACCCTTCCCGGGGTGGGACGGAAAACGGCCAATTGCGTCCTGGGCGACGCCTTCGGCATCCCCGGCATCACCTGCGACACGCACGTCATTCGTCTGTCGAGGCGATTGGGGCTCTCCGAGCACCGCGATCCGGTAAAGTTGGAATTCGATCTGGCCGACATAGTCCCTAAGAGAAACTGGACGGCTTTCAGCCATGTCATTATTACGCATGGCCGAAACGTCTGTATGGCACGAAAACCGGATTGTGAGAATTGTCCGATCGCCAGGCATTGCCCCTCGGCCAACAACCCGGATTTGTGGTAATGAATAGGAGTTTTTCAAAATTGCAGTTAGGCATACTTTTGAAAAGAAAAAATCTGTTCGTTTGATTTTTTCTTTGAAAAACAAGAGGCATAATCTTTTATATGACAGAATGTTATCATAACTTGCTTATTATTTTTAGAAAATCCTGAAAGAAGATTTTCTAAAATAATATATGCCTAACTGCAACTTTGCAAAACTCTTGTAAATAAACAAGGAGATCGATTGTATGATCGATATGGTGGATCGTCCCGTTAAGGACCTCTGGCGGATTTTCAGAGTGATGGCGGAATTTACCGAGGGCTTCGAAGAGCTCGCTTCGGTCGGTCCGGCCGTGTCTATTTTCGGTTCAGCCCGCTTAAAGTCGTCTGACCGATACTACAAGCTCGCCGAGCAGACCGCGTCCGAATTGGCCAAGGCCGGCTTCGCCATTATCACGGGCGGCGGAGGTGGGATCATGGAGGCCGCCAACAAAGGCGCCGCAGACGCGGGCGGCAAGAGCATCGGCTTGAACATCGAACTGCCGATGGAGCAGATTCCAAACGACTACCAGAACGTCTCGATGGACTTCCGGTATTTCTTCGTCCGCAAGGTCATGTTCCTCAAGTACGCCCACGGCTTTATCGTCTTCCCCGGCGGCTTCGGCACGATGGACGAGTTCTTCGAGTCGCTCGTCCTGATTCAAACCCTCAAACAGGCCTCCTTCCCGGTGATCCTCATGGGTAGCGAATTCTGGGACGGCTTGATCCGATGGATGAAAAAGGAGATGCTGGACAAGCACGCCTTTATCTCCCCGGACGATCCAGACGTCTTCACCGTCGTGGACGACCCGAAGGCCGCGGCCAGAATTATCGTCGATTTCAAAGAGGCCGAAGGCCCCGTCGGCATCGAGCTCCCCCCCGGCATGAAAAAACCTTAATGCGTATATCGTATCTCGTCGTTCGTATTACGTCTATCTATCTTGTTCCACAGACTAGATTATTAACTAGTTTCTGTTGCGGAAACACTATTTGTCATTCCCGCAAAAGCGGGAATCCAGTTTTTTTACTCTGAACCCCTGCTTTTGCAGGGGTGACATCGTTAGTTTTTACTTTCCGCAACAGGAACTAACGATTGTTTCGAACTCCCGAATGATGAGTAGAGTGTTCGCTTTCTCATTAGTCATTAGTCAATAGTCAATAGTCAATACCCATCATCGCCTCCTCAATCGAAGCGTCGTCCGGCAGATCATTGACAGCTTGTAGAACTTTTTCTTTCGTCGTCATAACAATATCATGCCAAATGAAATATCTACAAGTCAATGACTAAATGTAAATATACACGCGGAAATCAACGGCGAGGCTTTTTTTACGTCCGCTGAAATTATTTGATAACCCTTTACCTGAGTTTATCGACAAGCCTACTTTTTCCTTCCTTCTTGTCTTCGATAAAGAGCTTTCCAGTCAAAACAAATCGTTGGTAAAATTCCATACACCAATAAATACGTAACAAGGAAAGAAACAAAATAAGTTAAGATCAAGCCCACGAAGTGAATGACAATGATTTTAAAGCCGGCCCAGCCTCGTGCTTGAATGATGCAAATAGGAACAGCGACGATCCATAAAATGAGCACAAGCCAATAGGTGGATATCGGCAAGGGTTTCCCAATGATTTTCCTGTCAAGGATGCAAATATGTGTAAAAACAAAGGCTAACACAAATCCACAGACGAACATTTTCTGATTTGAAACTTCCTCAAGAGTAATCCCAACGGTAATGCCCAGTATCAACATGATGAGATAAGCGAGCACAATCAAAAACGTTCGATATTTTTTAAGATTCTCAATCCGCATGATATCTCACCTCGCAAAATCATTTATTCTTCTGTGATGTTTTGGCTCTCCCCGGCCTCCTTCAATAAGTCCCCTCCTTTCAATGTCAGGTGAATCTTGCGATCCGTTACCTGCACGAGTTTGAGTCGCGTCAGCATATTCAGGATTCGCCTGGGTACTGACTGGCTATCGAGCGGCATGGTCTTTTCTATCGCCAGTTGACAGAGAATCCATGCACCGAGACGAACTTCCTCCGGCTTCGGTGGAAACCACAGCCATGAATAGCGAATGATTTCTCCATAGGATGTCGCGATAAAGCTTGAAACGACTAAAATAAAGGAAAGTAATGCATTTTCTCTTTCGGCTTTGTCTCTTGTTGGTTGACCTATTTGTACGTGACCGAGTAATCCCATAACGAAAAAAGCAAGGCCGGCGTACACGATCGCGAAAAGAAGCGGGCTTTGGTCCGGCAAGCCCGTAATATATGGGAGGGAAAGAGGTAAAATAAACACAATAACGGCAGCCAGCCACGCCTTGTCAAACGGATGTGGCTCATCAGAAGGATTCGAACACCTGAGCACGAATATCACCATATAGCCAAGGAAAATATTGAAACCCGTATAGATTCCCCTGGCATTTATCTCGTAATCAGCAAACCGTAAAATAATAACCAGCAGCAGCATCATGACCAGGCTGCCCAAGAGCACAAACGCCGGCGTGCAAAGTATGGTCAGCACCGTATAGCTGATCGCTTTACGCCGTGATTCGCTGATAACAACAGCAAGCTTTCGTTCAATCTGTGCTATATCAAGTTCAGTCATAAATCCGACTCCAGAGCTCCCGCGTCTTCGCCGTAGATCTTCTCACGTGCCCGGACGACTGAATGCTACTTTCGCGGATTCCATGTGGTCGAGATCGTCAACTCCGGCTGGAATGCTTTGGCTATAGCCGGCCAGGGAGTGAGCAGGACGGGACACCTATCATCCTGGGCACTATGGCAGGCAAACAGGCCGCTCGGAAATCGAGGCCCCAGATTCACGTTGGTCACATCAAGGCCGTCGGTGTCTTTGGCGCCCGCCACGGCGAAGGTACCAATGAACGGATGTCCTCTCTCGCGCCGATAGACCTTGAAATTATCGCGGCCCTGGTTAGAGACGAGCAAGAAACCCTTGCCTTCCGGCAGGTGGTAGATCGCCAGCCCCTCTACGTCCCCGGCCAGGCCATTTTCTCCGAGCTCAATAACCAGTCGGCCCGGCGCTGGGTCATCGGGTTCACCGCCAATTTCCCAGACTCCCTTGTCCTCTTCCCCAATGTAGATCGATCCGGCTTCATCGTCGGCAACTGCCGCCTCGCACTGCCCGCCAACCGTCCAGGTTCGCACCTTGTTGCCCCGAACTCTCCCGTTGCCATCATCCAATAGCTCATACTGCTCGACAAGGCCGCTCTTGGACGTGGTCACAAAATAGAATCGCCCCGTCCTGGCACTGCGATACAGTGCGCCTCCGTAATTCTCGGCCGTTGTGATAGCGTCGTTATCCACTCGCTCCAGTTGCCGCATGGCAACGACTATCTTATACACGAGAATCTTGGAGTCATCACGTGCGTTGAACGCGACGATGTCCACTTGTTCCTTGCCGAGGGCAAAACCGTACCGGACATCAATGTTACCGGGGTGCTTTGCTGAGATCGTCTGGATAGCCTTGCCGTCCAGGTTGTAGACGAACAGTTTGTCCGCTTCCTTATCGGAGGCGATGATCGTGCTCAGCGAGGGTTCTGTCGGATGAATCCAAAGGCACATGTCATCCTGGTCTACCGCAGCGTGATCGGCGCAGCGCACAGTCGGTGTGATAGGCTTCGCCGCCGGCTCCGGGGCCGATCTCAAAACAGGGCAAAGAACAAACAAAACAACGAAAGCAGCCGAATAACGTGCCAAGCGAACAGTAAAGGTCAGTGCCATTATTTGCTCCCTTCTAAATGATAATAATCTGAGTTTTCCGTCGCCATGATCGACTTGCAGATGCTTACAAACGTCTCCGGATCGTCCGGGGTGAGGCGGATGTGCTTGATCCAGCCGGACCGGCGATGAATCGCCACGTGACGGAAAAAATCCGCCAGATCCAGCTTCAATGCGAAGCTTTGTGCCCAGCCTCTACGTCTGAACAGATCGCCGATCACCACGGGTGGTCGGACTTCTACATTGATGATATCTTCCGCACGAATCACCTTCCGCCCGACACAGGACCGCAGCTCGATCCGTTCCGTATAGATTCGATACTGTTGCCAGAGACTCCTGAACATTCTCCAGGACACATACAACGGCTGATCGAAGCTGTCGTTTTGCATTATTTCAATCCGAGTTTCTCGCCCTTTTCCAGCAAGGCGATGGATTCGGCGATTCGCCGCTCTCTCGTCTCCGGCCGCTTCGCCGTAATAATCCAACCGATATAATGTCTGCGATACGTCGGAGCAAGCAGATCAAAATGCTCCTTTGCCTTTTTATTCCGAGTTAACGCCTTCGCAAATTCCGGTGGAACCTCAAAAGATATCTGTGGCCGGGCCTCCTGATTCCAGCAACCGTTCTTCTTGGCCGCCTTTATCTTGGCCAGCCCAGCTTCGGTCATCCTCCCCTGCTCGATCATTTTATTGACCCGCTTTTTATTAAGCTGCGACCATCTGCTGTTATCTTTTCTGGGCGTGAATTTGCGGGCATACCTTTTCTCGTCAAGCTTCTTGATAATACTATCGATCCAGCCGAAACACAACGCCTCTTCAACCGCATCCTCATAGTCTATCGTCGGTTTGGATGTCACCTTCTTGTAGAAAACCAGCCAAATCCCGGCTTCCGATTGGTGATGCTGGGAAAGCCAATCGCGCCATTGGTCTCTACCAGCTACGTAAACTTGTTTCATTAGGTAACCTACTTTTTCTCTCTTTTGAAGCGTTTCTTCTGTTCGGGCGCCATCTTTTCCGTCGCGTATTGAAAGATCACCCGTGCAGCGTCGTTCTTCCATTTGAGCAAAAACCCCTCTGTCTGTTTTTTCCTGAGCTTCCATGCCTCCCGCAGAAACCAGCCCAAACCTTGATGCACGACGCGCTCGTCATCCCTCATAAGCGGTTCGATAAAGGTAAACAAGGAGGTATAATCCTTTGTCGATTCTAGTAGCGACAGCATAGCCACAGGCACGGCGCGCCGCTGATATTTGTTTTTCGCCGTACGCCAGTCGGAAAGAGCCTGCAGTGACAGGATCTCCTTCTCGAAAAACGGTGGGATCAACAACCCGCAAATTACATCCGTATGAGCCCAGTTGGCGATACCGATCTCGAACCACCTTTCGATCTCCTCGAACGTGGCAGCCGTGAATTCTTCCGAAAATCCACTCAGCAAACGAATCGCAAAACTGGTCTCTTCATATTTTCCACTTTTGACGAGTTGCCGGCTCGCATTCAGCACCAGCTTCATCGTGATGCGCTGATCGCTTTGGAGTGAATGAACTTTCTCTTCATACTTCTCTTTCGAGACACCGTAAGCGTCATAACCCTCCTTGAAATAGCGCGAATATTTCCTGACAACGGCCTCATCAGCATTGGCTCGGCAAAAATTCCGGATGTCCTCACATAATTCTTTCGCCTTCATTGACACTCCTTATTATGATCGCGCCGTTACGCCGATGTTGATATTATCGCAGTTACTTGAAACTACCTTCGAAACATAAAAAAGCGAATCGTCTCGCATAAAGCCTCCAAACAGAGATACGCCATACCCCCGACCGTTTCGTTTTCATAAACAAACGGCGTTTCAATTCCCTCCCCGGGTGTCGCAATATTCCGTTTTGCATCTGGACGCAATTTCTTGGCACCTTGAAACATCTCCAGCTCATTTCGGTCAAACCAGATCAACTGGCACATCTTGCATAAATCGAGCTGGACCTGTCGATTGTATTCACCGACGGTGAATTCCTTGAGCTTTTGTGTGCAGCTCGGGCACTTTCGATCCGATAGCTGACTTTCGTTTGTCGCCTTGAGCCAGAATTCTTTGACAATCTCGGTGTTAAGGTACTTGCGCAAGACCGCTACATTAACCGCAAGTCCGGCACATGTTTCACAGAGCCATACCATACCTTTCTCGGTCATGGTCTGCTTAAGCAACGTCTCGCATTTAGGGCACATTAATTCGTTCATCTTTTACAGTAGTAAACCATGCGCTTTAAGATTTCATCGCTTGATGAATCGCGGCCGCGCCGAAAAGAAGTCGCTGGAAGGCGACCTCTTCAAAACCGGCCTGTTGCATTATGTCGGCTAATGCTTCCGCCGTGTAAAAACGCGGGATCGTTTTGGCTAAATAAGCATAAGCCCTCCGAGATCCGGAGATTCGGCCCCCGATTTGCTCGACGAAGAGCTTCACATAAAGGTCGAAACCCTTCCGAATCGGTAAAAAAGAAGGACGACTGGTCTCCAGGTTCACAAAACGCCCGCCCGGCTTCAAAACGCGATAATACTCGCTGAAGCTTTGAATCAATATTTCCTTGCTCACATTGATATTGCGCGTGGCAAAGGACATCGTAATCAGATCGAAGGTTTCATCCTCGAACGGCAAGGCCTTGATATCGGCGGTGACAAAGTGGATGCGTTCGGCCTGCGGCTTGCGACGCGCCTTGTCCATCATGGATTCACAAAAATCGACCGCGTAAATTTCCGTCCACTCGGTCGCCAGGTGGCTCAGATACATCGCCATCTCGCCGGTTCCCGTACACATATCGACCCATTGCGTGCCGCCGGCCTGAGCGGCCACACGCGCCGCCTTCTTCCGCCAGACGATATCGAGCCCCAGCGTCAACACATGGTTCACCAGCTCATACGTTGCGGGCACTTCCGCAAACATGCTCTGGATCGGACTTTCCGTCTTAGGCGGCATTTTCTACGTTTCCCTTTCGCATCCGGCTACTGCATCGCCGCATCGAACTCACTGCGATACCGGGCCACTCCCGATACGCCCTTCATGGCGGATTCGTCGAGAACAAGCACCATAAACGCCTCATCGGGAACACCGTCCCACTGGCATTTGAGGCCATGCTCGGAAGCCGGAACGAATCCGAACCTCGGATAATACTCAGGATGCCCGAGAACGATGACAAAGGGACAAGAGGATTCTTTCAGCACGTCAAGGCCGGCCCGGACCAGCTTCGATCCAATACCCCGACGTTGTTCATCCGGCACGACGGCCATCGGGGCAAGGCCCATGCCCTGCACGACCTTTTCATGGATGTGAATTGTCGCCGGGCTGAACAAAATGTGACCTACCACCCGATCCCCTTCAATGGCAACGAAAGAAAGGGCATCGGGGCAGGCTTCGCGCAATGCATCGACGATGTCTGCTTCCTGTGGTTGTCCAAACGCGCGTTTATTGACCTCTCGGATTCCCTCGATGTCTTCGGGTTTCTCTGTGCGAACGATAATCATCGTGTCACTTACCGCTCAATTTCCTTTGCCATTTTATAATCGTCCATGACGAAACCGCCGCCGATGTCCTGAACCACAGGTCCGAGGTTCTCAAAGCCGAATTGTTCATACGCCTTGATCGTGTCCAGATTATTCTTGTTCACGGTAAGCGTAATCGCGCTGAGCCCTTTATCTTTTGCCATCCCTTCGAGAAATTGAACGACTTTGTAACCGTAGCCCTTGCCGCGTTGAGAGGACGTGATATAAAGCTTGCTCAGAAAAAGCTCGTCTTCTCCCGGTTGCACGCCCGTGTATCCGATAAAGCCCTCGTCCGTCCTGATCAGATAATACCGATAGCCCCGCGCGATTTGCTCGGAGACAGCCTTGATCGACTGAAATTTTTCGAGCATATAATCCACCTGGGCCTTGCCAATGATCGGTGTGAAATGCTCGTTCCAGATCTCGTAGGCCAGCTTCTCGACCGTCTGAATCCGGGCTTCGTCGAACACTTCCTCTAAAATCAATTCCGACTCCGTCCAGCTACCCGTACACAATGTTCGCGTGATATCTCGTCGATAGAGCAAGCTCGGTGTTCCTTTGTAGATAATGTCCCGCTCGTAATGGAAATCCGTCTTTTTCAGGACGCGCAAGGACGCTTTATTCTCCCGCTGCGTGACACAAGCGAGACTCGATAGCCCGACGTCTGAGAATCCGATTCGCACCACGGCTCCGACGAATTCCGTCGCCAGCCCCTGATTCCAAAATTCGGGCATCAGCCCATAGGCCACTTCCACCTCATCCTTTCCTCCCAATACCACACCGCGCAGCCCGCCCCGGCCGGCAAAGACGCCGGTGACACGCTCCCGGAGAATCCAAATCCCATAGCCATGTACGGCCCAGTGGGCCAGATTCTGCTTCATATAGTCCGCCGTTTGCTCCGTCGAGCGTGGACCGCCGAGGTGGGCCATGACGCGTTCATTCTGATGCATCCGATGGATAAGCTCGAAATGGTCGTCCTGCAATCGCTCTGCACGAAGCCTCTCGGTATCAAAGCTGTCCAGGTGATTCATTATTTCTCCCATCATCAAGCCAATCATTCCCGTTTCTCCGGCTACCGCCCATCTTTATCGAGACGCTTGCCCATACTCACGACGTCGTCGATACTGTATCCTATCGCCTTATAGAATTCAATAACGACGGAATTGGATGTCCTGATCTGAAGGTTGATTTTCGGGCAGCCGGCCTGGCGCAGGATTCGCTCGGCCTCCCGTATGAGCTTCGCGGCAAAACCTCGGCGCCGATACCCTGGTGCAACGGCCAGATAATTAATCCAGCCGCGATGGCCTTCGTAACCCGCCATACACGTTGCGACGATATTGCCTTCAAGCTCCCCCACCAGAAACCACTCCGGATTCACCCTGAGTTTCCTCTCGATATCCCGGTTTGGATCGTTCTGCGGAACCACCAAACCGCACTGGATCCACAAATCGATGACTTCGTCCCAATCGTCGACATCATATTGCCGGATAATGAACTCACTCATATTTCAAACTCGAATAGTTGTCCGGGTGGCAGCCTCCGCCGTAAGGCGTCCCCAAGGGAAAGCGCCAGATTGGGGATGGCTCATCACGCCCCGATACTCTTGAAAAACACATAAGCAGCCGTCTTGGTAATGACAGGCCCCAAATCTTTGCCCAGTTCGACGATCTGTTTTGCAGCCTCCTTGACCTGTCCCTTAGCGACATCCTTTATTGCATCACCGATAATATCCAATGCCATTTTCTTCGCCACCTTGGCAAAACTCTCACTTTCATCTGGCTCCTCAGCAATAACCTTCTGCAATTCAAGGGCATTGTAAATATGCTGCTCAACACTCACTGTAGAACCGTCAGTAGCCACAATGCTGCCCGGAGCAGCATTTATGAGCTTTACTTCTTTGGGTGCATCGAGGGCATGTGCCAAAAGGTCGTAATATCGATCCCTCTCAGATTCTAATTGTCTGAGTTTAATCTCATATTCTTTCCGCACTTCTGCCAGCGCTGGCTCTTTATGTTCTTCATGCTTGACAGTAAATCGTATGGAAGGCGCTAATCCACGAGCGTTCAAAGAATCAATCTTAATATCAAACTCAGATTGCCTCTCACGAATAGCCTGCACCACCCGGTCCATTATCAATGGATCAATAGGCGACATGCCATGTTCGAAAATATACTCAATCGTCGGCAGAGCTGTATAAAGCCGCTCAAATTCTCCAGGCTCAAAATCTCTGTCTCTCGGGTACCGTTGATTCCCTTCCTCATCCCAATATATATGCTGACATTGTATGTCTCTTATTATCCAGTCATCTCGTGCTGTTCCATAAAGATTAGCTCCGGTTAACGTCGCGCCGGTCAAATTGCTACGGACGAGGACACATGCACGCAGATCGGCCCGTGCAAGATTTGCTCTCTCAAGGTTCGCCGCAAAGAAATCAGCGCGACCTAAGTCGGCACCAACTAGCTTTGCGCCAATGAGTCTTGCCGCTCGAAAATTCGCCTCGAAAAGGTCTGCGCTGCTGAGGTCTGCCCTGCCAAGGTCCGCACCACTGAGCACTGCCTCAAAAAGACAAGCCATCAGAAGGTCCGCATCGCTAAGGTTTGCATAGCTAAGGTTTGCATTCTTGAGCCAAACCTCCCGGAGATTCGCGCCTTGGAGATTTGCTTTCACGAGGTGTGATTCCCTTAGTTTTGCCTCGCGGATGTTTGCTCGTGCAAGGTTCACAGAGGTAAGATTCGCGTCATTCAGGTTCACGAAGGTGAAGTTCCCACCGCTAAGGTTCATAAAGCTAAGGTTCGACTTACTTAGATCAGCTCGGATGCTAGGATTTTCCTTACGCCACCTATTCCAGACTTTGACACCTTGTTTTAAGATCTTCAGATGTTCCGGATTGGCCATAAACAAATATCCTTATATGAAATCACCCTTTTACGAGTTGCCATTTAATGTCTCGCACCACGTCTTAATAGAACGCAACCTTGTTTGGTTAGCTGGCGAACAAGTTCCTTCCGCTTCATATCGCGATTTCTTTCATATGATGTTCTTCAGGCACATCATCCATAGCCACGAGCCGATAAGCATCCTTAATCTTTTTCTCCAACTCTTCAACAGTCTGGCCCTGGGTCATAATTTCCGGGTGATCGAGGAGTTTTCCAAGCCAGAATTTCTCTGCTTTCCAATAGATCATCATCTTTGTCTTTATAGCCACATTCTTGTTCGTTACTTTACAAAGTTGGTATTCAAAAGATCTTCTGAAATGGCGTATGCGATGACATTTATTTATTATTAAGGCTTGGATTTCAAGATGAATGGTCGTATCGTCTTTTGCTTGCTTTATTCTTTCTTCCATCGTTGTGTCAAACTTGCCCTTAGCTATTAGACTATATCTTTGTTTTGGCTTTATTCTTGTTCCAAAATTTTCAGTTGCAACCAAATCAGCAGTGTAATAACGTCCCGTGATTTTTAATCGGTCGATTTCAATTGGGAATGGATTGTTATTTCTAAATTCTACCTGAACTTGAAACTCATTCTGTATGCACCAAATTTGAATGGAAGACTCATTTGCAGAAATTGATACATCAATATTTTTTTCTGTTCGTTCAGGAGAGTATAGCCACCAGTTAACGAGCTTTGGTAAATACGAAATGATGTTTAGAATAAAATCTTTAATCATTTTTCTCTTCCTTTAATAGGCCTCGGATAACAATTTTATGTTCTAAATTCTATATTTTCTACAAGTTTGTTTGCTTCTTGCAGATGGTCCAGTAGATATTTCTTGTTGGGGCCGCCTAAGTGTTCCCAGGGGAGAGATTCTTCAGGATCGAATCGCTTTTGCGCAAGTTGGTCGAGGTCCAAGCCGGAATTCTCGAAGGCTTGTTGCCAGATGGCGGGATCGAAACATTCGTCCCAGAGGTCGAATCGTGCGCCGGCTCGCCAGGCGGCTTCGATGACGTCGCACAGGCGTCTGTCACCCCGGCCGATGGCCGATTCCAGGATGCTGCGCTCGATATTGTGGAACTTGAATTGCAGGAATTTGGCGCGCAGGCTTCGCTTCTCATCGAGAATCAATTGCCGGGCCTCGTGGAAGTAGGATTTCGGCTTCTGGCCCAACCAGCCGAACGGCGTGTGCGGCTTTGGGACAAACCAGCTTATCGCAATGTTGATCTGGCCCGTTTTCCCATCCACTGATTTTCTTAGTTTCGCTAACTCGAATGAGAGCTGGACAATGCGTTTGACGTCGTCTAAGGTCTCGCCGGGCAGGCCGACCATGAAGTAGAGCTTGAGTTTCTGCCAGCCGGACCGGTACGCCGCCTCGACCGCCGCGAACAAATCTTCATCTTTCAACGGTTT
>Ga0272441_10011133_pt1 | contig 13420 bp, 21 predicted proteins | sample SSMProp6N_FD_193582 | JGI IMG/M metagenome (GOLD analysis project Ga0272441, IMG submission 193582) | Marine sediment archaeal communities from Little Sippewissett salt marsh, Falmouth, MA, United States - SSM-Prop-6N | ecosystem: Environmental > Aquatic > Marine > Wetlands > Sediment ... | reverse complement strand
GGATGCTACTCCGATAGGGGTGACCACCTGAGGGTGGAACACTGGCGATTGGCGAACGCGCAGCACCTGATCAAGGTGTATACTGACTGGAACTGACGCCGCTGACCTTCAGATCTGACCGGCACCGTCAGCCCGTCGCGAACCCGATGCCGTTCCGGCACTAGCTGTTTGACCAGACTTCCGAATCGCCCTCGCCAGCTTCTCCATCGCGCACACGCCCTCATGCGCTTCCTCGACAGAAACGTCGGCATAAATCTGAGTCGTCGTGATCCGGCTATGGCCGAGCTGCTTCTGAACAAGCCGCAGGTTGTGGCCTGAGGCCCGATACAACATCGTCGCGCATGTGTGCCGCGCCGCATGGAGCTTCTTCGGGCAGTACTTCTTCCAGCGTCGCCACAGCGCCGAGACGCAGTATTTCTCCGACCGCTCGGTCCGCAGCAGATAGGCGTCCGGCGTCAGCTCACCGTGCTCGGCCTTCCAGCGCAGGTAACGCTTCACGATCTTCTTGTACTCCTTGCCGATATGGACGGTCCGCGTCTTGCCGCCCTTGCCGCGCTGGACAATGAGATGGCTCTGGCCCTTGCCGATCCGCAGGTCGGTCACCTTCAGGCTGCAGATCTCCGAGTTGCGCAGGCCGGTGAGCAACGCCGTGTGGATCAGGAAGCTGTCCCGCACCAGCGCCTTCCGCTTCCTGGCCACACCGAGCACGAACAGCTCCTCGGCCTTCACCAGCAGGGCGCTCAGCTCAGCCGGATTCAAGAACTTCTGCGGCGTCAGCTCCCACCGTTCATTCGGCTTTCGGGTCCGGCACTTCTCCTTCGGGAACTGGATGCAGCGGCTGTCGCCGGTCGGCTCCCGGTCGTCGGTCAACTCTCTTATCGCGTCGCTCATGATGCACCTCCGTCGTTCGTTCACGACACCATGCGAATGGCCCGACCGCTTACAACGAGATGTGCCTTGTCACCGGCCACCCGTCCACGCGGCGTCCGCCTGACATAGGCCTCTCGGACAAGCCAAGGCTCCACGCTCTGGGCCAGCGTATCTGTGCTCTCGCCCAGCACCGCTGCCAGTGTTGCGAGCCCGACCGGCCCGTCCGCCGCCACCAGGACCCGCAGGTAATCGCGGTCGAGCTTGGTCAGCCCGGCCTCGTCGATCTCCCTGAGCGCGAACGCTTCCTCGATAGCCGCCATGTCCGGCTGGCGATCTCCTGCCGTGCAGAACTCGACCAGCCACCGCAAATGCCCGATCGCGATCCGCGCCGTAGCTCGCGACCGCCGGGCGATCTCGTAGGCGCTCTCCAGCGAGACAGGGAACGACAAACTGTGCGCCGCATTCATGATGATGTGCTGAAGGTCCTGGACGCTGTAGGGCTCAAGCGTCAGCGTCTGGGTGAAGCGGCTACGCAACGGTGCGGACAGCAGCCCGGCCATGGTGGTCGCGCCGATCATGGTGAACGCAGGCAGCTCGATGGTCCTGGCCGTCTCGGTCTTGCCCGGCAGGCCGATGGCTTTCATCAAGCTGTCGAAGCCGGGCTGCACAACCGAGATCCGGCGGTCTTCCATCGCAGAATAGAGAATCTCCTCGACGGCGCGGGAGAGACCGTGCACCTCGTCCACAAAGAAGACATCGCCTTCCTGCAGCCCGGAGAGCAACGACGCAAGCTGATCCGCGTACTGCAGATTCGACGCGACCGTTTCGACCAACCGCCCGCCCATCTCGTGCGCGACGATCCTGGCAAGCGTCGTCTTGCCGAGGCCCGGCGGACCCGACAGGAGCAGGTGCGGGACGGTGCCGCCTCGCTTTCGGGCAGCCTGGCAGAGAATCTCCAAGACTCGCTTGGGCCGGTCCTGGCCGATGAACTGGTCGAAGGTACTTGGTCGTATCTCAGGCATCGAGGTTTCCTCCTGTCGGGTCGTACAGAAAGCGTTCGAAGTCTGCTAACGGCATGCGGACCACGCGACGGCTGTGATTGACGGCAAGGCGCACGACGGTGCGTGGGCTGAAGTCCTCGCCGTACGCTCTCAGGAAGTGCTGCAGGCTCTTGCGCTCCTCGATCCCGAGAGTCCAAACAAAGATCCAGAGCTGTCCTTCGATCATGTTGTGTCGGACGATGATGCCGTCGCGCTGGATGTACCGATGCATTCCCTTGGCACTCGCTCGCCAGGCCTTCTGTATCCGCTTGCGGTGGAGATCGAACATCATGGTCACCTCCGGCATGATGAAGCCGGTCTTCGGCGGCAGTTGCAGAATGAGTTCGATATGCCGCCGGACCCGGCCCAACCTCATGCTACGCCTGCCGTCCTCACGCTCGATGAAATCGTCTGTCAACATGATCGGTCCTCCTACGTCTTGAACGAACAGACGCCCGTCTCGCGCATGCTCACGCAGCCGGGCCGCGAGCCGTCGATTGACCCGCCAGCGACAATTACGTGATCCAGTACGGCAATGCCGAGCAGCGCACCGGCCTTCACCAATTGTGCGGTTCTCCGCACATCTTCGGCGCTGGGTGTCACCCACTCCTCCCTGCGGCAGGCGGCACGAACTCGCCCAGGTAAACCTGGAACTGGCCCTCCTCGATGATCGCGTAGCCGTAGCCGACCTTGAGCCGGGCCTTGAGCTGACGCGTCGACAGTGCCGGTTCGTCGTCGGTGCCGAGGCCGCTTTTGTCGGCAAAGATTTCGTCGACCAATTCCCAGCCGTCAGGCCGGTAGGTGCCGAGCGCCGGGAACGGGAACGGCGGATACGAGTCGATCTCGTTCTGGTCGCGGATGATGTGCGGCACGGTGCCCAGATCCTGGGCAGTGATGCCCGCCTGCCGGGCCATCGACTCGATGTATTCGATGCTCATCATGTCATTGTCCTCCGTATCGGTTGTTCTGAGGCCCTGAAGTCCGTGAAATGGACTTGGCCGGGCCGGGCATACCAACAGTCGGCTCCACAGGCGATCGTCGATCCTGGCTCGATTTCGTGGACCTCAGGCACGCTTCTTCCATGTTCATTCCGTTGTCCGGCTGCTGTCGGCGTCCGAAACCGGAATCGCCCCACGATCTGCCGGTTCACAAGCGTCCAGATCCTCGTACAAGCCCTCGTCAGAGATCTCCGGACCCGCCCACTCATCAACGGGTGTGAAGCCCATGAGAACGCCGAACTCGTCGACGCTGTAGACAATCCGCTGCCCGCAGATCTTCTCCTGCAGGTCGCCGGTGCCCTCGGTCGCGCCGAAGCAGCGAGCCAAAGCCCTCACACCGGTGCCGGACTCGACGTAGCAGATGCGTCCGTCCTCGAAGGCAAGCAGCCACAGCCCGGACAGCGGATGTCCGGCGATCGCGGCGATCGTTCCCGTGTAGGTTGTCGGCATTTCATTCCTCGCTTTCGTTGATGGGCTTCATCCGGAACAAGAACCTGGTGTTGCTGCCGCGTAGCCAGATGCACGGCGCTCTGTCCGATTTGTCCTGCGAGTCCGCACACTCGACGATTTGCCCGGTCTTCGAGATCCACAGCCTTCGCGATCCGAGGACCAGGCAGACCTGCAGCCGGTGCTGACGGGCGAGTCTCCGGGCGTATCGGATCGCCTGCCCGGACGTCGTGACGTTGGCGGGCAGCTCCTGCTCGATGTAGACCGCCGGGCCGTGTCGGGTCACGAGACGCATGGCACGGCCTCCTCGCGGTGCAGCTTCGCGAAGATCTTGTCGCGTCGACGTCGGGCTTCGTGGATGTCGTGGGTGTGCAGAGAAGCCCGAACACGCTTCGCCGTGACGGCTGAGGGACAGATGGTGAAGTGCGCCCAGTAGACGCCGTTGTTGTTCCAGACGTGATGGTCGGGATTGCGAGGGTCAATGCGGATGGACAGTACTGGCATGCCCATGATGCGCACTCCTTTCTTCGCCGCAATCGGCGATCGAATCGAGTTGCGCATCAGGAAGTCGCGAAACGAAAAAACCGTCACTCGCTTGCACGAGGACGGTCTGTTTCGCCGGAGATTTGCTTCAGAAGCCCTTCGGCTTCCGCGCATCGAGCAAAGCTTTCGCTCCGCTCAAGCCACCGTGGAATCTCCATCCCGGTTGGCAGATCCGGTCGAACCGGACCGTTCCTGATGCTCTACATGTAGTATAGTCGTTTGGCGGGTTTGTGTCGAGATATTTCTGTGTCATAGTGGGGGGGATCCCTCAGGAGTGTTGACTTCAGACACGTAGCGAAACGAGGCCAGAAAAAGCCGGGGTCGCTTTGCCGCTGCGATTCATCGGGCTCATCTCATCCCGCTGTTGACTCGTATTGCCCTTGGCGGTAGAATCGAGGCGAGAGGGGCACATGAAATTCGACACTGCGATCCCACGCTTCTACTCCTATGACGACAACAACGACTCAAGTGAGTCGCACGAGGTCGTAAGAGTAGACGCCTTGACCCGAGACGAATGTGTCGCTGACCGTGCCGGGACCGAAACCGCGAGTTCCAGCGGAAACGGGACCGTTTGGTTTTCGTTTGACGATGCGTCGTCTTGCTTCCCGGCGGTCTATCACTATGGCCAACGGTTTTACTCGCCCAATCAGTCGAGGTGGCTGAGTCGGGATCCGGTAGGGGAACGAGGCGACGCCGCCGGATCGGACCTTCTGCACGTCTACAGGGCTTTCTCCAACAATCCCATCACGTTGTTTGATGCCATAGGGTTATGCACGCGTTCTCAGTTGGGGGATACGCAGTACACGCCGGGAGGAACGGCGGCCTGCATCAAACGTGTACCCAAGACTATATGGATAACGCCGTGTCATGGGTGTCGCTCCTACGCGGTGACCGTGAGGGTCATAGAGATCGGTTGGCAGATATGTGATCTCTTGGAGATCTGCCTTTGTCCTCCCGACTGGACGGTGCTGGCAAAGGCGAACTGCGGTCCATGTCATTGAATGAGGGAGAGCCCTGCGATGTTGTTCAATCCATGGCACCAGCAATCGTACGAGCCGGCGGACACTTCCCCGTCCGCGGAGGAGCGCTATCTGAGTCCGTGCAGGTGCCGAGCCCTGATAGGCGCGCTCTTCCGAGTTGAGATTGTGCTAGCGGCGGTTCTTGCGGTGACTTCCTGTGGCCCCCGTCCGCAGCCACCACTTGTCAAAGGACCGTGTGACCTGTCGTGCCCGCCGGTTTCACATGAACCTGCCGTGGTGCATCTAGGCGATTCTATCACTTTCACGTTCGCAGTCAGCAATGCCGGCCCTGGGAGCGCGTCATGTGGGGCCTACGAGTTGGAGTTCTATGTCGACGACCATCTACTCAGGGCGATGCGGAAGCCGCCCACAATTCCGCCTGGCCGAGCTGTGTTCTACAGCAAAGCCCCCGGCGGGTTTCACATTCGTGCGGCCACGACGGGTGTGCATAGCTACGTGGTCATTGCGGACCCAAAGAACACATTGAAGGAGACAGACGAAAGCAACAATGTCCGTCGTGGGGAATTCCAGGTGTGGGACTAATGTGTGGGGCCAAGAGTCAGGCCTCAGTTTCCAGCAAGCGAGGCGGATATGGTGACGTTAGACGTCAGGTCTCAACATTCAACAATTGAGCGCGAGCACGGCGCGTTCCGCAATGCTTTGTTCTTGGCTGGGCCCCGCCTTTACCTGTAGAATCCTGCCATGGGTTTCCACCTAACAGAGCCTCACGCCAACCGCTATCAGGCATCCGCTTGTCACCCTGAAAACGCCTACCCGCGCTCGCCACTGCAACAACCGGGCCAACGTTCTTACTCGCCCAGTCTTTCGAGATGGCTGAACCGGGATCCGATTGGCCAGGCGGGGGGACTGAACGCTTATAGCTTCGTAAACAACGCTGTTGCCTTCCGGGTTGATGCTGTGGGGCTCAAGACCATCAACACCTATTTTGACGCACTGGGACTCTGGAACGATGTTCCAGGTGGGGGAACCCACCAAGCAGGCGCAAACCTAATCCGTGATGCGAAGAGTAACAGCAGTTCGGCCAGAACAGCTCTTGCACAGAGCGCGGCCAGCCGTGCAGCTACCGAGGGATTCTGCGACGGAAGCGGCACATTCGCCGAACACAGTGCCAGCCACACATACAGAGCAGGCGGGCTCATTCTAGGGCAGATCACCGTTGACATGACGGCTGACTGTGAGTGGGAATGTGGTTCCCCCTATTTAGATCCAGAAATCAATATCTGCGTCTGTGACTGCGAAGCAGTCTGCGGCCCACCGATAGCAGTAGAGTTCGTTGACACATTTGATTTTCCTCGCGGAAAGAAGGATTGGGCCAGCTTCTGGAATACCATCTTCCAGGAGGTCGCAGACACTGGCGCGCTGATCCCACCATTCAAGGAGGGCACCCCCTTTGATATTACAGGCAAGTGGAATGACGACAAAGCTACAGACTCTGCAAGCGCTACACTGTACGGGTGCGATCTCTAATGCAATTGGCCCCTAGTCTCTTGCGCGCCACGCGTTCGTCTCTTCCGCTGGTCTTGACGGGCATGGGGCTATTCTTGTGTGCTGGGTGCGGCCAGCCCTGCTCTCGTACGTTCGGCACAACAAGCTGGTCGGTAGGATCCTTCGGAACTATTAGCGTCTATAAGACCCAAGAACGGGTGGACTTTCCGCCGTCTACGGCCAAGTTTTTGGAATGGCACGTATCACCAGCAGAAACGCGAACTTTTCTCATCAATGACTCGCATGCCGGCTACGAAGATGTGGAACTGAGAATCAGAGATGACGGAAAGGCCATCTGGCTAGTCGAGAATCGCGGGCACACTGCCCCCGCAGTTCGAGCGATTTTGCACCTGGAAGAAGGCTGGTTCTACGGTGAGTCGGCGGTGTATTTCTGGGAGCGCCGGAGTCGCGGCGATCCGAGGTTGGCCGACGCGGTCAAGTGGGCCACCGTGGATGGCGGCCACGAACTAAAGCCCATTACGGATCTCCGAGAAGCGGCGGGGGCCAGCCCCGCGAATAGCAAATAGCGACCGCACGCCGACAAAGCCCTTGAACAACGCCCGTGTCTTTGTATAGAATTCCGACGCCATGTTCACGAGCGCGACAGCATATTGCTTCGATCCGGTTCCCTCCACCACGACTTCGATCCTCGAACCTGTTCAACCTGATCAGACCTGTTCACCACCTGTTCACTCGACCGGCCCGCACGATTGGCCCTGGAAACATTGGCGAAACAGCCAACCTGTTCAACCTGATCGCGTCTGGGGGATCTTATAGGTGCGTGTGGAGAGGGGCTGCGTCGTATGTGTAATTGCGTAGAGGGACAAGAAGCATGGGCTTTCACCTGAAACCCGAGTATGCCGGAACCGCTTATCGGGCGTCCGAACGTACCCCTGAAAACGCATACCCGCGAAAGTCACTGCAAGAACGTGGCCTCAGGTTTTACAGTCCAGGCCTGGGGAGGTGGCTGAGTCGGGATCCGATCGGGGAACCTGGAGGCATCAACCTCTACGTCTTCGCCGATAATTCTCCTGTAGCAAGACGTGACGCAATCGGCCTTGCCACTGACCAAGATGAGAAGGACTGTGAAGCAGCAGGGGGGACCCTCTGTGCCGCGGGGTGTTGCTGTGACGATGACACTGAAATCGACCCCAGCCAAGAGCGATGTCTAGCCTGCTGCTGCGTTGAAGAGGTCCACACGACTACTTGGAAGACCGAATTCCGGTTTGCCGGCGAGTCATATATGCGCTTTGGCCATGACATCAATCACAGCACGACATTCAGCTACGTGTCACCGCCTTCTGGGCAGGACGAGCACTGTACGATTCTATGGGAGGAATTGACCGATAAGCCGTACGAGGACGGAATGGTAGCATGGCAATACAACGACATGTCCAAGTTTCCGAACCGCCAAGCCCCTTTCAAGGATTGGAAGCGAGATGAGGCGGCGAGCCTTGAGAAGCGATCAAGCGACCCTGTGGTCTTCAAGGACTATGGCCCTAACATCGCGGAAACACCGGGAAACAGTCGATATCTGAAGTTTCGTGTGACGGTCTTCAGCGGATGCGATGCATGCCCCAAGAAGAAGATCAGAGTGTACGGTGTGCAGAACCTGAAGGCCGACGACTCAACGGGCAAGCCCGAGATCCACCGTAGCGAGTTCACCGGGCCGGTCAACTAGGGCCCCTAGTCATATGGCAACACGACTCAAGAAGTAAGAGGGGGATGGCTTGTCTTCTGAGATGCCAAAACTCTATTTCGCGGCCGGAAGGGATGGGAAGCCGACTCCCTCGGCGATTTGTCACCATCTGTCCGTCTGCGTTGTATTGCTGTGCCTCTGCGTTTCCTGCTCCTCCCCTCACCCTCGGAGGGTACAGAGCCATCGAAGAGGTAAGCGAGACAGGCGCGCCGAGCGATTCTGGAGGGAATACGGGGCCCTGACGCCATGGAATTTCGGTATGCTCCACGCGGCTCTCTTGCGACACGTGGAAGATGAGATCGATTGGGTCGGCGTGGCCGCGGTCGTGCCGCAAGTGCCCGGCCGACCCTTTGCGGACGGCTCCACCTATGGCGTCAATATCGCTGCTGCCAAGATGGCGTTGCTGAACTGTGGTATCCTGTCCAGGGTTCCTGGTGGCACCGGGTTTGGGAGCAGTGTTTACGTCCCTCGGAATCATGCAGCCGAAGCACGTGAGGTGCTGCGGTCCGCAAAGGAGCTCGACCACAGCGTTATAGTCGTTCTGGAGCCAGAACAGGCCGCGCGAGATGGCGAGGGGGCTTCAGGGCAGGGCACGATCCCTTGAAGGCACGATGTATGTTCAGGCCGGCTGCCTTCGGTCTTCTCCTTCCCCCCATCCGCGTTTCCCTGTAGAATTCAGTCATGGGCTTCCACCTGACAGACCAATACACCAACCGCAATCAGCCAACGGCTTGCACCCCTGAAAACGCATACCCGCGAAAGTCACTGCAAGAACGTGGCCTCCGTTATTACTGTCCAGGGTTGGGGCGGTGGCTGAGCCGGGATCCCGCAGAGGAAGATGCCGGGCTCAACGCTTATGGATTTGTCGAAAACACCCCTGTGCTGCATTTGGATCCATTCGGGCTGGACAGCTACTACTATGATCCGCCGGCAACCTTCGAGCACGACGGCAAGTGCTACACCTGCACTTGCCCATTTTCCGGCGACGTTTTGAAGCTTGATCTGGTGGACGGGCAGGAACCTGTTGGAACCTGTGCGGCTTCGGCTTCAGACATTGACTATGGGATGGGCGAGACTTCGGCCGCGACCTGTAGCGCACAGGGCAGTGACGAAGAGGGGGAAACGAACCCGTGTATCATCAGGAACTTCGTATTCAGATCCGCACGCATCAAACTTGGAGAGAAGTTCCCCTCCGGCTATCGAGCCTCGTTCATGACGGTCCGCATCGCTTGGCACCAGCAAGGCGACTGCAAGGGCCTAGCTGTTTTCTGGTGGACTTGCACAGGGCAACGCATAGAGAATGAGAGGGACAGGGGGCGAAAATTCTGTCGGAGAGACTCTCTGGCTTGGCACCGCAGCAACACCCACGTCGCAGGACAGAGGAGCGACAGCTACACCACAGTCTCTGACCGTGTCGTGATTTTTGGGGCTAAGATCGAAGTCGGCGGCAAGACCTACTATCCTTCTAATCGCGCGGTTTGCAATCCGGGTAAGGAGAAATCAGGGAGGGATCATGGGTGCAAGCTTCTGCCCGGGCCAATAAAGCTTTGATTTTCGAACGTGCGGATCGGGAGTAACCAGATGGCGACCTACACAAAGCTGATTTGCCTGACTATCGCCGGCTTGCTTTTGCTTGGCTGTGCAGACTCGGCAGGACCAAGAAGTCCGGTGATTGTCTCCTCGGATAGTGAAGCGGTGGACTGTGCCAGGCGCTTCTTGTTTGCTGTGGGAATCAGCACAAACGGTGTCGACATCGACAGTGCGCCGGGAGTACGAACGGACCGCAGTAAGGGTGTGAAGACCTGGCTGATAACTTGGAGGCCAGATGGTTCGTCCGCCCGTACCAATGCGCTGACAGTTTGGGTGGAAGGCAATGGCGTCTTGCGCTATGCTGGGCCGGGCGCACAAAGCTACAATCTCATTGAGGCCAATTTGAAGACTGAGCGCAGGGTCGATGCCGATACCCCCGTGGTCAACGTCAGAACAACTCTGGTCGTCTTGGGCAAGTGAAGCCTTGCAGAGGGGATTATCAGGTCTCACCATTCAACAATTCCGCGTGTCGCCAGGGCGTTCCGGAATGCTTTCTCCTTGGACCGGCCGCGCCTTTCCCTGTAGAATCCAACCATGTCCTTCTACGTGAAACCCGAGTATGCCGGAAACGCCTATCGGGCGTCCGAACGTACCCCTGAAAACGCATACCCGCGAAAGTCACTGCAAGAACGTGGCCTCCGTTCTTACTCGCCCAATCTGTCGAGGTGGCTGAGTCGGGACCCGATTGGGGAAATGGGCGGAATCAACGTCTACAGCTTTGTCGCAAACGTCGTCCCTTCGCACATTGACCCACGGGGACTCAGCATCTTTGAGTTCTGCGCGAAAGATCCGGAAACTGGTTCGTGGATCTGCGAGGGTGGCACCATTGAGGAAGATCCCCGGCCGCCACGACGACCAAAGCGAACGTTTGGCCTACCCTCGATCAATCTTAGCGCAACCGTTGCAGGGACTGGGACCGCGTGTTTTCCTTCTGGCCCAGGAGGAATCAAGGTGCAAATGTCAATCGGCATCTCCAGCGGCCTTTGTTGTCCCGAACATTGCCAGGAGTTGAAGAACTTCACCAAGACAAAGGCCTCCTTCACCGTTTCTTGGTACACGGGCTTCTGCTCTCCGAGTTTCAAGCCGAGCGCCAAGCTTACTGGTCAGCTCGAGCCTCGCTGCCCTAAGAGCGACAAGGGCACTTGGGGCTATCACATCACGCTAGGCGTCACTGTCGGCGCGGTCTCAGGCAGTTGTTCCTACAATGGTTCTGCCTGGAGCTGCGGTGCACAGCTCACACCTTCGAAGCTATCTTGGGAGGCCACGATCTCAGCCGGAGGAGGCGTGGACTATACCTATGCGAAGGTTTGGTGACGTTCGATTACCTGGAGAGTGTCGGTCGGCGACTGGGCTCATTGTGCGTTGCTTGGCTGCCCGTCGCAGCGCCTTGTCTCTTTGCCTCTTGTGTTTCGCACTTGCGTCAGGCTGCCTCTTTGATGGTCCGCGATCGACGTACAGATTGACCATCGAGCCCTTGCCTGCTGCAATGCCTTCAAGCCATCTCGACCGACAGAGAATGTCTCTTTCCATCGATTCCGTCGTCTTGATCTTTGTGAATGACGATCCCATCTGTTTCCAGCCGCCATATGCCAGCTCAACTGCCGTGGCTTTGGGCAAATGGCTTCGAGCTGGGCGCAATACTGTGCGTCTTCAGGGCCGCTTCACAGACCCATCCGAGCTCAAGATTGGCAAGTTCAAGCGGGAAGAGTTTTCCGGCTTCGTTGTCCGGCAGTCGTTGCCTGTACACACAAATGCTGTGGCAACAGCGTCCTTCAAGGTCAAGCGCCGACAAGGCCGTCCGCTGGGCTTTCTTCGATCTGTCCCCGCAGTACATGATACAATAGCCGCGGAAATCGCACGAAGAGTCGCTGTCCTTCATGAGTTGCTGCAGGCGGGACGAACAGAAGAAGCCATGCAGCTTCTCAGTGAGGTCGCTGAGACAAGATGCTCCGACGATCTCGAAGTAGAGCTTGAGGCGATGCGGGCTGCCCTCCAATCCTCTGGTCGCCGATGGACTTCCTTCAATCGAGATGGATTGGGGTATGTGTTTGGCCGTAAGCTGGTTCTTGTCTATTCAGGTTTCTCTTCGCAATGCCCATTGGGCAGCGGCTACTTGTTCGAATCCGTCGACGGCAAGCTGCGGATACCACCACTGACTTTCGGACTACTCGGTGATGGCAGATGGGTCGTGGTCTGGTGAGTCTCTCGCCCCTCTCTCGGCGAGAGGAGGAGGCGGCGGGGCCGCAGCCCTGAGTCGCCAGTTCGCGAGCATGTACTGACAAAGAGCTTGAACAACCCACGTGTCTTTGTATAGAATTCCGACGCCATGCTCACGAACCCGACGACATATTGTTTCGATCCGGTTCCCTCCACCACGACTTCGACCTTCGAACCTGTTCAACCTGTTCAGACCTGTTCACCACCTGTTCACTCGACCAACTCGCACGATTGGCCCTGGAAACATTGGCGAAAGAGCCAACCTGTTCAACCTGATCGCGTCTGGGGGATCTTATAGGTGCGTGTGGAGAGGGGCTGCGTCGTATGTGTAATTGCTTAGAGGGACAAGAGGCATGGGCTTTTTCCTGACAGACTCGTGTGCCGCTGAACCGGCATCGGGCATCGCTTTGTACCCTCAAAAACGCTTACCCGCGGCCACAGATGCAACATTAGGCCGACGTTCTTACAGCCCGGGGATGGGACGGTGGTTGAGCCGGGATCCGAAGGGCTTCCGCGGTGGACTCAACGTCTACGGATTCGTAGGCAATGGGCCTCTGTCCAAGTATGATATTCTCGGCCGAGCTATCTCTCTGCCTCCTCCTCGGCCTCCTCCTCCTCCAGGCGGCGGCTCCCCACCAAAACGGCCTCCGAAAGCTCCCGAAGGAAAGGTGTTCAAAGGCTGGAAGTCCGAGTGCCGCTGTCAAGATCTCAACATGGCGGCAGTCGCAGCCCTCGCCAAGTTCAAGGCAAAGTACGGGGGACTGGCTGTCGTGACCCACTCCCACACTCAACTTGGATGGAAAGTCGATACCGCGTCCGGCGGCTGCAGGTGCAAGTGCATAGGAGATGCCGAAGCCGTCGGCGCATATCGCGGAAGACTCTGCTTTGTGGAGGTCACCGGCCATCTCTACGAGCGGCCGTGCCGCTGGTACCCTGAGTTTGAGCGACCCCTCCCAGAGGACGAGTGGCCAGATCACGAGATTCAGTGGCCGGACGACCTCTGACTAATGGCTGGCGTCAAGCCGCGGGTGTTGCTGATCCACCCGGGGGCGGGGCCGAAGGAGTCGGCAGTGGACAGCCTGTGGCCATCTTACCATCGCCTGAGCGGCTGGACTGGCTGCACGGTCGCCGCTGTGGCCATTGCGCTCGGAGGCTGCGCCAAGTCAGCCTGCCGTCACAGGCGACCACATGCTGAGGAAAAGCCAGACACACAGCTCGTGCGGCTCTTGAGCAGAAACGGGGACTATGCCGACGACATCATGGCGCAGTGCGAACGCGACCAACGTTTTCCTCTTGGCATGGCCTTGGACATTGACGAAGGGCGGGAGGGCAACCGGCCGGAGCACGAAGTATTCGTGCGGCGCGTTGAGAAGGATAGTCCTGCTTATCGGGCCGGAATCCTACCCGGAGATCGTATTTCCGTTCTCGGCATGATGGCCACCACCAACGCAGCCTCCTTCATGCTCGCATATGACCTGCTCACGCGGCCGC
>Ga0272441_10011132_pt1 | contig 13420 bp, 12 predicted proteins | sample SSMProp6N_FD_193582 | JGI IMG/M metagenome (GOLD analysis project Ga0272441, IMG submission 193582) | Marine sediment archaeal communities from Little Sippewissett salt marsh, Falmouth, MA, United States - SSM-Prop-6N | ecosystem: Environmental > Aquatic > Marine > Wetlands > Sediment ... | reverse complement strand
TTACTGTATAGGGAAATATAGCGGGCAATGCGGGATTCGAACCCACGGCCTCTGGCTCCGGAGGGCGCAGGGGCCGCCAAGCCATCGGAACACAGACTGATGTTTGATCCATTACAGGAGTCCTGGTAGAATCATGCATGCGAGCAGATACAAGCATGACCTAATTAGGATGACCTAACTTGGATATAGTGTCAAGCAAAATTATTTCGAAGAATATAAAAAAACTGAGGGAGAAAACCGGATTATCCCAGGATCAGACAGCCCGTAAGGCAAACATGCCTCTGAGCACCTACTTGAAGGTGGAGAATGGGGTTACGCCTAATCCATCTATCCAGACGCTTCTGAACATCGCGGAGGCCCTGGAGATCTCCCTCGACGAGCTGGTTGGCAGGAAGCCGCCAGGATCCACTTAGGGGCTAGATCTCGGTTTTCCGCAAAAGTTCACCCAGTGGGCCATCTACGCCGAGCGGGTGCCTGAAGACAGCCGACATGGATTAGTGTCGATTCTTTATTCCTGCCTCATTGTTTGGCATTAACTGCCTACTTGTCTTCTCCGATGGCTCCATAGAAGACATAAGCAGCGGGCATGTTCTCGCGATGATCGTGTCGTGGTCAACGCAGTACCGGTGATGTTGGTTCCAGTGGGATGCTCCAACAAAAAAGAGCACAAAGAGGTGGAGTTTTTGTTCCCTGAAAAGAACGTGCCGGTTCAAAACGAGGCGCTTCCGGACCTGCTCGACCGGCAGGCTTCCCGATTTTCAGCAAGCTTGTCGCGGCTCGAGTGTCATGAAATCTCTATGAAAATTCCGGCGCTAAGAGCGCAAAAACGCCCCAACATCCTGGTGGGGCGTTTTTGCGCATTGGAGATGGCAGTCCCTGGAGCCACACGAGGTGGCGGAAGGGATTCACGCGGGTGACGACCGCAGTTTAGCAACAGATGCCGACCGATTCTTGTTCGCTTGCTTTAGAGTATCCGAGCTGCCACTCACCCATGAAGGTGATTGCCAAAGTCACCGAGCCGGAAGAGATGCCGCAAGATCTTGCGGCATCTGGTGAAGATCGGCCGGGGCGGTGCGCCGTTGCGACGTCCAGCCGGAACTCACCGGGCTGGATCTAAGCTCCGTGTAATCCTCAATCCCCAGGTAGAGCGGCTTTCTTAATCAGACACAGCTGTTCCCTCATAGCAGGATTGAATCGACTCAGAAGCCTTCAGGCGCTCGGCTTTCCATCCGGCAGGGGCGAGCCGCATCACATGGGGCATATCCGGCCACTTGCCCTTGGTTCTGGAAGCACAGAGCCTATCTAAAGGCGGATTCTTCTGGAATCGTCTGGGCTATTGCTCGGCTAAACCCCTTCAATCCGCGAAATTGTGAATCTACGTGTTAGGTCAGCTCATCTCAGCAAAGTTTTGGCTCTGCCTTATTCGGAGGCGCTCACTCCTCCGGGTTCTGTCCGGTCAAGAACTTCAGATACCGCCTTTAGGTTTTCTATCTTCGCATTCTTGGGAACGGCGTCAGCGCTCCCTACAATAATCCTGTCAAGTCCTTTGGACTTGACAATCATCTCGCGTACGTAGTCTCTGATCTGTTTCGAGGACCATCCACACAGGAACGTCGGATCGATGCCCCCAACAAGAACTTTTCCAGGCAATGCTTCCTTCGCGTCCCAGATGTCCAGGTTTCCAGTAGGAGGAGGGCTGATGTCACAGATTCCATCCTCCCGCCCTTCGCGGATGAATTCCAGCAATCCCTTAAGTAGACCACAACGATGAGTAAGAAATATCTTTTCCCTATCGTGAAGGATATCTGCGTAATCGTTGATAGCTGGAAGACTGTGCTGTTTGTATAGTTCCGGTGAGATAAACGACGTCGAGGTGTCTTCATAATCTATAACCACTTCTGCCGGTGATTCTGCGATGATTTCGTACAGGGTCATGTTTCTCTCATGCATGGTGTGCATCACTGATATCAGCCGGTCCTGGTGGTCAACATAGAACTTGGTGTAAAATGGCTCTATACCAATCAGTTCCTCAAGTAGAACCTGAATGGGCGAGTTAAGTCCCGAATCAGTGGCAATACCGTGTTCACCAATCCGACTGTCCTCTGCAACAAATGCCGGATACCGACTTACGAACCGTTCTCGTTTCACGATGTATTCATAGGCCTCGAGGTCCTCCACGTCCTTTATCAACATCTCGACGGGAAATGGTACAAATGGAGAAGTCTCCATGAACAACCACCGTGCCGTCAAGGTCCGGCCGGGAATTCGAAATTGCTGTTTCAACTCTGTCCCATTGGGCTTGTTTGTCATCTCAACAGATACTGTGACGCCTTGTTCTGTGTGCTCGACGCTACCCCGGCCTTGAAGTGCGGCAGCGTCTGTTAGGTGTCGTTGGTGCTCCAAATTCCCTTCCCAAGTGTGAACGTGCCGTTCCATGACGTCAGCCCCAATCTCCAGAAATACTTCAATGATATCCTTGTTCGAGGGGAATGAGCTCATGAAGTAGCCATCGATCAAGGGTGACCAAGCCGGCCGATCTACGTATTTTTCTTTGCGGAGGACGCTTATTAGTCTTTCTCTAGCCGTCATTATTGCACCTCCAAAGAATATGAACGAACGGTTTAACTCCGGAATCAAACACAACCTGGTTCAGCACACGCTAAGTTTCATCGTTACAACAGCCTTTCCTTCCCGCTGTATACTTCTTACACTTTGAGCGCTGCGACTCCATGTCTCGGACTCTGCCTCTCGTTCCATAGTTTCATATCCTCGAAGATCGTGCCGCTTTCATGATTTACGGCTCTGACCTTCAATTAAGGGTCTACACGATTCCTAGGGGATTTTGTCTGTGTAGCCCAAGAATACGCGATGCACCCCCTTCACAATCGTATCGCCAGCTGCAAACTCTGCGGGACTCACTAATCAGCTCTGGTAATTAAAGATACTGACAGGATCATTTTTAATTCAGTTCCGGAAGATACTCCTCCTGCGCTTTAAGCATAAACTCCACCATCTCCTGGGCTCGGGTTACACTGTCGAAAGAAATTTCCGTAAAAAAATGACTCAGAGGCTTGACAAACAGGAGAAATTTGATAAACTAACATGTTAGATGTTACATCTAACATGTTACGATAGTATATCTGTTCTATCAATTTCTCTTCATGAATAACGATGTTCTTAATCCAGCGGACACCAGTGAATGAGCTGCTCTGTGCTAGGTCTTAGACAGAAAGGGGGTGATAGAAATGAATGGATGACGGTACAAATGTAATCCAACACATCAAATTTTTAGACCAAACAGGAGGTTAGAATCATGACAAAAGTTATTTGTTTAGTACTATTCTTAGTCTTTCTCATTTTCGGTAACCCGGCATTTTCCGGCGGGCAAGAAGAAGAGCCAAGTGAAATTACAGAAATCGTTTTTGGAAATTATCGTATAGGAAATCATGCCAAAGCTTCTTACACTGCAAATTTCATAAAAAAATTTAGAGTAGCTCATCCTGAAGTTAAGCTTACCGTTGAGGAGATACCTGGCACAGATAATTATTTTCAAAAGCTAAAGGTCCTACTCGTATCTGGTGAACTGCCGGATGTAATTTTGGACACGGGTGAAAATTTTATCGATATAGCATTTCAAAAGGATGCATTGCTAGATTTTACTCCTTATTTAAACGCGGATCAGGGATGGAAGAGCTATTTCCCCAATCGGAATCTAGAGTTTAATTCAAGAAATGGAAAAGTGTACGGGCTGACAGATCAAGGTACAATGATTGGATATTTCTATAACGAGCAATTATATCAAAATGCCGGAATTGATACAGCCGCGTCGACGTGGGATGAATTTTGGACCATATGTGCAAAGCTTAAATCTAGTGGTATTGTACCTCTTGCTTTGCAGACTAGCGAAACCTCCTGGACTTCAGCACTTTTGCTTGGTGCAATAATCGGTACAAATAGCAAGAAAGGCGAGGAGTTCATGAATACCTTTCAGCCAAAGAGTTTCAGCGAGCCGTATGTGGTTGATGCTTTTGAAGATTTGCAGAAGGCTCTGGCGGAGTACACCACCAAAGATGCAATTGGAGGCGACTATGCACGAGCAGCAAACAATTTTCTAAACTCAAGAACGGCAATGATTTTTAATGGGCCCTGGATGATAAAAGATTTCTCGGATGCCAGCAAGGCTCCGGAAGGCTTCCACAAGAAAGTAAAGTCCGCTATCTATCCAGGTGGAGGCATTTATGATGGACAGTCCTTCGGGATGCTCAGTGGTTCAAACACATCGGAGGAAGCTGAGGCTACGGTTAAGTTTTTCAAAATGTATTTTAACCCAGAAGAATCAATAGCGCGATTCAAGGATCACGATCAAATTACTAAGTCACCAAAAGTCCAAATACCACTTGACGTTCTAAAAGAAAAGAGAATTCTTGGTGAATTGTTAAACGAAAGCCAGAATGCGAAGTATCGATTCAGTGATTACCAGGTACTCTGGCTACCCGCTCATTATGATTTACTAGATACTCATCTTCCATTACTGGCATCCGGAAAAATGACCGCTATGGAAATGGTCGAAGAAATGAACAAAATTGCGCAGAATCAATGATTTAATGATATCCTCCTCTATACTATGTAGATATTTGTTCGTCACCAGTCATAGAGGAGGATCATATTTTTAATCAAGCTGAGGATCTATTGTGGTACTATTTTGAGGCATGTCTCTCAAGGAACGCTTGTGCCAGAATAATTAAAACACATTTAGAGGGTATATGTACGTTCTTTTTTTAAATATTTTAGTACTCTAAATGCATCTTTCATATTTTTGAATGCAATAGTATTTTGTGACATGAAAAAGAGACAGATTTTATTTATTAGTGTTTTTCTATTACCCACGGGCCTTTTATTTCTATTCATATTCGGAATACCTATAGCAATGGTAATTGTAACTTCTTTTACTGAATGGACCATTGTAAAGTCTCCCCAATTTATTGGCATAAATAACTACATTTTTTTGATAGTAGAGAGTGCACCCTTCGGTTCAGCGATTTTTAATACAATATTGTGGATGCTAATTGCTGGAACTTTACATGTTATCGTCGGTATAGCGGTGGCCATTGTGCTAGAAAGAAGACCAGTAGGATGGAAGGCTATTAGAACAATATATTTTATTCCAAATATACTCCCAGGTATAACTTTAGCTTATATCTTCACTCTACTATTAAATCCCGAAATTGGACTAGTAAATTCAATAATTAGGTTTATAGGATTCAAAAATTTCTATCAGAATTGGTTCGGTGATACAAACACAGCGTTTATCGCTGTTACATCGATTTGGCTTTTCTATGCTGGTCTTCTAACTATTTTAGTAATGGCCGAATATGAATCTATACCAGAGTCACTTTTTGAATCAGCCCGGATTGACGGTGCAAGCTCACTTCAAATTGATGTTTTTATTACGCTACCGATGCTGAGAAATATTATTGGTACATGTGTAATTATTTCAATGCTGGCAATGCTGAAAGAGTTCGCGTTCATTTGGGCTACAACGAAAGGCGGACCTGGTTACTCTACATATAATCTATCGCTATATTTGTATAAGCTTTCGGCAAATTATCACAATTTTGGTTTGGCGAATACAATTGGCACGATCCAGATTTCAATTGGAATTACAGTATTCTTTTTAATATCCAAACTGTTCAAAATCGGTAAATCGTTTATTAGTTAGGAAGTCATTGTTGTGTCTACTAGAAACTGCTTTCAACAAGTTCTATCTGAAATCTTGAAATATTCTTTCTTACTAATCGTTATTTTTATTACACTAGTTCCATTTCTCTGGATCGTTTTATCATCGATGAAAACAAATCAAGATATTTTTGGCAGCCCAATGTCACTACCAAAAAAACTTACTCTTATGTCCTACAAGCTTGCCTTTGAGTTAGCTCCTATTACGAAATATTATTTGAATAGCATTGTAGTAACATCCGTTACAACTCTTACTACGATTTTATTAACAACGATGAGCGGTTATGTACTATCTAGATTTAACTTCAAACTAAAAAACGCTATTGTAATTGTATTTACGTCTGCAATATTAATTCCATACTTCTCGCTGGCTCAGCCGCTGTTCTATATTCTAAATAAAATAAATTTGATCGATACAAAGAGTGGACTGATATTGGTTTACTCGGCATTTGGACTACCAGTAAGGTTGTGGATCATTAGAAGTTACTTTTTGACTATTCCTAAAGAAATAGAAGAGTCTGCGTATTTGGACGGGGCTACATATACTAGAACATTCATAAAAATTATGCTTCCCTTAGCAAAACCTGGCATTGCCACTGCAGCTACAATTACTTTTATAGACACGTGGAAGGAATTCTTCTTTGCTTTGCTTCTAACATCTAGTGATAAAGCTAGAACTTTGCCTGTTAGCCTAAACTACTTCGTTCATTTCTTTTCTTATAATTATTCTACAATGTTTGCTGCTATGGTAGTAGTTACAATACCAACAATTATTTTCTTTATATTAATGCAGGAACAAGTTGTTAAAAGTCTAGCTAGTGGAGCTGTAAAGGGATAATTACTAAATTAGATTTTAAGTTCATTCAAATATGAGAAAATGCAATTAAAAATATTGATTCTATAGAATCCATTTTTGATTGACTTGAAGTAAGGAGAATATCTGTTATGGTAAAATAAATATTTAATCTATTTGCAGCTGTTATGTTGTATGCTAATAAAAAACCATTTACTCAGTATGTATCTAAGTGAAAAGAAGAAAGAAGAAATAATTATAGAATGGGATACTTTACAAGATGAATACGGAAAGAATTAACACAAAAAGCATTGGAGATCAAATATATGAGTATTTGAAAAACTCTATTCTTGAAAGAAATCTAAAACCTGGTGAAAAGATCAACATCGAATCTTTGGCTAGCCGATATAGTATTAGTAGATCACCAATAAAAACTGCAATTGACAAATTAGTTGGTGAAGGATTTCTTATTATTAAACCCAGGCAAGGTACTTTTGTAACAACTGTAAAAAAAGAGGAATTGATAGAGTATCTTGAAATAAGATTTATGATTGAGTGCTACACAATAGAAAACAACTATGAATTAGTAACACCATCTATTGTTAAGAAACTAAAATCGTTAAACAAACTTGCATCAAATGCTGCTGAAAAGAATAATTACAAAGAATTCATGCAATATGACAAAGAACTACACATGGTAATAGTTTCGCAGAATAAAAATAAAAAAATGAAGTTTATGTATAATCAGCTGAATATCTACACTGCAATAACACTAACTCTATACAGCAAACCCGCCAGAAATAAGCGAATGTTTGATAGCATAACTGAGCATAATAAGTTCATTAAAGCATTGGAATCAAGAGATGCACTCGGTGCAAAGGAGGGAATGAAAAAACATGCTTTTAAAGTAATAGATGGATTCAAAAAATTGGTAATTTCAGACTAGATTTTTCGGTAGCTAAAATATAAGGAATAATTATGCTGCTCATATAATCTAGATGAGGTTATAGTTCTATGGCACTAGGAAATGTTCAATATATCTTGGAACTATTTTACTGTTTTTTAAAGATTTTCAATTTGTCATTAGCAGGATAATTATGAAAATGGAAAACAAAAGAACTTTCTTGAAGGCTCAGGCTGCGAACATGATAGCAATGAATCGAATAAAAAAATTTCTTGGAAAAGGGAGTCTAAGGTATAGAAGGTCAACAAGAATTCTAAATCTAATCTGCGATAATCGGAGGAGTAGATATGTCCAAAACAATTTGCATTACAGGTGCCAGCAGTGGAATTGGAGCAGAGACAGCAAAAATGCTTGCCAAGGATAATAAGATTATTGTGCACTTCAAAACCTCTAAGGACAAAGCAAATCAAGTAGCAACTGAAATAGAAAAGTTGGGTGGCGTTGCACACATCGTTCAGGCCGATCTTACTACTGAAAAGAGTTGTGTCGAGTTAGTTAGATGTATTACAAAAGTAACATCCAAACTGGATGTCTTGGTTAATAATGCAGGTTCGCTTTACAAGAGACAGTATGTAGATCAATTAAGCTGGGAATTTATGATACAGACATTTTCACTAAATACTTTTGGGCCGATGAAGTTAACTTCTCTTTGTCTACCGTTACTAAAGAAGGGCCAGGATCCCTGTATAATAAACATTACAACGGTAGGAATAAGAAGAGGTGCTCCATCAGCATCTATTTACGGAGCGAGCAAAGGAGCAATGGATGCTTTTACGAGAAGTATCGCGGCCGAATTGGCACCGCAAATAAGAGTTAATGCAGTCGCTCCTGGAGTCATAAAAACACCATTCCACGACAATATATCCTCTCTAGAAAGGTTCGAAAACTGGCGTCAGAACACCTTGTTAAAGAGAATTGGCGATCCGGTTCACATCGCGCAGGCAATAAAGTTCATAATCGAAAACGATTATCTTGATGGTGAAACTATCGATGTGAATGGCGGACAATACGTAAGATAAGAAAAAAAGCAAAGTAGGTAAAAGACAATGATTAATCAAAAATTATTGAGGAGAGAACAGGAGAATAATCAAATAAGAGTAGGATGGGTTGGAGCCGGGAGAATGAATACCGGAGCAATTTGTCAAACTTCACTTATGAAAGGTATTACTAACTCAGTAATCTGTGACATCAATACGTCTGCTGCAATACGTGCATATAAACTGATTGGTAAAGATGAGGATGACATAGTTTTCGCAAATAATGTAAACGTCGCTAATGATGCACTACGAAATAATAAACCACTTATTACAGAAGATGCGCACTTGCTCCTGGAATTAGAGCTCGACTGTATAGTAGAAGGGACTGGTGATCCAGAAACTGGGGCTGAAATTGCATATAACTGTATACATGCCGGGAAAGACATCATCATGCTGAATGTCGAAACAGATGTTGTAATAGGGCCAATCCTGCATCAAATGGCAAAACGATCAGGCACGATATACAGTGTTTCGAGTGGAGATGAACCGGGTTTGATAACTGAACTAGTAGACAGATGGGGAGGACTTGGTTTTGAAATTTCAGCAGTTGGTAAATCACCTGCCATATTAGCTACTTTAGATCGATATGCGAATCCTGATTCTGTTGCAGAAGATGCTAAAAAATTGAAAATTAATCCACACTTCCTAGTAACATTTAGAGACGCAACCAAAACCGCAATAGAAATGGCATGTATTTCCAATGCAACAGGACTTATTCCCGATGTGAGAGGCATGCATGGACCTCAAGCAGGAATTAAGGATATGGCTAAATTATTCTGTTTAAAGGAGGAAGGTGGTCTTCTAAATCAACTTAGAGTTGTCGACTATGCACGACCTTTAACTCTTCCTGATGGGTCTATTGATTATATTAATAGCGTAACACCTGGTGTCTTTGTTGTTGTTCATGTAACGCACCCACAGATACAAGAAGATTTGAACTATTTTGATGTAGTACATACAGGCAACTACTATACATTCTATATGCCTTATCATTTAGTAACTACAGAGATTCCGCTATCAATAGTATGGGCAGTGGAGGAAAGAGAACCAACAGTTGTTCCGGAGTACGGATTGGTAACAGAAGTAGTTGGAGCAGCAAAAACAGATCTGAAAGCTGGAGCTATCATCGATGGAGGAGGTGGGTACACGGTATACGGTGTTAACGACTTAGCCTCTGTATCTAGGAAGGAAGGATTCGTTCCATTTGGCTTGCTAAAAGGGGCTGAATTGAAAAAGAATATAAAAAAGGATGAGATTATTTCTTTCGATATGGTGCAGTTGAACACTAAATCACTGATATATCATTTACGTAATATTCAGGACAGGATGATTCCCATATACGCCGCTTCATAATCAATAAAAAGACAAAACATTGGAAAGACAGAAAGCATCAGTTTTTCTAAATACTCTCTCACAGATAGCTGTGGTTGTTGACAATGTTCGTTTTACCGCCGAGTCGTTATCAAACTTATTAGGAATAGGACCATGGAAGTTCGAGGATTGGCCTCCTGAGAATAGGAAAAATTGGCAATCATCGTATAACGGAAAGCCGCATAAATGGAAGACCAAACTAGCGTTTGCTAATTTTAATAATATAGAAATCGAGTTGATAGAAAATGTAGAAGGTGAATCAGCTTATTCACAATTTCTTCGAGAAAAAGGAAAAGGGATTCATCATTTGTTATTTGAGGTTGAAGAACTTGATGCAGTAGTGAGCGAACTGAAATCAAAGGGAGTTAAAGAAAAAATGGGAGCAACAGGCCGCAAACCTGGAACTAGATGGGTTTTAATGAATACAATAGATCTACTTGGCTTTGATATTGAATTAAAGAATAGAACCTAGTAGTAATTTTCATTGTTCATACGAAACGTAAAGATTGTCAATAAACTGAAAGACATAAATTAATGAATTTTCTATCCCAAAGGAAATAAACGAAATGATGAGGTGCTTATCTTCAAAGGAAAGATTAGGATCGATCTTCAATGGTAAGACACCGGATCGGACACCAATATTAGGAGGCTGGATTGCGTGTCCTGAACATATTTGTAAAATCACGAATAGGACACAGGAGGAGTATTGGGAAAATCCGATCGATGTAACCATTGACGCTTATAGGACGCTCGGGACAGACGGTTTGATAGATATATATGTCCCTCTAAATGAAACAGATTTTCGTACCAAGAATATAAACAATTTTTGGAGGACAGTGCCTTCGTTTTCAACCGAGGAAGCAATCGAAATGATCGATAAAATGCCGAATCCAGAGAATTTATCGAAAAACTTAGACAATGAAAATGAATATGAGATTTTGAAAAGAGATTTTATAAATTTCCAATGTCTATGCAAAGACATACTGTATATGCCAGCACAATGGGATAATGCCCCTAAAATAATGTGGAGTGATCTGTTGGGGTATGAGAATTTATTAGTAATTATAGGATTGTACCCTGAAAAAATAGCAAAGCTAATCAGAATAAGCTCAATAAGAGCGTTCTGTCGGAACAATCTCCTAGCGAAAGCAATAGAGGAAGGACTTTTTCCCCATGCAGTGCTACTTGGAGAGGACATTTGCGATCAGCGAGGACCAATGATTTCACCAGACTTTTTGGAAAAACACTATGTTCCCGAACTAAAATACAGCATTCAACCCTTACTTGATGTAGGATGCAAACCCGTTTGGCATAGCGACGGTAATATCCTTCCAATCATCGATTTGCTGATTGACAGTGGGATCAAAGGATTTCAAGGATTTCAATCTGAATGTGGTGTATCAATTGAATTCATTGCTCAGAAAAGGACAAGCGAGGGTAATCCCTTAATAGTATTCGGTCCTCTTTCAGTGGCCACAGAAATGGTACATCTCTCACCGATGGAGATTCGCAAAAAGGTAAGAGAAGCGAGATCGATCTGTCAAGATAATGCATATTTAGCTATTTTCACATCGAATACAATAAATCCCGATGTACCTTTGGAAAATATATATGCAATGTATGAAGCAGTACTAATGTGATAGTTGTATCTGTTGGTTGGGAGAAAATTGTAGTCGATAATACAATTTCTCATAAATAGCTCATGCGGAGTAAAAAGAAGCTGGGTTGTGTACAAGGAGAAATCGATTGTGAAAGTACGCAATGAGGTCTATTAGGAAGCAAGACAAAAGACTCTTTATTCGCTGGCCCAGAGGAGCAAAAAACGGGAAACGGATTTCTGAGGCCAAGCTGAATCCTTAAAACCGTATCGAAAAAGCCGGCTGTCTTCTTTTTGAGTGGGTATGATTTGTTTAGGGTGAGAAGAGCTTTCGCTATCACCATTTTGTACAACAGCATTTTCACTGGTACGGGAGACATGGATGATTTCCATAGTCCAGCTACATATACAGATAACTTCAAATGCATGGTGGATTTGTTAAAAGAGGTGTTTACCTATTAGTAATAGATAACCTGAACATGGCATTAGCGAAGTAGAATTAATACACAGATATATAAGCGGAGAGGATTTGAATAGTAGGAGGTAAACAGGCTATGGCAAAACTAAAGATAGCGATAATAGGAGCAGGCAGTGCAACTTTCGGCAGAGGAACGATAACCGATTTGCTCGCTTCGGAGGAACTCAACAATTTTGAACTAATCCTTTCTCTGGTAGACATCGATAGTGTCTCACTGAAGCGCATGCTGAAGCTGGCCAATCTTCTTAAAACACATTTCCATTCCAGTGCTATCATTGAAGCAACTACTGACAGATGCGAGGCGTTACAAGGTGCCAAGTATGTCATTTCATCGGTCGCGAAGAAGAGATGGGATCTTTGGGAAAAAGACTATTACATTCCCCTTGCCTACGGTTTCCGACATATACTCGGGGAGAACGGTGGCCCTGGAGCAGCTTTTCACACCTTGCGTAGCCTGAATTTGATGATCCCCATCTGTCAAGACATGGAGAGAATATGCCCTGAAGCTCTACTGCTCAATTTCACAAATCCAGAGAGCCGTGTGTGTCTGGGAATCAGCAAGCTTACTAATGTTAGAACAGTTGGGCTGTGTCATGGCCCTATAGCGACCATGAATCGCATTGCCGAAATCCTAGACAGGAGGCCGGAAGACATAGATGTGGTTCTGGCCGGAATCAACCATTTTCACTGGGCTTTGCAGATTCGTGATCGCGTCAGTGGAGAAGATCTCTACCCTGCACTTCATAGTTGTATTGAGGAGGTGGATTGGGATATTGATACCCTCAATCCCCTGATGCTCAAGTTCTTCGGTGTGATCGGTTATCCTGCCCCGAGTCATCCTGGCGAGTTCCTTCATTTCGCGCATGAAATTGTTGGCCCTCAACTTCTCAAATGGGGGCTCGGCGGAGTATCGAGAAAGCTGAGCGCAAAAGTTTCGGATTGCGATTATGTGATCGAGCATCAATCGAGGCAGAGTAGCTCTCATTTACGTTCTATAGAAAGAACGAAAGTTATTGACAAGATATTGACGGGCCAAGAACCGCTTTCCGGTGAGTTTGTTCAAACCACCAAGGAATTAACCGTGCCTATAATACGAAACATTGAGTTGAACCTGAACCGTACCGAGGTGGCAGCCAATGTTGAAAACATAGATTTCGCGGTGGAAAACCTTCCCGAAGATGCAATCGTCGAAGTGCCGATTCGCGTAAACGGAGATGGTGTACATCCAGTCAAAGTAGGGCGTCTTCCTGAAGCGATTGCAGGCATGTGTAGTATCCAGATCTCGATTCAGAAACTGCTCGTCGAAGCCTACCGGCAGCGTTCGAAGCATTTACTCTTGCAAGCGATTCTGATTGATCCCCTGGTCGACAGTGTAACCCGAGCCCAGGAGATGGTGGAGTTTATGCTTAAAGCGCAGGAGGAGTATCTTCCGGAACTGAATTAA
>Ga0272441_10011130_pt1 | contig 13421 bp, 13 predicted proteins | sample SSMProp6N_FD_193582 | JGI IMG/M metagenome (GOLD analysis project Ga0272441, IMG submission 193582) | Marine sediment archaeal communities from Little Sippewissett salt marsh, Falmouth, MA, United States - SSM-Prop-6N | ecosystem: Environmental > Aquatic > Marine > Wetlands > Sediment ... | reverse complement strand
GAAGGGCGCGGACAGAATCAGATGCGCGGATCTGGATCCCTGAGATGAACCCGAAGCCGAAAATATCAGTGTCAATTCTGGTCCTGCCTGCGGTTGTGCGGATGTCTCCACCTGTTATTATATATTCTCCGCCTATTCCCATGAAAAAGGCGCCCCTGTCCCTGACCGGAAAATTGAGGCCGGTAAAAACCGGCACGGACGTGAACTGGATATTCAGGCTTTCAAGTGATCCCATGCTGCTGTCTTTTATCTCTCCCCTGTCCGCCAGAACTGAGCGGTCCACTCCGAATCTCAGGAAAAAAAATTGAAAGTCCAGCTTGAACATAATCCCTGCAATATAGTTGTTCTGGGGCCTGAATGTAACGCCCGTCATTTCTGAGAGGTTTCCCATGTCACGGGTATAACCGGCATGCCATCCCACGCCGATATGTTCGGCAGCGTGCGCGCACGTGCATGATGCTGCAATTATGGTGATTATAAGGATGGTTCTCTTTGTCATGAAAAGGATTATTCTGAAAAGATATTTTCTCCGGGCAGTATGATTTTCATGCCCGGGCGTTATCCTGCAACAGGTTAATCTGTTTAGTCAAGAAGAATATTCCTGCTGAAAAGCGTGAATTAATTCACGATATGAGCCGGTTGGACGCTGATTAGTTCTTGACGCTTTTTTTAAATTATCCGGAACTAATAATAGTGCGTATTTAACATTTAACATTTAAAATGGGGAGGTGTTTATGTCCAGTCAGGTCACATACGGCAGCAAGCCGTGGCTCAAGTCCTATACCCAGGACTGTCCAGAGCATATTGAGTATAAGGAAATATGTCTTCATGAAATGCTGGAAAATTCGGTAAAGGAGTTTCCGAATAAAACAGCACTTATCTTCCAGGGATATACTGTTACATACACGGAACTTATGGACATGGTCAACCGGTTCGCAGCGTGTCTGTATGAATTCGGCGTGCGAAAAGGAGACGCGGTTGCCATTCTTCTGCCGAACATGATACCGTGCGTTGCAGCATACTACGCTATACTGAAGATCGGCGGAGTAGCTGTCATGAACAACCCGCTGTATTCAGACAGGGAGCTTGAGCACCAGTTCAATGATTCAGGCGCGAAAGTCCTTGTAAGCCTGGACCTGCTTACCAACAGGATGATAGATCTGAGGGAGAAGACAAAGATACGGCAGATCGTGTATACGTCAATAGGGGACTACCTCCCCTTTCCCAAGAGCCTGCTTTTCCCGCTTGTGGCAAAGAAGAAGGGACTCGCCGCTGATGTTAAGCAGGCGGAAGACGTGTATAAATGGAAGGAATGTATAAGAAACAGCGAACCTGCTGCGCCGCGTGTAGAGTCTTCTTTTGATGATGTTGCGGTGTACCAGTACACAGGCGGAACAACAGGACTGTCAAAGGGGGCCATGCTCACACACAGGAACCTGGGCTGCATGGTGCAGATGTACGCGCACTGGTTCAAGGCTGAGCGCGGACAGGAGATCACGCTTGCAGCGCCTCCAATATTTCACGTGCTGGGCATGTCTGCGGCAATGAACCTGCCCATTTACATGGGATGGACTGACGTGCTCGTGCCCAAGCCGCAGCCCGAGGAGCTTCTTGAGGCCATACGAAAATACAGGCCCACAATGTCCCCGTGTGTACCAACAATGTACATCGGTATGCTTGAGCACCCGGACCTGAAAAAGACGGACATGACCTGTTTCAAGCTCATTACATCAGGAGGGTCCTCCCTGCCTGTGGAGGTACTGAACCGCTTTAATGAACTTACCGGTGTTGACATAAACGAGGGCTTCGGCATGACAGAGACCTCGCCTCAGACACACCTGAATCCTTACGGGGGGCTGATAAAACCCGGAAGCATAGGTCTCCCGTATCCTGACACGGAAATAAGGGTTGTTGACCTTGAGACAGGCGAGAATGACGTGCCCGTGGGCGAGCCCGGGGAGATGCTTTTCAGGGGGCCCCAGGTGACAAAGGGTTACCTGAACAAGCCGGATGAAACAGCGAAATCAATAACAGACGGGTGGCTCCATTCCGGGGACATCGCTTACATGGACGAGGACGGGTACTTTTTTGTCGTGGACCGGAAGAAGGACCTTATAATCTCGAGCGGCTACAACATATATCCTCGAGAGATTGAGGAGGTGTTTTACCAGAACCCCAAGGTGGCCAAGTGCGCGGCAATCGGCATTCCTGATTCGAAACGGGGAGAGAACATCAAGGTGTTCGTGAGCCTCAACATGGGGGAAAGCGCGACAGGGGAAGAATTCATTGAATACTGCAAAGATAAGCTTGCAAAGTACAAGTGGCCGGCAGAGGTGGAAATACTTGATGACCTCCCCACATCGAACGTGGGTAAGATACTTAAAAAGGACCTCCGGGCTGAAGAGCTGAAGTCCCGTAACTGACAGTATGTGTTATTAATCGCCTCCCCCTTTACGGGGGAGGTCAGGAGGGGGTGAAACAGTGTCCGGATTTACCAGTTCTTATACATCCCCATCCACTGGACCACGCGGCCGGGGCAGCGGGAACCGGGCTTTTGGGAAACATGCCTGCATTTCCCGCATCCGGAGATCCGCGGCATTTATTGCTGTATCTTTTCTCCTGCTTTCGGCAGGGTGCGTGTCATCCCGTGCCCTGACAGCTGAGGACCTGCAAAAAAAGATTTACACGGCCGGTAATGCCCTGATAAATGACATACGTTATGCGGACAGGCTGAGCTCGAAGCGTGTCGGAAAGACCGGATTTTTCTACATCCTTGACAGGGATGACACTGTACGGTCGCATCCTGTAAAGGCCCTGGAAGGAAGAAGCTTCAGCTCATACTCATTCATAAAAAAGATGAGACAGAGGGGAAGCGGCTGCATCAGGTTCGGTATTGAGAGCGGGGAAAACCTCCTTTTCTTCCGGACCCTTGAAAACGGCTGGATCATCTGCCTGTCCGTGATGGCTGAAGAAATACACGGGCAGGCCCCTGCGTGCGTGCCCCTGAAGGAAGAGTAAGATGAAATCATATAACGCGGTTGTTTTTGCAGGTGGAGGCAGCAGGTGCCTCTGGCAGGTCGGTTTCTGGGAAACCCTGTCAGCAGAACAGCAATTAGAACCTTCTGTTGTGTCAGGAGTGAGCGCGGGCGCGGCCATGGCCTGCCTCGTTATGGCTGGCAGGGGATCTGACGGACTCAGGGAATTCATGGATATGACTGCTGCAAACAGGGGTAATGCCTATCCGGTAAACCTTTTCAGAAAAGAGCCTGTATTCCCCCACTTTGACATGTACACGGACATTATCCTGAAGATGATAGACAATGACGCGTTTGAGCGGATAAAGTCCGGGCCTGCGCTCCGGATAATGCTCACGCGCGCGCCCGGTTTTCTCGGGGCCAGGTCAGCTACATTTACAGGGCTGCTCGCTTACCTGGTGGAAAAACATACCACGCACCCGGTCCACCCGGTCCTTGCCTTGAAGCTCGGGTTTACGCCTGAGATTGTTGACGCGCGTGAGTGCAGGGACCCGCGTGAGCTGGCTGACCTGATACTGTCATCTTCATGCACACCGCCATTTGTGCCTGTAATGAGGTGGAAGAACAGGATAGCCCTTGACGGGGGCCTTGTTGACAATGTGCCGCTTTCAGCCATAGATGGAAGTGAGAGGGAAGGGGGCGCCCTGATCCTGCTCACGCGTCAGTACCGGCAGGAGCGGATCCCGGTCGCGCCGCACCTTACATACGTGCAGCCCTCGAAGGAAATTCCGGTGGGCAAGTGGGACTATACCAGCCCGCAGGGCCTTAAGGACGCGTACGACCTTGGCAGGCGTGACGCGGAAACCTTTCTGCGTTCAAACGAACAGAAATGACGCGTAATCCGGAAGGATTCCTCACTCTGTTCGGAATGACAGTGTGTTTTCTGTTTAACGTTCTTCCGCGAAAAAGAGGTTCAGGCCTGTAATAATGAGGGAATGGTCCATCTCTCCTGATTCAACCATTGATTCTATCTGACCGCGTGTGCACGTGACTACCTCTATGTCCTCTGCAGGGTCAAGGTCCTGGCCTGCCACTCTTACGCAGTTGTCCGCGTGAAAGTAATATATATAGTTGTTCATGATGGCCGGGTTTACTGCCAGGCGTTTAAGCAGACGGATCCCGCGTGCGCGGAAGCCTGTTTCCTCGAGAAGTTCACGCAGGGCTGACTGTTCCGGGGGCTCGCCCTGTTCAATAATCCCGCCCGGTGTCTCCAGTGTAAACTCGTCAGTTCCCAGGCGGTGCTGGCGGACCATGATGAATTCCCCTTCAGGCGTTGTGGCAATTACGTTAATCCAGTCAGCAGTATTGAGTACCATGAAGCTGTGTGTGAGGTCCTTGCCCGGGTGATAGCAGGTAAGGTCTTTGAGCGTGAATATTCTCTGCGAGTAGGCCTCTTTTGAGTCCTGTATGATCCATTTCTGCATCAGGTTCTCCTTTTAACTGCAGCAGTTGCTGCCGTGACAGCCGGCATGGACTATGCTGTGTGAATGAGCAGGGACTGTCCAGAAGAATTCAATTATATGTGCCGAATATTCACCCGGGTTTCACCTGCCGGATGATTGTGTCTGTTCTGTCATATAAATAAAACTCTGACCGCACAAACTTCTGCCCCACAGCGTTTCCTCTCCCTGCTAAATTATTAGAATTGTATGAATTTTTCTGTGCAAATTATAATTGACGTCATTATCCTAATGACTAAAATTTACAGTACTATGAATAAAAGAATAATTATATCTGAACGTGTGAAGAAAAACCTGGATGTCACTGATAAAACGGGCCTTCCGGTCATTTTTTCATCCGATGTCAGAAAAGAAATAGAAAGCTACATACAGGAGCGCTTTGCCGCTAAAGACCCGGGCCCGCCCCTTTTCCTGGTACTGTTCGCAACACCTGAGGAGTTCAATGATATCTCAAGGTTCCTGAGCGTGCTTACTCACAGGGACCTGCTGTACCAGTTTGTTGTGTTCGGGTCTGAAACGGATACAGCCATAATTGACACTGAGTACCTGTATAATATTTCAGAATTCAGGAACGGGAAGCTCTCATCAGGCGAGTTTGAATTTGTTGTACGCAAGGCAACAGCTGTGATGGATTCCCTGTATGCTGAAAAAATCCAGAAGGACGAGTACAGGATGCGCCTTGAGGACACTCGTGATGACCAGGAAGACCTCATAAATATCGGCAAGGCGCTCTCCATTGAAAAGGACCCGGAACGGCTTCTCAGGCTGATACTCTTTCTGAGCAAGCGTATAACAGGCGCGGACGCTGGAAGCATCTACCTTGTTGAACAGGACAATAGCGGCCAGAAACATCTCCGCTTCAAGTATTCCCACACATATTCCAGGGACATCCCGCTTGAAGAGTTTGTTATGGACATGAACAAGAAGTCAATTTCCGGGTACGTGGCAGTGACCGGGGAGGTACTGAACATACCTGACGCGTACAGGCTCTCCGGTAATGTGCCATATTCATTCAATTCCTCGTTTGACCTCGAAAACGATTATATCAGCAGGTCCATGCTTACAGTACCCATGCGGAACCATATTGACGAAATTATCGGGGTGATCCAGCTCATTAACAGCAAAGAGGACATTTCAAGAAGGGACTCTGAAGCGGGTGCAGACTTTAACGAGGCGTTCGGCATAAAACTGGAAACAAAGGAAGATTTTGACCGCTATGTTGTCACTTTTGATGACAAGTATGACGGCCTTCTTGAGGCCATTGCGGGTCAGGCAGCTGTTGCAATTGAAAACAACAGGATGATACAACAGATACAGAACCAGTTCGAGGAGTTTGTAAAGGCGTCCGTAACCGCGATTGAATCCCGGGATCCGGCAACCTCCGGTCATTCTTTCAGGGTCGCGGAGGTGTGCAAGGCAATGGCCCGCGCAGTGAACACTGAAGATGACGGTTACCTGAAAGGATTCAAATTTACTGAAAATGATATCAGGGAGCTGGAATTCGCCGCCCTGCTTCATGATTTCGGCAAGGTCTATATTGACCTGGCAATATTCCAGAAGGCGAAGAAGCTTTTCCCGGCTGACTACAATAACCTGATACTCAGGCTCTCCTACCTGTACAGGTACACGGAGCTCCGTTACCTTGATGAAGAGATAAAGCACCTGGAAGGCTCGATCAGGGAGAGCGGCCCTGAAAACAATATTGAGGAACTTGTCAGGGAAAAGAATGAAAAACTTTCAAGGCTGGTTGAGGTAAAACAGATCATTTCACGCATGAATGAGCCTACAATTACGGAGGACGATCCTGAAAAGGTCATGGACAAAGTGTATTCCATGCTGGGTTGCACCGAATGTGAAGATATTGAGGGATGCAATTTCGATATCATCACGGACATTGACAGGATCAACCTTACTATCAGGCGCGGCAGTCTTAATCCAATGGAAAGGGAAGAGATCGAAAGTCATGTGGTGCACACATATAATTTTGTGAGTAAAATTCCCTGGCCTCCTGAATACAGAAACATCCCGGAAATCGCCATGAGCCATCATGAAAAAATTGACGGTTCAGGCTATCCCAGGGGACTGAAGGGGAGGGAGAGTACCATGATCCAGTCCCGGATCATGGCTGTTGCTGACATATATGACGCGCTTACCGCAAGTGACAGACCCTACAAGAAAGCTGTACCTCTCGAACGTGTATTAAAGATACTCCAGGAAGAGGCTGAGTCCGGAAAGCTGGATAAGGACCTTGTGGATGTCTTTATCAGGCACAGGATATATGAAAAGGTGAACAGGGAAACATTCAGGGCCGGAGGAAGCGGAGATGCTTATTAAAATCCGGAGGGCGCTCCTGCTGCTGGCCGTTACCCTTTTCATGTCAGCCCCGCTCGCGCAGGCCGGTGAAAAGGTCACACTGGTCTACACTAATTCACTGAACGGATGGCTGGATTACTGCCACTGCAGGGACAACCCGAGGGGCGGTCTTGTCAAGCGCGCCACAGAGATAAAAAAGATACGAAAACAGTACGGACCTGTAATGCTCTTTGAAACAGGGGATTTTTTTGCCTATGACGGCGACACCCTGCTGGCTGATTATGTGCTTAAGTGCTATGAATATATCAGGTATGACGCTGTGTGCCCGGGTGACCAGGAATTTACCATCGGTGTTTCTGAATTTATAAAGCGCAGGCGTATTCTCCCGTTTGTATGCAATAATCTGATGGTGAACACGGGTTCCGGGTTTAAAAATTATTTCAGCCGGTACAGGATAGTGGAGAAGGGGGGAGTGCGTATCGGTGTAATAGGGACCATGCATCCCTCAGTGTTCCGCTACTATCCGTCCGCTACAACAGCAGGGGTGCGCTTTTCAGACCAGGTATCAGCTGTCAGGGAGGATGTTGCGGCCCTGAAAAAGGCAGGGGTCAGCGCCGTGGTCCTGCTCTCCCATTCCGGTTTTGACGTGGACAGGGAACTGTGCAGGGCCGTGCCCGGAATAGCGGTTATTGTGGGCGGGCATTCCCAGACACTTCTGAAGAAACCGGTAAAGTGCGGCAGGACACTTCTGGTACAGGCAGGGGCAAACGGATCGCATATCGGCATACTGCAGGCTGTAATTAAAGGGGGATATGTGGATACATACACCAATTCGTTCAGGCTCCCTGACGAGTACCAGCCCGCGGATGATCCCCGAATCAGGCGTCTTATCAGGCAGTACTCGGAAGAATTGAAGAAAAAGTATAATACACTGAAGTTTAAATGATGTACAGATTGATAAACTGGAAAACCATAAAAGAATCGGTCATTATCATAATCATTGCCGTGATAGCTGGATTCGCGATAAACCTGTTCCATCCTGACGGATTTCAGATGGTGGGCAGGCAGGCCCTGAACTACAAAAAGATCCTGTTCATATCCACGCTTGAGGCCCGTATAAAGTACGAAAGTTCATCCGCGCTTTTTGTTGATTCCCGTAGCCCCGGGGAGTTTGAAGAGTCCCGCATACCAGGGGCACTGAGTATCCCGTCCGCGCCTGAGGCGCTCTCCTGGAAGCGGATCAGGAAGTATTTCCCGGAGCTTAATAAGCCAAGGGAACTGGTTGTTTACTGCACCGGGACCTCATGCGGTACATCAGAGGAGCTTGCCAGGCGCTTTATTGAAATGGGATACGACCGGCACATATATATCATTCGCATGGGTATACCGGAGTGGGAAGAACTCGGGTACCCGGTTGAAGGCAGAGGAAAGTAGGGGGATGGCGCTGTGAGGATGCTGAGACTTTTCATAAAAAGCTTCATGTACGGAAATATTATCACCGTGGTCCTCAGGATTTCCATGGGCGTGCTTTTCCTTTTTTCGGGAGCTGTAAAGATAATTGATCCCGGGACCTTTGCCAGGGTCATAATCCAGTATGATATTATACCCGAGGTGCTGGTGCCGTATCCGGCAATTGTACTGCCTGTGCTTGAGATCATGCTCGGGGGAATGCTCGTGGCAGGCTACAGGATCCGGGCGTCCTCCCTGATCTCAATGGCCCTGATGCTGATGTTCTCGATCTTCATTACTGTAAACGTGGTGCGGGGACAGAACTTCGACTGCGGGTGTTTTGAGCTGAACCGTATCGGCATCGGCATCAATGAGAACATCAGCGTGAAACTTGTATTGAGGGACCTGGTCATGCTTGCGATCTTTGCAGCTGTTTACCAGGCGCGCAGGCACCTCTTTTCTGTTGACAGCATAATTGAAAAGAAAAGGCTCAGGCAGATCTGACACTACTGCCAGGACAGCCTCCTCAGGAACGCGATGTCCCCGATATTTCTTTCGATCATTTCCGCTATATAATCGCACTTGACCTTTATCAGAAAATAGAGGGGGACCCCCTGTTTCATGAACGGGCGCAGGTCCTGGTCGTACACTGTTTCAAGGTTTCCCTGGCCCTTGAGAATGACCATGTCAGCGCGCTCCATCTCCTGCATGAACTCATCGGACGAGCCGCTGAAATCTATCCCGGGTGTCCTGTCCCCGGTGTCAATTACGCGCACGCTCCTGTCCAGCCCGGTGTAGGCCACGTCATGCATTGTGGCGTCATTGATTATGGGGCCGCCGCGTACCACGTAGGTTATTTTTGAGGCCGGGAGTTCTTCAAGCAGGACCATGTCAAACACGATCTCCCCGGCATTATCTCCAATAAAAAGAATTCTTTCCGCGTTTTCCGTGTCGCGCGAAAAAGAGTTCAGTGTGTCCCCGTCAACTGGACTGGACATGGCCTCGTCAAGCGATCCCCTGATGTTTACCATCTCTCCGCTGCCGGGAGCGCCATAGTCTATGATATTACCGCTTATTGATACCCGGAGCGCGTCAGCCAGCCTGCCGCTGCCCGTGTCCATCATTTTCCTGATTTCCGGTACAAGGTGTGCGGCATTGTCATTGCTCATTTTTTTCACAGCGGCAAAAGGGTCTTCGCAGCCGGTAAGTTCATCCATGAGGGTGTATACCTGTCTCGCGATTACGGGTGTCGGGCTGGAGAGGTCCATTTCAGACATGAAGGAGAACACCTCCCTCATGATATTTATTCCACTCTCATAATCCAGGTCCAGGATCGATATGATCTTTTCAACCTGTGTGACCATGCAGCTGAAGCATTTGATTCCCATTTTCATTGTTCTGAGTCCTTTCCCGCGGAATGGATGCTGTTACCGGCATACCTGACCATGCGGACCTTAAAAAGTATTAATAGAGGTTTGACAAAATACCGTTCCATTGTCATATTTGTCAAACTTTATTATAAATAACAAAAAGGGAACTCTATGAGCGGAGAAAAAATAATTTACGAGAAGGGGAAAATCCAGGTCCCTGATAACCCGGTACTGCTGTTTATTGAAGGAGACGGCACCGGTCCTGACATATGGAGGGCGACCAGGGTCGTCCTGGACGCGGCTGTTGAAAAGGCCTACAGCGGCAAAAAAAGTATCGACTGGAAAGAGGTACTGGCAGGCGAAAAGGCTAAAAATGAGACCGGCGAGTGGCTGCCTGAACAGACCCTGGAGAGCATCAGGGAATACAAGGTCGCGATTAAGGGGCCCCTTACCACTCCAGTGGGCGGGGGGATCAGGAGCATAAATGTGGCGCTCCGTCACCAGCTCCATCTGTACGCGTGCGTGCGGCCTGTGCGCTACCTGGCCGGTGTGCCAAGCCCGGTCAAACGGCCCGAAAATGTGGACATGATCATATTCAGGGAAAACATTGAAGACCTCTATTCAGGAATAGAATGGAAAGAGGGGTCAGATGAGGCACTCCGGGTCATTAAATACCTGAACAGCGAGATGGGGACATCAATACCATCTGACGCGGGTGTGGGAGTAAAGCCTATCAGTATAACCAACACTAAGAACCTGGTCAGGCGTGCAATACAGTACGCTATTGATAACAAACGTGAGAGCGTTACACTCGTGCACAAGGGCAATATCATGAAGTTCACTGAGGGCGCCTTCCGCGACTGGGGTTATGAACTCGCGCTTGAGGAATTCAGGGACTATATTGTAACCGAGGATGAACTCTGGGACAACTTTGACGGCAAAATGCCTGAAGGCAAGATCCTCATTAAGGACAGGATTGCTGATTCAATCTTTCAGCAGGTTCTTCTCAGGCCTGCGGAGTATGACATACTTGCCACTCCCAACCTGAACGGGGACTATATATCTGACGCTCTTGCTGCACAGATCGGGGGCCTGGGAATGGCTCCTGGCGCGAATATCGGGGACAGCGAGGCTGTTTTTGAGGCAACACACGGGACCGCTCCCAAGTACGCTGGCATGGACAAGGTAAATCCCGGTTCTCTCATACTTTCCGGTGAGATGATGCTCAGGTTCATGGGCTGGACAGAAGCCGCGGATTTGATTATTACCGCGCTGGGCAGGACAATAGAGCAGAAACGGGTCACCTATGACCTGGAAAGGCAGCTTGAAGGCGCCACACTGCTGAAATGTTCCGAATTCGGCAATGCAGTGGCCGAAAACATGTAGAAAGGGTGCTTCAGGAGAAGGAGTGCCTGGCCCCTGTTCCGGTCATGAGGCAGAGCAGGGGCACTTCAATAAACAGGATCAGCACGCGCACAGAGACCACCAGTCCTGCTGCAAGTCCGTTACCGGCCCCGCGGAAAAGTACCACTGCAATAAAGGCAAGCGAGGCTGCAGCATGCAGGTCCATGATAAAGAGGTGGATAACGCGGTTCTTTTCTTTTTTCAGGAACAGCATGATTATGTGTACTGACAGAAGTGCCGTGAGTGTGAAACCTGTTAAAACGGCTGCTGTTTTGCCGAAGAGTGCAAGCACGCCCGGCATGAGCAGGAGTATCTCGAAATAGTAGAGTGTGGCCGCGTACGCGGCAATAATGTTCAGACGGGGAATGATCCCTTCAATGATCCTGTTTCCTGTTTTCATGGTCCCTGCGCTCTTCTGAAGGCATTTTCCCCCTGAAAAATTTTCTGTCAATAATTATTGCATGCCCGCGCCCTTATCCGGCATGGCAAATAAAGGGTCCGGGACTGCCGGAATATAACGCAATGGAGGAGTGCTGTATGGCCATGAAGCATTTTGAGGTTACCGTGCCGGAGGAATACCACCTGCACAGGGTAGACCGTTTTCTGACAGGTTCCCTTGAATACGACCTGTCGCGGAGCTACATACAGAAGCTGATAAAAAAGGGCCATATTACACGGGAGGGGGAGCCTGTCAGGCAGAACTACCGTATTAAGACCGATGATGTAATAAGGGTGGAGATACCGGAACCGGAAAAGCTCTCCCTTGAGCCAGCTGACATCCCGCTTGAATTTATATACCAGGATGAATCCATTGCTGTAATAAACAAGCAGGCCGGTCTCGTGGTCCATCCAGGGCCGGGGAACTGGGATTCGACCCTTGTTAACGCTCTCCTGTTCCACATGGAGGGCCTCTCCTCAATAGGGGGCACTGAACGGCCCGGTATCGTGCACCGACTGGACCGGGACACTGCAGGGCTTATGGTGATCGCGAGGAATGACGCGGCACACAGGCACCTTGTGAAGGAATTTTCAGAACGCAGGGTCATTAAAAAATACAGGGCCATAGTTGTGGGAAAACCCGCGCAAAAACACGGCCTGATTGAACTGCCCCTGGGCAGGCACAGGAAATACCGTCATAAAATGACCGTGACAGAAGACGGCAGGCATGCGCTTACCGAGTACGATGTGAGCAGGATCTGGAACACGGGCGCGGGCCTGTATACCCTTCTTGATGTCCGGATACACACAGGCCGGACCCACCAGATACGTGTGCATCTCTCTTCATCAGGCCTGCCCATTGTGGGCGACCCCATATATTCGAAGAAGTGGGAAAAGTACCGCGTGCCGTGGCTCCTGCTCGCATCCGTTGAACTGGGATTTGTCCATCCTGAAACAGGCGAAGAGGTCAGCTTCAGCGCTGACATGCCCGCGCACATGCGTGATTTTATTGAGCGCATTGAAAGGAGCCGGGCCTGATCCGGCAGGTCAGGGCTTTACAAGGTATTTCTCAACAAGGGCGCGGTCAGGTGATTTTTCCGCCCTGCGAAGGTATTCCGGTTTTTTCGACATTTTTATCATTCCCATGATGGTCCTGTATGGGATTGACCTGTTTGTATAGTTGGCCACGGACAGGGGTATGGTCCCGCCAGGGTTCACGCTGAGCTGGTAGATGACCTCTGTGTGTTCCCTGTCAATGTAACGTAATTTCCAAATACCGGTGAGCTTTTTTATTCTAACGTGGCCCCGCCTGTATGGAACAAGCCTGTCCTGTACCGCCTTCACATGCAGGGTCACGACACCATTGCGGTAATCCCTGACAGCACTGGCCCTTACAATAAAGTCCCGGTCCCTTACCGGGAACGGGGTTGTCATGGCAACATAGATCAGCATGTTGTCTTTATCTGACATTTTAATTATCCTGGCTTCCTTGTAATCAGGCATCCAGAGCACATGTGAATCCACGTCACTGAGCACCTCTCCGAGTACCTCTATGCGGGCGTTGATCACGGCCCTTGCCCTGAGTTCATCAATGTCAGAGCCCGGCAGGGGCCGGGAGTGGACTGTTATCCCGTTTTTATTCAGGACCGGTTTCCATGCTCTTTCCGCATAGGACGGTCCGGAAAACGGGAACAGGACCAGGAGTATTAATATGATAAAAAGACTTTTTCTCACTGTTTAACCTTTAATCCGGCGGCAGCATGTAATCTGTCCGGGATTAATCCCTATGAACGGTACGCAAGGCCGACCGCGTTTTTTACCCTGTCCAGGGTCTCCACAGCCACTTTCCTTGTTTTTTCCGCGCCCTTTTTCAGAATATTGATGACCTCGCCCGGATCATCCTCATATATTTTTCTCTTTTGCCTGAACGGAGTGAAATAATTCCACATGAG
>Ga0272441_10011128_pt1 | contig 13423 bp, 10 predicted proteins | sample SSMProp6N_FD_193582 | JGI IMG/M metagenome (GOLD analysis project Ga0272441, IMG submission 193582) | Marine sediment archaeal communities from Little Sippewissett salt marsh, Falmouth, MA, United States - SSM-Prop-6N | ecosystem: Environmental > Aquatic > Marine > Wetlands > Sediment ... | reverse complement strand
TGGTCTGCGAGATAGCGCAGGTCAACGGTCATTCCAGGGGGCCGACGGCCCGCTCCAGCGCCGCCAGGCCGTCGCGCTCGGCGGCGATGGCCCGCTCCAGGAGCGGGGCGATCGTGGCGATGCGCTGCGGCGCGCGGGCCCGCTCCTGAAGAGACCGAGGCGTCGGTTCGCCCGCGGAGACCTCCGAGCGGTATCGCTCGTAGTGCTCGAAGGCCTGCTCGTAGTGGCCCGCGGCGGTGAGCGTCCGATCGCGCGCCTCGCCGGCCAGTTGTTCCGCGGCGGATTGCAACCAGACCGCGCAGCATCGCCGGGCCATGAGGCGCTCGAACGCCGCCCAGCAGAACCACTCCCCGGTCGAGGCAAAATCCCGGGCGGGATCGCGCACATCGGCCAGGTAGGCCCGCAGCGCCGCCATCCCTTGCCGCGTTTCGTGCCAGTCGTGCGCTGAGCCCTTGAAGACCGCCCGTTTGAGCGCCAGGCGCGTGATCTGCTCGCGCGGCAGGGCATCCCGCTGCTTCACCAGCACGTACACCGCGTAGGGGTTGAGATCGCCGACATCGATCCAGCCGGGCATGACCGTGCCATCAAAATACAGTTGGCGCTTGCCGTCGACTTCCCGGTAGCCGGTGATGAGTCCGCCATCCAGGTGTTCGCTCATGATGGGCGTGCCGGCATCGGAGTATTTCTTCACGAAGTCCCAGAGGGCATCTGCATCGCGGGTGAGAGCCATGTCGTAGCCGAAGCCGAGATGACCGGGCAGAAACGCGAACACTTCCAACGGCCCGTCGGATTCGGGACGGCCGCGAACCGCCATGAAGGCGGGCGAAATGTCGTCGTACCTGTAGGCGAAGCTGAAGGCCCAGCCGCTCGCCGCGGCGAACTCCATGAAATCGATCTCGATTCCGGCGTGGTTGAGCGCGGCCACGACGGCGAGGGGGACGCCGGCGGCGGCGTACTCGGGGATCTCCTGCTCGCAGCGCAGCATGACCGCCTCCAGCGAGTTGGCATCGGTGTTCCGCCGGCTGCGTACGTGCCGGCGCAACTGTTCCCAACCGGAGAAGCCGTAGTGCAGCGCGATGACGAACTGCGCTTCCGCCAGGGTTACGCGGGCGGCGAGGATGTCCGCTTCGCTTGCCTCTGAGAACCGTCGGAGGCGGCGCAGAAAACCGCAGCAGCGCCCATCGCCGTGCCGCTGCGCCGCGAGGAGCTGCTTTGCCTGCTTTCTGAGGTGTTCCAGGCTGGGATGCCTTGGGAGCGAGCCGGTCATGGCAACCTTCCTTTCTTCGAACGCCCAGGGCCTGCTTGCACGGGCAGAAAAGAAGGTCCAAACGATCATCTGGCGAAGGTGGGTTCAACCCTTTCCGCAGGCCGGGCGGCGCCCTTCGAATGCCGAGTGAAGTATCACGTCTTCGTCGGTGGCTGTCAAGGTGCTCCTCCTGAGGTCGGTGTTACACAGTTGTGACCGAGCTCGGCCCGCTTCGAACGTATCACTATCACTGGAGGCGGCGCCCGCCGGTGATCGGCCGATAACGGCGGCGCCGCACGGGTCGAACCGCCTCGCAACACTCCGTTCCGCAAGGTGAACGATTCAGGAGACACCAACATGCTGGCACCATCACGCTTCACATTCCGGCACCGCCCGGCTCTCGCCGCCGCGTTGACCGCATTTCTCGCCGCAACCGCTCGCGGGGAAATCCAACGCGACGAGCAGGACAACCCGTATCAGTGGAAGTCGCGCCTCACCTCGGTGGCCGTCTTCAAGAACGGCCTCGGGTTCTTTACCCGGGAAGGCGAAGTGTCGCTGTGGGACGGCTGGGCGCTGGCCGACCATCTGCCGCCGGCGACGTTCGGCACCCTCGCGGTCTACTCCCACAACGAAAATGAGGTCGTGGACATCGTCGGCGTCGGGCCGGGGCAGGTCGTGGAGTTCGACGATGTGGATGCTCCTTCCGACGAGGCCGGCAAGGCCCGCCACCTCGGCGCGTTCCTGAACCTTCGCGTGGAACTGACCTATCGCGATGAAGGCAGGGAGCGGACCGCGGCGGGCAAGCTCATCGTCCTCGGGTCCGATTACGCGATCGTCGACACGAGCGACTGCAGCTTCGCCGTGCCCCTCGCGGGCATCGAGCGGCTGCAGGTGCTGGACATGTCGCTTCGCGTTCACGTCTCCGGTGACGGCGATCGTCGGCCGGCCCGGACGACTCTCGGCATGGCGTATCTGCGCCAGGGCATCACCTGGATTCCCGAATACACGCTGCGCATCCTTGACGATCAGACGGCCGAGCTCACCCTGCGCGGCACGCTCATCAACGAGGCGGAGGACATCATTCACGGCGATGTGCATTTCGTTGTCGGCGTTCCGCATTTCGTCCATACCGAGTATCTCACCCCGGCCGCCGTCGGGCAGATGATCCGCACCATCGGCACGCACCTGGCGCCGCCGGGCGTTCAGCAACAATTGATGAACCGCGCGGCCATCGCCGCCAACCCGGTCACGACGTCCTCGCCCGGCGCCTTTGGTGGCGGGGGCATCATTGAGCGCGCGGTGGACATGGGCGGGAATCTCCGCGCTGCGGTCGGAAACCTGCCCTCGATGCAGGAAGACGCGGCCAGCGATTACACCGTTTATACGAAGCACGACCTGACCGTCCGCCGCGGCGAGAAGGCGATCGTCACCCTGTTTAAGAAGACGATCCGCTACGGGCACGTCTACCGCTGGTCGCCGCCCGGGCGCATCGAGCACTTTTTCGTCCTGCACAATGACACGCCGACCGCCTGGACGACGGGTCCCTGCGTGGCCGTCGGGCGCGCGCAGCCGCTCGGTGAGGATTTGATCCGCTACACGCCGCGCAACAGCCGCGCTGAATACCCGGTGACGGCGGCGATCAACATCGCCTCGAAGATGGAGGAGGCCGAGCAGGATCGGAAGCTGAAGGCTCACAATCCACGCCTTCACGACTACCTCGATCTCGTCACCCTCGTCGGCCGCCTGTCCCTGAGAAACTTCGAGCAACGCCCGGTCGAGATCATCATCGACCATGACGTGCCGGGCAAGCCGACCGACGCATCGCATGACGGCCGGATGACGCTCGATTCCGAGAAGCTCAAGCTGTCCGAGCGCTGCGGCGCGATCCACTGGCGATTGACGATCGAGCCCGGCCAGAGCGTCGAGCTGACCTATGCCTACAAGCGCTATGTTCCGTCCGGCTGAGAGGTCCCGTATTGCCGGGCGGAAGGGCCACGTTCGCACATTCCACCATGATCGCAGTATCATCTTCCAGCAGACGGCTCCCTAGCGGGGCCACCGGCAAAGGCCGGCAGGCGCAGCGCTCGCGCCTGCCGGTCGAGCCCGTCGACGACGGAGGAGCGGCTCATGAAACGCCCGGCCGTTCTGGTGATTGAGGATGACGCCCCGATTCGGCGGGGCTTGGTCGATTCCCTGACCTTCGCCGGTTACGAAGTGCTCCAGTGCGCCGACGGCCGCGAGGCGCTGGCGATGGCCGTCGAATGTGAGCTCGATCTGGTGTTGCTGGATGTGATGCTGCCGGGCATGGACGGCTTCGCCGTTCTCGATGAGCTGCGCGTCGCAAAGCCGACCCTGCCGGTCATCATGGTCACCGCCCGCGGCGCCGAGCAGGACCGCGTGCGGGGCCTGAAGACGGGCGCTGACGATTACGTCGTCAAGCCGTTCAGCGCCAAGGAACTGCTGGCTCGGGTCGAGGCCGTTCTGCGCCGCTCGCCGGAACGGCCCGGCGATGTGCACGGCCTGGAGGTCGAGGGTCGCCGCATCGATCTGCAACGACGCGAGATCGTCTGCCCGGATGGCGCCGTCCGGCAGCTCTCCGAGCGCGAGGCGAACATTCTCCGCTACCTCGCCGCCAACCGCGAGCGAGCGGTCGATAGAGATGAGCTGCTGCATCGCGTGTGGGGCCTGAATCCCAGGGGCATCCAGACCCGCACGGTTGACATGCACATCGCCCGCCTGCGCGACAAGATCGAGGATGATCCCGCCGAGCCGAAGATCGTGCTGACCGTGCGTGGAAAAGGGTATAAGCTCGCCGAGACCGTCAATGTAAGGATGTAACCGGCCGATGAAACCGCGTCGATCATGGTGGCTGATTTACATCGTGTGTGCGACAATCGTCGCTGTCACGCTCGTCTGGATCACCATCGTCATGCTGCGCCTGGAATCGGCCGAGCGCGGAGCGCAGGCGGAGATGGAGCACCAGGAATCCCTGCGCCTGGCCCTGTGGCGCATGGACTCGTGGCTCGCCCCGCGCCTGGCCCGCGAGGCGGCCCGGCCTTACTTTCAGTACCTGCCCTATTACCCGCAACGGCGCGCCTACACGAGAGGGCTCGAGGAGATCGAGCCGATCGAGGTGTTCGCGCCCTCGCCATTGCTTACCTTCGAGAGCGACATCTTTCTGCTGCATTTCCAGTTGAAGGGCGACGGCGGGCTGATATCGCCGCAGGTTCCCCTCGCCGATTGGCGCCGAACGCCCGAGGCGAAGCTGCTCGATACGGCCGCTCTCGAGGCCAGGAGCCGCCGGCTGGAGCAACTGGCCCCACGATTGGCCGACGCCGGGCTCGAGCGGCGTCTTGATGAGGCCGAGTCATTCCTCGTCGGAACCGCTGTCGCCTCGGCATCGGATGCGCGTGTGAACGAACAGGAACAGCGCTCCCCGACGCCGTCTGACGTTGAGCAATCGGCGCGTTTTCGTAACTACCAACAGGCGCAGTCGGAGGTGATCGCCCAGGAGTTGGCCAATCCGGTCAACAGTCCGATCGATCCCGAGGCGCGTAACGAGGTCGCCGTCGGTCCGTTCGTGCCGATGTGGCTGGGCGGGGATGGCGGGTCGGCGCCGTCGCCGCTTGTGCTGGTGCGCCGCGTGCGCACCGGAGATGAATCCTTCATCCAGGGCATCCTTCTCGACTGGCCTGCTCTCCGCGAGGCGCTGCGGGCGGAGATCGCGGATCTGTTCCCGCGCGCCCGGCTGATGCCGATGGGGCGACGGCAGACCGGGGCGGGGGCGGCGATTGCCGGCCGCATGCTCGCCACCATTCCCGTCGCGCTCGAGCCGGGCGAGGGACGCGCCGTTTCCGCCGCCGGGTTGACGCCGGCGCGCCTGACCCTGCTGCTGACCTGGCTGGCGATGATCATCGCGCTGCTCGCGGTCGGCACCACCCTCCGCGCCAGCATCGCGTTCGGACGGCGGCGCAGCCGCTTCGCCTCCGCCGTCACCCACGAGCTGCGCACGCCGCTGACGACGTTCCGCATGTACTCGGAGATGCTCGCCGAGGGAATGGTGCCCGATGAAGAGAAGCGCCGGGAGTATCTGAACACGTTGAAGGATGAATCGGCCCGCCTCGCCACGCTCGTCGAGAATGTGCTGACCTACGCGCATCTGGAAGAGGGCCGCGCCTCCCTCCAGCGGCAGGCGACGACGGTTGGCGCCCTGTTCGACCGCCTTTTTCCCCAACTCGCCCGCCGCGTCGATGAAGCGCACATGAACCTGTGCGTCGACCTGCCGGAGGATGTTGCGGACATGGCCCTGGAGACGGATGTCGAGGCCATCGGCCAGATCCTCATGAATCTCGTGGACAATGCATGCAAGTATGCCGCCGAGGCCGCCGACCGGGACATTCACCTCGTCGCGAGCCGGCAGCCCGGCCGGGTGGCGCTGACCATCTGCGATCACGGCCCGGGCATCGACCCGGCGTTCCGCCGCGATCTGTTTATCGCCTTCCGGCGCGCCGAGCGCGGCACGGGGGATGCCGTCCGCGGTGTGGGTCTGGGGCTGGCGCTGGCCCGGGCCCTGGCCGGCGACCTCGGCGGCGACCTGTCCATCGAATCCACCCCGCCCCTGAACGCCGCCGATCTCGGGGCCTGCTTCACTCTCCGCCTGCCTCTGAAGGAAGGCAGGGCATGAGCGGCGTAGTCGGGCAGAAGGAGACAGGTCACCACCCGCTGCCCCGAATGCAGCGGGCAGCGGACTCACAACACGCGAAGTGAGGAAGAGCAATGACTCGCAACATCCTCTCGGTCTTTTCGATTCTGGTCACGATCTCACCGATCTGCGCCGTGGCGCCGGCGGAGATGGTTGTCGAGAACGCGCGCATCTGGAGCGATGGGCTTGTGGGTTTCGCCGAGTTCGCGGCCGTCGATGACGGGCGGTTCATCTACGTCGGCGAGCGCGATGACGCGTACATCGGTGCCGACACGCAGCGCATCGATGCGCGCGGGCGCATGGTCCTGCCCGGCCTGATCGATGCGCACCTGCACATGCTCAGCGGCGGGCGCGGTTTATCCCAACTGCAACTGCGCGAGGCGCGCGATCGCGAGGACTTCATCGCGCGCATCGCCGACCGCGCCCGGCGCCTGCCGTCTGGCGGGTGGATCCTCGGCGGGCGGTGGTCGACGGAAAGCTGGGACGATCCAAAGCAGCCAACGAAGGAATGGGTCGATGCGGCGAGCGGCGATCATCCGCTGCTTCTGAGCCGGATGGACGGCCATTCGGCCCTCGTCAATTCGATCGCGCTGCGCCTGGCACGCATCGACGCAGACGGCCCGGCCGATCCGGAGGGCGGCGTGATCGAGCGCGATCCCCTCACCGGCGAGCCGACGGGCATCCTCCGTGAGTCGGCGATGAGCCTCGTTTCGCGGCACATCCCCGCCTCCACGATCGATGAGCGCGTCGAATCGCTCATCGCGGCCATGCGTGAAGTCAATCGTCACGGCATCACCGCGGTGGGCGACATTCCCGGGATCGGCGAACTGCCGGTCTACGAACGTCTCACGCCGGCGGATACGACGGTTCGCCTGTATCTCTATCCGATCGCTTCCGACTGGAACGCTGCGGTCGGGCGCGTCCGCGCCTTTCCCGATCGCGCGCACTGGCTGCAGATCAACGGCCTGAAGACGTTCGTGGATGGCACGCTGGGCTCGCGCACGGCGTACATGCGCGCGCCGTTTCTCGGCAACGAGCCGGGCAGGGAGGACTGGCGCGGCCTGCTGCGCGAGGATGTCCTGGGCGGGCGGCTGGAGCGGAACATCAGCGCCGCGAGCGAAGCGCGCCTCCAGGCCATCGCCCACTGCATCGGCGATGAGGCGAACCACGTCTATCTCTCGGCCCTCGAAGAGGGCTACGCCGATCTTCCGCGCGCACGATGCCGCAGCGAGCACGCCCAGCATCTTCTGCCCGAGGACATCGCGCGTTTCGCGCAACTGGGGGTGATCGCGTCGATGCAGCCGTATCACAAGGCCGATGACGGCCGGTATGCCGAGTCGTACATCGGCGCGGAGCGATCCCGATCGAGCTATGCGTTCAAGTCGCTGCTCGATGCGGGCGCGGTGGTGGCGTTCGGCTCGGACTGGCCGGTCGTGACATGCGATCCGATTCTCGGGATGGAGGCGGCGGTGACGGGGCGGACGCTGGCTGGGAAGGTGTTTCAGCCACAGGAGAATCTCACGATCGCCGAGGCGCTGCGGTGCTACACATCGCGGGCCGCGTACGCGCTGTGCGCGGAGGATGAGATCGGCCGCATCGCGCCGGGATATCGCGCGGACTTCGTGATTCTCAACGGATCGCCATTTGGCGCCGAGGTCAGTTGGAGCGAGATTCGGCCCGTCGTGGTGTACGTCGAGGGCGGGATCGTCTTCGGCAAGCCGTCGATCAAGGCACCAGTCGATGCCGATCTGCGCACAGGTGATTAAAAGGGGCGCGCCGCGTTCGTGGCGGCGGGGGTCGATGATTCAGACAACGGCCTCGATTCACCCGCCGACGGGGGTCAATACTGGCGCCTGTCCCTGATGGCCAAGATCCTGCGGGTCGCGTTCGGGCCGGCCGGCGAGTTATCGCTCCGTGTCCTGCCGGATCATCACTGGCGGCCTGGAACGCCCGCGGCGCGGGACGCGTCTGTCGTCTGCGTTCTTCCTCGGCAGCGATTCGGCCGACAGACCAAGCCGCGGGCAAAGTCGGCCGTCCCAATCACCGAAGGTAAGTTGAGGGGCATGGCGCTGATGGTGCGATCGCAGATCGTCGGCGTGGAGTGTCTGGCGATGGAGCCAACGAGGTTTGTCATCCGGCCGCGACTGGTGTTTCGACTGCTCGTGGCGATAATCGTCATCCTCATCGCCCTCAGCCTGGCGGGGCAGATCTCGAAGTACTTCCTCGGGCACGGCAGGCTGCTGGGCTTCGTTCGCGTCTTTCATGTCGACTATGAACCGAGCGTCCCCGCGGTGTTCTCGGTCATCGTGCTGCTGCTCAACGCGGTGGTGTTCTGGATCATCGGATTGGCGGAGCGCCATCGCGGCGGGCGCTGGATCGGCTGGTTCGGCCTGGCCGCACTCTTCGCCTACCTGGCGTTTGACGAGGGGGCGGAACTGCATGATCTGGCCACCAAGCCGCTTCGGGCGATGTTTGATCTGGGCGGCATCTTCCACTTTGCCTGGGTGCTGCCCGCCCTGGTCGTTGTGGTGCTGATCGGGCTGATCTACGCGCGGTTCATCGCGGCGCTGCCGGCGCAGACGCGCCGGTGGTTCATCATCGCCGCGGTGATGTACATCGCGGGGGCGCTTGGCGTGGAGATGGTCGGCGGCGCGTATCTCGATGCGATCGGAGAGCGGAACTTCAGCTACGAGCTGATCGTGACCGTTGAAGAGGCGCTGGAGATGCTGGCAGTCGCGCTGCTGCTGCGAACGCTGCTGGTCCATGCATCGTGGCATGTGGGCGCGCTATGCGCGGAGTTCGACCGCGGCCCGGGCGAGCCGGGCGGCGACGATGGTTCATCGGCGGCGTGCTGAGTGAGGATGAGAGGTGGTAGCGAGCGCGGGCCCGGCGTGGATGAGCCGGGTCGCGACGATGCGCGCGCCGCCGGGCGAACTCTTCCCGGCGGTGGTGAAACACGGAGCCTTGGAGCGGCAGATGCAGGCGACACCGACCATTACACCCTGTCGCGATTCGGAAGCCTGCGAGAGCGCGATGGCGGCAGGGCAGTCGCCGCGGGACGCGGCAAAGGCGACGGCGGGCGCGGGCCGGGCGGACTTATCCGCCGACGGGCAGGGCGGGCATGTCCATTTCGACGGTCTCAAGCGCTGGCCAGAGCCAGGCGAAGATCAGCCCCGTCAGCAGGCCGTACACCACGCCGTCGATGATGTCCATAATCACGCTGCGGAGCATCCGGCCGACGAAGATGGCGTGCGGGATGGCGCCAAAGACGTAGGCGATGACGGCGACGGTTCCCGTGATGCGGAACACGGTGCGGAACGGCGCGCCGGGCTCGAGGGCGACGGCGCCGACATAGCCGACGAAGATGCCCACGATCAGGTAGAAGATGAGGATGAGGACGAGGTTGAGGGAGAAGTTGGGCCTGGCGGCGCGGATGGAGAGCGTGCCGTGCGGCCCGGCTTCCCATTTCTTCTTATACTCGGGGTCCTTCATCTTCTTGGCGTCGCCGCAGCAGGGAAACATGTACGCCGCGGGCGGGATGTTCATCGAGCGCAGGGCGTTGAGGAAGCCGTCCTCGTCGGGCACGCTCTTCCAGTCGGCCTTGTGGTGGGGCAGGACCATCCACGCCAGGAAGCTGACGATGAACACGACAACGGCCGACGCGATGATCGGCAACCAGAGATCCAGTAGCTCAGCCATAACGATCCCCTTGTGGACAATGTCTGGGAACGCTTGGCCCGGTCACGGCGCCGGGCCGGTCGTCCGTTCCGTGAACAGGCACGGACACATCAGACCGCATCAATGGGCTTAAGATCGGCTGAGCGTGGGCGGATGACTTGAATCGTCGGGCCGCGCAGGCGACGGCCGGCGGGGCGGCGGCGGCGCGAACGGGCGAAGAGTCGGGGCTTTCGGGCGGATTGGGCGGAGGCGAAGAGGAAGTCCTATTCCTCTTCATCGGCTGCTTGATCTTCCTCGTCCTCCGGCGTCTCCTGCTCCTCGCGCTCCACGGCGCGGGTGTGGACGATCTGGCCGCCGAGGATGACCACCAACGGGCCGGCGGCGGCGAACTCGAAGGCCAGCTCGCGCTCATCGGAGCCGTCCAGGAGTTGCAGGTCGGCCCGCTTGCCGACTTCGATCGAGCCGGTCTGGTCCTCGATGCCCAGCAGGCAGGCGGGGTTGTAGGTCGCACAGGTGATCGCCTCGGCGGGCGTGAGGCGGAGCTTGCGGCAGGCCAGGGCGATGGTGAACGGCATGGAGGGCGTGGGCGCCGAGCCGGGGTTGTAGTTCGTGGCGATCGCCAGGGCCCCGCCGGCGTCGATGAATCGCCGTGCCGGGGCGTAGGCGTCGTCGAGATGGAAACCCGAGCAGGGCAGGGCGACGCCGAAGGTCGAACTGTCGGCGAGTTGCTCCAGGTCTCCGGGCGTCGTCGCCTCCAGATGGTCGACGCTCACCGCGCCCAGCTCGATGGCCAGGCGGGTCATGCCCAGGCTGTTGAACTGGTCGGCGTGCACGCGGATGGGGCAGCCCAGCTCGATCGCCGCTTCGAAGAGCCGTCGGGTGTCCTCCAACGACCAGGCGCCCTGTTCGCAGTAGGCGTCGCAGGTGATCTCGGGGAACTCCTGGGCGACGGCGGGGAGGGTTTCGTTGATGGTCTGTTCGATGAAGTCGGGATTGCTCTTGTCGATGGCGTGGGCGCCGAGGAAGGTGCCGACGATGGTATGGGGCACGACCTGGGTGGCGGCGTGTATGGCGCGGAGCATCTTCAGCTCCGCTTCGGTGTTCAGGCCGTAGCCGCTCTTGACCTCGACGGCCCCGGTGCCGAGGGCGGCCATGCCGGCCAGGCGTCGGAGGAGGGAGGCGAAGAGCTCCTGATCGCCGGCCGCGCGGACGGCGCGCACGGTGGCCATGATCCCGCCGCCGCTGCGAAGGATGTCCAGGTAGGTGGCCCCGCGCAGGGCCATCTCGAACTCGTCGAAGCGGCTGCCCGCCCAGCAGGCGTGGGTATGGCAGTCGACGAAGGCGGGCATGAGGACGGCTCCGCCGGCGTCGATCATGTCACCTTCGATGCCTTCTTCCGGCTCGGGCGCTTCGCCGGGCCCGACGGCGGCGATGCGACCGTCATCGATGCGAACATGGCCTTTCTCGATCACGCCGAGGTTCTGGAGGGCCTTGCCGCGTCGGGGGCCGCTCTGGCCCTTGAGCGTGAGGATGCGGGCATTGGTTATGACGATGGTGCTCATGGCCGGGCACTGTACCACGCCGGGAGACGATCGGCTCGCGCCGCGGCGGGGCGCGCCCCCGCCCCCATGCCCGCCCGCAAAGCACCGACGGCCGGCAGGCGACTGCCGCCTGCCGTCGGCGAGCGCAGCAGTCGGCGAACTGTCGGCCAGATCATGGCGGCCGCGAGATCGCCGATGTAGATTGGCTGCGCCAGGGTGCCTACCGTCGGCACGCCGTTTCCCGGCATGACAGGCCCTCATGAGCAGCACCACCCTACCTGCCCGGCTCCGCAAGGATCTGCGGGCGATCTACGGCGACGGCGTAGGCTTCAGCCTGATGGTCGGCATGGGCGAGACATATGTCCCGGCCTTCGTCCTGGCCCTGGGGATGAGCGAGGTCGCCGCGGGGTGGATCGTCGCCGTGCCGCTTTTGCTGGGAGCGGTGCTCCAGCTCGTTTCGCCGGCGGCGGTGCGCGGCCTGAAGTCCCATCGCCGGTGGGTGGTGCTTTGCGCATCCGGTCAGGCGCTGTGCTGCATCGGCTACTTCCTGCTGGCATTGACGGGCCGCGCACCGCAGACGCTGGTGTTCCTCGTGGCGGCGCTGTACTGGGGCACGGGCATGGCGGGAGGGCCGGCGTGGAACACGTGGGTGGGCACGCTCATCCCACGTCGCCTGCGCGCCCCGTACTTCGCCCGGCGCAGCCGCGGCTGCCAGGCGGCGGTGCTCATCGGGCTCGTCGCCGGGGGCCTGGCCCTCCAGGCCGGCTCCGGCACGGGATATCTGCTCTATGTGTTCGCCGGCATGTTCTTCGCCGCGGCGATCTCCCGAGCCGTTTCGGTGTGGTTTCTTTCCACGCAGAGCGAGCCCCAGCCCTTGCCGGAGAACCACCGGGCCGTCGCGCCGGGCGAGCTGATCCGCCGCGCCCGGCACGGGTCGGACGGCCGGCTTCTGCTGTATATGCTGGCGGTGCAGGCGGCAGTGCAGATCTCCGGTCCCTTCTTCACGCCATACATGCTCGGTGAACTCCAGTTCTCCTATCTCAAGTACCTTTCGCTCATCGCCACCGCGTACGTGGCGAAGATGGCCGCCTTCCCCTTCCTCGGATCCCTGGCGAAGCGCTACGGCAGCCAGTGGCTGCTCTACGCCTCGGGCCTCGGGATCGTGCCTCTCTCGGCCCTGTGGATCGTCTCGGACCACCTGGGCTACCTGCTCATTCTCCAGGTGTTCGGCGGGACGATCTGGGCCGGCTACGAATTGGCGACCCTTCTGCTGCTCTTCGACCACATCGACGAATCGGAGCGCACCAGCGTCCTGACCATCTTCAACCTGGCCAACGCGATCGCCCTGATCGGCGGGGCGCTGCTGGGCGGTGCGCTGCTGAAGCTGCTGGGAACGGATCGGCAGGCCTACTACGTGCTGTTTGCGCTCTCCGGGGCGATGCGCATCGTCTCCCTGGTGTTCATGGTGCGCGTGCATCGCATCGCCTTCCGGCCGGGGCCGATCGCCACCCGCGTGCTGGGCGTTCGCCCGAACACCGGCTCGGTCGATGCTCCGATCATCAGCAGCGTCGGCGCGGCGAGGGGCGAAGGAGGCGGGGCGGGGAAGGCGACGATCGCATCACGGTAGCGCGCCGGCCCCCCGGCCCCCGGAAATGCTCGACGTGGGAACAGCAGGCGGCTGTCAGCGCCATCTGCGTGGGGAAACCCGGTCGCCAGCCGAGCGTAGAGCCTTCCTCAGGTAGAGCATCGGCGGGGCATCATCAAATCGATGGACCTGGAATAAAGGAAGGACTGACATCGTTGATCGACTGGAACGAGTGACGGGATGGTCCATGACGCCCGTTCCGCTCATCTCCTCTGCCCGTCCGGGGTCATCACGGCGCCGGGCGGGTTTGCCGTGCGGGACCGCCTCGCGAGGGTGCTCACGAAGGCAAAAGCATCGGCGAAGCGAAGCCGAAGCGCGCGGCCGGGCTATCCCCAGTTGGCCAGGAGCGTCAGCAGGTCGGTCGTGTTCACGACGCCGTCGCCGTCGAGGTCCTCCGGGCAGCCGGGGCAATCGCCCCAGGCGGCGAGGAGGAGGAGGAGATCTGCTGTGTTCACGACGCCGTCGCCGTTGATGTCGCCTGTCAGTGTCGGGACGACGGCCAGACTGACATCGTGGTCATCCTGTATCACGTGCCATTGGAGATCCTCGGGAAGGTCGGGCAGGATGAATGAAAACGCACCGAGGCCCTCGTCGGCATGGGCGATGGCGAA
>Ga0272441_10011127_pt1 | contig 13425 bp, 11 predicted proteins | sample SSMProp6N_FD_193582 | JGI IMG/M metagenome (GOLD analysis project Ga0272441, IMG submission 193582) | Marine sediment archaeal communities from Little Sippewissett salt marsh, Falmouth, MA, United States - SSM-Prop-6N | ecosystem: Environmental > Aquatic > Marine > Wetlands > Sediment ... | reverse complement strand
GCTTGGTTTTGGCTGCGAGATAACCGTCTATATCCTTGTGAAAATCCAGGTGATCCTGGGTCAGGTTGGTGAATACAGCCACATCAAACTCGATCCCATCAGCCCGTTTGAGTTCCAGAGCGTGGGAGGATACTTCCATAACCACGCCATCCAGCCCTTCTTCCACAGCGTCTTTCAGCATTTTCTGAAGGCGATGCGCTTCTGGAGTTGTCATACCGGCTGGTACATCACTCCCCGCTACTCTCTGGGTAATAGTCCCCAGAACCGCTGTTTCCATGTTACCCGCGGCCAGAACAGCCCTGGTCAGATAGCATGTGGAGGTCTTCCCGTTTGTCCCGGTAACTCCCACCATCATAAGTCTGCGGGATGGGTGATCATAGAAATTCGCCGCCATTTTGGCCAGAGCATATCTCGTATCCTGCACCTGAACATAAACTGCCTTACGTAGCGAGTTACGCTTGACGCTTGACGGGGTTTGGAATACCACGGCGGCCGCTCCATTTTTAACGGCTTTGGGAATATAATCGTGTCCGTCGGTGCCGTAGACCCAACGAGCATGCTGGGATTCGTAAAGTGCCGGCATACAGACAAAGGCGTATCCATCCTGAACTTCTCTCGAATCGTCAGCGATCCCCGCGATGGGTATATCCAGATCGCCTGTCGCTGCAACTATATTTGTTTCTTCCAGGAGCTTTGAGAGAGTAATCATGTCTTTATTTTTCTTTAAGCGATACGAATTTTACCGGTTTCACTGCCTCAGCATAGAATCTCTGGCCGATGGTCAGATATTGCGCAGCCTGAGTAGCGATCTCTCTGAAAACAGGACATGCGACTTCGCTGCCCAGATAATTGCCCTGCGGTTCATTAACAACCACGATCATTGATATTACGAAATTCTCAGCGGACAGGAATCCGGTAAATGAGCTAATATATTTGCCGGGCATGTAACCTCCTGCACCGGATGCCTTCTGAGCTGTGCCAGTCTTACCGGCCACCATATATCCGGGAACGCCGGCTTTTTGCCCTGTACCATTTTCAACCGCTCTGGTCAGAATCGCTTTCATGATCCTGGCAGTTCTGCGGGATACCGGGGTTCTGCTCTTCTGCGGAGAGAATTCTATAACAGGTACGGGACTGGATACGCCTTGTACTCCGTACCTCGTACCTCGTTTTACTATGCCACGAACGATAGAAGGCTTCATCATAACCCCGTCATTTGCAATTACATTCGTCGAACACAATATCTGAAGCGGAGTTACAGCGATTTCATGACCAAATGGTATAGCCGCCATAGACCGCTTTGTCCATTGTTCTAATGGCCTGACAAACCCATTCCTGTCTGATAGCTCAATCCCTGTTCTCTCTGTAAATCCAAATGCTTTTATATAATCATACAGGCCTTTTTCGCCTAACCGTCCGACAACTTTTGTGATGCCGATATTGCTGGAATTTTCTATCACTTCGCTAAAGGTTAATATTTCATGCTTGCTTGAATCATGTATGACAGTATATTCGTCGAAATGATATTCGCCGTTTTCACAGTCTATCAGCTCTTCTACTGAAACAAGATTCTCATTTATGACCGCAGCAGCCGTAACAATCTTGAAAGCAGATCCAGGCTCGTAGAGATCTCTTATTGCCCTGTTTCGTTTACGCTCATCGCTGGTGGAGAAAGCCTGATTCAGATCGTATGTTGGATAGTTCGCCAGGGCTAGTATCTCTCCTGTTTCAGGATTCATAATGATCACTGAGCCGCTTTTGGCTCGCCATCTTCTACATGCCCTCTGTATTTCATCCTCGGCTATATTCTGGATTACTTCATCTATTGTTAGCACCACATCATAGCCGTGCGTAAGCTCATCATATCCGATCTCCTGAGGAGTCAGATCCCTTCCTTTACGATCCTTCTGGATTACCACCTCCTGAAGGTTTCCCCGCATATATTTGTCATACGCTTTTTCGATACCATCCAGTCCCACGTTGTCCAATCCCACAAATCCGGTGACGTGGGCAGCCAATCTGCCTTTGGGATAAAACCGCTTCTCTTCTTCTTTGAATGCCAATCCTCTGATCCTGAGCGATCTAACTTCATCGGCGACCTGATCCGGCATTTGCCTTTTTAGCCAGACAAAATATTCATTGGAATCCAGCCTTTGCAATATCTCCCTCTGGGGTACGCTGAGAATGGAAGACAGCGACTGGGCCGCGTATTTCCGACGCTTCAGATTAGAGGGATCAGCATAGAGCGAAAATGAACTCAATCTGACAGCCAGAGGCTGGAAGTTCCTATCGTAGATATTGCCGCGTTTGGCTTCGACACAGAACTCTCCCTTGTACTGCTCCTGAGCTCGGGCTCGCAGTTCGTCTCCTCGAATATACTGAAGAGAGAAAGAGCGATATATCAAAAGAGCAAAGCACAGTTGCAGGAAAAAGAAGAATACCAAAACCCTTATGCGCAAACTTTTAGAAGATTGTTTCTGACCCTTTGTTTCCAATTTTTCTGATCTCATGGAGATAATTCCAACGTTACAACTTCGGCTTCCGGAGGCCTGACCATTCTCAAATCCATTATGGCAATTCTGCTGATTCTTTTGGGAGATTTGAGTTTGGCCACCTCAAGCAGGAGCTTCCTGTTATCCTCTTCCAGAGCCTCTTTCTCCTCCGACAGGCAATCTATTTCACATGCCAGCTCAACGCCTTTTGACGAAAGCCATACACGGAAAAAAAGCAGTGAGAAAACCATTAGAATTCCAAAGGAACTCAGGAGTATTTTCCATCGCCTTGCCTTCTTAGGGGCTGATAATTTGCTTTTAGCGTCTTGCATAAAAAGATTAGAGCTTTGCCGCTGCTCGCAGCTTCGCGCTTCTACATCGCGGGTTATCTTCAATCTCTTCCTGTTGTGGAGTTACAGGACGTTTAGTAAGTATCTTAATTTCAGGTTTGCCGCCACATATACATATAGGGGCATCCGGGGGACACACACATCCGCGTTCCATAGCACGGAATGTATGCTTTACAACCCGGTCCTCAAGCGAATGAAATGATATAGCACAAATCCTGCCGCCGGATCTGAGGGTCGGAATCGCCTGCTCCAGAAAACTTTTCAGATTTGCCAATTCGCTGTTTTTGTATATGCGAAGTGCCTGAAACGTTCTCGTTGCCGGATGTATTTTTCCAGAATACCTTGGAACGGACTTTTTCACTATTTCTGCAAGTTGGGTTGTAGTTATAACGGCTGATCTTTCCCTTGCACTAACGATGTTAGATGCGATACGTTTAGCCCATCGCTCCTCACCAAAGGTGCGGATTATCTCCGCCAGTTCAGCAGCGCTTTTCCTGTTCAGATCATAAGAGATAGGTTGCCCGGAACTTCGATCCATACGCATATCCAGAGGTCCATCATTCCTGAAGCTGAAACCTCTATCCGGCGTATCTAGCTGGAGGGACGAAACTCCCAGATCAATAATTATTCCATCGACCTGGGACACCCCTTGTTGACTCAGGATTTCACTCATATCAGCAAAGTTCCCGTGAATGAGGGATACGCGATCCCCGTATGAGCTTAAGTTTTCCCTTGCCAGTGCAATGGCCTCTAAATCAGTATCGATTCCGATCAGGCGGCTATACGGAGATGCCGCTTCCAGGATTTTGGCCGCGTGTCCTCCTGCTCCCACTGTGCAATCCAGAAATATTTCACTATTCCCGTTTACGAGATAATGAATAACCTCTCGTGCCATGACCGGAATGTGTCTCGGTTTCATAGCTCTCCTCACCATCGCAATCGGGAGTTCCTATGTTTTTTCAGATAGATGATTATGTGCGGACATTTAGCATAAAAGAGCTATCAAGACTGTTGAACGACGGTAGCTTGGGCAGGCCATGCTCTCAATTTCTCTAACCTCGACCGACCACGACTTCGGGTATATTTCCAGTAGTTTGGATTCCATATCTCTATGTGGGTTCTTGCCCCTACCACCATCACTTCCTGATCGATCTCCGCTTCCTGACGCATGTCAGGAGGTATCACGATCCGGCCGGATCCATCCAGCTTGCAGGGCTCGGCCTCAGCGCATATCCTCTCCATCTCCATAACATCGGACAAGAAGGAAGCTCCCTGCGGATTGTCCATCCTTGCGGTGAACTTCTCGAACTCATCCCCAGGATATAAACAGATAAAATTGTCTCCCGGTATCAGAACGAGATACAGATCATCGGCATCGTATTTCTTCTTGATAACATCCCGCATTTTGGATGGTATACTTACCCGTCCATCCTTATTAACAGTGTGTTCAGCTTTGCCGACAAACATTCCGAAGTCCTCTGTATCCAATCATGCCATTTCATGCCAAAGTATGCCATATCATGACATAGAATACAACGGAATGCCCTTAAAGTCAAGCAAAAAGTTGCTCTATAATGGGATATAGATGGCGGCGCGCAAAATATTTAACCTATATAATATATTAATACTATTGATCATATCAAGTATAAATATCTATTTTTATTGCATTGTCGACGGCGGCGGCGAAAATAAATTCGAGTATTTACGGCTGATTACGCCGTTATAGACCGCCTCAACATTTCCCTTGACAATCTACAGTCTATTTGGTAGTATTCCCCGGTCTACGCGCAATATAATGGAAGTATGGGCTAAAGCCGTGAAGACACAGCGTGAGCGAGTAATCATATTAACTAACAAAGTTAGTTAATATAGCGTCTCGTATTGCCTGTTATAATAAGCTATTACGGGAATGCACTTGCCTGCGCTCTGGGAATGATTTGGACTTAATGTAACACTTGAACACAAAATGAATGGACAAGGTAATGGAGTATTTGTTATGGAAAAATATGTGCCCATAGAGATAAGAGATCGCGAACCACTGGAAATAATGGAGCTTGACTCTCAACACGATCCAGAAGACTCAATCCTGTTTGTGTATTATATAAAAACGCAGTCCGACCTGGTGGAAACAGCCAAAAAGATCGCTGAAGAGGAAACCACCGGACGATGGATAGGCGGTGGAACATCCACTCAGACGTATGATTCAGCCAAAGCGGACGTGTGTAAGATCGAAAAGTATGGTGATGGCGAAGGCGTGATCTACGTCCGCTCGCCTCTGGGTAACCTGGATATGGAATCAGACCTCTTTTACCAGATAGCCATGCTTTCGGTAGGGGGCCCCATACTGGAATTTGTGTATTATCAGAGTGTGGCATACCTGGACTTTCACCTTCCCGATAAGGCGCTGGCAAAATTCCCAGGGCCCAAGTTTGGCATAAAAGGAACCAGGGAGATCATTGGTCTTGAAAAAGATGATCCGGTGATGGGAACCATCATCAAGCCGTGCTGCGGACTAACTCCGGAGGAGTCGGCGGAGAAATGCTATCAGGCTGCTCTTGGCGGCGCGGTACTGATAAAGGACGATGAAAAAATGATGGGGCCTCAGTATTGTCCATTTGAGAAAAAGGTGCGTCTGGTATCGGAAGCCTTGAGGAAAGCTGAAGCCAAGACAGGTAAGAAGGTGATATATGCGCCTCATCTTACAGCCCGGCCGGATAAAATCAAAGATATGGCCATGAAAGCCATAGAGTATGGCGCCACCGGAGTCATGTTTAACGCTATATTGGCCAATAACCTGGGCACTGTAGAAATCCTGGCGGAAGACCCGGATATAAATGTGCCTATATACGTACACAGCGGCGGACGATCAGCTTTGTCAACCGGCCCTCGGCGTATTGACGACGTTGTTACAGCTAAGCTCACACGCTTATGCGGCGGAGACTATTTCCAGATAGGCGTCATGGGTCAGCTAAACGTCCACGTCGCGTCCCTTGATCCCGGATTGCTGCTCAGGCTTGATGAAGCATTCAAAGAGCCTATGGGTGAAATCAGGGACACAGTACCGGTGACTGCCGGTGGGTTAGGAGCGGCCAACGTTGGGAAGAATATCGCAGCGTTTGGAAATGACCTGGCCCCCTTGGCCGGATCTAACGTACTGGATCACCCTATGGGGCCAAAAGCCGGTTCTATAGCTATGAATCAGGCGGTGGAAGCATACAAGCAGGAAAAAATTACAGAACCGGATGATTTGAAAAAGTACGCCGTGAAAAAAGGATATGAAGAATTGCAGGCTATTCTCTGATACGCTTGCTAAAAACTCTGGAGAGGTGATATTCCGTGGAAAAGATCGGTTTCGGTTTGATTGGGACAGGACTATGGGGTGAGATGCACGCGAAGACATATTCATCATCCCCTGCGGTGGAATTCAAAGCTCTGTGTGACCTTCGGGAGGACAGAGCAAAGGAAGTAGCGGAAAAATACGGTGCGAAAGATCATTACTCGGATTACAGGAAGCTTCTGGAACGTGATGACATATCGGCCGTATCCATAGCCACGCCGGATTTTGCTCATACTGAGATAGCAATCGCCGCGGCGAAAGCGGGTAAACACATTCTCATTGAAAAGCCCCTGGCCACGTCCGTCGAAGACTGCGAGAAAATAATCTCAGCAGTGAACGAGGCAAAGAATATAAAATTCATGGTGGACTTCCACAACAGATGGAACCCTCCATTTGCCAACCTGAAAACGGCCATAGGGGAAGGTGATCTGGGCAAGCCCATGCTCATGTATGTGAGGCTGAACGACGCCATATCTGTACCTACGAACATGCTGAGTTGGGCGTCCAAATCCGAAGTAGCCTGGTTTGTGGGAAGCCACGCAGTAGATTTGACCAGGTGGCTGTTCAACGACGAAGTTCGCAAAGTATACGCTGTGTCCAGATCTGAAGTGCTCAGGGAAAAGGGTGTGGATACGCCGGATTTCTACGAGGCAATACTGGAATTCAAAAACGGCGGCGTGGCAACTGTGGAGAACTGCTGGATATTGCCGGACAGCCTGCCCACAGTGATAGATTTCAAATTCCAGATTATAGGCAGCGAAGGCGCGGTTTATATAGACCTCAGCAGTCATGGAGTCATCCAGAAATACACCAAAGAGAAGGCCAGCAACCCGGACGTCTTCGTCTATCCCACAATCCACGGCAAGTCTATGGGATTCGGGATAGAAAGCATACGGCATTTTGTAGACTGTGTGGTCAAAGATGAGGAGCCTATGACCACCGGAGCGGACGGACTGGCCGTGACCAGGATCATATGCGCGATCCAGGAATCAAGCAAAAAAGGCGAACCGGTTAGTCTTACTTAGCAGCTTTTCTCGCCAATGTCACCATTTTCGTCGTAGGGGCGAGGCATGCCTCGCCCTGTGCTTTCGGAGAGGAAGTTCAGCAGAAAGGGAACCCAGTATGAAACTCCAACAGCCAGATTTCGGAAACGCAAAACCACTCATCTTTCCATATCCGCGAAATATGGAAATGCTGGAAGGCAGATTCTCGCTCGACGAGAAAGTGGTCATTATATCGCCTGAAAATCCGTCACAAAGCGACGAGTTTCTCACGCGATCCCTTGTTGCTGATCTGACCGACCGGTATCAGGTCGCCGTGAGGACAGCAAACGTCCAGCAGGTGGATGAAAAAGAACGCTTCATCCTGATGGGAACTATTGACAATCCACTGGTGAAGGAATTCTGTAACAGCCGCGGGCTGAGCATACCAGATCAGCATTCCGGCGAAGAGGGCTACATACTGCACGTAACGGATAACGCGGTATTGATCGCCGGAGCCGACGAGCGGGGAGCTTTTTACGGATTGCAGTCATTGAGGCAGTTGATAAGCCATGAGAACGGCGAACTGGCCATCCGCGGCATCCACGTAGAGGATTCGCCCTGGAAACCGTTTCGGGGAATCCGGCTTTACCTCCCCGGTCGGGAGAATCTCGTCTTCTTCAAGCGTTTTATTCGGGACTTTGCTGCCTTCTTCAAATATAACAAGCTTGTGATTGAGACCAACGCCGCCATGCGCCTGGATCGACATCCAGAATTGAACGCCGGATGGTACGAATTCGCCAGATGTCTGAATTACACCAGACGGGATCGCCCTACAGGGATCGGGCAGCATTTCCAGGATTCGGCCCATCACGACACTGGAGATTTCGGTATTGTTGAAAAAGAGGACATCGCGGACATAGTACGTTATGCAGCGCAGCACCACATAGAGGTGATCCCTGAGATTCCGTCGCTAACACATGCGTATTATCTGTTGTCCCGACACCGCGAACTCTCAGAGATTACCGAGGCCGAATGGCCGGATACCTACTGTCCCAGTGTCCCGGAATCGTATGATCTATACTTCGATGTGCTTGATGAATACATCGAAGTTATGCAGCCGAAGACCGTCCACATCGGTCACGATGAGTGGCGGATGCCTATGGATGTATGTCCCAGGTGTAAGGGAAAGGACTACATGCAGTTGCTGGTCCAGGACATAAAGAAGATCCACCATTATCTGGAGCAGAAAGGGATCAGGACGGCCATGTGGGGAGATCATCTCCTTGTGTCCGTCAGAAGCGATGGCGTCCGTGACGGTGTAAGTCCAAGCGGATACAAATACCGGCGGCCCGGGGCCATCCGTCCCGAACAGGTGGAAAAGGAAATACCCAAGGACATTTTGCTGTTCAACTGGTTCTGGAACCAGTCCGGGCGAGAGGATGCGGAAGCTAACGAGGTGCAGTTGGAGGAATGGGGATTCCAGCAGGTTTATGGTAACTTCACTCCCGCGATTGTGACACAAAACTACGCCCAGCGCAGTTCGCGTAAGAGCATCCTGGGCGCTGCTGTATCAGCCTGGGAAGCGACCTGGGAATCCAACTTCGGGAAGGATCTCATGGATACCTTCATCGGTTGCGCACCGCTTCTCTGGAGTGACCATTGGCCGGAACTGAGCAAACGCCGCGTGCTAGTTCAGTCAATGATCCCCACCGCGCGCCGGAATCTCAAAGGTGAAAGCACACCGACTGAGGACGGTGAGGAAATCACGACGCTCGATATAAGCGAGAGCTTTGATATTCCCCATGATGCGGCAGCTTTTAGCTCCGACCTGCGTATTGTTCCAGGCATGGTTGCTGCATCCGGGCCTATACCATTTCGTCTCACGGGAAAGAACACCGATGGGAAAATTGCGGTGGTAGTCGGCAGCAAAGGCGAAGGTGATTCCCATCTGCCTACAGAATCGGGTTCGATCCCGATAAACGAAGACCCATCCAGTCTCCTGTTCCTTCACGCATGTGATAAGCCTGCGTCGAATTCTAAGGGACACTATACCATATTCAATTTCCCTGACACCGCAGACCTGCTTGGATGGTATGAGATAGTATACGAGGATGGCTTCGTCCAGACGATCCCCATACGTTACGGGATCAACATCCTGGAATGGCAGTGGGCAAGATCAGAGGAGTCGAATGGCCTATGCTATGAAGCAGACCCGGTAAACTGCGCGGCCGACGGTAAAGAGCCGGTTATGTTCTTCGCATTCCAGTGGGTGAATCCTCGTTTCGGAAAAGTCGTAAAGGAGATCAGACTGAAGGGATCGAAGAATTTCAGAAACTACCGGGGACGGACAATTGAGAGTAACGCTATCGCATTGCTCTCAATGAGTATTGTGAAAAGAAGAGAAGTCCAGTGGAAGCAGACGTTCTCTGACGGACTGGAGGACACTTCCCATTAGCATTCTTGTGCAATGAAACTATGGCGCAATTCGTAGGGGCGAGGCACGCCTCGCCCTCGGCAGCACTACAATGATGGATATTCTATCATCCTTTAATCGACAGAGTCGCGATGCCAGGGTCATTGAGTTTTCCAAAGCGGATTGGTCTATACCTTCAGGCGGCCATCTACAAGGCATCCAGCGAACAGCGTTCGGAGAATACTTCATCATATCAGGAAGCTCCGATGATGAGGCTTACTTCATCGTCGTCGGAAAAACTTTGGACGGCTACAGCATTCGACAAAAGAAGACAATATGTAAAAGTCCATACAGACACGCAGGCGGTATCCAGATAATGGGTGATTACCTTATAGTCGGTGTAGAGGATAATCACGAAAGGGATAGATCGCGAGTGCATTTTTTCAACATAGCGAATCCTGAAAATCCCATCGGCGATCCTATCATCACCATTCAGCGCGAGGGAAATGTGAAGCGCGCGACGGCCGGAGCAGTTGCCATCGCCAAAAGGGCGGCGGATCACCTGTTGATCGTGGGCTCGTGGGATTCAGATACGCTGGATTTCTATACGTCGAACGGAGTTGCTCTTGCCGATATTGACTCAGAGGGACAATCCAGGTGCATATTTGCGTTCTGGGAAACATGGGATAAAGATAATGCTTGTAAAAAGGGCTGGTGCGACGATATATGGGGAAACTACCAGAATCTGAACTTGATAGGTGATTCAAATGATCGCCTATTCTTACTGGGATATTACTGTAACGAGGAAGGGGAGGATTATATCGATCTATATTCATTAGATTTGGACAAGCCTACACCAGAAATGATCAAGAAAGAAAGCAGCAAGCACGTAAAGTGCAAAGCGGGAGCCAGTTTCAAATACGGCGGAGGCTCATATGTAGGCGAGGAAAATTCGCTGATAAGCTACGCTTGCGAGAGAAACTGCCGCGAAAAAACTATAATCAATGAGTTTCCAGCCGCCTAAACGGACATGCTGCGAGGGGAATATACGACCGGCCAGGTGAAAAATGAATATCAGGAATCTGAAGAAAAAAGTTAAAGAGATAGACGATATACTGGAAAAGGAATTTGGAATACCAGAGCGTTGGAAGATCAAAAGCCCTCTGGACAGCCTGATCAACACGATCCTGTCCCAAAACACCAACGACGCGAATCGCGACAGGGCATACACCACTCTGAAGGAGCGATTCCCAACATGGGAGGACGTTCTCGCGGCCGACGCGGAGGACATCGCGGACGCTATACGCGTCGGCGGGCTTGCTAACCAAAAGAGCATCAGGATAAAGAATGTGCTGGCCTGGATCAAGGAAACATACGGGGAACTGAACATAGATTTCGTTTGCGATATGGAACCGGCCGAAGCTATTGAGACATTCACAAAACTGAAGGGGATAGGCCTGAAGACCATGAACGTGATGCTCTGCTTCGCCTGCGGAAAAGACGTCTTTCCGGTGGATACCCATATCCTGAGAATTACCAAAAGGCTGGATCTCGTACCATCTAACGCTTCAGCGGACAAAGCTCATGAGATTATGGCACAGTTGTTTCCCAAAGGTAAGGCCTTCTCTTTGCACATAAACCTGATAGGATTCGGCCGGGACATCTGCCACGCCCGGAATCCTGAATGTGAGGGATGTCCGTTAATGGAATACTGCATTGCATGGCCGGAGTTTCTGAACACCTGATTAAGATGCTATAGGCTTATACCCTTAGAGGCATTGTCAAAGATAAAATGAAGATAACCGCAGAGACGCAGAGCACGCTGAGATTTGAGAGGGAGAGTACAGAAAACTCCTTCATTCTCTGCATTCTCCGCGCCTCTGCGGTGAAAAATCCGACATTACCTATAATAGAATAGAAGACTTGCTGCTGGTATTGGCGAGACAGCGGAAAGCGGTAGAGGAAACTCAGTAGGAAGAGGTGAGAGGAGCTGTGGGGGTTAAAGACAAAAGTAAAGGGGCCAGGTGGACAAACGATGATAAAGCTGAATTGGTGAAACTTCGGCTCCAGGGGCTTACTTTTGAGGAGATAGGCAGCAGAATCGGCAGAACTAAACACGCTGCCCGGTCTGAATATGGGCGTATCAGGCGCGGTGAGACGGATGTTCTGTTGTCACTTAAAGAACTGGTTGAACTGCGGAAAGCCCTGCCAATCAGGAAAGCATAACAGCGAATGAATCCGGAAGTGCCGGTCTGAACAGGATCAGTAGACGCTCGAAGTATATACCACGGGAGGTGGTCTGAAATGGAAGAGCGGCTAAGTTCCCCACGATTCGACATTGTTCTATGTGTTAAACTTAATATCAAGGAGGGAGGGACGCTTAGAGGTACATTGGGTAATTTGAGTTCATCCGGCGAAGACATAATGGTGCGTTGTGATAAGGATGTTCAGGAGGGAAAGCCCGTTATAGTGGAAATACCGGTACCTGCTGAAATACGAAACATCCAGTGCGAAGGGAAAGTTATAAGCTGCAATCAAACTAACGGCGTTTACGAGATCGACGTCCACATACACAGCATTGATGAGCAAGTGAAGGAAGGTCTTCAGGCATTCTGCAATTTCCTGACACCAGTTGCCGGGTCAGACATTGTAAAATACCTTATTCAGGAAGCCGAAAAAGCCCTTGGCGAAGCATCAGAGGTAGTTGTCGGTAAGGCTATGAATAAAAGGCTCGGAGCGCTAATACACGAGCTTCTGGCCCTGAGGTATCACGATGCTCTGCGGAGTTTTGAGGACGCTTTGAAACTTGAGCCGGAAAACGAAGTAGCTGTAGAAGGTTTCTGCTATTCTCTGGCAAAAGCAATTTCCCATTATGAACGGGCAGGCTTAAGCGGATTGGCTGATACCATAAAAACCAAAGCCATGCTATACTATACTGACAAAACCCTGGATATCGCCAAAGGGTCACCCAGAATAAGCAAATATTTGCTGGAGGTAATAACGCCTTGATTTATGGCGATCTGAACTGTGGCTGATTTACCTGAGCAGCAGCTCATAGACGAAATTGAGAGAGATATCCGGGACAAAAAACACAGGATTCAGGTGCACATTATTCTTAGATAAGTGCCTACAAACCTATACATTTCCATATACATCACAGTTTGTAAGCAATAGCTTATAGTTTTTGGGCTTCAGGATTAAATGGGGAAATATTCAATACTGAGAGACAGGAATAGCACACGGATTTTCACTGATTGAGACAGATAAACACTGATAGGTAGCTTTCAGCGGTCAGCAATCAGCTTTCAGCAGGTCTGGTTCAGTCTTTGCTCAGGATGATGGCTGATAGCTGACAGCCAGTATCCGTGAGAATCTGTTATATCCGTGTTCATCCGTGTGCTATTCTTTCAGCTATATAAGACCTCTTTATTGCTTAATATTTCCCCAGGTTGTAGAAACTTTGCCTGTATAATCTACTGCAAACCTTTGAAAAGGAGCTTCCTCCAGGTATTTCTCATACTCCTCATCGGTGGGCATTTTTCCATCAGTTCTGAGGCAAATCACGTCAATGGAAAAATTTGATTCTCTTTCAGATATGCGCAGGAGATTACCTTCCCCCTCGTCCATAACAAGGTCGTTATTACCCTTTTTCCATTCCCATTCCAGTATTTCACCGGAAACCTGGTTAGCCGGCGGTTTCCCCCAGTCATCATCGTTGCGCACTTCGTAGAAAAATGAATCTGATCCGCTGGTTGGCGTTATCCGGCGGACCCAAAAAGCCCAGCCATTCTCCTCCTTAATTTCTGGAAGGACATAAATAGGCCCCGAACTTCCCGTTTTTTCATGTGCT
>Ga0272441_10011126_pt1 | contig 13426 bp, 12 predicted proteins | sample SSMProp6N_FD_193582 | JGI IMG/M metagenome (GOLD analysis project Ga0272441, IMG submission 193582) | Marine sediment archaeal communities from Little Sippewissett salt marsh, Falmouth, MA, United States - SSM-Prop-6N | ecosystem: Environmental > Aquatic > Marine > Wetlands > Sediment ... | reverse complement strand
CGCCTGCGGTCCGCGAGGCATAGGCCGACGTGTCCTCTGAGCCGGGACCTGGTGCCACGCCGCCATGCCACACTCATAAGTCCTTGCGGCCACGAGACTTCTTTCAGAGAACTGTAGAAAACGAGTTCAGGCCTTTCGGGTCATCTGCGAGCCTCGAAGACCATCAGCTCGTTGATGTGCACGCCTGGGTTGGCGCTGTTCCTCAGCATGGTGACCTTCACAAAGCGGGCCTCGTCCGGGTCGAGACTGTGCTCATCCCCCTCTTCGGTTGAGGGCGTGATATTCTTGGTCATGTCCTAACCGAAGCAGCCATCCCAGCGCCGCTGTCCAGAATGGGTCGTACTGGTCCCAGTAGACGAAGTTGCAGCCCCAATGCGGCGCGGGATCGGACGTGTAGGCCAGCACGCGCCCATCGGCGAACTGGCCGACCGCGAGCATGGGATCCCCCGTTTCCTCCCAGACGGCCACCACGTCACAGCCCTCACGGGGCTTGACGATGTTGTACCCCAGGATCGGCGGCATCTGCGGCAGGTCGACACCGGCGATGGCCGGATGGTCCGCGTCGACGGCCCGGCCGGTGAAGCCCTCCGTGCTCTCCCGCAAGTCCTCGATGTCGAGGCACGTGACAGGCAGTACGCTGCTCAACCCAGTCCGCCCCCAACCGCCCTTGCCCATCTCCCCGTTGAAACTCAGCCAGCCGCCGAGGAACATGGCGTGTGTGCCGCCGCGGATCGCCTCGACCGTCAGTCGCACGCGGTCGGGGAAGGTGAGCGGCTCGCGGCCGAACTTACTGCGGTCGAAGAAGTGCGGGGCAAGCTGGAAGTTCTTCGCCTCGACGTCGGAAAACACGAGCACGTCATACTCGTCAAGTACTCGCTCGAACTCGGCCGGCCCCAGCCGGTAGAAGTCCCATGTCGGCACGGACGTGACTTCATGTTCCCCTGTCGACTCGAGAGCCGCCTTGAGCCACTTGCCGTAGTTGAAGATCTCCGTGCCCTTGTGGGCGTAGTTGAACGGCGTCTCGGCAAACACCGGGCCGAGCATCAATGCCCAATCGCCTACGTAGTACACCCTGGCCATGCGTGTGTCTCACTTCGGATCTTGAATGCGCTGCCGAATGTCGCTAAACTGGCGCCTGGACGGAAGGTCCCTGTGTGGCTTCCCCCGGCCGCTTCGCCCTGTGATTATATCAGGAGCACACGAGACGCGAGTCGCAGTTCCATGCGGACATGTCGCAGATCGTGTAGCAATCCTTCTACCTGAATGTCGCGAGTCCTGCCATGGACAGTATCGCCCCCACCCCGTCCTTACACGGTTCGGTTGTCACCCAGGTCGCTCTGGTCGATCGCATCGAGCGCCGTGAACGGGGACGGTTCCGCAGCCAGTCGCTGCCTGGCCACTTGATCCATGTATGCACAGCCGGCGAGGTAGAACAGCGCGCTGGGGGGTGACCCAACACTTCGGGGCCGGCGACGCCATATGGTACTACGAGAACGAGCCGGTTCAGGGCAGCGTGTTGCGAGCGCCGTGGGTCTTCTACACCGTCAGCTTCCTCGCGCCGTCCCTGCCTCCCCCACCGCTCGATCAGCGAGTGTGCCCGGCCACGGAAGGCACTGTCGAACGCATGAGCCGTCTCCTCGACGTGTGGCGGGCGGTGGACCTGCCAGGGGTGCAGCGTCACCTCCAGGTCCATTCGCTACTGCTCGCGGTGATCGCCGACCTGTTGCCAACGCAGAGCCAACACCACCGCATCGACGATCCGACCCAGCTCTGGTGGAGGACCGAGGCCCTGGTGCGCGACCGACTCGAGCAGCCGGTCGACCTCCGACTGCTCCAGCGGCTCAGCGGCCGGTCGCAACGGAGCGTTGCCCGTGCGTGCCGCTTGGCCACCGGCATGTCGCCCATGAAGCGAGTCAAGCAAGTACGGCTCAGCTACGCCCACGGACTGGTCCAACTGTCCGACCTCTCGATGACCGAGATCGCTATGCGGATCGGATTCCCCCGCGTGCAGGAGTTCAGCCGCGACTACCGCGCCCACTTCGGTTGCACCCCGTCGCAGGACCGGCGGGCCGGACCCGACTACCAACGGCGAGACATCCCCGATGGGGTGTCGGCGACTGCTTTGGCAGGGTACGAGGAGCCTTGCTCAGGACGAAGGAGAGTGAGTAGGTGACGCGCAAGACCCTTTCTGTCTCCGGCCCGGACCCCGCGAACTGGGACGCGATCCCCATGGAAGAGCCGCCTTTAATGCCAGCATGGGAGGCAGCCCAATGGCAGGTCTGAGTATCGCGTCAGGGGACGGCAATGACAGGGATCTGCGTGGCGTCGTGAGGGCGGACCAGGACGCTGGTCAGAACTGTGAGTTGACCGGGGAGTGTAAGGGTTTGCTAGGACAACACTTGGAACTCCCGCGCGGCGGAAACAGGCGTCTCCGAGCCTCATGGCGTGGTAAGCGAAGACGCCGGTGGGCTTCGCCCCGACGCTCCCTGGCTGGCGGGCATTCTGCGAAGGAAGACTACTTCCCGGGGAGACGCCAAGGAAGTAGTCCTAGTTCGATGTCCAAGACCTCCGGTATGCCTCCTGAAGTAGTCTGTTGAACGCGCCAGGGACATTACTTGCCAGCGGCGCGGTCCGGACAGGATGGAAGGGGTTCTTAACCGATACTTCCCTCGGGCGCGGACGGCGCTGAGGGCCTGCCCACGTGGGGTGACAGTAGCGCGATGGTGCGCATGAAGTGTCGAAGACGTACGTGGACGTACTCATGCGGCGCCTGTTGCGCCAGCGCGTCCTTAACGGGCAACAGCCCTGCCTCGTTGGCGACGTGTTCGATCTCCGCGCCGGACAGGCCCCGTGTGAGGTCCGCCAGTCGGCCCGTCTGCACGTCGTCTTCCACGGGCATCGGCGCGAGGAGCTTCTCGAACAGGGCGACGCGGCCCCCGCGATGGGGCGGGCCGAGGTGGATCCTACGGTCGATGCGGCCGGGGCGAAGAACAGCGGGGTCGATGTCCTGCGGCCGGTTCGTCGTGGCGATGACGAGCACGCGCCCGCGATCCTCAAGGCCGTCGAGAAGGACCAGGAGCTGGGAGACCAGTTCACGGAGATGACGGGACTCCCCCGCCTCTCGTGAGCCGGCGATGGCGTCGAACTCGTCCATTAGAACGACGGAGGGCGCCAGTTGAGCCGCCCGGCCGAAGACCTCCCTCAGGCGTCGCTCGCCCTCGCCGACCCACTTGGATAGCACCTCGGGGCCAGCGACGACCTCGATATGGGCGTCCGACTCCCGTGCGACGGCCCTGGCCAGCAGCGTCTTCCCATTCCCCGGCGGCCCGTGCAAGAGGACGCCTCGGCCCGGCCGGATACCGACCCGCTGGAAGAGCTCGGGATGCAGGAGTGGCAGTTCAGCGCAGTCGCGCACCGCCTCCACCGCGGCGTCCTGGCCGCACACATCGCGGTACCGCGCGGATGGGATGTTCCTGGCAACCTGGGCCGAAGCTCCGACAGGAACGGCCCAGGGGGCGACGGGGGCGGCGACCGAGTCGGCTCGCGGCGCGACCACAGGCGCCAAGGGAGTTCGCATTGGCACCCGATCAAGGGTCACGTCAAAGGGCAGGCGCTTGAGCTCCTTGGGGAAGACCCAGGCAGGGTTCTTCGTGTCGACGGCGTGGCCCAGGACCCATCGCGCGGGGTTGGCCGCGGGGTCCAGGACGTCTGGCAGTTCGCAGATGCGCTGCGCCGTCCCGTCGCGATCGAAGTGGGGACAGACGACCAGGGTCTCATTCAACCGGCCGTCGAGTTGGGTCAGGAGTTCGCTCTTGTCGAGGGTCACCCGCTCGCCGTCGAATCTGCCTACGGCGTACCAGGCGGGCTGGCTCCGTGGGATGCCCGGGGAATCGGGCGACGGTGCGAAGCGGAGTTGGTTGCAGCCGAGGGTAAGGCAGTCACGACAGGGATGGGTTCCCTCATCGGTATTTCGGCTTCGCCGCCGCCAGCAGGCCGCGACGTCGCCGATGGCGTTGAGGACTCCCTGGACGTTGTGGAAGGCGAGCGGCTCCCCGTTGACGACGACCTCGGCGCCGCTCCAGCGGGAGATGAGCCGGTGGAGGCTCTCGATGCGCCGGACGTTCTCGACCAGGGCGTCCTGGCGAAGCGCCAGAGCATAGTGGCGTGGGCGGCCCTTGGCGTCGCTCTCGACCGTGAGGCGGCCCGCGTGGGCCAGGGCCTTCATGCGGCGCACGGCCACATGGAAGTTGACGGACGAGGTCCGGGCGAAGGAGATCTCCATGTCCAGCCGAAAGCCTCGCCCCCTGCGGCAGACTTCGGGCAGTGGCGACGCATCGGTCATGGACGCCCGAGGAACCCAGCCCTTCGTCACCCGCTCCTTGATCCACTTGTCGGCGAGGGCATGGATGCGATCCAGTGTGGACGCGACGCGTAGGCTCGTGCGGAGCGGCTGCTTGCGGCCGGGCGCGAAGTCGGTAAAGAACGCCACGTACGCGGGGTAGAGAGGATCCGCGTCTTCTTTGTTCGTCTTCCACAGGACCGCCTTGCGGACGCAGAGCGCTCCGCGCTCCCTCTTCGTGAACACCTCGCGCCGAACCACGTGCGAGCGGGGGAGTTCGAGGGCCTGCGCGGCGCCATCCTGCACGGGGACGATATCTGTCACCTGGCTCCAGCGGACGCCGATGGCGTCGGCGGCCTTGTCGTCGCGAACGCGCCGGAAGACGGCGTGCATCATGCTGGCCGCCGGCAGAGGCCGAACCGCCTGCCAGGGGACGGGGCCATCGGGCTCGAAGGCCAGCGCCATACGGCGGATGAGCTCGCCGTTGGCCCGGACGGTCAGCAGGTCGTTGCACTTGACCTCGACAACCAGTTCGGGACGTACGAACCGGAACAGCGCTCCCCCACGCGAAGCCGCGAGGTACGCCGACTCGGCGATGAGCGGCTGCAGCCGATCTGCCAGTTCCCGTCGGTCCGCTTCTGTGAAGCCCGTATCCACGCGGCCGAGGAGTTGGAATGCCCCGTCGGGCCGGAGGAGCGCGAGGAGCAGTTCGGCCACGCCTCCGCGTGCTCGCTCTGTGAACCCCACGACGGCCGCGTCGAGGGTGATCTCGGGCTTGACCTTGATGATCTGGCCGTCGGCGCAGCGGATCACGAGGCCCTCGTGTCCCTCGCGAGTGACGAAGCGACCGTAGGCGGCCAGCACGGCCCGCCCGTCCTGCGCCGTCTCGAAGTCGACCGGGCGGCAACCGTCGCCGTCGCCCAGCAACGAGGCGAACTGCGCGGCGCGTTGCGGGAAGGGGACCTTCTGGACATCCCGTCCGCCGTCGTCGAGGATGTCGAAGGCGGCGAAGTGCAGCCGCTCGACCTCCGCGTCCTCCCCGCCGCCGAGCGCGGCATGGAGGTCGTGCACCCGCGGCCGGCCAGCATGGCTGTTGGCGTACAGTTCGCCGGCAAGGAGGATGTTCCGGCCGGTCAGGAGCCGATCGGCCTCCTCGGTGACGGGTACGCCCGTGAGGATGCGGCCCGTCGGCGAGAGCAGTTGGGCGCCGTCGTCCCCGGCGTGGAGGAACCACGTCTCGCCGTCGAGCTTGGGGGACACGATGTACGGTCCGGGCGGGAGGCTCGTAGCAAGGGCGCTCGGAGAGACGCTGCGGTAGCGGCCGGCGACCCCGCGCTTGTACGCGGCAAGGCGCTCGGCCAGCGCCCGGTCGGCGAGGCTGCCCTGTGGCGCCATGCGACCCGTGCCGAGCGGTTTCCAGTGAGTCTGTTCCCGTGCGATCATAGGCTGACCTCCGCGGCTGAAGTCAGCTCCAGGTGAGTCAGATGCAGTACGAGGAGGTAGCGGTCCCCATCGACACGGCCCTCGAGGAAGCCGCGGTATGGAAGACCGTTGCGTTCGAGGAGGATGGGGGCCCTGCCCTGCGGCCCGGCGCCGATAAGGACGAGCGCGTCCGCCTCGTGAAGCTCGCGGGCCATGGCGAACAGGAAGTCGTAGGTCAGACCGTCCACGTGCCGGAGCTGGACGTTGCGGGTGAAGGCGAAGCGGCGGGCCGACTCAGAGCGGGACAGCTTGTGCCCTGTCCACACAAGCGGCAGGTCGCCATCCACGTTCGCCGGGGTGTCGGTTGGGGAACGTCGGTCAAGCTCCCTGCCGTCCCGGCCGTAGACGACCTCGACCTCGCTTGCTGCGTAGAGGACGCGGCCGTCGGGGTCGAGGAGGACGCGGTCCGTGGGTCCGGCGCGGCGACCGGCGGCTTCGAGATCGGTCTTGGGGTCCGCTTCGACAAGCAGTTCGGCAAGTTCCGCGTCGTCCGCGCACCGGGCGCGGAGTGAGTCGTACGTCTTCGGCATGGGCGTCTTGATGAACCGCACAGACTCGACAACTCGGCCGCCGACTGTCCGTACCTGGGGCCGAGGTGTGCGTCGCGCCGGCGCCATGCGGACACGGGCGTCCCGGCCCCGTCCGTCCCGAATGCGAATCCACCGTGACATGTCCTGCAGGCGGCAGATGCCCGTGTTCCCGAGCAGGGCTTCCAGCGACTCGCTGATGGCAATGGGCGCCAGGCCGAACACCTGCCGCACCGTGCAGTCGAGCACGTCCTCGGCCTGAGCCGACTGCGCTTGCTGACCTTGTTCCTCGACCAGCGGCTCGTCCGCAGTCCGAAGCTCGGCGCGTTCCACCACGTCCCCATCGGTATCGAGGTAGAGGGTCGCCGTGCTTCCCTTTGGCAGCAGGAACCGGCCGTCGCGAGTCAGGGCGGCGGTCTGGCACGGCCTGCCTTCCGCATCCACCGGCACGCGCCGCTTCGATCCGTAGAGCGAGGCTCGGTTCAGCCGCTGGGCTGTGAACCGGCTCGTGCTCCCGTTGCAGCAGACCTCGAGCGTTCGCTCCATCGTCGCTCCTCCGTCGGCGAACCACCTCGCCGTCCCACACATACATCCTCGTTCGCCCACGAATAGCAAGGCCGAATCCAGCTTGATTCGACGTCTTCTTGTCCTTGTGGAATCGGCGCTCTTCGCCCTTGACTTCCGGTCGCGATGAAGCCCCTATGTCCTCCGCTGCCTGGGGCGTCGAGCCGTCGACGCGACGGCCCGCCCGAGGCGACTGGGCGCATTGCGAAAGGAGATCGCCATGGCCAAGGCATTCACCCTGGCCGACACCGCTCCGAAGTTCCTCGAGAACCTGCTGGCGGCCGGCAAGCAGGAGCGGACGGTCCGCATCTACGGCACCCAGCTCGGGGCCGCCGTGCGCTTCTTCGGCGAGGCCAAGACGCTCAAGGCGCTGCGGCCCGCCGACGTGGGCCGGTTCCTCAAGAGCGACGCCGTGCTCAAGAAGCCGAGCGGCAAGGAACGGGCCCAGCCGACCGTCGACCAGATCGTCCGCTGCCTGCGGATGCTCCTCGAGTGGGCCGTGGCCCAGGGCCACATCGAGGCCGTGCCGTTCCCCAAGGACGCCTTGCCCAAGCGCCAACGAAAGGCTCAGACCGATGCAGCTCAGTAGGGCCATTGCCCGGTTCCGCACATACCTGGAGGCCAACGGCAACTCACGCCATACCATCGGCAGCTACCTCCGCGACCTGGGGATGTTGGCCGAGGCCCTCGGCTCCACCATGGAGCTGGGGGCCATCGGCTCGGGGGACCTCGCCCGGTTCCTCACGAGCGGCACCGTCACGGCGAAGGCCGACGGCTCGCCCAAGGCTCCCGGCTCGGTGGACAAGGTGAAGACCAGCCTCAAGGCCTTCTTCCGCTGGGCGCACGAGTCGGGCCTGGTCGACGCCAGCCCCGCCGCGGCCATCCGCCTGCGGCACCGGCGCCCGCCGGCGCCCGACGTCCTCACCATCCAGGAGAAGAAGCGTCTGCTGAAGGCCATGGACCAGACCAGGGGCACCAAGGCCGAGCGGGACGCCGTCCTGGTGGACCTCATCCTCAACACGGGCCTGCGGGTGTCCGAGGCCCTCGGCCTCGACCTGGCCGACGTGAACGTGGCCGAGGAGCATCTGGCCGTCACCGCCAAGGGCGGCGAGACCCACAAGGTTTTCCTCAACGCCCGGACGCGGAGGCGGCTGGCCGGACATCTCAAACGGCGCAAGCGAATCCTCGCCGAGTCCGCGGCCCTGTTCCTGTCCAACCGCCGGCAGCGGCTCTCGGTCCGCCAAGCGGAGACTCTGGTCGAGGGCTGGCTCGCCAAGGCCGGCATCGTCAAGAAGGTCACCGTCCACGGTCTCCGGCATACGTTCGCCACGCACTTGCTGGAGCGCACGGGCAACCTCCGCACGGTCCAGGAGGCCCTGCGGCACCGCAACATCGCCACCACCGTGCGCTACACCCACCAGCCGAGCGAGGCCCTGACGGAGGCCCTCGAGGCGCTCTGATGCCGCCCGCGAACACGCCGCCCTGGGCTTTCCGGCCTGGGGCGGCGCCTCTTCCGCCAGCTCATGTCCGCAGCAAGGACGCCGAGAATGCATAGGGGGCGCATGGAGAGGACAGACCCTGCACAGGAACAGGTGACCCTCACACAAGCTCCCCCATGGCAGGAACGGCGTAAGTCCGTGCCCCCCGCCAGCCTGGGGCTTTCCTCCGCTCACCCACACTGTCGACACCCTCGCACACCCCCCCGAGAGTACCGTGGAAGAAGAACACCTTTCCGAGGGAGACAGACCTGCCGGAGACCAGGCGCCGGCCGCGAAATCCGAGAAGGAAAAGGGGCTCATCCGACTGAAGGGTACTTCTGCGCGGCGGTCCTGGGGGACCAGTCCCCCAGACCCCCTGGGATTTATCGCATTCGCGCCACCGCAGCGTGCCTCGAGCCGCGAGAGGCCATGGGGGAACGCCTTGCGGAAGCATGGCTGCCGGTGCTGCGGCGGCGCCAGAGCGGTAAATCCTGGGGGTTCGGGGGCAAAGCCCCCGACATGCATTCGGCTTGGCTGCTCTTCGCGTCAGGTGACGTATCCTTGAGTCGGATGAGCCGGAAAAGGCTTCGCCGGCCGCTGCCGGCGGAAAGTAATGTGGCACCCACGGCCGTCCCATTGCTTGCGACCCCACACAACCATTACTCATCCCCCCTCGCGCCCGACTACTTGGCGAGGATTTCGGGGAAGTAATGTCCGCGACTTGTTCCCGTGCCGTCCCCGGCCTGCCGTGGGCCTCGGCGCTGGCGGCGGCCTGGGCGGCGCCCCGAGCGTCCCTGTCGCCCCCTGTGGCGTCTTCGCCGGAGGACACGAGCCTGTGCTCGCGCGGCGCCCAACCCGTGCCCCTGCGGCCCATGTCGGCGTTGCGCTCGCCGCGTCCCTGGACGAGCGCCCACAGCAGGAGCGCGAACACGGCCAGCAGGGCGCCCAGGGAAACGTCGTATTTCCGATAAAATGCGACGTTCTCGCCGGGGTCGCCGCACACGCCGCGACGTAAGTCCAAACACGCCGCCAACCTGGGGACCCGCCGCTCCCGGCCGCGCGTATCAAATCTCCAGTTCTTCTTGCGTTCAGTCGGCATTCGGGGCCTCTTCCTTGGCTGGTTTGGCTTCCTGGCTCGACTCGCGGGCCGCCTTGCTGACCACACTGGCCTCCGCCAGCAGCGCCGTCGCCCATTCGGCCGGCGTCGTGGCTAGCGTGGTAGTCTCGCCCTCACGCGCGATCTTGGTGGCCTTGAGGTCCTTGAGCGACTCGCGCACGATCCGCGCCTGCACGTTGGCCGCCTCCTCCTTGCCTGCCTGCTGAGCGCGCAGGAACTGGACGTAGGAGATGGCCGCCATCCGCACCGCGATCTCATCGGACGACTCGTTGAGAGTGAAGTCCGCATGGATCTTGGCGATGAAGTCGTCGTGGAGCTGCTGCTCTTCGGGGGTCAGCACGCGCTTGACGTAGGCGCCGTGGACCATGCCGTTTAGGTTGCCCTTGGCCTTCTCGGGCGGGCAGCCGCCATGGTTCTTCGGGTTGGCACCGTGGTAGTAACAGACCTTGTAGCCGGGCGTGACCGGCCGCTTGCACCGTTCACCGGTCTGCCTGCTCTTGGCGTGGCACCGTCTGCTGTCGTCAACCATCGGAACCGCCCTATGCACGAGGCTTCGGGGAAGCCTGTCGCCGGCGCGCGGCAGACACGAAAAAAGCGCGCGTCAGACGCGTGCCCGCGTGCGACCACATGCAGACTAGCTCTGCTCAGAGCAGAGCCGCGCAATGCCGTCACGCTGCCCACAAGACAGGCTGTACTTTCTTGAATTCCTCCTTACACGGGCACCCGTGCGGTCGGAATTCAAGAAGACACTCATCCGGGACACGCGCACAAGTGTTGAGACAATAAAACCTTGCGGCGCCGCCTAACCCGCATTTCTCACCAGCTCTGAGCGCCAGTGGTCGCTTCTCGCCTCAGGCCGTCGCCTCCGTGCGAGCCGTCCTCAACGTATCCACTATGGATACGCCTGCGGAAGCTCGCGTGTGCGGCTTTGCCTGAGACGACAATCGGCGCACTGGGCACGCGCAGACTGTCTGAGAGCCGGGCTCTGCTCCTCGATGCTATGGCTCGTCCCGTTCACGAGATGCGGCGCTCACGCCCAGACCTGGTGAGAAAAGCGGGCTAACGTGGCACAGGGGGGTTCGACGTGCAGCTCGCGCGGCTTCATCCAACACATCGCCCCCGACCAGGGAGCGGCGTTCGTCGAGCGCTTACTGCGGCAACGTCTTCTGCCAGGCGAGGAGCTTGGGCTTGAGTTGTGCGACCACGGCCGGGCACTGGGCGGCCTGGTTGCGGCGCTGCCCGCGATCCGCGGGCACGTCGTACAGCTCCGTGCGGCTGCCGTCAGCGTTGCAGTAGAGCTTCCACCGGCCCTCGCGGACGGCCAGCCGAGGCGGCTCGTACGCGCGGTTGCCCGCCACGCCGCCGCGCCATTCCCAGTAGATGGGCTTCGAGCGCTCGCGGCGTACGCCGAGGAGGATGTCGCTCACATCCTCGCCGTCGGGGCGCAATTCCTCCGGCACACGTGCGCCGGCGAGCTTGCACACGGTCGGGAGGAAGTCCACCGCTGCGAGCACCGACTCCGCATCCACACGCCCGGGCTTCACTTTGCCCGGCCACCGCACCAGCAACGGGGTGCAGATGCCACCTTCGTAGAGGCTGCGCTTGCGCCCACGGAAAACGCCTGGCGAGCCCATGCCCGCGTTGCGGGCGTTGCCGATGTGGTAGTCTTCCGGCCCGTTGTCGCTGGTGAAGACCACGAGGGTGTTGTCGGCCAGGCCGCTCTCGTCGAGGAAGTCGAGGAGCCGGCCGAGGGCCTTGTCGAGGCCGGTCATGGCGGCGCAGAACACCTTCATCTGCGCCGTCATGTTCTTGGCGTCCTTCACGTACTGGCGCATGTAGCTCGGAAAGTCGGCCGGCTTCACCTGGAGGTCCTTGTAGACCTCAAGCTCCCCGGGAGTGGGGTGGAGGAGAGCGTGCGGCACGAGCGTCCAGAGATTCACGTAGAACGGCTTCCCGGGATTGGCCTTGATGAAGCGGATGGTCTCGTCCACGAAGTAGCCGGTGGACTTGGCACGGAAGAAGGGGTCGCGGCGCACTTCGGGCGCCCACTGGGTGGCGCGGGTCTGGCCGCTGCAGATGCGGTGGTCGTCGATGCCGTAGTCCTGGGGCGCCGGGGCCTCCTTCACGCCGCCGCCGCATAGGTGCCATTTTCCGAAGTGGGCGGTCACGTAGCCGGCAGCCCTCAGCAGGTCGCACACCGTGGGAACATCGGGGTCGAGCCAGTTGGGCATGCCGCGCTGCTGGTTCTGCTTCGGGGAGGCGAAGTGTTGGTGCACGCGGTGTCGACCGGGGAAGTGCCCGGTCATGAATGCCGTGCGACTGGGCGAGCACACGGGGTTGCACACGTAGAACTGCTGGAACCAGGCGCCCTCGCGGGTTAAACGGTCGAGGGTGGGGGTGAGCATGTAGGGGTGGCCGAAGCGCTTCGCGTCGCCCCATCCCTGATCGTCGGTGAGGATGAACAGGATGTTGGGCTTGCTCGACGGGGCGGCGGGGGCAAGGCGCGTGGTGGCGAGTGCAGCGCCTGCGGCGAGGTGGCTCAGGAACGTGCGTCGGCTGATGGGCATGGCAATCTCCTCTTCAGGAGTGGCTGCGGCCGGCCTGGATGAGCGCTTCGGCCTGCTGGGTGAGGCGCGCCATCAAGTCGGAGTGCTCGGCCGCCAGGTCGCGGGACTCGGTGGGGTCGGCGACGATGTCGAAGAGCCGGTAGGGCTTGCCGAATCGCTTGCCTCGCGGACGCTCGCGTCCGCCGGAACCGTCGGTCATGACCAGCTTCCAACGGCCCTCACGGAGCGCGAGCGAGCCGTTGGCCGACTGGTGGATCACCGGCGCGCGCGCGGTGGCCGGAACTCGGCCGAGCAGGTGCGGCACGATGCTCAAGCTGTCCTCGGCAGCGTCGCGGGGCAGGATTGAGCCGGCCACGTCGGCACAGGTGGCCATGAAGTCCACCACGCACGGTACTCGAGATGGCCCATACTGTCAAGCACTGGCACCAGCGCCGGCAGCCCGACAGGCGGAGCGGATTCCCCTGCTATTCCCCGGCGAATGAGGATGTATGAAGGCGATGGTACGGCGGTCGCGCCCGGTGCCAGCAAGAGCGGAATGCTATGGAACGAACGCTGGAAGTCACGTGCGAGGGATGTACCAGTCGCTTCACGACGCGGAAGCTGAGCCGGGGGGGGAGTCTACGCGTGGAAGCGGCGGGTGGCAGTGGACGCCCAGGGCCGCGAGTGCCGAGCGGCGCCGCTGACGCGAGATGGGGAGTTGCTGCTGCGGCCCGGCTCGACAGGCACGCCGCGGTCGTCGGCCGCGAAGTCGAGAATCGCCAGGTGGCCGCTACAGATCACCTCGCCGAACACCGCCTGTCCCCGACTGCACCGATACAGCCCGAACCAGCTCCCCCCAGGCTGCATGTGCCGCGTCTCGCGGATGCCCGCTTGAGGGAAATGCTTCCGGATGCCCTTCATCATCTGCGCCGAGTAGCGCAGGTTCTGATCCTTCAGCCCCGTTCCCGCCAGAACCGAGTTGCCGATGAAAAACAGATACTGATTTCCCCGCCGATCCTCCTTGAAGAAAAACTGGCTATTCGGGATCCCCCCGCGCACGTGCCAGTACTCCGCGGCCGCCGACAGCGAAGCGCTGGCGGCCAGGAGATTGCACGCAATCACCTTCGTCACCATAGAGTCCTTTCCCTCATCATGAACCCAGAGCTCAGAGAGCCCCCGCATTCGCCACCCCCACCACTATACCGCCCCGCCCCCGCTCGGACAAAGTGGCTCGCCGCCGACCCGCACCGATGCTCCGCCTGCTCGATAGCCGCCGCAACCGAACACTCGGGTGCACTGCCGCTCGGCCTCCGAGATCGAGTGGCCTGCGGCCACCAGGGACCACTCACGCGAGCGTCCTCCAGAGCGAATCC
>Ga0272441_10011125_pt1 | contig 13427 bp, 8 predicted proteins | sample SSMProp6N_FD_193582 | JGI IMG/M metagenome (GOLD analysis project Ga0272441, IMG submission 193582) | Marine sediment archaeal communities from Little Sippewissett salt marsh, Falmouth, MA, United States - SSM-Prop-6N | ecosystem: Environmental > Aquatic > Marine > Wetlands > Sediment ... | reverse complement strand
TGTTACAGTAGGAAGAACAGTCGTTGTTCTGGGAGGAGGGAATACCGCAATGGATGCAGCTTCCGAAGCTGCAAGACTTGGGGCTGATTCCATTACCCTTGCATACCGCCGCTCCAAAGAAGAAAAAAAGGCTTATGATTTTGAATATGAACTGGCAAAAGGTGTAGGAGTACGGGGTATTTTTAATGTGTCCCCGGTTGAGATTATCGGCAGTTCAAAGGTTGAAGGCGTAAAGCTGAGAAGGACAAAAACAGAGAACGGGCGGATCACCGTCATTCCCGAATCAGACTTCATTATCGGATGTGATATGGTTATCCGGGCAACAGGTCAGGAAAAGAAAGTGAATTTTCTGGAACAGATTGAATCCCTGGAATACGATTCCTTAGGCAAGATTGTTGTTGATCCTGTTACCTTTCAAACCGGGAATCCCAAGTATTTTGCCGGCGGGGATGCGGTAAACGGAGGGGCGGAAGTTGTTAATGCCGCAGCAGAAGGCAAGGCTGCTGCCAGGGGTATCCTTGCGTATCTGAAAAAAGGAGGTCATCATGCCTGATCTTTCAGTTAATTTTGCGGGGATACAGTCTCCGAACCCGTTTTGGCTTGCTTCAGCTCCGCCCACGAACTGCGGCTATCAGGTTATGCGGGCTTTTGACCAGGGCTGGGGCGGCGCAGTGTGGAAGACCCTTGCGGTTCCTGTAATAAATGTCTCATCAAGGTACGGAGCTCTGAATTACAGAGACATCCGGATGGCGGGATTTAATAATATCGAGCTTGTTTCAGACCGTCCGGTAAAGGATAATCTCAAGGAAATGGAGGAAGTAAAAAAACATTTTCCTGATAATGCTGTCATTGCTTCCATGATGTTCGGCCCCAGGGAGGAATGGCATCAAATAGTGGAGGATGTTCAGAATGCCGGGGCTGACGGCATAGAGCTTAACTTCGGCTGTCCTCACGGTATGAATGAAAGGGGCATGGGTTCTGCAGTGGGACAGAATCCAAAAGCATTGAAAACCATCACTTCCTGGGTTATGGAAAAAGCAAAAATACCCGTGATAGTAAAGCTTACACCGAACATAACTGATATTCGCGAGCCGGCAATGGCTGCTCAGGAGGGGGGCGCGGATGCCGTATCTTTGATAAATACAATACAGAGCGTTATAAAGATTGATATTGATAATTTTACTATTTTCCCGTCAGTTGACGGTATGGGCACAAACGGCGGATTCTGCGGACCTGCAGTAAAACCGATAGCTTTGAATATGGTAAAAAACTGCGCCCAGCACCCTGATTTCCATCTTCCTGTCTCGGGTATCGGCGGTATTGAAAACTGGCGTGATGCAGTAGAGTACATACTTCTAGGAGCAGAAACTGTCCAGGTGTGTACAGCTGTAATGCATTACGGATTCGGAATAATCCGGGAGATGATTCCGGGGTTAGAGGGATATATGCGGGAAAAGGGTTTTCAGACAATCAGCGATATGGCAGGAAAAGCTCTGCCGAATATCACAACCTGGGAAAATCTGAATTTGGAATATAAGATGACAGCATCAATAGACCGTGAAAAATGCATCGGCTGTCAGCTTTGCTATACTGCCTGCGAAGACGGAGCCCATCAGGCTATAGGGCTTTCTGATGATAAAAATGACCGCGTTCCCGTTATTAAAGAGGAGAACTGTGTAGGCTGCAATCTCTGTTCCCTTGTCTGCCCTGTGGAAGGATGTATTACTATGATGCGCACTGACGACGGAACGAAAAGACGGTCCTGGAAGGACCGTATACTCGATGCTGATATTCCTACAGAATTCAATGATTCCAGAGCAGGGGGATTAGCTCATAAAGTACCGGACCCGGCAGACGCGTTAAAATAAAAAATAATAATTTTACTTGACAAAAGATACCCCGTGCGATACGTTAGTGAGTGATAACTAACAAAAGGTTTTATTTTTGGAAATATCAAAAAGGCAGAGGGATTTTATTTTTGCTGCCCTGGACATTGTTAATAATCATGGATTTTATGCCTTAACTATACGCAGTCTTGCGGAGAGAGTGGGAGTTTCTGAACCTGCGGTTTACCGGCATTTTAAAAGTAAAAGCGATTTTTTTTATATATTTCTGGAATATGTAAAAAATGAATGGGAAACACTTCTTAAAAAATCAGCAAAAGACTCAATAGACGGATTTGATGAACTGACTGCCAAACTTCATGTTATTGTCGAATATTTCGCTGATAATCCCGGTTATTCTGAACTGCTTTTCTCCCTGGATAAGATAAATACAAATAGTAAAATTCAGAAGTTGATTTCCGGTGTTGCGAATATGGCTGAAAGTCTTATTTCAGAGGCGGTAGAAAGGGCTCAGAAAGAAGGTTCTATACGTGCTGATATAACTAAGGGAACGCTCACGGAACAGATTCTTGGAATGGTGATTTTCAGAATAATGATGTGGAAAGATTCCGGCAGAAAATATCCATTGAAAAAGGACTGGAAGCGTTTCTGGGATTCCTCAAAAAGACTGTACAAGTCAATTCCCACAGCCCAGCAGTTTCTTGGAAGAATGTTTATACGGAGCGAAAACAGGCAAAGGAGTAGAGAAGATGAAGGTAATTTTAGTAGCGCCCTTAAGGAAGAAGGCTCGAGACAGTAATGTAATTAAGAAGAATATTTTTAACGTTCCTCCCGTAGGTCTTCTCAATGTAGCGGCAATTACGCCAGAGGATGTTGAGATTGAAATAGTAGACGAAAATGTTGTGCACATCGATTATCAAAAGAAAACCGATCTTGTGGGGATTTCCGTTATGTCCGCATCAGCAAACCGGGCTTACGAAATTGCCGATAAGTTCCGGGGCTTAGGGATTCCCGTAGTCCTGGGGGGCACCCATCCCAGCCTCATGTTTGATGAAGCCATAGAGCATGCGGATTCTATCGTTGTTGGGGAGGCTGAAGGTATCTGGGAAAGACTTTTAGAGGACTTTAAAAGGGAAGGGAAATCCGGGCTGAAAAAAAAATATGAAAACAGCAGCAAACCGGAACTTAAAGCAGTACCGTTCCCGAGGTACCAGATTGCCCGGCAAAGCGGTAAGTATCTTTTTACAAATCTCCTTAATATTACGAGGGGCTGTCCTCATAACTGCTCTTTCTGTTCCGTTACCAGGCTTTTAGGAAGAAAGCTCCGGCTTCGTCCCATTAATGATGTTGTAGAGCACATCCAGGAATTGATGACCAGGGAAGACGGAAAGAAACCGACGTTAAAAGACAGATTCTTTATTTTTGTTGATGACAATATCATGGCAAACAAAAAATATGCAAAAGAGCTTTTCAGAGCCCTCATCCCCCTGAAAATATTATGGGTAAGTCAAACTTCTATTAACTCGGCCTATGATGATGAACTCCTGGATCTGGCTGCGGAAAGCGGCTGTAAAGGAGTTTTCGTGGGATTGGAAAGTATTTCCGATGAGTCCCTGCGGGAAATCGGGAAACAGCAGAATAAGATAGAGTTTTACCGTGAGGGAATTAAAAAGTTTCATAAAAGAGGGATTTTTGTAGAGGGTGCTTTCATTTTCGGGTTTGATAATGACGGTACGGATGTGTTTGAAAAAACAGTTGAATTCGTTAATGAAATGAAACTTGACGGGGTCCAGTACACAATATTAACTCCTCTTCCGGGTACTGATTTTTATGACAAAATAGAAAAAGAGAACAGATTTATTGACCGGGACTGGACAAAATATGATACAGTTCACACGGTTTTTGCTCCAAAGAATATGAACCCGGAACAGCTTCAGAGAGGACTCTATTGGGCGTATAAAAAAACCTACAGTCTTGGCGGAATACTGCGCCGTACTTCAGCTGCTCTGTGGGAGAAAAAACGGTGGAAGTTTTTTCTCCTTCTCGTGGCGTTTAATCTCGGCTACCGCCGCAGTTTCAAATACATGTTTAAAATTGCGGCTCTTCCGAAAGAAGTGGCTAACCTTTCTGAAGGCTCACTTTTGCCCTATAGTGTTCGACCTCCCAGTTTAGAATAAAATCTATCTGATCCTGGGGCAGAGGATTAAATCCGCCGAAGCTTTCTGTGTAAACAGCGACTTTGACAGCGTCGAGAAACATGGTCATTGCTGTGGCCGCACTTTTTTCATTTTCTCCAAGGGAGAAGAATCCGAGTTTTTCCCATACTGCTGTTTTAGGTTTTTTCCCAAAATCCTGGATATAATTTTCATAAAGTCTCTTTACATCCTGTTTTTGAGAATCTTCGGGAATGTACAGGGCGGCAGGACCGCAGTAAACAATATGATCAGGGGTGAATGGTTTTACCAGAGGGACAAAAGCCTCTGGTGATTGACAAAACGAGGCAATCTCTTTATTGAAGGCAAAGAGGATATTTTTTTCCTGTATCTCTGCGGATTCACTGAGGATTTTCCGAGCTTCTGCCCCGGGCACATCTTTTCCGGATACTGGATTAAAATCCGGTTTTCTTCGGAGTTTGTCTGTCAGAGTACCCCAAAGTTCGTCATACAGGGATGTTATTCCCTCCGGGGAATCCGCCATGACAAAAACGCCGTGGTTCTGCAGAAAAATCAGTTCCGGGTCTTTTCCGGTTTCCATTTTCCTCCGGGAAACCGTATCTTTTACTGTTTTCGCGAGAATATACCCGGGATTTACAATCGGCACCCACACCCCAATGGTCCCGAAAAGTTCTTCCGTAAGCGCCTCTCCGTTTCTTGAACAGGTAAGGCCGTTCACCAGGGCCGGGTGAGTATGAACGATATACTGCTGGGGAAGTATGGCATGCAGAAGAGCTTCAACGCTGGGCCGTTTTTCTTCCCCCTCCACCCTGGCATCCATCAGGTCTTGAAGTGCAACCTGTTCCCGCTTTGCCGGATTATCAGGATATTTCTTTTCACTGATAATTTTCAGTTTCGGCAAACTCATCTTCGCAAATCCTGATTCATCAATATCAGCTAAAGCAAAACCAGATGCTTTTACAAAAAGAAAATCGCCTTCTTTATACGAAGTATTTCCGCCGCCGGCTACTACAAAATCCGCATTGCTTCCGTATCTTCGGGAAAGTTTGATTATGTCCTGCATGCTCATAGGATCACCCCTTTTTACCGCTTCGCAAGTTCTGTTTTTTCATATTCTTCTACCGCTTTAAGCCAGTCTGAACCGGCAGGCACATTCTGGTCAATGCAGTACTTGTCCCATACTGCTGAAAAGGGAAGGGTTTTTACTTCTTCCAGAAGAGCCAGCCTGTTGCCGAGGTTTGCTGATGTTTCTTCCTTTAAAAGTAAATCCCTCGGTTCAAGAAGAGCGAAGAGGAGTGATTTTGCAGTAGCTCTGCTACCGATAACCCAGGCGGAAATTCGGTTTATACTGGCATCAAAGAAATCAAGGGCTATGCTTACCTTTTCAAGGGCTTCCGCCCTGACGATCTCCTGGGCAATAGCCCTTGTTGCATCATCAAAGAGTACAACATGATCGGAATCCCAGCGCATGGGCCGTGAGACATGAAGGAGAAGTCTGTCCATAAAGGGGAGAAGTGCCGGTAATTTGTCGGAGATTGTTTCTGTAGGATGATAATGCCCTGCATCCATGGTAAGCATTATGTTCCTTGTAAGTGCGTACCCTATATAAAACTCATGGGAACCCACAACATAGGCTTCGGATCCTATACCGAAAAGTTTGCTTTCCACGGCATCGAGAAGGCAGGTTTCCGGGTACTTCTCCTCAAATATCTCGTCCAGAGCGTCCCTGAGGATAATTCGGTATCCGTACCTGTCAACAGGAAAATCCTTGCTGCCGTCAGGGATCCAGATATTGTTCATGCAGACTCTGCCGAGAGCTTTTCCTATTTCACAGCCTATTTTTCTGCACCTTTTCGTATGCTCAATCCAGAAATCCCGTATGCTTTTATCTTTGCTCGATAACGTGTACCCGGCTGCTGCCTTAGGGTGGGAAAAATAGGTTGGATTGAAATCAAGGGCGATATCGAGTTTTTTTGCCCATTCAATCCACTTCTGAAAATGCTCAATTGTAATTTCATCTCTGTCAACATTCTTTTCGGATTCTCTGTACATGGCATGGATATTAAAGCGAAGGTTTCCGGGAATCAGGGACATTGCTTTTTCAAAGTCCATTCTCAGTTCTTTGCCGTTTCTTGCTCTTCCGGCGTAGTTTCCTGTAGCAAGGATGCCGCCTCCGGTAATTCCTTCTTCACCTTCAAATCCCGCACAGTCATCACCCTGCCAGCAGTGAATGGAAACAGGGATTTGGGACATGGTTTTTAACGCTTTATCTGTGTCTACACCGTATCGGCTGTATACTTCCTTTGCATCATTATAGTGCTGTTCAATATTCATTTTTGGCCTCCAGAAGTCATACTACATCCCCGGTTTTCAGCAAACCTTGACAAAGGATGCATAAAGTAGCACGATTCCGTCAGGATGAATCATCACCGGCTTTCTGGGAAAGATTTTTTTACATCAGGGGAGCTTCCCCTGGCTATTTTATGGCGCACCCCTCAGCAGCCATTTCCTGTGCATACCCATGATTTTTTCGAACTGGTGATTATATTTTCAGGGAAAGGAATTCTCATAACCGATTATGGACAGTATTCAGTGATCAGAGGCGACGCATTTGTGGTCCGGGATGACCAGCTTCATGGATATAAGAATCTCAATGATCTTGTTTTGGTGAATATTCTTTATGACCAGTCTATTGTTAATTATTCACCTTACGATCTAAAAAATATCCCCGGCTTCCATGCCTTGTTTACCCTTGATCCTCTGTACAGGAAACGCCATGGAATGAAGGGAAGACTCCGGCTGAGCGATGAACAGCTTACCCGCGCAAACCTCCTTATCGAACGTATGGAAGAGGAACTCCGGAATAAAAAATCCGGATTCCAGAGTATGACAGCAGCATTATTCATGCAGCTTCTCTGCAGTCTCAGCAGGTGGTATACTGAGCTTCCGTTTGAAGATCCCGGATGGTTTATAAAGGTGGGGACTGTGCTGAGCTTTTTAGAGGAGCATTTTCAGGAGCAGATAACCATAGGACATCTTACCTCACTGGCCCGGATGTCGGAGAGCAGTCTTACCAGGGCATTCAGAAAGATAACCGGCAGCCCTCCTGTAGACTACCTGATAAAACTGCGGATCCGTCATGCTTCAGAACTCCTGAAGGAGACGGAAAAATCCATCACTCAGGTGGCATTAGACTGCGGTTTCTCAGACAGCAACTATTTCAGCCGGCAGTTTAAAAAAATCATCAACACAACTCCCAGACAGTATCGCCGGAATCATCAATATCATCATTCATCAAAGGAGAGTGTATGACTCGGAAACTCTATTATGACAATGTAAATCAGAAGGAATTTTCCAGTACAGTTACCGGAATAGAGAAGAAGGGCCGGAATCTGTATGTAGAGCTCGAAAGTACCTGTTTTTACCCTGAAGGAGGAGGGCAGCCCGGTGATAAAGGTTTTCTCGGCAGTTTTGAAGTAATGGATACCAGAAAAGAAGGGGACAGAATCCTTCATGTCTGTAAACTTGAGGACAGGAATACTGCTGAAAGCATAAAGGAAGGTGAAGAAATCATCGGGAAGATCAACTGGCCCTGGAGAATTGACTTTATGCAGCAGCATACAGGACAGCATATTCTCTCTGCAGCGCTTCTGAGAACCGCCGACAGCAACACTGTTTCGGTTCATCACGGCGAAGAGTATGTGACTATAGAAATTGATAAACCGGATTTATCAGAAGAGATGATTGAAGCTGTCGAAGATTCCGCCCAGGAAGCAATATGCAGGAATCTTCCTGTACGCACCGTCTGGGTAGAGGAAGAGAATATAGCACAGTATAACCTCAGGCGGCCGCCGAAAAAGCACGGCACATTGCGCCTTGTGGAGATTCCGGATTTTGACTGTGCCGCCTGCGGCGGACTTCATACTGAGACAACCGGTGATGTACGGCTGATTAAATGGATCGGATCGGAAAAAATCCGAAACCGTCTGCGGCTCTACTGGAAAATCGGGAACAGGGCGTTTCAGGATTACCGGCAGAATACTAAAGTCCTTTCTGAAATTAACACCCTCCTCTCTGCCAGAACACTTGAACTCCCGGAACGGATTAACAAGTGCATGGAAGAAATCCAGGAGCTGAAAAAAAGTATTGCTTCCCTGCAGAATGAAAGAGCAGAGCAGATTGCTCAAGCCTTATCTGCCGCTGCAGTCCCTAATGAGAGGGGTATCCTTGTCCTGGGAAAGATCTTTGAAAGGGAAGATTCCGGATTTTTAAAGAAACTTATGAAGGAGTGCATAAACAGAGAAAAATGTGCTGTCTGTTTTATCAACAGAGACAATTCCGGAATTAACTGGATGATCGGGGTAAGCCTGGATATTGATTTTCCTTTTCCCCAAAAAAGGGAAGAACTTCTTGCAGCAGTCCAGGGAAAAGGAGGAGGGAAGCACCCTCTGTGGCAGGGAAGAGGGGACAACTTCGGGGGGGCGGATGAGTTTATGGAAATATTTTCTTCAGCTTTCTGATTTTGATCTTTATTATAAGGGCATGAGATTTTCAGATTCAAAATATTTATCCAAATCTGAAAAGGTTTCGATAAAATCTTCCGTGTTTTGAAACCCGAAAAAAGAAAGGGCAAAGGGGTCAAACAGTTCTTTGGGAAAAAGGCCCCGCTGCATATTTTCCAGGGAATTCGCTAAATAGATAATACAGGTTATATCCTGATGATTTTTCGGTGCGGCAGAGGGATTGTGATGAAATTTTATTGTCGAAGAGAAAATTTCCGGGAAAAGCCATCTTTCTGCCATACGGAAGCCTATTTCACTGTGGTTTATCCCTCCGATAACTTCTTCAAAAACATCTTCCGAAATATATTTCTTTGTGGCAAATAGTTTCAATTTTTCTATTAGTTCCGGGAAAAGAGTTGAAAAGGGGATTTTTCCGATATCATGAAGAAGGGCGCAGGCAAATATACTTTCAGTTTTAGTGGGCATAATTTTCAAAGCCTTTGCCATCTGCAGAGCATAGAAAGCGGTTTTATATGAATGGCGCCAGGTTTCTTCAGAATTGTGGTCATGTTTTTTCAGAATATTCCGGGTCCCGAGGGTAATTATTAAGTGCTTCAGTTCCCTGAGCCCGAGGAATTTTATTGCTTCATGTATACTTTTTATCCGGTAATTCAGCATAAATGCTCCTGAGTTTACCAATTTCAGGAGGTCTGCTGTGAGATAGGGGTCTATGGCGGCCTGTTCCGCGATCGCTGAAAGTTTAATGTCCGGGGTATCAATGAGTTTCTGAAGGGCAATGAGGTTTTCCGGAAAAGGAGGAAGACTGTTGATGTCTTTTACAATTACATCGCTTAAAAGATCGATTTCCTCCTTCCGTATACGTGAAAGCTGCCAGCAAAGGGTTGTTACACTCTCTTCTCCTTCTGAACCAAGGGTGAATGAATAATCTCCCAATCCGGAATTTTTTAAAATGAGAAGCATTATAAGGAAACTATTCTGAAGAGAGACCGGTTCACCGTTCAGTTCTTTTAAGGCCTTTCCCAGGGACTGATAGCCTGCAGCTTTTTCCGCTCCTGATTTCAGAATCTCCCGTTCAACATCATTTAAAAGGCAATTACTCCGCATAATGATGGAAAAGGTAGTGCCGTTTGTATGGAACTGGATTTTCGTGTAGATATTTTTATCTTTTTGAGAAAAAGCGTAGGCAGTTATTTCTTTTCGATTATATTTTTTAAGTTCCTCTGTGCCCTTAATATAATCATCAGGGTCGGTGATTCTGTAACCTTTGTCCTGAAAGAACAGCCTTTTAACATTAAATTCCTGGGTCTGGTCCGCCAACTGGTGTACACAATAAGATAATTGTTTTTCCAGTTTTTCTATTCCCAAATAGTGAAGAATATACGTAAGTATCTGCTGAATTTCCTGTCTGACCTTCGGGGTATAAACGTGAGTACGAAGGGTCAAAGGTTTTGAAGACTGAAGTATCTCTTTTATTGCAGTGTAAGTTAATTTGTTTCCTATAAATCTTCCGTTTATACTCATTATAGCTTTAAGAAAAGAAAAAATTCTAAAAGGAAAATTAATTTTCCTTTAAATCTATTTTCATAGATACTCTGCGGGTCATAAAATTATACGCTGAATACTGATATCCGGATATAATACTCAAGTAGTAGTTAATAAGAATAACAGCATCCGGCAAAGATAATTCAGCTGTCGGGTTACGACAAGACCGAAGAAATGATTTTTGTTTCCGGCAACCATGGATGCCGAAAGCCCCGGGTGAATTGCTTACTTCGTCCTTTATTTCCCGCATCTGCCGTTCAGGTACAAGAAAGAATCCTTAAATAATATTTTCAATATCTCTGCAGAATATTACAGATAAATATCCGATACTCTCTTTTAGTGTCATTTTGCCCTCCCTGGTATATAATCAGTAGTGATGAGAAAAATTACGAAAGCAATGAAGGGGCTTCTTTTAACGGCATTGACAGTCAGTGTTTTTTTTCTTGCCGGCTGTCCGGAGATAGAGCAAAGCAGGTCAGGGGATATCCTTACCCCTTATGATTCTGCAGAACAGAAAAATCCTGAAACCGGTACAGTCCCGGGGGGGGATGAGGGGCCGATCCGGTATTACACCAGAAAAACAGGCGGAGAGGATGATTATTCCTACTCTGAAACAGAGGAACCCTTTTCCGTCATTGATTTCGGACCTGTAGATGAACTGCCTCCTGAGATTAAAAAGCCTTCTATTTATGTGCTCTTTTCCCAGCCTGTTGTCCCTCTGGCTAAGCTGGGGGTGCCGGAAACCGCCTCTGATATCATCGAGATAGACCCGCCTCTGAAAGGGGTCTTCCGCTGGTACGGAACAAAGCTTCTGAGTTTCGACTCTGCTGAAGATACTCTTCCTCAGCGGGAATACAGGGTTGCGGTAAACAGGGACACGGTTTCACTGGGCGGAAAATCTTTAACCGGTAAAAATAGTTTTTCTTTCCGGACAGAATATCTCTCCATAAGAGATGTTTTCCCCGGTTCAGAAAGAGTCTACTATCAGGGAGGGGATGTTCCGCTTAAAGAAGCCGGGATCATTCATATTATTTTTTCGTATCCTGTTGATAAAGATTTGATAGCAGATTATATCTCTGTGCGGTGCAACGGCAGGGAATATTCCTTTTCCGTGGAATTACCGGACCCGGAAACCCCTGGGCTTGGGAAAGACGAAATACAGAGGACTGTCCGCCTTGCTGTTCATGATGCTTTTCCTGAAAACTCGGAAGTGGAAATTGTTCTCCTGAAAGGCGCCCGGTCCAGGGAAGGATATATCGGTACACCCGAAGATATAACAAAGACTTTTCACACGATCAGGCCTTTCACTTTTCAGGATTATGATACCTATTCGTGGACCTTTCCCAGGAGTGAGAAAGGTGACGCAAATCCTGTATATCTCAATTTTTCCCATCCTGTTGATGAAGGGAGCCTTGAAGGGGCTCTTCACACTGTGCCCTACATGGATGTTTATTCAGACATGGAAATATGGAACAGGACTGTTAAGCTCAGCAATCTGCCCGTTGAACCGGAAGAGGAGTACAAAATTTTTCTCGATGCATCAATTAAGGACATTTACGGAAGGGAATTAAGACACTCTATGTCTGTTGATATTTCAGTGCCTCCGGCACGCAGATATGCGTATTTCCCCAACACCGGGACTAAAATGCTGGAAGCGGCTTTTCCTCCGAAGATCGTTTATGAATATCAGAATGTATTTGACGGAGTATGGAAAATAGGATCCATTGATGATCCTTATGCATCCTGGAAATCCTATGAACTGGTTCCGTATTCCTTTCAGGATAAAACCAGGAATATCCGGCATTTTGATGTCATAGACCTGGATCCTTATCTGAACAGGGACGGCCTGGGATGGGTCGGCGTCTCATGGAATTTTGAAGAAAAAGATGAAAGGGGGAGAAGACCTGATTGGGGGAAAACGGATCTCCAGGTCCAGGTGACTGACTTAGCTGTTACTACACGATATGCGTATAATAAGCTGATTGCATGGGTCTCCTCCATTTCCACCGGTCTGCCTGTGCAGGGGGCTCTGGTATCGGTTATGAATGAGCAGGAGGTTATTGCTTCCGCTGAAACAGATACAGCAGGCATGGCCCTTTTTCTTTTTGAATATGATCAGTATAAAACTTATTTCCAGGACCCGGACAGTTCCTGGAGGGATACCCTCCGTATTTCCGCTGAATATAAATCAGATGCCGTGGAATTTAAACCCAATTACAGTCATAATCAATGGCATTTCGGAATTTACAACACCGCTTCCCCCTTGGATATGGCTGAACCGAGAATGGAGGCGTTCCTTTTTACTGACCGGGGGCTCTACCGCCCCGGGGAAATTGTAACATACCGGGGAATAGACAGAACCTGGAAACAGGGGAACTATGAACCCTATACGGGAAGCTACACCTGCAGTATCCAGGAGGGGAGGTACCAGGGGAAAATTCTCCATGAAACTTCAGGATTCACCACGTCTTCAGGAGGTTTTTACGGTGATTTCCGGCTCCCTGAGGATCTCGAACCCGGATATTATCAAATACTTTATGAACGGGGAGGACGGCGCAGGACTATCGATTTTCAGGTTGCATATTTTACAAAGCTCTCCTTCAGTGTGGGAATTACAAAACCTGATATCACCTATTATCTGGGAGATTCCCTCATTTTTACAGTTCAGGCTGATTATCTTGCAGGCGGAGCAGTGACAAAAGGGACCTATGAATATTACTGGACCAAAGAACCTTCCTGGTTTTCTCCCGAGGGGGAAGAATGGGAATCCTATCAATTCGGACCGGATTCCTGGGACCAGCGTTACAGCCTAACCTCTGAAAACGGAGACATGCCGGAAAAGGGATCATTCCGGGCAGTACAGAAAACAACTTCCCGGGGAATCCCGGGAATGCCCTATGTGTACACCCTTGAAGCTTTGGTCCAGGACCCGGGGTATCAGCAGATAGCGGCAAGGAAAAGCGCCTTTGTGCATCCCGCGGCTTTTTACATCGGTGCTAGGCTGAAAGAAGAGGACTCCGGATATTCATCCTGCTTTATCGAAAAGGGAAAACCTTTCAGAGTCGACTTTCTCTTTTCCGATCCTGAAGGAAATCCGGTAAGTAAAAAGTATTCTGATTTGCCGGTGACAGCGGAACTCATCCGTATAGACTGGAAACTCGTTCAGCAGCAGGGAGTATATGACTATTTTGCTTCACGGTATGAAAAAGTGGAGACAATTGAAGAAACGAAAGTCTGCAGAAAATCAGCAGACTCCGGTTCTCTGATCTTCAGTACCGGGAAAAGCGGCAGTTATATTGTACGGCTTTCCGCGGAAGATGAAAAAAACAGAAAGGCTGTTACAG
>Ga0272441_10011124_pt1 | contig 13428 bp, 21 predicted proteins | sample SSMProp6N_FD_193582 | JGI IMG/M metagenome (GOLD analysis project Ga0272441, IMG submission 193582) | Marine sediment archaeal communities from Little Sippewissett salt marsh, Falmouth, MA, United States - SSM-Prop-6N | ecosystem: Environmental > Aquatic > Marine > Wetlands > Sediment ... | reverse complement strand
AATTTGGGTGTTGCTTCTACCAATGGTTTCATACCACGCCGCTTAAAACCACTCGTTCCTGAACGAGCTTTCTGACCCTTTAAACCTTTCCCAGCATAAGTTCCGCGTTTACCACCTCGGCCTACGCGTTTTTTATTTTTCTTGCTTCCTTTTGCTGGTTTAATTGTATGTAATGATAACATAACAGGTAACAGGTAACAGGTAACAGGTAACAGGTTTATTATAATAAATTCCTGATTACTGTTCACTGATTCCTGATTATTTTTTGTCTTTTATATTTTTAGAATTACTCGTCTCTTGTTCCTGATTGCTGATCTCTTTTTTATCTTCCTTAATTTCTAATTTCTCATTTCTAGTTTCTTTCTTTTTATTCTTATCATCACTTTGTTTTTTTACTTTCCTTGGCTTCTTCAACAACCGTAGCGCTTCATATGTACATTTAACATTGTTAATTTTATTATTGGTTCCCATAATCTTACCTACCACATTTTCAATCCCTGCCAAATCTAAAACCACGCGCACTGCACCGCCAGCTTTAACTCCAGTACCTTGTGGTGCTGGTTTTAACATCACCCGAGCCGCACCAAACTTATGTCTTATCTCATGAGAAATTGTTCCTATCTGAGTCATTTGCACTTTAATCATTTGCTTCTTAGCTTTATCAACTGCTTTAGAAACTGCAATGGTCACATCCTTGCCTTTTGATAAACCATAAGACACTTGGCCTTTTTTATCGCCCAACACTACTAAAGCTCGGAAGCTTAACTGCTTACCACCACGCGTCACACGAGTCACGCGCGATAAATCAACCAGTTTCTGTTCAAATTCTGGTTTCTCAACTTCTTTAAATCTTCCTTTTGATATTTTCTTTTTCATAATTTTCTCTCCGCCTTCGCCAAGGCTTCGGCGGATAAAATTTATTATACGAAAATTTGCTTTGCAAATTTTCGAACTGGGAACTTGTCCGCCATAGCTTTAGCGACAGCGGATCAAGCGACTAAAATTTAAGTCCTGCTTTCCGAGCCGCCTCAGCCACCGCTTTTACTCGCCCGTGATATTTATAACCTGACTTATCAAAAACACATTCTTTTATTTTTTTGTCTAAAGATTTCTTAGCAATTAATTCCCCCACTTTATGCGCTTTATCAATTTTACTAATCTCTTGTTTCTTGTTTCTTGTTTCTTGTTTCTTATCCACGGCAATTTCACTATCACTAGCAGAAACTAGGGTTTGAGCTCTTTCGTCATCTATCAATTGCACACTTATATGTTTTAAACTACGAAATACACTCAAACGTGGTTTCTTGGCTGTACCAAAAACTTTAGCCCGCACTCGCACCTTTCTTCGCATTCTTTTATTCAATTTTTCTTTTTGAATATTTTTCATATATTTTAAGCCCCTGCACCTTTCATCTGCTTGCCAGCTTTACGACGAATAACTTCGTCTACATATTTAATACCTTTACCTTTATATGGTTCAGGTTTTCTTACTTTTCGAATTTGTGCCGCAGTTTCACCCACTAACTGCTTATTCATTCCACTCACTGTAATTATATTCTTTTCTACCTTAACTTCAACACTTTCAGGCACTTTAAAATTAACTGGGTGAGAATAACCCACATTTAAAACCAATTCCTTACCCTTGGCTTCTGCTTTATAACCCACACCATTAATTTCTAATTGTTTTTCCCAACCTTCGGTCACTCCAACTATCATGTTTTCTACTAACTGTCTAAAAGTTCCCCACATAGATCGATATCTTTTTTCATTTTCATCTTTAACTTTAACTTCTAAAGTCTTATCTTGCTGCCCGCCCTGAGCTTGTCGCCCATTCAATTCTTCAGGGCGACCCTGAACTCGTTGAATGGGTCGAACGGGTTCTAATTTAACACCCCTTGCTAATTCTAATTCCAATTCACCTTTTGGTCCTTTTACTTTAACCAAAGACCCATCGATTTTTATTTCGACTTTTTCTGGAATCTCAATTATTTTTTTACCTATTCTACTCATAGATTCAAATGAACAAATAATCAATAAATCAAATAATCAAAATTTTATTAATACTCGCCGATAGGCGTTCTTGTTTTATTGATTTATTGTTTTATTGTCTTCTTGATTTAGTATATCTCACAAATAATTTCTCCACCTAAACCTTCTTTTTTGGCTAATTTGTTGGTCATCAAACCTTTAGGAGTTGAAATCACTGCAATTCCATAATTATTCTGCACAATCGGCATTTCATCCTTGCCTACATAAACTCGACGGCCAGGTTTTGAAATTCTTTTTAAACTTAATATCTTTGGTTTACTTGCCACGTGGTCACCGCTAGGTGACTTTACGTGGTTATATTTAATTTCAATTTTAAGTTGTTTAAATTTTGCATTCTTATCCTTAGTATTTTTTGCTTTAACATTCTTAGCTGATAATGGCTCTAAAACCTCAACTTTACCCAACCAACCTTCTGTACTTAATAAATTTGCAATGTTTAATTTCAATTTTGAATATGGCAAAACCACCTCAGTCTTTTTAACCATCTGAGCATTTCGTATACGTGTAAGCATATCAGCAATAGGATCTGTCATAGATTCATCCTGTCCCGAGCGACCCGCCGACTCGGCGGGGAGTCGAGGGATCCCGTAATAGTAGCAATCGCTACTTTACGCTAATTTTTATTTAATAATTAATTCCGAACTAAAGTTCGGGAAGCCCCGACTAAAGTCGGGTAGAATATTTAATTACCATGAACTTTTTTTAACTCCTGGAATATCACCTTTATTAGCTAACTCCCGGAAACAAATTCTACACAAACCAAAATCTCGCATATAACTGCGCTTCCTTCCACATCTCCAGCAACGACGCACTACGCGCGTTGACTGTTTAGGTTTCTTTTTTGATTTTGCAATCTGTGCTTTAGTTGCCATTTTTTTATGGATGTCATCCTGAGGACGAAGTCCGAAGGATCCCGTATTAATAAGGTGAAATTACTACCACGGGATCCCTCACTTCGTTCGGGATGACAACCTCTAATTTTTAATAAAAGGTACTCCTAACAATCTAAATAACTCAAAGCCTTCCTCATAATTCTTAGCTGAAGTAGTAATAGCCACTTCTAAACCATGCAACATTTCAACTTCTGATGGATCAATTTCTGCAAATGCAATATGTTCTTTAAAACCAATATTTAAATTACCTGCTCGGTCAACTGATTTAGGATTTATGCCACGAAAATCGCGCACGCGAGGCAAAGTTATATTAATTAATTTACTTACAAAATCATACATCCGTTCACTCCGTAAAGTCACTTTAGCTCCCACTACATTACCCTGACGAATCTTAAAAGCTGAAATCGCTTGTCGGGCTTTAGTCATAACCGGCTTCTGTCCTGTAATTCGAGTCAAAGTTTTTTCAACTAATTCCTGATGTTTATCATCTTTCTTGCTGGCTGAAATCCCCACATTAATTGTTACTTTTTCCATTTTTGGAACGGCCATACTATTCTGGTAACCAAATTTCTCCTGCATGGCAGGGATTACTTCTTTTATATATTTTTCTTTTAATTGTGTCATATTTTTAAGCCTGTCCCGAGCGAGCGTAGCTAGTCGAGGGATCCCGTAGCATACAGAACCAACGCTTTTTACCGCTAGTTTATACGCCAGTTTACGCTATTTTTACCAAATATCTGAATTTTATCTTATATAAAATCCAGGTTCTTGACAAAAAATTTTAATTATGATATGCTTCATTATTAGACAATTTCATCTAATACAATAAATCATTGGAGGAAAAATGAAAAAAGAATCTCGAAAAAAACTGGAATGGGGACTTCTTGCTCTAGCCTTTATCCTTCACTTAATAGGTGATGGATTAAAGACCAGGGGATTATTTATTTCTGACTCCCGTTTCATTCGTCTCTTGCCCTATCTACCGTCTCTTTTCATATGTGCCGGTATCGTGCTGTGGAGGTTCATTGAACTCGAGATAGAAGGGTGGAAACAAAAAATACAATTCAAGAAAAACTTCGGATTCTGGCCTTAATATTTTTCTCTCTGCCGAGGCGCTTCATGCGCCTCTTTTTTTAATTTTAATTTTTTATTTTTAACTCGCCGACATGCGGTGCTTTTTTGTTTTTATGTTTTTATGTTTTTATGTTTTTTGTGTTTAAATCACGGCCTTACATTTTTTGCACACCCGTAATTTCATTTCTTTACTAGTCTCAACTTTTTTATCCCGTAATTTATATTCCACTCGCGTAAACTTACCACATTTTGGACATTTTAACATTACATCTGAAATATTCATCGGCGCTGGGAACATAATTCGTTGACCTTTTTCACCTTGGCGGCGTGGTCGTAAATGTTTATATCTTAAATTTAATCCTTCAACTACAACTTGATTCTCTACTTTGCCCTTTTTACTTTTCTTAACCAATGATAAAACTTTTCCAGTCTTACCTCGATCCTTTCCAACTAAAATCTTTACATTGTCACCTTTCTTTATTTTCATAGTAATTTCTCCGCCTTCGCCAAGGCTACGGCGGATAAATTTATTATACGAAAATTTGTCAAACAAATTTTCGAACTTAGGAGCCTGCCGGCCATAGTCCAATTAGATTGATCTCCCTTTAGGGCTGATTAGGCGACAGCGGGTAAGCCCCTATAGCACTTCCGGCGCTAAAGAAACAATCTTCTTAAAACCTTTTGCTCTTAATTCACGCGCTACTGGTCCAAAAATACGTGTACCTCTTGGCTCTTTAGTTTTAGGATCAATCACCACACCAGCATTTTCATCAAACCGCAAATAAATACCTGACTTGCGCCGTATTTCTTTTTTAGTCCGCACTATTACTGCCTTAACCACATCGCCTTTTTTAATCTGCGCATGTGGTTCAGCTTCCTTAACTGCACAAGTCACAATATCAGCTACTCGACCATATCTCTTGCGATAACCACCCAAAACTCTAATCACCTGCAGTTTTTTAGCTCCAGAATTATCCGCCACTTTTAATTTTGACATTAATTGAACCATATTTTAATTTCTCCGCCTTCGCCAAGGCTCCGGCGGATAAATTACTTATACTCTCAGATTAAAATTTAAACTTTAAATTTTAATCTGAGAGAACTAGGAGCCTGCTATCCATAGCTTTCCTGTCCGCCGTAGCTTTAGCGAAGGAGGAAGCGAAGGATGGTTAGGCGACTACTCGCCATCTTTTATCTTTTGATAACGGGCGACATTCAATAAATTTTACTTTATCTCCAATTTTATATTCATTCTTTTCATCATGCACTTTATAATTCTTGGAAATTGTATACCGCTTCTTATAACGTGGATGAATTTTTGTTCGATTCACTTTAACCACAATAGTCTTATCCATTTTATCTGAAACCACCGTACCAATAAATGTACGTTTAATAATCTTTTTGTCTTGTTTTTTCTTGTTATTCATTTTTTTATGAATGTCATCCTGATCCCGCGCAAGCGGGAGAAGGATCCCGTATTAATTACTTTCGCGGGATTCTTCGCTACGCTCAGAATGACTACGTTTTTCTTTCAAGATTGTCATAATCTGAGCAATTTCTTTCTTAACTACACGGATATCACGCACCTTTTTTAACTGTCTTTGAGCCACCCTAAATCTCATCTCACGCAATTTATCGCGAGATTCAGCTAACAAGTTTTGCAACTGTTTTTCTGATTTTGCTCTTAATTCTTTTGTAGTCATATTGACAAATTTTTAATAATGTGTTATTATTATAACAAATAAATTACTTATTCACAAACCTTAGGAGGGGCACATGCATCTAATTACTTACAGGTTTAAACTAAAACCGGGAAAGACATGCTACGATTTTGAAGTTTGTCTAAAACCTTTCCGGACTGTGCAAATTGCACACGGAATGATACATCACTCAATCCGGCCGGGCGAAAAACCAAATACTGTCATACATCAATTTTTTGCCACCAACCTCAAATTTTGGCAGAGATACAGTAAAGGAGTTAAGGCTAGAGAGTTGGCTCTATTCCTTAATGACATCGTTGAATCAGCCGGGATGGCATTAAAAATTAGGCCTCTCTTGCCAAAAACCTTTCCACTTGGAAAAATATTCTGTAATTAATTTTCCTCCTTGCGAGCAGCACTCTGTGCTGCTCTTTTTTTTATTCTACATTGTTACCTGTTAGTTGTTACCTGTTAGTTGTCAATTACTTCTTAACTACTTTACATTTAACCGGCAATTTATGCCCAGCTAAAGTTAAAGCCCGCTTAGCATCAACTTCTGGAATTCCATCCACTTCAAACATAATTGTGCCCGGTGTGACATCATACACAAAATAATCTGGTGCGCCTTTTCCTTTACCCATCTTCATTTCATTCCCATGAAAAGTAACTGGCTTATCTGGAAATATTCTTATCCACAGCTTGCCACCTTTACGAGTGTAGCGTACAATCACACGTCGAGCAGCCTCAATTTGTCGTGAGGTGACCCAAGATGCACTTGCTGCTTTCAAACCAAACGAACCAAAACTAACTTCGGTACTACGTGAAGCTTTACGGCCTGATGTCCCGGCCTTTAACTGCCATTTACGATGTTTTACTTTTCTGGGTGTTAACATAAATAAGATGTAGTCATCCTGAGCATAGCGAAGGATCCCACAATAAATATCTATTGCCAGTCTATTCTACTCAAAATGTCAACTCTTACTAATTTCTGCCAAATATCTGAATTTTATCCCCTCCCGAGTACTCGGGACTCAGGATAAAATCCAGGTGCTTGACAAAAGATTAATTCGATGTTATACTGGTACATTACAATTCAAGGTGTGAATAAACTTACATAAATCAAATGTGGAGGAATAAAATGAAATCTTACATGATTTCCGTAAGCGCACACGGACTGGCCTGTGATGAAAATGATAAAACTATCCACATATTTGCGAGTTGCCGAGAAGTCGTACGATTTTCAAATGATAAATTAAGGGAATTGGATGAAATTGATATAGCAGATACACTCCAGGAACACAAACGTGCACTCGAGAAAATATCTAATACTAATATGCTCAAATCACTATCGATGGAAAAGAAAATTATTTCCCTCTCAATATCACATTCAATCTGCAGACTGTAATTTCATCTATTATCTTGCGCATTATCCCCTGATCCAAATTTATAAATTAGGGGATTTTTTATTTTTAAAGAATTATTTTTTCTGTTCTTTTTCTAAACCTTCAAATTTATCACCCTTATAAATCCACACCTTAACTCCCACTGCTCCATAAGTTGTCCAAGCTGTGGCATGAGCATAATCAATATCTGCTCTTAAAGTATGCAAAGGAATTTTACCTTGTGCCAAAGTTTCCCGACGTGCAATTTCCACTCCACCCAAACGACCAGAAGTAATAACTTTAACTCCCTGAGCTCCAGCTTTCATAATTGCTTCCATATTTCTCTTCATAGCTCGGCGATAAGGAATTCTCTTTTCTAACTCCAAAGCAATATTGATGGCCATAATCTTAGCTGATAATTGTGGTTTAGACACTTCTTTTATATTAATATTAATTTTAATCTTTTTATTTTTAACAAATTCTTTATTAATATTTTTCTTTAATTCTTCAATTCCAGCACCACCCCGGCCAATCACAATACCCGGCTTTGATGAAAAAATAGATATATTAATCACCTCAGGCGATCTCTCAATCTCCACTTTCTCAACTCCGGCTTCGCGCAACTTCTTAACTAAATATCTACGAATACTTGTATCCTGTTCTAAATTCTTAACATAACTCTTACCACGTCCAAACCAACGTGAGTTCCAATTCTCACTTAAACCGATTCTAAATACTTTTGGATTTACTTTATGTCCCATAGAAATCAAGTTAAAACTCAAAACTTAAAAGTGAAAGCTTTGCTTTCATCCCGACATACGTCGGGATGACTGTCCTATGACAGTCAAAAGTTTGGTATCCCGCTACGCGGGATGATTTTATTATAAATAATTAAATAATTTTTAATTTTAAATTGCAATTTCAAATTTTGCATTTTGAATTTTGAATTTAGACTGACTTTCGTCTAAAAAATCTTTTAATTCCCCCTCCTTTTTGTTTCTTGCGCACTTTATCCAAATGCTGCTTACCTCGATCGCTTCCTTCACGTCGGATATCTTTTATCTCTGGTTTATACTCCTCAGTTTCAGATTCATCCCAATCATCTTCAGCCCGAGGTTTATCCGCTTCTTTATCCATTTCTTTTTCCAACTCTTTTAATTCTTCAAAATTCTTAATCACCTTAACATCTTCCTGCCCGTCCGGCAGGCGGGTATCGTCTTTTTTGCTCTCTTTTTTCTTTCTTGGCGCGGAGTCCGATTTATCGGACTTTACACGCTCATCTAAAATAATTGTAATATGCGAAGTGCGTTTATGAATAGCTGAAGCACGGCCAAAAGCTCGCGGTGTCCATCTTTTTAAAGTTGGACCTTCGTCCACGCGCAACTCACTAATAAATAAATTGTCTTTTTTTAACTTAAAATTATTTACCCCATTAGCCACCGCGCTATTTAATAGTTTCAACATTGGTCGTGCCGCTCGCTTATTAATAAAACCCAACTGTTTTTCTGCAGCTTCAACATCCAGCCCCCGAATCACTTCGGCCACTAAACGCACCTTGCGCGGTGCTATTCTTAAATGTCTTAACTTAGCTGTGACTTGCATACAAATTATTTAGCCGCTCCTTTATCAATTTCTTTCTGCATGCGACCACCATGCTTAATAAATTTACGAGTCGGTGAAAATTCACCCAACTTATGACCCACCATATTTTCAACCACATACACTGGCACATGAGTCTTGCCATTATATACACCAATTGTAAAACCGACCATATCTGGAGTAATTGTACACGCTCGATCCCAAGTATGAATAACTGTTTTGTCACCAACCTTAAGATTCTTGATCTTCTTAATCAATCTTTCGTTAACGTATGGTCCTTTTTTAAGTGATCTACTCATATTTTTATGGTAGTCATCCTGAGGACAAAGTCCGAAGGATCCCGTATTAATAAGGTGGACTTACTTCCACGGGATCCCTCACTTCGTTCGGGATGACAACCTCTTTAAACTTATTTCTTACGCTTTTTGCGTCTTTTAACAATTAATTTATCTGTCCAAATTTTTCTTCGAGTTTTTACACCCAAAGCTGGTTTACCCCAAGGGGTTTTTGGGTGTTTCATGCCAATTGGTTGGCTACCTTCACCCCCACCATGCGGGTGATCCACTGGATTCATAGCTTTACCACGCACAGTTGGCTTAATGCCTTTATGTCGCGTGCGGCCGGCCTTACCCCATCTTACTAATTTATATTCTGGATTTGAAACTTGCCCAATACTGGCCAAACATTTTTTAGGTACTAATCGAATTTCACCTGAAGGCATCTTTAACTGGGCATATTTACCCTCAATGTTTTGCAGCACAATGCCCGTACCCGCACCCCGTGCCATCTTACCACCCTTACCAGGTTCTAATTCAACATTATAAATCATTGAACCTTGCGGAATAAACTCTAACGGCATGCGGTTACCTTTCTTAATTGCCACTTTTTTCTCATCTGACACCACATTATCTCCCACTTTCATTCCATTCGCCGCTAAGATATATGACTTAGTTTTATCTTCATAAACTACTAAAGCAATTCGCGCATTACGATTTGGATCATATTCAATTGCTTCCACCCCTGCTTTTTCGCCAAATTTAAATCTTTTGAAGTCAACTTGTCGATAAATCTTACGCGCTCCACCTCCGCGATGACGCACGGTTATCTTACCTGCATTATTCCGACCTGATTTTTTCTTAATCCGAGTAGTCAAACTTTTTTCGCGTTTCTTCTTTGTTAAATTCGAAGAATCAACCACAGATGTTCTGCGTCGGGCTGGAGTTGTTGGTTTATAGTTCTTAATTGCCATTTTATTAGTTAAAAATTAAAAGTGAAAAGTTAAAAATTGTTGTATGCCTCGCTACTCTCGGCATTATTTTATTTAAATTTTAATCCATAATTTTTCATTTTTCACTATTCGTTTTTCGTTTATTACACTCCTTCGTAGACATCAATTTTATCACCTGATTTCAAAGTTACAATAGCTTTTTTCCAATTCTTTAATTTACCAAACTGTCTTCCATAACGAACTTTCTTGCCTGACATATTCATCACATTTATTTTAACTGGTTCAACACCATATAACTTTTTAATTGCTTTTTTAATTTCAACTTTATTTGCTTTAGGTGACACTTCAAACACATACGAATTATACATGCCCATAAAAGAAACTTTTTCTGTGATTACTGGTCGCACAATATATTTATATGCCTCTCCATGGTCATGCTTTAATTCTTCTTTACCTTTCCCTGATGTCTTCTTATCTTTACTCTTTACTCTTTTCTCTTTACTCCCCGCCTTTCCATCCACCATAGCACTAAGCTCATCAAAGCTTTTCTCTGCAGATTTTCTGCCCAAGGCAGATCCGTCTTGGACGGACTTTTCATTTCTTGATTTTCTCTTAAATAATGCCATATATTTCAGTAATCAGTAAACCGTAATTAGTAATTAGTAATTTTTATTTAATTTTTCCTATTTTACCAATTACCGATTACCAATTACTTATTACTTCTTTAAATAAATATCTTCTATAACTTTCAACCCGTCTGCCACCATCAAAACCTTCTGATAACGCAATAAATCAACTACATTCAAACTATCCGCTGTGGTAATTTTTATCCCTTCCAAATTTCGCCCAGCTTTAAAAACTTTTTTATTTGCCTCGGCACTAGACAGGTCACTTTTTGGCAAAACCACTAATAATGATAATTTATATTTTTTAATATCGAATTTTTTTGTTTTCTGTGCTTCTTTGTTTTCTGTGTCCTTATCTTTTCTTGTTTCTTGTTTCTTGTTTCTTGTTTCTTTCAATCTTAGCACCTTTTTCAAACTTTTAAGTACGTCCACCATCTCCCGAGTTTTTCCGTCCTCTAAGACCAATTTATCTAATAAAAATAACAAATTCTCATTAGCTTTATTTGCTAAACACATAAACAAAGCCTTGCGTTTCATTTTTTTATTAACTTTTTGAGAAAAGTTTCGATCTTTGCGTGGACCAAAAGTAATTCCACCGCCCACCCAAATCGGTGAACGATTTGAGCCGTGTCGCGCTCGGCCAGTGCCTTTTTGCCGCCACGGCTTAGCCCCGCCACCCCGCACTTCACCGCGAGTTTTGGTATGTGCGATTGCTGTGCGTGCATTAGCTCTTTGAGCTACTGCCACTTGATGTACCACACTTTCTTTGACTTCCACACCAAACACAGCTGGATTCAAATCCACTTCTCTAACCTTCTCAGCCTTTACATTATAAACTGGATACTTTTTCATATTTATAAATTTCTAAGCCAATTTATTGGCGTTTCAAAGCCAACTTGTTGGCGTCTCTATTAAACGGGAATAAATTCCCTGAGAAACGGCAACAAGTTGCCTTAGAATTTTAAGCACTTGTCTCTAATGATAATTCTCATTGAACACAATGTCCTAAACTTCCTAAAAAGGAAAAGCTAAAAAAAACAAATCATATCCTCACACTAAATTTTAAAGGCGAATCTTTCCACGCGAAAGGTTTGCCTTTTTATTTTCAAGTGAATAAGCGAAATAAAAAATTATTTTTATTTCCGAACAAACACCGAAAATATAATGCGTAGCATTCTATTTTTCATCCCATTCTTCCTCAACCACCTCATTATCCATAGAATTTTGGACAGATTTCTTTTCTTCTTCTTTTTTCTCTTCTCCACCAACTGGCTGATTCTCTTCTTGTGTTTTCTGTGCTTCTTTGTTTTCTGTGCTTTCTGTATCTTTATCCTTCTTGTCTTCCCCCTTTTCTTGTTTATTGTTTATTGCTCCTTGTTTACTGACATTCACCTTAAATTCACCTTCTCCCATAATCTTAACTAAACTACCTCGCGTACCTGGCACAGCTCCTTTGATATATAAAATATTCTTATTCCTATCAATTTTAATTATTTCTAAATTCTTAACTGTCACTTGCTCATCGCCCATATGACCTGGCATTTTCATGCCTTTAAAAACACGTGCCGGTTCTGTAGCACCAATTGAACCACCCATTCTTAACTGATCTTTATGACCATGACTGGCTGGGCTACCATGAAAACCATGTCTCTTAACCACGCCTTGAAAGCCTTTACCTTTTGAGTTGCCTACAATTTTAACTTTCTCGCCCTCCTCAAAAGTATCTATTGTTATTTTATCGCCCCGCTTTATTTTGGACAGGTCTAGACCTGTCCCTACAAATTCACGCAAATATCTAAAATTTTCTAAATCTTTAAGATGACCTAACAAAGATTTACTTAATTTCTTCTTAGTTTCAAAACCAATTTGCACTCCAGTATAACCATCTTTGTCTTCAGTCTTAATTTGAGTCACTAAACATGGCCCAGCTAAAACCAAGGTGACTGGCAGTACCTCACCTTTATCATTAAACAACTGTGACATTTCTAATTTTTTACCTAATATAAAATTCATTTTTTAAGTGTCCGGATTCAAAAAGTCAAGTATCAAAGTTATTTTAATTAAATATTTATCTTTGACACTAGATACTCTGACCCTTTGATACTAAATAAAAAATCTGGCTATACTAAACCAGACCAAAAAAATAATATGGATTTATCTTTTTCTTAATCTGGATTACTAATTAGCTAGTCATTTCATTAGCCGACGAACTGTATCTCGCCTCAAGGACGGACATCATTCGTTTTGCCTCAATGACTTTATTCTTTTTATCCACCTTCGCCAAGGCTACGGTGGATAAAATTTTAAATACTTTCAAAATTGAATTTAAATATTTAAATTCAATTTTGAAAGAACTAGATGCCTGTCCGCCGTAGCCTTGGCGAAGGCGGGACTGGCATTACATTTTAATTTCAACATCAACTCCACTCGGGAGGCTTAAATTTGATAATGAATCAATCGTCTTAGCAGTTGGATTAAAAATATCAATCAACCGCTTGTGCGTTCGCATTTCAAACTGCTCACGTGCATCTTTATGCACAAAAGTTGATCGATTAACCGTATACTTCTTTTTTTCGGTTGGTAAAGGAATTGGACCTTTGACTTCCACGCCGGTCTTTTTGACATTATCAATAATAGTTCGCACTGATGAATCAATCACTTTTGAATCATAAGCTCGAACCTTGATACGAATTCTCTGTTTAAATTCCGGCTCAACTGAAGTTGCTTCTTTATTATCTGCAACTTTTTTTGCTGTAGACTTTTTTTCTGTCATTTAATTGTAATTATATTGTTAAATTGTTATATTGTTATATTGCTAAGCAAATTAAAATTTTGACAATATAGCAATATAGCAATTAGCAGACCTTGCCCTAAACA
>Ga0272441_10011123_pt1 | contig 13428 bp, 9 predicted proteins | sample SSMProp6N_FD_193582 | JGI IMG/M metagenome (GOLD analysis project Ga0272441, IMG submission 193582) | Marine sediment archaeal communities from Little Sippewissett salt marsh, Falmouth, MA, United States - SSM-Prop-6N | ecosystem: Environmental > Aquatic > Marine > Wetlands > Sediment ... | reverse complement strand
AGTCAGCGCATTGCCATGGATATGCAACGAGAAGAACAAGCTACGGGGAGATATCAGACAATTGAGGTCCTTCATGCTGAACGCAATCAAATATGATTTAACAGGTAATTATGCTACAGTGTCAAAAAAGGCTTGCAAAAAGCTCAAAAAGGCGTATAATGTTAGCGTATTTATGGTCCTTTTCTTCTAATATGTCTTGGTTTGGGTGAGACAGTCGTTTTTTATACGTTTGCAGTACATACTCATAAATGAAAAGCTGTCTCACAAAGGCTGGTGTCATCAAGGCTCCAGCCTTTTTTCTAAGATCTCATGGCATCTGCTTTTTTTTCGAGGAAAGGTTTTGGGCCGATAAAGACGCGCCAAAAAGAAAAAAACGCCCGCCGCCTTGGTTTTTGTCTTGAAAAATATGTTCTTATATGATAGGGTATATTTGGGTATGACCTGTAAGATATAGTCGTTGGATATGTAGAGTTTGTTCCCTCCGCACTCAGGCTGTCTCATCTGGGTGAAGGTCGTATGTGATTGGCAGAGCAAAACAGCCTATTGAGAAAGAGTGCCGCGCGTGTTTTATCAATGGTACCCGGGCCTCGACCAGACGCACGATTGGTTTGTCTGGATGAGCGATTTTTTTAAGGTTACTCAAAAAGGCGTAAGGTGTCATGTTTTTGCAGAACACAAAGTCGCTTCCGCGCATCTTCGAATAAGGGAAAGTAGGGAGAAAGGTACTTTTATGAAAAGAGTTAAAGCATTTACATTGATAGAGTTGCTTGTTGTTATTGCCATTATTGCCCTGCTCATGGCGATTCTGATGCCGGCCCTGCAACGCGTGAAGAAACAGGCGAGAGCGGTTGCTTGCCTGGCGAACTTAAAACAATGGAGCCTTATGTGGTCGATGTATTGCCAGGAGAACAACGGCAACTGGCTCAGTGGCGCCGGCGGCGGCAGCGGCAGGTGGTGGTTCGAGGAGATAATGGCGATCTACAAATCTGAACCCGACCTGCGTGTTTGCCCCCAGGCGACCAAAGCCCTCGGTGCGGGAGTTCATCAGGGGATAGGATATTGGTCCAACCAAGCCTGGCAGACCGGCGATTATATCGGTAGCTACGGCCCGAATGGGTGGATGTGCAATCCTCCTTCGAGTGCAAGCAGCGTCTGGGGGCGCAGTCCGGCTTCAGACCACTGGAGAACGCCCTACGTCAAGGGGGCTGACAATGTGCCGCTGTTTAACGGCAGTTGGTGGGTGGATGCCTGGCCAAGGGAGACGGATCAGCCGCCCACGAGTTTGGGAGGCCCCCCGGATAGACCCAACGTTAACGAGATGGAGCGCAACTGCGTCGATCGACATGATGGATTCTTAAACGTCCTTTTTTGCGATTGGTCCGTCAGAAAGGTTGGCGTGAAGGAACTCTGGGCATTGAAATGGCATCGAAGCTACAATATTGATGGTCCCTGGACCAAGGCCGGCGGCGCCATGCCGGAGGACTGGCCTGAGTGGATGAGGCACTATAAGGATTACTAAGAATTTGATTTGAATAGAGTTACGATAGCTATTATAATTTCTTTGAGGCCGCTTCCGAAGAGGGGCTTTGGGTGTTTTTTGATATTCTAATGAGAGGAAAGGGAAGGAGTGTTATTGTGAATAGACAAAAAGCATTTACGTTAATTGAACTTCTCGTTGTAATTGCCATTATTGCCATCCTTCTGGCGATCCTGATGCCCGCGCTGAATCGGGTGAAGGAACAGGGCAAACGTGCGGCATGTCTGAGCAATCTCAAGCAATTGCAGCTTTCGTGGAGTATGTATTGCGACGAGAACGACGATAATGTCGTCAACGGCGAGGCTTACGGCGGCGGGGACGGCACGGCACCCGTGCCCTCAAGCGGCCGGCATGCAGGAGAACGGTGGTGGACGGGTGATGATGTCGGAGATTTTTGGAACGGCATCAATTTAGCCGAAGAAGTCCAGAAAAGAGCGATTCGAGCCGGCGCTTTGTGGCCGTATTGTAAGGATGAAAAGCTGTATCGATGCCCAACCGGTGTGCGTGGAGAGTTCCGAACCTACACAATTACTGATGCCATCAACGGCCTTCGCAGGGATGGCACATACAGGACTTTTGGTGGGCGAGAGGTTGGAACCAGAAACGGCAGGACGGTTTTGTGGGTTAAGAAAAGATCGGAAATTGCCGTTCCCGGCCCGGGACAGAGAATCGTATTCCTGGATGAAGGCCGGATTACGCCCGACAGTTATGCGACACATTATCTGAATGAGCGCTGGTGGGATCCGCCTTTTGTCCGGCATGGGGATGGGACGAATGTTTCTTTCGCAGATGGGCATGCGGATTACTGGAAATACATGGGCGCCAAAACGTTAGAGACTGGTAAGCTCGCCGCGGTTTCCGGCCTGAATGCTAATTCTTTACATCAGATGCAACCGGAAAGCGAAGACGATTATCAGGATTTATACAAGATGCAAAAGGCCGTCTGGGGCAAGTTGGGGTATTCACCCAGTCATGTCCCGAGGAACTAAAAGCCATTATTTCTCTGATTGTGCTGATTCGTCAGAGAGCCGTTATAGAATTGATAGAATCAGGTAGAATTCGAGGTTAAGTCATGAAGATGAAAGTAAAGGGGTTTACCTTAATTGAGCTTCTGGTGGTGATTGCCATCATTGCGCTCTTGCTGGCGATCCTGATGCCGGCTTTGCACAGGGCCAGGGAGCAGGGCAAACGTATGATGTGTATAGGCAATCTCAAGCAGCTCCAGCTCGCCTGGATTCTCTACGCCGACGACAACGATGCCAGGATTGTCAACGGCGCCGGAGGGATCGACCGCACGGGTGAGAAGGCCTGGGTGGGCCGGTGTTGGGCCAGCGACTACGGCGCCGGCGGACAATTGTCGGAGGAAGCACAGATCAGAGAACTCAAAGAGGGTGCATTATGGCCCTACGTCAAAACCGAAGGTTTGTACCGTTGCCCGACCGGCTCCAGCGGGGAAATGTTGACATACGCCGCGATGGACGGGGTCAATGGCCTTTCCAGAACCGGAACGACGGAAAGCCGGCACATCTACCTGAAGAAGGTCACGGATATCAAAGGCCCCCATTCGGATCGAATCGTATTCATCGATGAGGGCTGGGTCACGCCGGACAGCTTCGCAACCCACTACGTCCAGGAGCAATGGTGGGATGACCCCCCGGTCCGACATGGAGATGGCGTGACGATGGCGTGGGCCGACGGCAGCGCCGGCTACCATAAGTGGAAAGGCATCGATACCGTCAAGATGGGCCGGGATCGCGTGCGAGGCCACCCCGGCAACCACTACAGTCCTACCCAAGACGATGGCAAAAAGGACTTACATTACATACAGAAAGGCTGCTGGGGAGATATCGGTTATGATGTAACCGTGTGGTATTGACAATACAGCAACGGCGTAGAAAATTGAGCGATCAATGTCAGGCGGACGTCAAGTCCGCCTTTTTTATTGGTCGCGAAGTCCTGCTTGAGCAGACGAAGATTGAACAGACAAAAGAATTGGAACCGGCAGAAAAAAGCACTCAGTTACGCGGCCGGGCGTTCATTACGGCGGCCAGAAGGATGTGTCTCAATCGGTCAACGCTGAGTTTATTGAGATAATCGTCGGTGAAATCCAATTTAAAACGGCCTCTGAAATTTCGGATTTTCGTTTTCAATTCGTTTCGACCCAGATCGGCAATTGAAGTGGCTTCTGCCTCAAAATAACTCCTCGCGCTCATCCTCACAACCCTTGAATAAAGTGATACAAAACGTTGGATTCACGCCGTCTATATCGTCTGGGCGTTTCGGCGGCTTTTGTGAGAAATTCAGCAGAACTCAACAAACCTGAAAATCCGCGTGTTATTCACTTAATTTTTTTTTGTTTATCCGGCGATTGTCTGATAACGTTCGCTTATGAAAACAGAAAAGTTGGATTACGATTTGCCGTCTGAATTAATCGCTCAACAGCCGTTAGCGGTCCGAAGTGACTCCCGGCTGTTGGTTTTGGAACGTGTCGGTCATCGTATAGTGGATAGTCAGTTCAACTCTATCAGTGATTTTTTATCTCCCGGCGATTGCCTCGTGCTCAATGACACGAAGGTCATGCCCGCCCGCTTCTTCGCCCGACGGAGCACCGGGGCCAGGCTGGAAGGGCTGTTTCTGGCGGAAGAGAACGAAGGTGTCTGGACGGTATATCTCAAAGGAACACGCAAACTGAAACCGGGCGATTACATCTATCTTCAAGACAGAAATAGGACCGATTTCTGCGAAGCGGTTTTGATCGAGAAGGTCGGTCGGGGTAAGTGCCGATTAGAGCTTAAGACCGATATGAATGCGGATAACACCCTCGAAGCCATCGGTTTTCCGCCGCTGCCGCCCTATATCAAGCGGGACGACGATGCGGCCGCAGCGGCTGTGGACGCCCCACGGTATCAAACGGTCTATGCTCACCATGCCGGCGCCGTCGCGGCGCCCACGGCCGGACTTCACTTCACCGAGCCACTCATAAAACAATTAAAACGAATCGGCATTCGCTTTGCGTGTCTCACCCTCCACGTCGGAGCGGGAACCTTCAAGCCCATCACCGTCGATCACCTCGAAGACCACCAGATGCATCAGGAACGATATAGCTTGAACGAAGAGACCGCCGAAATCATCAATAAGACGAAGGATGAGGGTGGAAGAATCATCCCTGTCGGTACGACCTCAACCCGCGTTCTCGAGACGATCGCCGCCGGTTCGAGAATCGAGGCGGCCGAAGGCGCCACCCAATTGTTCATCACACCCGGCTATACATTTAAGATAACCGACGCGATGATCACAAATTTTCACTTGCCCAGGTCCACTCTGCTCGCCCTCGTGGCGGCCTTTGCCGGGCTTGAAAATGTCCTCGCCGCCTATCATCATGCGGTCGAACAACGATATCGTTTCTACTCTTTCGGCGATGCTATGCTCATGGTATGAATTGAATTGAAATGAATGTCCCTGCCCGCCATCCTGAGAGGATGGTCGGGCAGGGACTTCACAAGAGCCGCGAGGCTCAACTATGCTCCTCGCAGCATTTATCAAACCACTGTTCTGATCGTGCCTTTAGAGTGTTTTGCGTCCTCTTAACCAGCCGACAATACCGATTCCAAACGCCGCGAGCACCAAACCGCCCGGGGCGGGCATCACGTCCGGGACGACTTCAACCGTGCCGGAAAATACGGCTTCGCTGTAGCCGTCCGCAGAATAGACATTCGGATTGACAGAGACGTCGCCTTGTGCATTCAAGGCATCCATGGCCGCCGACGATTCCGTGCTCATGAGACCATAGCTTGCAGAATCCGCGGCCGAAACAGGATCCGAGAGTGAGTAAGAATCGGTGCCAAGGCTATCCAGGACAAAACCGGAAACGGAATTATCCCGGGCCAGCCACAGCGCCGAACCGGTCCTGTTCATCTGGGCGTCAATGGCCCAGTCGAAACGTCCCTGGCCGTCCTCCACGTGGGCATCGGCGGTGATTCGCCAATCCACGTTGTAGGTCTTGCCGCAATCCAAATCGTACGTAACGGTATTGAAGAAGTCGATATTATGGGCTACATTCCCCGAGGCGTTTTGGATCGAGCCGCTATCGCCCCAGGTGTCCGAGAAGCTAAGATCGGTGGACTCGATGAAAAACCGGGCGGACCAGGAACTCGTGTCCGAGGTGCCGAGGTCCGAGCCGTTGATCGAGCCGCTCACATCCCATGTGAAGGTATAGGGAATGGCGCTTGCCTTTTCCTCTCCCAGGAACAACAAGCTGCAGAACACCATTAAGGCGATCAGCACCATTCTACTCATTCCACGTCTCCAATAGAGGTTACGGTTTCGAAGGGCCTCGCGCGCAGGCCCTTCGCACACATAAGGGGTTAGACCCCAACGACATAGATGCTGCGCGGTTTGAACTGGCAGGAAATGAGACGACGCAGTCGTATCGAGATAGATCGGCGCGTTGCCCGACGTTAGGGACGTATCGCCTTCTCTTCGATACCCTTGTCCTCCGATTCCTCCCGTATTACCTCACTCCAACATCTGTCCCACAACCGGCACACGCGTCCGGCCGTTGCCCAGGAACCGTGGATACGTAATACGGCTGAGTGCCTGAAACTCCAGACATCAGACGACCTCAATAACTCATTTATACCACATTTCCTACTTTACGTCAACGATTATTTCCCCAGATTCCTCATTTTCTATTCACACCTGTAAAATTCTAATGTCTCTGACTTCTTCCGATTCGAAAAAAATGTTGGGATTGTCCCTGAAGAACTCATTTGGTACAATGCTGAAGAGAAAAAAACAGGGCAATTCCATCAAAAAGGGGATGTTCTCGTGAAACAATCTTGGCTCATCAACAATTTGATCTTTCTTTTGTGCTTGTTCTATGTCACCACATTCGTGAAAGCGGAATCGATCGACCACGAGCGGGCGGCCAGGCGGATTCTGGAAACAACGGGCGTTAAGGGGGGATTCATCGTTCATATCGGTTGTGGCGATGGAAAGCTTACCGCGGCCCTCCGCGTTAATGAGGGCTATCTTGTTCATGGTCTGGATAGGGATATGGCGGATATCCATCGGGCGCGCGACTACATCAGATCGCTCGGACTCTATGGGAGGGTGTCAGTCGATCAATGTGATGGCGAGCGTCTTCCGTATGCGGATAATCTCGTTCGTCTGATCGTATCGGAAGGACCCGGCGTAGTGTCTGTAAGGGAAATCAAACGGGTATTATGCCCCGGGGGACTCGCGTACACTAAAACTCAAGACGAATGGACCCGCATCATAAAATCTTGGCCGGAGCAGATCGACGAGTGGACGCATTATCTGCATGGGCCCGATAACAACGCGGTCGCCAGGGATACGATTGTCGGTCCGCCCCGGCATATGCAGTGGATTGGCGGCCCGCGCTGGTCCCGCAATCACCACAAGCTAAACAGCATCAGTTCCGTGGTGACGGCCGACGGGAGAATCTTCTATATCGCGGATGAAGCTTCTCCGGCGAATATCAACTTACCGGGTAAGTGGGCGATAACGGCTCGCGATGCTTTTAATGGTGTTATGCTGTGGCACAAGCCGATCACATCCTGGACGTGGCATGGACTTCGCTTTCGGTCCGGCCCCCCCCAGGTGACGAGGCTCCTGGTTGTTTCCGGGGATCGTTTGTACGCTCCATTGGAATTGAGCGGACCGGTCTCAGTCATGGATGCGGCCACGGGGCAAACGTTGAATACATACGATCAGACTATTGGAGCCGAGGAGATGATCCTCGTCGATGATGTTCTGTTGGTTCTAAAAGGTTCGCCCGTGGCCGAGCAGGCTATGGGGCATTCGGCGTTTTCCGGGACGTACCAAATGCCGAACCGTAAAGGGATTATAGCCGTCGAAGCCAAGACCGGCCGGACGTTATGGGAATGGTCCGATCCCCGGATGAATCTCATGCCGGAAACGCTCGCCTCGGACGGCGAGAGGGTGTACATTCAAGCCGGAGAAGGTGTCGCCTGCATCGGCCTAAAGTCCGGCGACAAGATATGGAGTACGGGAGAATCTCAGAAAGGGCGGCGCAAGAAGGTCACATTCGGCAAGCATACACTGATTGTAACCGATGGAGTGGTTTTGTGCAAGCTATCGGGACGGCTAACAGCGCTATCGGCTCAGAACGGTCAAGAACTCTGGGATTGTAAGGCCGGCGGCGGATTCCATTCTCCTCTCGACATCTTTGTGATCGACGGCCTGGTCTGGCAGGGATCGCACGTGAGCGATTCCGTCGCCCCGGCTCCCCTATGCGATTTCAGTGAAGGCCGGGACCTGCATACGGGTCAAATCAAGGGAACCAACGCCATCATGGCGGACCTGCAAACCTCCGGGCATCACCACCGCTGCTATCGTGAGAAAGCGACAACACGGTATATTATGACCGGTAAGCGCGGCATTGAGATGATGGATCTTATCGGAGACAATCATTCGCGCAACAATTGGGTACGCGGGACCTGCCAGTACGGCGTGCTACCTGCTAACGGGCTGATCTACGCTCCCCCACATGCGTGCGGATGCTATATGGAGTCCAAACTGTGGGGCTTCTGGGCCCTGTCGGCGAAGAGAACCGAGACTCCCAAAGTCTCTGAGGCGCGGAGGCTCGAGAAAGGACCGGCTTATGGAGAAATACGAGGGATGAGGGACGAAGGCCGAGCGACGAACGATTGGCCGCAATACCGGCACGATCCGCTCCGCAGCGGCGTTGCCGGGACGGTTGTACCGACTGGATTGCGGCCCGCCTGGAGGATGAACATCGGCGGTCGCCTGACGCCGCCCGTCGTCGCCGGCGGCAAAGTGTTGCTCAGCGCGATAAATGAGGATGCGGTGTATGCCCTGGATGAGAACGACGGCGATGTTCTCTGGCGGTACGGGGTTGGCGGGCGGGTGGATTCGCCGCCGACCGTTTACCGGGGCATGGTCCTGTTCGGCAGCGCCGATGGTTATGTTTATTGCCTGAGATTGCGTGACGGCGAATTGATCTGGCGTTTTCTCGCCGCACCGGCGGATATGAGAATCGTGGCTGAGGACCGAGTAGAATCGATTTGGCCCGTGCACGGGAGCGTTCTCGTCCTTGACGGTGTGGCGTATTGCTCGGCGGGCCGATCGACGTGGCTCGATGGTGGAATTGATCTTTACGGTCTTGATCCGATGACCGGGAGCGTTGTGTATAGAAACCACTTTGAAAGCCGACATCCGAAGCTCGGGGAGGGTAAAACCCAAGCGAAACCGGAACTTGTCACAAAGATCAGTCAGAATACGACCGATTATAAGACCTTCCTGGCGTCTGACCGGAGCGACTCATTCTCCATGGCCGGAGGGGCCATCTCGGATGTGCTTGTCAGCAATGGCCGGGATGTTTTTTTGCATCACGTCCGTTTCGACGCGAAGCTCAGAGCGCAGGATCGTATGGCGCGGCATCTGTTCTCGACCTCCAGCTTGCTGGATGACGCGGAAAACCACCGGTCGCACTGGGTCCTGGGAACCGGTGATTTTAGTCGTGCACCGGTCGCTTATTCATGGGTTGTCTTCCGGCCCGGCCGATGGAACGAGAATATTGCCGTACCGACCGGCGTGCTGATGGTCTATGACGAGAAGGCCGTTTGGGGCGTCAAACGACAGGGCGATGCGAACGGCAAATATTCTCTTTTCCAAAAGGCCAATACTCCATTCTCGGAAGAAGATAAGTCTCTTCCCGATTTTCGGAAGATCTCTCGGGAGCAAGCCGAGGCGTGCGTTTGGATGAAGGATATGCCTATGCGAACCAGAGCAATGCTTAAGTCCGGCGATCATCTGTTTATGAGCGTGACGCCGGTGGAGATTCCTCTAAACGATCCTCATGCAGCCTACGAGGGACGAAAGGGCGGAATGGTTTGGATCGTTGCCGCTCGAGACGGAAGTAAGGTGGCTGAATACGATTTAGGCTCGCCCGCCGTCTGGGACGGTATGGCCGCTGCGAGAGAGCGACTTTATGTCTCAACGATGGACGGTAGCGTGGTTTGCCTGGCTTCAAAGGATTAACAAGATTTTTTCTTTCCAGAAGTATGCCTAACTTCAATTTTGCAAAAGTTCAGGATTAACTCATGAGGAGACGCCGTTATGAAAATACAGCATCGTTCCTCCGCGAAGTTCGCGCTTGCCCTGTGTATTTCATTTTTGCCAACGGCAATCGCTCAAACAGGTTATAACACCCGAAGAGCCGGGCAGATCCTGGACGCTACCGGCGTCCATGGAGGTCTTGTCGCTCATATCGGCTGCGGCGACGGGAAACTTACGGCGGCCTTACACGCCAGTGACGCCTACCTGGTTCACGGCTTGGACGTCAAAGCCGAGAATGTGGAAAAGGCACGGGCGTCGATCCAATCCCTCGGACTTTATGGTCCCGTATCCGTCGAAAGATTCGACGGGCGGCGATTGCCTTATGCCGACAATCTTGTAAATCTGATTGTCTCGGAGAACCTGAGTGACGTTCCAATGGATGAGGTCATACGTGTTCTCGCACCGGGCGGCGTCGCGTATATTAAGTCCGGCGGTCAATGGACCAAGCAAATCAAATCTCGACCGGATGAAATCGATGAATGGACGCACTTCCTCCACGATGCCTCCAACAATGCCGTCTCGAAAGATACGGCCGTCGGTCCGCCTCGCCAGTTGCAATGGGTCGGAGGCCCGCAGTGGGCGCGCAGTCACGATCATCTGGCCAGTGTCAGCGCGCTCGTTTCGTCCGGCGGACGCATTTTCTACATTGTGGACGAGGGACCGATTGCCGCGGTCGTGTTACAGCCGCGATGGTTTCTCGCGGCGCGCGATGCGTTTAGCGGCGTCGTTCTCTGGAAACGCGCGATCCCGGAATGGCAATGGCATTTGCGAGGCTTCCGAAGCGGTCCGAGCGATCTGTCCCGGAGGCTCGTGGCGGTGGATGATCGAGTCTATGTCACGATGGACATCGACGGGCCGGTCAGCGCGCTCGATGCGGCGACGGGTCGGACGATCCAAACGTACGAACAGACAAAGGGCGCCTTGGAAATCATCCACGATCAGGGGACTCTGTTCGTGGTCGCGGGGCAAACGCCGAGGGATCAAATGCCCACTGCAGGACCGCGTTCAGCACGGTGCCCGGGCTTCGTCGAAGTGCGCTCGCAGCGTCCCGGCTACCGGGAGACGCAACCAGTGAAGACGATCATGGCGATCCGTGCCGAGACCGGGCGGATGCTCTGGACCCAATCCGATGAGGTGATGCCCACGACGTTGGCCGCCGGCAAGGGGCGCGTGTTCTTCCAAAACGCCAACGAGATTGTCTGTCTGGCTGCTCACTCCGGCCAAGACCTCTGGCGGGCCGACCGACCGACCAGCCGGAACCGGCCGACCTGGTCGGCACCAACACTTGTCGTGTACGGCGACGTCGTCCTCTCGGGAGACCGCGCCGCGGAGGAAAATAAAACATTGGGGGATAATTCCTCCGAGCAAGTCGAGTGGATCGTCAGCAGCGCCGGCGGCCAGTCACCGGTAGGCGAGTTGATTGCGTTCTCCGTCGAAAACGGTGAGCAATTGTGGAGTTGTCCGTCGCGTGAGTGCTATAATGCGCCGGTCGATGTTCTTGTCGCCGGCGGCCTTGTATGGACCGGGGATCTCGTGCGTGCCAAAGATCCCGGCATCACGGAAGGCAGAGATCCGAAAACGGGCGAAATCATGCGCACCCGTCCGAAAGATCAGGCCTTTTTCGCGGCGGGAATGGGTCACCATCGCTGTTACCGGAACAAAGCCACCGATCGCTTTCTCCTGCTTGGCCGGTCGGGTGTGGAATTTATCGATGTCGCCACGGGCAAAGCCGTTCCGCATCATTGGACGCGAGGCACATGTCAATACGGGATTATGCCCGCTAACGGGCTGCTTTATGTTCCGCCGCATTCATGCGCCTGTTTTATTACCTCAAAGCTCAACGGCTTTAATTGCCTGACCTCGAAAAGGCAGAAGACGGAAGGCCCAAGACAGAAGGCAGAGAGGTTGGAGGAAGGGCCGGCCTATGGAAAAATCTCAAATTTCAGATTTCAAATTTCGAATAATGATGGTTGGCCGACGTACAGACACGATATGGCTCGCAACGGGAGCACGGCGGCGCCCGTCTCTTCAGCGTTGAAGCCAGCCTGGGATACGACGTTGGACGGGCGGCTCAGCAGCGTTGTCGTCGCCGAAGGTAAGGTGTTCGTCTCGAAGATCGACGCGCACACGGTTCAGGCGTTGGACGCCGATACGGGCGAATCGATCTGGCGATTCATCGCCGGCGGCCGGGTGGACTCTCCGCCCACCGTTTGGCGGGGACAGGTTTTCTTCGGCTGCGCCGACGGTTGGGTCTATTGTTTGCGAGCTTCCGACGGCGAGCTGGTCTGGCGGTCACGAGCGGCGCCGGATGATCGACGGATCGTCGCCTACGGTCAGCTCGAATCCTTGTGGCCCGTTTCGGGTAGCGTTGTGGTGTGCGAGGGCGTCGTTTACTGCGCCGCGGGCAGGTCGTCTTATCTGGACGGAGGGATTCGCTTGTGCCGTATCGATGCCAAGACCGGCTGGATCCTCTCGGAAACACTCATCGACGACCGCGATCCTGAGACGGGATACCAGCGGAAGGGCGTTGTTCGCGGAACGAATATGCCGGGCTTGCTCCCGGACGTCGTTTCGTGCGACGGCGGGTCGGTCTATATCCGGCATGTAAGATTCAACCTTGAAGGCGAACGAATGTCCTCGGATGTTCCGCATTTGTTCAGCGCCGCCGGCTTCCTGGACGGCACGTGGTGGCACCGGACCTACTGGCTCGTGGGCACGGCGATGACCACCAGCTATGGCGGTTGGCCCCGGGCCGGCAGCCAGGCCCCCGCGGGTCGTTTGCTCGTTCTCGACGATCGATCCGTCTATGGATTCGGTCGCAACCAGTACATTCAACACGGCGCCCACGTGGGTATCGACGGGGCGACCGTCTTCCATTACAAGCCGGATCGTGACGCCCAGCGGCGTTTCACGTATTACCGGGCCTTCGCGACAGATCGCGAATCCGATCCGCCGAAAGCAAACCAGCGCCGTGCCGCCGCACAGGCTAAAAAATATCGCTGGACTCAGAAATTACCCGTTCTCGCCCGGGCGATGGTTCTGGCTGAGGATACGTTGTTCATGGCCGGCCCACCTGATATCTTTGCAACGGGCGCGCCGGCGTCGGTGTTTACCGACTATAAGGAAAGTGTACTCTATGTCGCCTCCGCTTCGGATGGCAAAGCGTTGGCCCGATACAAACTTGACAGCAGCCCGGTTTTTGACGGCATGGCGGCGGCTTATGGTCGGCTCTATATGGCGACCGAAGATAGCCGCGTTTTATGTCTGACAGGCACATCGGTAGCATCCAAATAAGGGGAAGAACTCATGAGAAGAAGATGTTGGCTCTATATCGTCCTGTTTGTCTTATGTATGAACTCAACGGCAATCACTCAACCGCTTGCCGAACAGATTCTGAAAGCGACGGATTTCAACGGAGGTCTGATTGTTCACATTGGCTGCGGCGATGGGAAGCTCACGGCCGAGTTATTCACGGAGGTCAATCGCTTCGTTCACGGTCTGGATACGAAGGCCGAGAATATCGAGAGCGCGCGGGAATATATCAGGTCGCGCGGCCTTTATGGTCCGGTGTCGGTCGATGTCTTCGAGGGCATGGAACTGCCGTACGTCGATAATCTTGTGAATCTTGTCGTGGCCGAAGATCTCGGCGACGTTTCAAGGGCCGAAGTGCTTCGCGTGCTGGCGCCGGGCGGGACATTATATGCCAGGCAAAACGGTCATTGGCGAAAGACCGTCAAGCCGTGGCCCGTAAACGTTGACGCGTGGAC
>Ga0272441_10011122_pt1 | contig 13430 bp, 7 predicted proteins | sample SSMProp6N_FD_193582 | JGI IMG/M metagenome (GOLD analysis project Ga0272441, IMG submission 193582) | Marine sediment archaeal communities from Little Sippewissett salt marsh, Falmouth, MA, United States - SSM-Prop-6N | ecosystem: Environmental > Aquatic > Marine > Wetlands > Sediment ... | reverse complement strand
GTGAACAGGCGGGAACTTGCCGGCGGCCCACTTCCGTTCATGCAACCGCCGCGCGACTCGAGGCGCCGGAGGGCCTCACTGGATATGTACGAGCACCGCGTCGGCTACTGCCTTCCCCAACACATCATACCCGGCCTTGTTGTAGTGGTAGCCGTCCGTGGAGCGTAGGTCCGGCTTACCGACGACGGCCTGGTACAGGTCGTTGGTGGGGATCTTGTGCTTCTTCATGACTTCGGCGGCCAGGGCGTTGCGCTCAGTCACCTTCTCGTTGTTCGGGGCGAGGGTATTCACGTCTCCACTCTTGGTGATGGGGGTGGAGGCGGCCCACACCAGGGGCGTGTCGGGCGCCAGGTCCTTCAACAGCTTCACATACCTGCCCAGTGCGGCCGCGTAGGCCTCGCCCTCCAGGTGGAACCCGTGCAGGCCGTTGTTGAAATGCACCGCCGCGTAGTCGTACTCCTGCAGCATCATCGTGGTCTCTTTGACCAGCACGGGGTCGTTGATGCTGCGTGAAGTGCCCAGGCGGTCCACATGGGCCTTTCCCGCCAGCAGCTTAGTGACCACGCCGCTGTAGCCGCAGGAGATCGAATCGCCGATCAGCAGCACCCGAGGAAGCTTGGGGTCGTTGGCGCAGTCCCACCAGATGTTCGACCATTCATACTTCTCTCTCACTACAGGATCGTCCATGGGCTTCTCCCCCTGAGGTTGCGGGTCCGCAGTCGCGGGCATCACCAGCAGGCTTGCGACGAAGAGCGCGGTCATGCTCAGGGCGAGCCCTGCAGGCGCCCATCTGCGGCAGTTGGCACAGTGCGGTCGAGACATCAATGTTCACCACTCATGGATTGCCGGTGTCGGTGTGATAGGTCGCCTGTCGGCTGCGCGTGGTCAGTCCCCGATATAGGGCTGGACCTCGATGAAATTGAGCATGGTCTGTTGGCCGATGGGGCCGCCCGGCTCTTGATCGTCGGCCCAGTCCGAGACCGTCAGGCGAGCCGTCTCATTCTTCGCGCGGAACACCTGCCAGTGGTAGTTCATGTAGTACGGGTACTTGGCGTTGAACTTGCCCAGGATATGGGCGTAGCAGTTCGGGAAGGTGAACTGGAATGACTGCTTTGGGCCCTGGAGCAGTTCCACACCCTCGATACTGATCCGGACCGCGTTTTGGGCCTTGCGGGAGGTCTCCGTCACCAGATCCTGGTAGTCGGCGGTGATGGCCTTGAGCGAGTACAGCCTTCCCGGCGTGAGGGCTTTGATCTGCTGACTGACGGTATTGGGCTTGTCGGCACTACGGCGCATCACGATGCACGTATCGCCACGGTTCGTGCGGGGATAGCGGCCCTGCAGCCAGCCGTAGCCGGTTGAGGTGATCGGGCGGATGCTGTCCTCCCGGGCGGCCCGCACCGACCAGCTCTCGAGGGCCTGGGCGAAGTCCGGGTTGACCAGGTGGGGCAGCCGGTACGGGTCTCGCGTGAGGGGCTGCGTGTTGCCCTCGATGCAGTAGTGTCGATACAGGCGGCCCGCCCAGCGCACGTTCTCCTCATCGCAGTAGGACGAGTGGTATTCCTGGACTCCTCCGAGGCCAAACAGCAATGGGTGCGTCGCCAGGGCCCGGAATTGCATGTCCATGAATACCTTGTAGTCCACGCCCGGGTCGATGTTGAGACTCTCGGTGGGCTGAGACATGTAGCCTAGAACCAGGCACATCTTGCCGGCTGCGTCGGGGAAGCAGGCCTCCCAGCGCGCCATCTCATCGGTGATGGTGCGCCGGATCAGCCCGGCCGCACCCTCCTCATCCGGCTGCTCGGGCAGATAGCGCTCCCAGCACATGTATCCGCCGCCCTCGAAGGCCGCGCGGGCGAATTCAGAACTCCGGTCCTGGCCATAGAAGGTGCCACCGTAGGGCATCACGGCCTTACCGGCGAACTGCGGCTGGGCGTAGATGCGCTCGGTGGCCTTCCGGTAGACGTCGTAGATGGGCTGATCGCCGCCGCCGAACTCGTCGATGATGATGCCGTCCAGCAGCGGGTGCTTGAGCCCGGTGGCGCCGGACCAGTGCAGGTAGGTCTTGTCGACGGCCTCAGGGTCGTCGGCCGCGACCTTCGGTAGGCCCACGATGCCGATCCATTTGAGGCCGGAGGCCTTCCAGGCCTCGAGCTCCGGCCCCGGGCCCCCGATCATCACGTTTACGTTGGGCAAGACGTCCTTGGTCAGGAACTCCCAGTCGTAGGGCCCGTACGGTGCGATGTGGGGGTTGGCCCCATAGAAGGCGTGCTGGATCATGGGGATGGAGCGCACGACCAATTGCTCGAGTGTGGCGCCGCCGGTGGCCCGGACCTGCAGCGCATGCTCCCCGGCCCCAAGGAAGCGCATCGCCTCGAGGGTGCTCTGGCCCGCCTGCGTGTGCTCGATCAGCGTGTCGGCGCCGTCCTGGGTGCGCAGCTCGACGCCCAGGCTACCCCCCTGGGGAACCTGCGCCGTCGCGCGAACCAGTATCCACCGCTGTGTGGGGTTGTTGAAGACGTGCCGGGCGCCCGGGCCCTCCTCGGCGGCGTCGGCCGTCACGTTGAGAAGCTCCCAGACGAGGTTGTTGAGAATTCGCACGCCCCGGAATGCCTCGGGCTGCCCCTCCCAGAGGACCTTTGCCCGGCTTTCCTCACCGATGAGTTGGTCACCAGGTTCAAGGATCCGTGCCGCGATTTCGTATTCCCCGGGCGGCGCCTCCTGCAGGTCGAAGATGACCTCCGCCGGAGCGCTGTCGGGGATCGGCGCGACGGTGGCCTCGAGAGGCTCGGCCCCGGCGTCGGTTCTGCGGGCGGTTACCTCGAGCCGCGCCCCGGCGGGCAACGGATGCATCCCACGGGCGTCCAAGGCGGCCACGATCCTGCCGGGACCCGAATGCGCGGCAACATCCATCTGTACTTGCCGGAACACTGTCATGTCCTTGCCCCGCCCCGCCGCATCTTGTTTGTACAACGCCAGCACTTCCCGCGCCGACAGGGCGCGGTTGTACACACGCGCCTCATCCAGCAGGCCGTCGAAGTACTCCTCGCCCAGCCCCTGGCAGCGGCCCAGCCAGAGGGGCACGCCCGAGATGTCGGGCTTCACGGCCTGGCTCACGGACATGTGTAGCAGGCCGTCTTTGTATATCTGGACCGACCTGCCGTCGAAGGTCACGGCGAAGTGGGTCCACTCGTCCAGCTTGACCTCCCCCAGCCCGGCGAACTGCTGGAATGACTTGCCATCCGCGAAGCAGCCCAGGAGGCTTGCGCCGCCATGGTAGGTGTTGATGGCCAGCACGAGTCGCTCATCGGTCCACCCGCCCCCGGTACTCCAATTGATGATACCGCCCTGGCGGGTCCTCGGAGTACACCAGATGGCCAGGGCGCCTGCGCGGCCGATGTCCAGCTTGGCCCCGGCGCCGCAGTCCAGGTAGCCCCCGGCGCCATCGAGGTCGAGGGCCCAGCCTTGGGCGGTCTGTGTGCAATGGGCGCCGCCTACCAACTTGCCGTCATTCCCGGCGTCCGCCACGTTTTTTACCACACCGCCGGCGGCTCCCTCGAAGGTGTACCAGGCAACGAGCCCTTCCTCGGCGGCCCAGCCGCATGTGCTTAGCGCGCAACCCATAAGCATTGCCATCGCCGCAGTTCTCATGATCGCCTCCACGTGTTAGAAGCCGCACTACAGGTTGCTTCCCCATGGACGTCGCGCGACCTGCCCGCCGCGGCACAGGCACGCCATGCAGGGCATCAGGACCTGACCGGCGGTGCGAACTGGAAGCCGGGGCACTGAGTGAACCGCCATGGCCGGCCCCCCAGGGGATGGTCCGGCAGCGAGTGGCCGATCAGCGCCAGAGACAAGGTTCGGAACCAGGTGGGGAACATGGCGCCTCGGCCTGTTTCTCCCCTGAGCTCGGGATGCCCATACTCGAAGGGCTGCTCGCGAATGAAAACGAAGGCCCCGTCGGAGGTTTGGTTTTGCAGCACCCAGTCTGCCGCACGCGCAAGGGCGGCCGCCACCTCGTCACGACGGTAATCCGTCTGGGCGGACATGCGCACCAAAGGGTCGATGGAGTCAATGTCCTCGCAGGCGCTGCTGTTAAGGGGCTCGGAGGGGTTGTGCACGCCCCACCCAAAGCCGCCGCGGGGGTTCTGCGTGCTCAGGACGGAATCGACAGCGCGCTCGATGTATGGGATGGGTCGCCCGTCATAGAAGAACAAGGGCCACCAGTGGTAAGCGGCCTGCACGGCATGGGATCGACTCTTTGGGTCGCGAGGGTCCAGGCTTCCCCACAGGCCCGTCTCAGAGTTCAGGTGGTGATCCTGCAGCCAGTCGAGCAAGGTGCATACGGCTCGCCCGGCCCCCGAATCGTTGTGATAATCCCGGGCGTACTGCAGCAGCGTCCCCAGATTCATGATCTCGTTGCCCGTCCAGGCGACGCGCTCGCCGAAGTCCCGGGACGCCAGCCAGGCCTTCATTGCCCCCGGCCGGGCAAATGGCGCAATGACGCGGAAGGCCTTCGGCGCAATGGCCCCCAGGCACGCCAGGGCCGTCAGGACGTGACAGGTCAGGTGTGGCCGCCCGCACCAGAACGGATCGCCTTCATACCAGCCCTGGTCGAAGATCACCGGGTCCCGGAACAGACCGTCTTCGTCCTGGTGGCTTTGCAGGTATTCCACCCAGGTCCGCCGGTCCTCGTCCGGCAGGGCCTGCAGGTCGCCATACAAAGAGCGGGTCATCGCTGCATAGCAGGATGAGTACAGCGTGGGTTGACGACACGCGCGGGAATAGCGGTAGGCGCCGGGGCCACGGTCCTGCAGCCGCTGGCGCTCGATGAAGGCAAGCGTTCGGTCGCGAAGCTCATCACTGCACAGAGGGCCCTTGGTCATAGTCGCGTGCTCACCGGACTTCGGGAGCCTCAGCCCACCGTCTGCGGGGCGGATATCTACCGGCTCACTCCCCACCTGGCGCTGAGGTAGTCGATGATTGCGTCTTCCTCATCGGGGTCGAGCTGCCTGTCGTAGATCAGCACCTCGGCGATGTCCGCGGCGAGGAACTGGGGGGATGTGGTGGCAGGGCCGAATAGCGTCAGGTGGTCCAGCACCCGGCCGTCGGCGAAGCGGACGACGAACACCCGGGGCGGGTAGGCCGCGGGCTTCTCCCCCCCGGGCCGCATGATGTTCCAGTTCGGGGCGACCCAATCGTCGCCCTCACCACAGGATGCGGCGATGATGCGCTGCCACTGCGGGCCGCTGGCCTCGACCGCCTGGGAGACCACGAAGGCGGTGAGGGGACCGTGGTCCACCCTCATGGCCCCGGCAAGCTCCATGCTGCCTGTGCCGCTTCCGCGCACCACGGGCAGGCCGTTCATCGCGTCTTTCTGCAGCCTCGGGGCGCTGTGGGCACCCCCGCGGGCTTCACGTGCGCTGCCCGCCTTGTCGCGCCACCCAAGCACCCGCCCCTTCTCGTCCAGGCTCAGTGTGGTTTCGTCGGCAGCATCCAGCCAGAGCTGCAGACCGGCAGTGAGCATGGCTTGCTGGGTGACCGGCGGGTGGGGCTCATAGCTCACGTCGATGGGTGGGTATGTCGGCGTGTCCTCGTCTGTCCAGTCGGCGCCCGGGGTCCAGTAGGGCGCGCCATGTTCGTACGCCCCGATGTCCGGTGCGGGACCAACGTAGTTCTCATTCACCCCGGGGACCACTACGCCGGCGTCGATGGCGCCTGAGCCGGCAACAGGCACCCCACGTTCATCAATGGCGTATGGCCCGTTGCGCTCCACCTGTGGGGCCAGATCGCCCTGGACGAACACCCGCGGATCGCTCACACGCAATCTCGGCGCCACCAGGTTGTTGAGGACCTTCGTTCCCTCCTGGGTGGGCACCCGGCCCGAATAGGTGTACACCCCCAGCGTTCGGCGGTTCCGCAGGATCGTGTTGTTGCACACCAGGTTGTTGACTGAGTCGCTATTGAGAGTGATGCCGTTGCCCGAGTTGCCCCACACCACATTGTGATGCACCGTGAAGTTCTTGCAGAAGTTGTCCAGGTAGATGCCCACCGTGGCGTCGCCGGTGTTGTCGTGGGACCAGTTGTAGGCGATGACGCCCCCGTCCCCATCCGTGCCCCATGAGTAGATGGCCCCCGAGTCGTTGTTGAGCATGTTGGCCCCGAACAGGTCGTTGTACTCGATGCGGATGCGCTGGCTACCGTGGTGCTGGACGATATCCCGTCCGGCCCGGCATAGGGTGCACCTGCGCACCACGGCGTCTTCGGATCGACACACGTCCAGGGCCCCCTGGTAGGTGCCCAGGTAATTCGCGTCATGCACGATGCAGTTCTCGAGCCGATTGCCCTTCCCCGCCATCCGCAGCGCCGAGCCCGCCGAGTAGGCGATGCTGCAGTGCCGCCACTCGTTATCCCGCCCGGTCACCACGTTCCTCGCGGCCGGCACTTTGCCGCCGGGCATCTCATCGAAATGGTCCACGTATCGCAGCCGGCAGTCCTGCACCACACAACTCTGCGAGTCGGTCATGTTGATGGCTGCGGCGAAGATGCGCAGGCCGCTGAGCTCAATGTGGGCCAGCCCGCTGAGGTCGAAGGCCAGGTCGCGCTGCTTGACCTCGATCAGGCCGTCGTCAGGCGCTCCGTCGCCGACCGGCCACAGATACACGGCGCCCTCATCGGCATCGAGGAACCACTCCCCCGGGCTGTCCAGGGCCGCGAGACGGCCCGATAGGATGTAGGGATTACCCTCTTTGGGCTTGCGGGGGTCAAACTCGTGGTACTGGTCAGGCTTCGTGGGCCTGAAGTCGCGGTCGAAGCGGAATGACTCGCCCGGTTTGTAGTCGACGACTCGGCGGGTGTAGTTGGTCCAGCGGGCGCCGGGCCAGATGAGCACCTGTGCGCCCTCCCAGTCGCCCTGGGGAAGCTCGGGATCGGCCAGGCTGTCATAGTCGGTGCCCTTGCCTGCTTTGGCTCGCGTCATGGCCATGAGGTCGTCCAGGGGCGAGTTGGGCCAGCGGGCCTGAAGCATCATCTGCCCATCGGCAAAGAGTTGGATGAACTGCCGCGCCGTCGAGGCCCTGAAGATGCGTCCCTCATGCACACTCCAGCTTGTCTGGAGGGGGTCAGCGCCGCTGATCGTCACCGTCTCCTTCTCGAAGGCGGCGAAGCGAAGGGGCCGGTCTGCCGTGCCTGAGGCCTTGGGGCGCACCGTCTCGCGGTAGGTCCCTGCACGCATGAGGCACGTGTCCCCGGGGGACATGATGTCCGCCGCGTGCTGGATGGTGCGTAGCGGCGCCGCCTGGGTGCCGGGGGCCTCGTCATCCCCGTCCGGCGCGACGAAGTACTCGGCGGCATTGGCGGTAGTACACACAGCGATCACCAGCGTGAGAACGGCGTAGCGATACAGTCGCATGACGGTCTCCCTCCTGGGCGCAAAGCGAGACATCACCCCACAGTTCGGCTTCAGTCTGCCTGATCCCTCCGGGGGCTCTCCTGTCGAGACAGGTGTCGCCGGTTCCATGGCGAAGGCCTACACCCGACCTGCGCTATCACGGCTGACACCCTGGGGCTCCGCCCCAGACCTCGCTGGGGCCACGGGCCCCAGGCCCGGTTTGTTGGCCGCCACGGGCGAGTGGCTAATGGATCGGGCGTGATGGGGCGGAGCCTTTGGAGGGTTGACCATGGAGCGTATCTTCGCCGAGGATGTGCTGTCCAAGTGGGAGCGGGTCGAGCGCACCCTGGCCCACGAGCCGGTAGACCGCGCAGCCCTGCACGAGCAGTTGAGCTACAACCCCGGCGTCATTGCCGACTGGACCGGCAAGGCCGTCGAGGGCTTCAATTACGGCCTGGAGGATATCTGCCAGGTCATCCGCAAGACGATGGACACGTGCTTCCCGCCGGTGATGCCCAGGGGTACCGCGCGCGTCACCAGCCCCGATGGGTTCGTGTACCAGAATGACAACTGGACGGCGTGGCGGGTGAGCAAACCCTTCAGCGATGTGGCCGGGGCGCGTCGCTGGCTGTTGGATCGGCTGGATCACATGCGTGCGGGCAGCTTCGACGCGGACGCGGCCCGTCGCGAGTACCGCCGCCGGATGGTCGACCTGCAGGCTATGATGGGGGAGACGGTGATCATCAACTACAGCCACACCCAGTTCTGCAGCGTCTACGACGCCATGGGGCTGGAGCTGTTCGTGTACCTGGTCGAGGACCACCCGCAGGACCTGGCGGACTTCCTGCAGGTCTCGGTGGAGCGAGAGCTTCGGCGCATCCATGCGGTAGCCGATCGCGACCTGTCGCCGGTCATACTGATCCCCGAGGATTTCGCCACCAAACAGGGCCCGATCTTCTCGCCGGAGTTCCTTTCAAGGTATCACCTCCCCGGGGTGAAGGCCCTCACCGGGGCCTGGCATGAGCATGGGGTCACCGTGCTATACCACAGCGACGGCAACTACAGGATGCTCATCCCCGAGCTGATCGACTGCGGGGTCGATGGCTTCTACTGCCTGGAGCCGGCGGTGGGGATGGACATCGTTGAGCTGAAGAACACCTGGCCTCAGATGGTGTGGGCGGGCGGGGTGGATGGGGTCGACCTGATGGAGCGCGGGGAGCCCGAGCAGGTGCGGGCGGAGGTGCACCGGCACATCCGTGAGACGGACGCTCTGAACTCAGGGGGGATGTTGGTGGCTTCCTCGAGTGAGGTCAACCCGCCGATCCCGGCGGCGAACTTCCGGGCCATGGTGCAGGCGGTGGGGGAGTTGAGGAATCCGGGGTTTTGAGGGGTGGGTGCTGGAGGAGGGCCCTCCCCACCATGGGCCACTGAGCTTGCTTCTCGGGCCCCCTACTGCAACGTCCGCTTGGTCGCGCCTCGGGGGATGGGGCCCGGGTAAACGGCCCGCCATACCAATGAGAACGCCGCCCGGTATGCTGGGCGGCGTTCTCGATACGTCTTGCCTTTGGCCTCAAGCCTCTTGGCATCACTTCATCAGGGGCACCAGCGACTGGGTTTGCGCGCCATCTTCACTGCGTGCCATGACGCGCACGAGATAGCGGCCTGCGGGGACCCTCGTCCCGGTGGCGCTACGGCCGTCCCACAGGAGGACGTTGACACCGGCAGTGGACGCCCTGTCCGTGCAGACACGGCCGACCAGGCGTCCGGCGATGTTCAGTACCTCGGCCGACACATTCGCATCGGCACTCAAGGTGAACACCACCTCGGCTCCCCGCGCTGTGGCGAGGGCGGAGGCCCCCGTCATCGTGACGCCGCTCACTTGAGTGCTGGCCACCTTGCTCTTGTGGATGACGATGTTGCCGCCGCCGATGATTGTGGCGTCATCGCCATCATCGGCCGCGCCCATCTGGTTGTCGTAGACGATGTCCTCCGAGGCTTTGTCCCAGATCTTGATGCGGAACTTGTCCTCGCCTCCGCCGCCGTTGATCTGGCCATCAATTGCTGTCAGCATGAAGCCATAGTCGCCGTCCCCGTTGATCGTGCCAAAGCCCTTGTACTTCGCTCGCGCGCCGGCTATGACGAGCCACTGGTACTCGGTGCTGTGGAAGTTCAGGTCGGCGACCTTGAACTGGAATTGCGTCTGTCCGGTGGGAACGTTGGCGCCCTTCTTGTACTTGGCGTTGAATCCGAAGCTCGCCTTGCCGGTCAGGGACGCGTCAGGGGCGTAGGCGCCCTCGGGCGACATGATCCACCCGCCGCCCGTCACGAAGCCGTCATCGGGGTCGTAGACCACCACATACTGGAACGATGAGTCGCCCGCGTCACCATCGTCGTCGGTCACGGTAAAGGTGATCGTGTAGACGCCCGGCTCGGCATAGGTGTGCTCCCCGGCCACAGAGCCCGAGCCGCTTGCCTGCGCTACATCGCCGGACGAGGCGGTCTCGTCCCCCCACTGCCATTGTGCCGTGTGGGTGTCCGGCACGCCGGGATCTGTGAATTCGGCGCTGACGTTAACCGTCGTGTTAACCTGTACCGGGTCCAGTGGCGCCGAGATCACGCCAACTGCCGGTGCAGCATTGGCCACCTCGACCGCTGCCTCATGGGTCGCCGTCAGGCCGGCGCTGTCGGTGACCTCGACGCCCACGGTGTGACTGCTGGGCCCGTCCAGCTCCGCAGCAGAGAATGTGACGCTCTGGCCCAGTGTCTCGAAGCTACCGTCATTGTCCAAGTCCCAGGCGTAGGTGAACTCATCGGCATCGGGATCAGAGCCTTGGGCCGTCAGGACCACAGAGCTCCCCTCAGTCACGGTGAATGGGCCATCTGCTTCGACCCAGGGCTTGAGCTCGACGATGGCGATCTGATAGCGGCCATCGATGTCGGAGCCCTCAGGCTTTGGGTTGCCGTCCCAGCTATAGGCCGCCGTTCCGCGCAGCGAGCCATCCGAAGACGCGGCCGTGACAGTGTGCGGATTGCACATGTGCATCGCGCCCGAGCTATCGACATAGAACTCATCCATGAGTGCCCAGGTATAAGCATTGTTGTAGGAGGCCGATGCCGGCGCACACCCACCGGCGTTCGTCGTGCCGGTGTACGCCGTCACCCCCTCCGCATCCACTGCCTCCACAGCGGCTCCCTCTACCGGGGTGTCGCCGTGCACGGCCTTGACGAGGCCCAGCCACCCAACATAGACACGGGATTCGCCGTTGGGCGCCACTTCGGAGAACACGTTGTCGGCAGCAAGAGTATCTACGTTGGTGGGCTCACTGCCTATGCACTCAATGCCATGCCTGTCGTTCCCGGTGATGGTGTTGCCGGTGATCGTCGGCTGTCCCTGAATATCCTCGTCGGCCCAGTCTGGGTTGAGCTGCCAGACGCCGTGGGCCATCCCACCGGGCCACGGCCGCACGGAAATGCCGTGGCTTGCGTTGTCGTGGATAGTGTTGGAGTCCACCACGACGTCACTGCCAAGGACATTCACGCCGACGCCGTTGTTGCTTACCTAGACTTCGCGCAATGTGCCTCCGCAACCCCAGAGGTACGCGACGCCGATGCCGCCGGTGCCCCCGGCGTCGAGCGTGTCTGACACAGCGCCCCCCTGCATTGTGACTGCGCAGTTCGTGCCCTCATATCTGCACCCACACACCTGAGCCCCGCGGAAGGTGCAGTCGGTCACGGTAACCGGAGCACATTCGGTAATGTAGACACCGGCCCACACGTTATCGCTGGCGGTGCAGGTGTCAAGCGTGACGGTGGAGCAGTTCGAGAGCCTGACGCCACACCCGACGCCCCAGTCGAGCCCCGGGACGCCGTTGTTGCTCAACGTGCAGCCCACCATGGTGATGGGTGAGCCCTCGCCGAGTATCCCGTGGTCTCGGTTCTGGTTCGCAACGCAGTTAGTGAGCTGAGCCGGACTCCCCTGTCTAACGTGGAAGCCCACAACATTGTCGTGGGAATTGCATGTCGTGGCCTTCCCCGTACCACCGCTGAAATCAAACCCCGCGACCTCACTCTCGCTTGCCCCGCACTCAATGAACTTACCGCTGGTATCCGCGCCATTGAGGAAGAAGCCTCTCGACGCACAGCCGGTGGCGGTACAGCGCGCGAAGTCGCCAGTGGCGCCACCCCCCCAGAGCACCGCCCCGTAGCTGCCACCGTCGAACTGGCAGTCGGTGGCCTCGGCGTACGCGCCCTGGAAAACGGCCAGGCCGATTTCGTTGCTGTCGAAGGTGCACGTGTTGAGCGTTGTCGTGGTGCCAGTCCCGTCGACCCTAAGCCCTGCGTCGCTGTTGTTGTTGATGCGGCAGTCGGTTGCGGTAGCCGAAGCACAGCCGATGATGTATGCGCCGGCCCACGCGTTACCGTTCATGGTGCAGGTCTGGAGCGTGACACTGGAGCAGTCCGAGAGCCGGGCGCCGCACCCGCTCATCCACCCCTCCCCCGAGACGCCGTTGCCGGTCAATGTGCAGTCCGCCATAGTGATGGAGGACCCGTAGCCGCGCACCCCGTGGTAGCCGTTGGCCGCAATGGTGCAGCCGGTCATGCTGACCGAGGAATCGCTGAATGTGATCCCGTTCTGGTCACCACCGGACACGTTCACTCCCTCAATGCGAGCCGCCCCTGGCCAGACGCTGATCGCGTTCGAGTTGACGCCGACAACCTGTAGTTGCTGCAGGACCACCTCGTTGGCCCCAGTTCCGCTGACGCCTATGGCGCCTCTGACGACAGTGGAATCGCCGGCGCCGCAGAGCGTGATCCCGCCTGCTGTGATGTTTACGATCTCCGCGTAGATCCCGGCGCCCACATGGATGGTGTCGCCTGCACCGGCGGCATCCACGGCGGCCTGGATCGTCAGGTATCCCCCGGGTACATACAGGTCACCTGCATACGTCGTCGTTACCGGCATCACAGCGGCGACACAGATCGTGAGCACGACGAGACATCTAGGCATGGCAGGTTGCCTCCCCAGCATGATGTGTACGTGACTATGGTCAAAGCGGTTCTTCGGCGCGCGCGACACCTGGCGCCGCGTGCAGAGCCCCGAAGGGCGCCCGAAGTGGGACTTTCCATCGCCATCGCGGAAACCGCGACAGACAACGGCGAACACGGCTATTGGCTTGCCCTACCCTATAACCGAAAAACCCGCACAGCAATCCACTTCCTCGTGGTGCCGCACGGGTATTCTCCGATATCTATGGTATTCCTTGGGTTTTATTAAGGCATACAGCACTCAGGCTGTCAAGTCATCGGTGATTATGTTACTTTCATAGCTTGCTTGGGCTGGCTCATGTGTCTTCTGGGGCATTGCTCGGCCTTCGGGCGATGGCCGTCACGCCGGCGCCTTACCCGCCATGGCGTGTAGGAGCGCTCTGGGGAGGGTGATGCCGTGTGCCGTCGGCCGTGGGCCGGATAGGGTCCCACCGTCCCCGATCACGAGCTGCGCTCGCGCTCCTGGGGCCGGTTCCCCCTATTCAGCCCCTCCGAACACCGACGCCCCTCCGAACACCGACGCCCCTCCGAACACCGACGCCCCTCCGAACACCGACGCCCCCTCCGAACACCGACGCCCCAGAAAGGAGCGCTCTGTGGGGTGCGATGCCGTCGGCCAGACAGGGACCAGGCACGGGCCGCGCGGAAGGTCGTCTCCCCCTCCCAGCCCCCTACTGCAGCGTCCGCCTGGTCGCGCCTTCGGGCACCGGGCCCGGGTAAAGCCCCGCCAGGTAGGCCGGGTTGATGTAGTTATCCGGAATCCCCGCCCACATCAACTGGCTCTCGCGTATCCCGCCGAAGTCCGCGTCATTGACCCCCACATCAAACCCGAAGCCTCCCCACTCATCGCCCCGGCGGGCGATCACCGGCTCCAACGGCAGGTCAAGCTCCACACGGTAGCCCTCATTGGTCCGCTGGCTGCGAGCCGCGATGCCTTTCAGGTCACCTGGGAGGGGCTGCATGCTCCGCCACCGAGTCCGGCCCTGCGGCCGCG
>Ga0272441_10011120_pt1 | contig 13432 bp, 10 predicted proteins | sample SSMProp6N_FD_193582 | JGI IMG/M metagenome (GOLD analysis project Ga0272441, IMG submission 193582) | Marine sediment archaeal communities from Little Sippewissett salt marsh, Falmouth, MA, United States - SSM-Prop-6N | ecosystem: Environmental > Aquatic > Marine > Wetlands > Sediment ... | reverse complement strand
TATACCAAATCACTTTTATAAAAATACAAGTAAATGGAGAATAACTATGCTCAAACGAATCAGTTTCCTATTGATGATCAGCCTGCTCATCCTGACGCTGGTCGCATGCGCTACGTCGGAAAACCCTGTCACTGAAGTACCCACGACAGTCGAAGCAGGAACCACGAATGAAACCACAACCGGAATGGAGCAACCCGACCTTGCCGCCGCTGCGGAACAGCTAGGCGTGACAGAGGAAGCGCTGAAGGAAGCGTTGGGTGACCCCAGCCAAGGAGCGCCTGATCTCGCCGCCGCTGCTGAATCACTGGGTGTGACAACTGAAGCGCTCGAAAACGCTATGGGCACCACCGAAGAGACTGTTACAGTTGATACGTACACCGCAACCATCAACGACATAGATTTTGAGATTACGTACGAACTCTTCACTTGGTCCGATTTACCCTCAGACGTGGTCTACGAACGACAGCCGGTACAATCATACACTGACACGGACGGCACAACGCACTGGTATGAAGCGGTCTATGTTGAGAGCGGAAACTTGAACTGGTACCAGGCAGCTAATCTGGCACAAGATGCCGGAGGTTACTTGGCGTCAATTACAAGTGAGGATGAAAACAACTTCGTTTTCAATCTGGTTTCAGATGAAAAATATTTCTGGTCATTCGATGAAGATGGCGAACATTATGGAATTAGTATTGGCCCATTTTTAGGTGGTTATCAGCCCGAGGGATCAGTCGAGCCAGACGGCAGTTGGAGTTGGTTAAGTGGTGAAGAATGGAACTATACCAATTGGGCCGTAAACCTCGATGATGGTGTCATTGATCAAGATCCAAGAGACAATACGCAGCCGAATGATTCTGGTGATGATGGACAACCGATCATGGGCTTTGGAGAGATGAATGTTCCTGTTGCTACATGGGGAGATTATATGGAGAATGTCGGCACGTATGGTAAGACACGGTTGCCGGGTTTAAGCTACGGCTTCGTCATCGAGTATGAAGCAGATCCACTCGGAAGCTAAACTGACTTAGCGCCAACCAATATGGAGACTGCCCACAAAACTCCATTCCTCAACCAAAAAATAACAAGGAGAAATAGAGAAATGTTTAAGAAAATCCGTTCACTGTTAGTTATCAACCTGCTCATTCTGACGCTGGCCGCATGCGCCACGACAGACAACCAGGTCACTGAACCACCTGCAACAGTCGAAGCAGAAGCCACAGTTGATACAGCAACCGCAGCATCACCAACCGCGACAACTGAAGCCGCGACCACAGATCAAGTTTCCACCGTCGGGACGTACGCCCTCGTCGATACTGGTCAGGGAATCTGCTACAACGCGGACGGCGAGAGTATCGACTGCCCCGCCGAGGGGGAAGCCTTTTACGGTCAGGATGCCCAGTTTAGCGGCAACACACCCAGCTATACCGACAACGACGACGGCACAGTGACAGATAACAACACCGGGCTGACCTGGCAGCAAACACCTGATTCCAGCCATTTCAGTTGGCAGCAAGCAGTGGACACCTGCGAAACGCTGGACCTGGCCGGTTATGATGATTGGCGCATCCCCAGCCTGAAGGAACTCTTTTCTATCAGCAACTTCTCACAGGGCTGGCCCTACCTGGATACAACCTACTTCGATCTAGCCGATAGTGGTGATGTCAACAAGGACGAACAGTACTGGGCAAGCAACACCTATGCCGGTGTCACCGCGGAAGGTGGTTCGGATGCCGCATTTGGCGTGAACCACGCCACCGGCCACATCAAGGCTTATCCCGCACTGATCTCCGGGCCGATGGGCAAGCGCGTACGCTGCGTCCGGGGTGACGACTACCTAGTCAACAACTTCGTCGATAACGGCGACGGCACCATCACCGATAACGCTACCGGCTTGATGTGGATGCAAGATGATAGCGGTACAGGCATGGATTGGGAAAGTGCGTTGTCCTGGGCACAACAGAAAAATACAGAGAACTACCTGGGCTACAGTGACTGGCGGCTGCCCGATGTCAAGGTATTGCAGAGCATTGTGGACTATTCCCGAGCACCGGATGCCACCGATCCAGCCAATGAAGGCCCAGCCCTTGACCCGCTGTTCAACGTCTCAACCATCACCAATGAGGCCGGCGATTCCGACTACCCATATTTCTGGACCAGCACATCAGCTCATTTCCAGGCCGGGGGAGATTTTTACTACGCCTGGTACGTCGCCGCTGGGCGGGCGGTCAACAATGAAGGTCTTGACTTCCACGGCGCGGGCGCGGTGCGCTTTGACACCAAAGTCGAAGGTGGCCCGGCGGGTGAAGATACGGAACGCATTTACAACTACGTCCGTCTGGTACGCGGCGGGGATGTGACCGCAACCCCAGACGGCGATCCAACTGCGAGCAGTACGGTGACCACGGTTGATGATGAGACCTCTGCCCAACAACCAATCCAGGAGGCCCCTAATGGTCAGCCCGGCGGCACCGCTGCGCAGCCACCAGCTCCCAGTGGTCAGCCCGGCGCAGCCGGAAATCAACCACCAGCAGCCGGCAACCAACCTGGTGCGGGCGGCCAGCAATCACCTGACCTGGCTAATGCGGCTGCACAGTTGGGTGTTACAGAAGAAGCGCTGCAAGCGGCTCTAGGCGATCCCAGTCAGGGCCCTCCCGATTTCGCTGCTGCGGCTGAGACGCTGGGCATCACAGAGTCAGACTTGATTGCTGCATTGGGAATATCAGTAGGCGGCCAGCCACCAGCGGGCGGGTAACACTCAAAAACAAACCGTTATTTTGAAGAAGGTGAAACGATGAATAAGGCAAAACGGGACTATTACGTAGACGTTGTAATCGGGGCAGCTTTCCTGGTAACTGCGGTCAGTGCTCTGGTTTTCCTGGTGCCGATCAACTGGATCGACTTTGCGAGCAGCACAACCCCCACCGTTCTGGGACTGGATTTTGGTGTATGGCAACTGCTGCATAAGTACGGCGGCATCGCGATGCTGGGCGGGGTCGTGCTGCACATGGTGCTGCATTGGAAGTGGATTGTCACGATGACGCATAAGGCATTGCCCAACTTCAAATCTGCAAAGCGGAAACAGGTTGAATCAGCTAAAACCGAGGCGGCTTAGTGTAGCAAGGAGAACAATCGAATGAGCAAGCCAAAACAAGAAGATAATAAAATCAGGCCCACTCGCCGCGAGTTTCTAAAGGCATCTGGGCTGACGGCGGTAGCCTTTCTAATGCCGGACATGCGGATTGGGCATGCAGCTACAGAAAATGGGACGTCTGCGACCGCTGGTTCATCAGCCGGCTATGGGGCAGCAAGACGAGGCCATATCGTAAATTCAGGGGCAAAATCCATGAGTACGGTGGAACGACGCGTTGTCAACACAGATGTGTTGGTCATTGGCGGCGGCATGGCCGGGACATTTGCCGCACTCACAGCTAAGGCGCAAGGGCTGAAGGTGACCCTGGTAGAAAAGGGAACCGTTGGCCGTTCCGGTGCAACGCCTTGGGCCAACACGTTCTCTGTCTTCGACGAAGCGCAGGGACATGACCGAGATGAATGGATCGCCGGTGTACGTTCGAGCAGTGAGTATGTCAATAATCTCGATTGGCTGGACCAGATGCTGGATGAGTCCAAAGCCTGCTGGGAAGATATCGTCTCCTGGGGGATGACGCGCACAGATATCCGGCATCCCAGCCTGGTGCTCAGAGAGAAACTGCTGGAGGGTGGCGTAGAGCTCATCGAGCGCACCATGGTGACCACTTTACTGACGCAAGAGAAAGATAACCGTGTCGTCGGGGCACTGGGCTTTACGCTAGACGGCGAAGAGGCCATCGTGATTCTAGCCAAGGCGACAATTATGTGCGCCGGAGCGGGAAGTTTCAAAGCCTCGGGTTTCCCCATACAATCTCTGACATCTGATGGCGATGCCATGGCTTACCGCGTTGGCGCTGTCATTTCCGGCAAGGAGTTTATGGATTTTCACTGGACGTCAGCCGAGAACCCGGCTTCCTGCTGGACTCAGTGGTCCGGGATGTGGGATACAGGAATCTGCAAAATGGCGCAAGTATTTACGAGCGGGATGACGATTGATAGTGCATATGTGGCCCATGCCGGTCTCTCATCGGTATATGAAACATCGTCTATGGATTCTGGCAGCGCTCCTCCCGACGGAGGCCCTGCTGGGGGCACACCGCCTGAAGGTGGCGAGAGACCATCTGGCCCTCCGCCTGGTGAGGGAGACAAGGGTGATGCCCCCTCCGGCTCACGCCCTGGCCAGAGCAGTGGGACACAGGTATTGGGCGCGGCTACCGGCCTGGGGATACATAAAGCTGAAGGCATCTGGCCCACCAACATGCAGGGGGCCTGCAATGTCCCGGGACTGTTTGCCGCCGGAGATGGACTTGCTTCCATGCTCTGTGGTTCGAGTTACGTTGGATTGGGCTTTTCCCTGAGCGGCTCTGCGGTCCAAGGGGTTGCTGCCGGTCAAGGAGCAATTGAATACGCGCAGCGAGTGGCTAGCCCTACTCTCTCGGATGCCGAGATCACCAATATGCAGACTGCCATGTTTGCGCCTCGAGAGCGCGAGACCGGATTTACACCGGCCTGGGTCACACAGGTATTGCAGAACACCATGTTCCCCTACTTTGTACTCTTCGTTAAGCAGCAGGAGCGGTTGGAAGCGGCGCTCTCAACAGTGACCTTCTTGCGCGAGCACCTGGTGCCGTATCTCACGGCCAAAGATGCCCATGAATTACGCCTTGCCCATGAGACGGCAAACATGATCTTGAACGCTGAGATGAAACTGCGCGCGTCGTTGTTCCGTACCGAGAGTCGCGGAACACATTACAGGGAGGACTACCCCGCCCGTGATGACGAAGCGTGGTTAGCCTGGGTTCTGCTGCAAATGGGGTCAGACGGTCAAATGGTTGTGAGTAAAAAAGAGATCCCAGATGAATGGAAGCCCGACCTAAGTATTCCGTATGAGGAACGTTATCCTAATCGTTTCCCCGGTGAGCTAGAATACCTAGGTTTAGCATAAGGAGAAAACAACATGGCTATCGAATTGATCGATCCCCGCAAGTGTATTGGGTGTGGAACTTGTGTTGACACGTGTCCCACAGATGTGATTCGCATGAATGAAAAAACGCAACATGCTGTGATCGCGTATCCTGAGGATTGCCAGATCTGTCACATGTGCGTGAACTTCTGTCCGGTGGGCGCGATCACGGTCACACCGGACAAGTCTATGCCCATTCTAATTGCTTGGGGATAAGCTGTTACTCAGAATTAAGCAATCTCTGAGTGACAGTGGTAGTTAAAACTGCAGGAGCAACACCCTGACATTGATTAGTCAGGGTGTCTGCAGGCCTGTGATGTGGCTGTCACCAACAACATCACAGGCCTGCTGTTCGTGTAAAATCTCAGCAGATAAAAATAGGGAATTCGTCTATATCGCAAATTTGTCGTATTATAAGGATAATAACGACGCAAAGCTAAAAATTGATAGGATGCCATGCAAATTATCCTTACACACGAAAACGCAGATTTCGATGCAATCGCCAGCCTGCTGGGCGCGCACAAGCTTTATCCAAATGCAACGCCCGTCCTCCCACGCCGCATCAACCGCAATGTCCGAGCGTTCCTGAATCTTTACAGTGAAAACCTGCCTTTCGTCAGCCCCCAGGCGCTGCCACGAGGACAACACATCACCCGGGTGATCCTGGTCGACACCCAGACACTCACCTCAGTTCGAGGCATGTCCCGTGAAATAGAAGAAGTGCTTATCATTGACCACCACGAGCCGCCGGAGCACTTGCCCAAAGGATGGCGCTTCAACGGCGAAATGTTAGGCGCAGCGACCACGCTGCTGACAGAGGCGATCTCCGCCCGGCTTATCCCTATCCACAAGATCGAAGCAACGCTCATGCTCACGGGCATCTATGAGGACACAGGCGACCTCACCTATCCAGCCACCTCAGCGCGCGATTTGCGCGCAGCCGCCTGGCTGCTGGATCGCGGGGCCAATTTGGATATCACCAACGAATTCTTACACCACCCGCTTTCGAATACCCAACGCAAGCTCTACGAAATTTTGCTCGACAACCTGGAGACGCTTTCCTTAGAAGGACATCCCGTCATCATTGCGTGGGCAGAGGCTCCCCCCAACGTAGAGGAAGAAATCTCCACGCTGGCACACAAATTACGCGACCTTTTAGAACCCTCCGCACTTTTCGTCCTGGTCAGCATGAACAACAACACACAGTTAGTGGCGCGCAGCAGCACCGACGACATCAATGTAGCCGACATCGCGCAACATTTCAGCGGAGGCGGGCACCCCCGTGCTGCGGCCGCACTGATGCGTGACCGGCCTATCCAACCCGTCCTTGCGGAGCTGCGCGCAGCCCTGCCCAGCTTTGTCCATCCACAGCACACAGTCCAGGACCTCATGTCTTACAGCGTGCGCACCGTAACGCCAGAGACAAAGGTCAACGAGATCGCAAAGCGCATGCTGCGCACCGGGCACGAAGGGTTCCCCGTTGTCGATGACAACGGCAAAGTCGTGGGACTGATCACCCGCAACGCCGTGGATCGGGCCCTGCAGCACAAGTGGGAAAACCAACCGGCAGAGCGTATTATGGAAGCAGGCGAGGTCACTGTATCACCCGGTGATTCTGCTGAGAACGTACGCACGCTGATGATCCAAAAGGGTTGGGGACAAATCCCCGTCGTTGACAAAAACCGGGTGATTGGCGTGGTCACACGGACCGACCTCATCCGACTTCCCCCCACAGAACGGGAACAGGCACGCCAGGCAATCGCAACGAAGATGGATCGCGCTTTCTCACAATCTCTGCTGACACTAATCCGGTACATTGGCGAAAAAGCAGCGCAACACAAAAACCACGTCTTTTTCGTGGGCGGCATTGTGCGAGATTTGCTCCTTGAGCAGCCAATCTTCGATGTCGATCTGGTCGTTGAGGGAGACGCTATCGCGCTAGGCAAAGCACTGACAGAAAAATACGGAGGAGAGGTGCGCACCCACGGGCGGTTTGGAACAGCCAAATGGTTGCTCACACCGTCAGTCTGGAAAAACATCAAGGCTGAGATCACAGAAGAAGAGATAGCCAAGCTCCCTGACGCAATCGATCTGGTGACAGCCCGTACAGAGTTTTATACACGTCCCACCGCCCTTCCAACTGTGGAACAGAGTTCTATCAAACAAGACCTTCATCGCCGCGACTTTACAATCAATACTTTAGCCATCCACCTCAGCCCCACACATTGGGGAGAGATGCTGGATTTCTTCGGCGGGGAAGAAGATCTGAAACAAGGCGTCATCCGCGTGCTTCACAGCCTCAGTTTTGTCGACGACCCAACGCGCATCTTAAGAGCCGCACGCTTCGAAGCACGCCTGGGATTCCGTCTCGATCCACGCAGCGAAGCCTTAATCGGCGATGCGCTCCCTCTGCTCGACCGCGTGACAGGAGGCCGCATCCGTCACGAGATTGAACTGATCTTCAAAGAGGCCAAACCTGAGGCGGCGCTCGATCGCCTGCAGTCACTGGGAGCCCTACAGCAGATTGCACACGAATTCACCAGTGACGATTACGTGCACAATCTCTTCACCCGCTTGCGGGAAGAGCTGGATCCTGAATTTTGGAAGCTTGAAGAAGAAGACATGCGCCATTTACACTGGGTGCTGCTTCTCTCACGCCTCAGCCGGCCCGCTATCAAGCGCGTGGCCAAACGCCTCATCATGCCCAGCCGCCTTTCAAACGCACTGCTCCAAATTTCCGAACTGCGTGCCGTACTGGCAGAATTGCCCAACGAAGACAAACCAGGCACGATCGTTGCCCGCCTGGAAACACTTACATCCCCACTGCTAGCTGCCGGATGGCTCTTTGCAGAAGATCCATCAATCCGCGGCAAGATTGTCCGTTACTGGACAGCATGGCGTCACGTCAAACCAGAGATCACCGGAGACGATTTAAAACAAATGAGCTTACCGCCAGGCCCACGCTACCGTGAGATTTTGGACGCACTGCGTGACGCACGCCTGAACGGATTGCTCACAAGTCGAGCAGAAGAAGAAACAATGGCAATACACATGATAGAAGCAACTGGCATTCCGTCTAAAGATAAGCAACCTTAACCTTCGAACACAGGATGTACGCATCCGGTTAAGTAAGGAGAAGTCCCAATCTGGGCATCCCAGGTGTGCCATGTGCCATTAGTGCCATTAGTGCCATTAGTGCCATTAAAAAGACATAGTCTATGCCTGTTTAAGGTCTTTCACCCTTATAGTAATGTCCTTCCCTTTGAGATATAAGTGTCCTGCCTTTGGATGTGCTTTGCAAATCTCCCATTGCGGGTATACTCATCTGACACAAAAGCAAGAAAGTGGGGACATGGTACATTTTTATCCTTCATTTCAAGCATTAACGCTTGCTGGACAAATACTCGATGAAATTGGCAAGCATGCAGCGGGCTATCAAGGGCGCATCGGAACCGCGTGGTATTGGAAATTACCAGGTGGCATTCTCGTCACCTTTGTCCTCGAATATACAACCACGGAACAGCGCTGGAACGGACTCAAAGCAGAGGCAGCATCGCCGAACGTAGGCATCTTCAATGCCGCCAACTTTCCTTTTGAAGCCTATGGTACGGTTGCAAGCTCCCCCCCCTTCATCCATGACCTCGACGGTGAAGCTGAATGGTCAAACCGCCTCTACTTTCAGATGGGGCACCTTATCGAAGATGCCGCTCTGTGGCTGGAGATGCTGCGTGCAACCATAATCGATCCCCAAATACGCCCGCCATCAGCATTCCCAGATCTAAGCCCGTTAGAACGTGAACTTGTAACCTACGCGGTGCAAGAATTAGATGGTTTTTTTACAATCAAAGCGCTCCACCAAGCATTTGAAAAACAGATTTCCCACCGCAGGCTCTCAGAACTGGCAAAAGACTGGGAATCCTTCGAGCTGCTGACCCACCGACCGCGGCGCGTCACGGTAGCCCTGCGTGCATTAGCAGGTCTGACCTATTGAAAAAATCTTCAAGCTTGACTTCAAAATTTTAAATCCACATAGCACTGGAGGTTATTATGCCAAAAAGCGAACTCGATCAACTATGCATCAACACACTGCGCACCCTTGTGATGGACAGCGTTCAAAAAGCCAAATCAGGTCACCCGGGCATGCCCATGGGCATGGCCGATGTTGCCTATGTGCTCTGGACACGCCATCTCAAGCACAATCCCAAAAACCCGCAATGGCCCAACCGCGACCGTTTTGTCCTCTCTGCCGGACATGGATCCATGCTGCTGTACAGCTTGCTGTATCTCACGGGCTATCCCCTGACCTTAGAAGATCTCAAACAGTTCCGTCAGTGGAACAGCAAAACGCCCGGACACCCCGAACATGAACCCAAACGAGGGATTGAGACCACCACAGGCCCCTTAGGGCAAGGGTTTGCCAACGGCATCGGGATGGCTATTGCCAAAAGACACCTGGCAGCCCGGTTCAATCGTCCCGGCTACCCGCTCTTCAACCATGCAATTTATGCGATCGTCTCCGATGGCGACCTAATGGAAGGCATTTCGCACGAAGCAGCCTCACTGGCCGGGCATCTCGGCTTAGAGGAGATCATCTACTTCTACGACGACAATGAAATCTCAATCGAGGGGTCCACGGACCTGGCCTTCACCGAAGATGTCCCGGCACGTTTCCGCGCCTACGGGTGGCATGTCCAAGAGATCGACGGGCACGATTTCGACGCGATTGACGCGGCAATTGATGAAGCGCATGCCGTGAAAGGGCAACCGCACCTCATTGTCTGCCACGCCCATATTGCCTATGGAAGCCCCAACAAACAAGACAGCGAGAAAGCACATGGATCCCCCCTCGGCGAGGAAGAAGTGCGCCTGACCAAAGAAGCCCTCGGATGGCCCTCTCTGGAACCCTTCTTTGTACCCGAACAAGTGTTGGTGAACTACCGCCTGTCCATCACCCAAGGGGCGCAAGCAGAAGCCAACTGGCAAGAGCTGCACACCAACTATGCGCAAGACTACCCAGAAGAAGCTCAGGAACTTGCGAGCTATTTATCTGGAGAGCTTCCTCAAGACTGGGAGAAAGCACTGCCTATCTTCACCCCTCAAGATGGTCCTCTGGCCACACGCGCCGCATCGGGTAAAGTCCTCAATGCAATGGCACCCGTTCTCGGCAACCTGGTGGGCGGATCAGCAGACCTTGATCCCTCCAACAAAACATCTCTAAAGGGATTACCGGCCTTCCAAAAGTCAACACCCGAAGGACGCAACTTCCATTTTGGCGTGCGTGAGCACGGCATGGGCGGCATCCTCAACGGTATGGCGCTCTACGGGGGATTAAAAGTCTACGGCGGCACCTTTGCCGTTTTCTCAGATTACATGCGCCCCTCCGTCCGCCTCTCCGCACTTATGCAGCTCCCGGTCGTGTATGTCTGGACCCACGACTCAATCTTCGTAGGCGAAGACGGTCCAACACACCAACCCGTGGAACATCTGGCTGCATTGCGCGCGATTCCTGGACTCACGGTTCTTCGTCCTGCCGATGCCAACGAAACTGCTGCAGCCTGGCGTATAGCGCTGTCCCATTCAGGCCCGGTCGCCCTGATGCTCACCCGACAGAAGCTGCCTGTGCTCGAAACCCCCACCCCTGAAGTCATGGAAGGGGTAGCACATGGCGCTTATGTCCTAAGCAACTCGCCATTTAATCGAACCGACCTCATCCTGATTGCAACGGGGTCCGAAGTTTCCATAACCCTGGAAGCACAGAAGCTCTTAGCCGAACAAAAGATCGGCGCACGTGTTGTCAGCATGCCTTCATGGGAACTCTTTGAAGCGCAGACAACCTTCTATAAACTCAATGTCCTGCTGCCCAATGTGACCAAGCGGCTGGCAGTCGAAGCCGGTGTCACTTTCGGGTGGGAACGCTATGTAGGAACACAGGGCGCGGTTATCGGCATCGATCACTTCGGGGCTTCAGCACCGTACCAAGTCCTCCAGAAAGAATTTGGTCTGACCGCCGAGCGCGTCGCTGAACGCGCCCGCAGGCTCTTAACAGAATAAAGCATTGTCGAAGACACAACGGGACAAACCTTAAAGGATAACGCTTTAGGGTTTGTCCCGCAACTATCCCAGATAAAAGGTACAGATGAATAAATCAATCTCCAAACGTGACCAACACCACACCATCGCAAATGTCACGCTCTGGCTTGCCTTTTTCACCCTTTACGCACTGACGACAACCCCAGAGATTCTCCCTGCTGACAGCGGCGAGTTTCAACTTGCAGCTGCGCGATGGGGCATCCTGCATCCACCCGGATACCCACTCTACACCATGGCAAGTGCACTCTGGATGCGCCTGATTCCGCTGGGACGCACCACATTCAGGATCAATCTATTCAGTGCGGCGCTGGCAGCTACAACTTTGGTATGCATCGCCGAAGCAGCGCGGACTTGGGCCACAAGCTGGGGACACGCCGGACGCGCAGCTCAAACAAGCTGGCTTATCACAGCCCTGGCGCTAGGAACTGCCCCGACCTTCTGGTCCCAAGCGACCTTTGCCAATATCCGCATACCCACGCTGCTTTTCGCCTCCTGGGGACTATGGGCATTAGCCCAATATGCCGACGCCATAAAGCAAGCGCGTGTGAATAATCGCACAGATGACCCCAAATGCAAAAAATCACTCTTGAACCTGGCATTGGCCATGGGGCTAGGCATTGGGCATCACCCCTCCCTGGCTTTTGCTGCTGTCGGCTATCTGATCTACCTGATGCTGATTGACCTACCCCTGTTATGGCAAATTCGCCGCTGGTGGAAGTCAGCCCTTATCGCGGCACTGGCATGGTTGGTACCCCAGCTCTACATACCCATTCGCGGCACGATGCCCAATGTCCCCCTTGCAGGGACAGGCCTAAACACCTGGGATGGCTTCTGGCATCATGTCCTGGCGCGCGGCTTTTCAGGCGATATGTTCGCTTTCGCCAACCCTGCCGATCTGGCACTGCGGCTGCCGATCCTGGGCTCACTTTTCAAGTTTCAGTTTTACCCGGTGCTTCTGCTAGGCGCCTTCCTGGGATGGCTTTGGCTTTTACGCCGCCACTGGCGCTTGGCCGTGGGATTATTTACATCGTGGGCTATTCACAGCTTTATCACGATCACATATCGTGCGCCACAGACAATCGAATACCTGATGCCGGCCTATCTCCCTATCGCGCTCTGCTTAGGCCTAGGCACAGCAGCGCTCCTGCAAACGTGGTCCGCACATAAGCTGCACGGAGATGCTCATTTTATACAGCATGCATCACGCCCCGCGGTCTACGCTATTCTGCTTCTGCTCATCCTCCGTCTGCTCATCACCTTACCTAACTTTATTACCCTTTCAAAGGACACAAGCATCCGGGATCGCACGCAACCCCTCCTGGAACAGGCACCTGAAGACGCTCTGGTCCTAGCCGATTGGCGCTGGGCCACGCCACTCTGGGTACTGCAGCAAGTCGAAGGCACCCGTCCAGATGTAGACGTTACCTATGTTTACCCGGTTGCCGGCAAGGCGTATGACCAGGTCTGGCAAGATAGGGCTCAGTAAGCCGGAGAGCGTCCGCTGTTAACCACCCACGCTTACCAATGGGAAGGTTGGGTCGCAGCCCCGGTAGGCGGCGGATACCGGTATTACAGGACACCACTCCAAGACCTTCCAGAAGAGCTGGCCTATACGCCCCTTGATGCGGATCTGGGTCCAGTCCACCTTCTGGGATATCGCATTGCAGGAGAATTCAATCCGGGCAGCACAGTTGAAGTCCAGCTTGCCTGGCAAGCAAACGGTCCCCAGGAACCAGCCCCTTCTTTGACCGCGCGTCTTTTCGACAGCAATGGCGCCTTCCTGGTCAACAATGACCGTTTCCTGGGAACCAACACGCCCCAGGGAGAAGTACAATTCACTAACATCACGCTGCAGATGCCCATAGGTATTTGCCCAAACAGTGTAATCCCTACTATCGGTGTCTATACGGTACAAGATGGCAGCTTCAACAATCTTGGCGATATTGACCTCCCGGAAAGCCCTGTCACATGCAGCGCGCCAACCATGCCGACGGAACGCCCATGGCCGGGTGTGCTTCTTGGAAAAGGGCCCCTGCTGCGCGGCATAGACTATCATGTAAGCGGCGAACAAGCAATCGCCTATCTTCACTTTTGCGGCCCCGGACAGGCATTCATCATCCAGAACGGAGAAACACAGATAGCTGTCCCCAAGCTGCTAATAGGGCAATGCCAAACTCTCAGTCTACCCATCGCAGCCGGAGAGCGGCCCACCTTTTCCTTTTCCCGGCCCGATGGCAGCCAGGCACACCTGATCAGCCGGCCATTCCCCATCCCTAAAGATGGAGACTG
>Ga0272441_10011119_pt1 | contig 13434 bp, 11 predicted proteins | sample SSMProp6N_FD_193582 | JGI IMG/M metagenome (GOLD analysis project Ga0272441, IMG submission 193582) | Marine sediment archaeal communities from Little Sippewissett salt marsh, Falmouth, MA, United States - SSM-Prop-6N | ecosystem: Environmental > Aquatic > Marine > Wetlands > Sediment ... | reverse complement strand
CAGGTTGGATCCTGTGTTCCGGCTGGTGAAGCATCTATCGGCATGGTTGACCGGATATTCTGCCGTGTAGGCGCTTCAGACAACCTCGCCAGAGGTGAATCGACCTTTCTCGTCGAGATGAATGAAACCTCCTATATTCTCCATACAGCTACACCGAAAAGTCTCGTTATTATGGATGAAGTCGGGAGAGGTACAAGTACTCATGACGGCCTATCGATTGCCTGGGCGGTAAGTGAGTACCTTCTTGAAAAAAAGTGCAAAACCTTATTCGCCACCCACTACCACGAGCTTTCGGTACTTGATCATCCCTCGATAATCCGGCTGTACCTGGATGTCAAGGAGGACAGGGGAGAAATAGTTTTCCTCAAAAGAGTAAAGGAGGGATCAGCCGAGAGGTCTTACGGACTGCATGTCGCACGGCTTGCAGGACTGCCTGAGGAAGTGCTTCGAAGGGCTGCTCATATCCTTCAATCGCTTGAAAGAGTCGAGCACGAAATCCCGGCGTCCGGTAAAGTCGGGTATAAGACGGCACCCCCCCGGCAAACACCGCTTTTTCAGAGTTCGGACATTATCGAACAGGAAATAGCTCAATTGGATATCGATAACACGACGCCTCTTCAAATTCTGAATTTAGTTGCTAAATGGAAAAAAGAACTTGAATCGTAAAGGGTTCTTGGCTCCTTTCTGTTCATAATGCATCGTCCTTATTCTTCATACCTTTTTTATACAATATTTCCTGTGCGCTGTATCATATGCAACCAGGTGCTTCTGGGAAAAAAAGTACCGGTACAGAATATCTGCAGTTCATGTCTGCGGCGGATATTCAGGGAACAGCTTGGAAGGAATACCTGTTCTGTTTGCGGTCGGTCGCTGATTTCGGAAATGGGCGTATGCATGTACTGCAGAAGGAGAAGTTTCCATTTTTGTACTCACATCTCTCTGTTTGAGTACGAGGGAAGTATAAAGCTGCTCATGAAGAAGTATAAATTTTCCGGATATCGTCAGATTGCCTGGATTTGGGCTGCTGTGATTCATGGATATTTGAGGGATCATGCTGTATGCGTTCCTGTTGTTCCCGTTCCGGGAAGAAAAAAATCAATACGAAAACGCGGTTGGGACCAGGTCGAGCTGGTTGCTTCCCTGCTGGAACACAGATATCATCATTCTGTCATGAGATTGCTTCGTCGTTCAAGCGGAAAATCTCAGAAGGTCCTTTCCTATGAGGAACGAATGACAAACATGAAGGGTCAGATCATGGTGAAAGGTAAAGAAAAACCGGAAAAGGTTCTCCTGCTTGACGATATTTTTACTACCGGCGCCACTCTGGACGAATGTGCCCGGGTTCTGATCAATTATGGAGTAAAGCATGCAGATGCGCTGACTATTGCAAGGACCCCCATTGTATGAACATCTAGAGGCTCCTCAGTTATTGACTCTTTCTGCATATGATGGTACATTGAAGTCAACAATAAGAATTATGGAGGTAAAAAGGAGTCGTCCAGCGACTCCTTTTTTCATGCAATGGAGTGGAAAAAGAATAAATGTCCTCTCTGTGATGAGTTAGAACCAATTATCAGCGGAATGGGATTTTCCCTAGTTGAACTGTCAAGGCAGCCGATGAAGGGGAGCCTTCAGGTCCGTGCGGTTATTTATCATTACCGAGGCGTCGGCTTGAAGGATTGTGAAATGGTCCATCGCACGATTATGCCACGGCTTGAGCTTATTGAACAAAGTCAGGATATATACCTTGAAGTAACTTCTCCAGGGATTACCCGCACGCTAAAATACGCAGATGAGTTTTCAGTTTTTCTGGATAGAAAAGTGAATATCATGAAGGAAGAAGAAAGTGAATGGATTCACGGTTCGATTTCCGGAACAGATCAGAACTCTCTCGAATTGAATACAGAAGATGGTATGAAAATTATTCCGATAGAAGAGATAAAAAAAGCCAAATTGGCCTATTCGCAGGAGGATAATAAATAAAAATGACTTCAGGACTTACCGATGCCATTCGCGGCCTTGTACAGGACCGCGGTATACCGGAGGAACTCGTAAGAAAGACTATCGAGGACTTCCTGTTAGCTGCATATAAAAAGAAATACGGTTCAGTGGAAAACGCCGTAGTACGATTCTCCGAAGACGGAGGTGATGTTTCTCTCTTTTCACAGAAACGAATAGTTGAGGAAGTCGAGGATCCGGTAAGTGAAATTGCCCTTGAGGACGCATTGGAATACAACGACGAGTGTGAAATCGGGGATGAGCTGCTGATTGAAGTGAATCCGAAGAACTTCGATAGAATAGCAGTACAAAGTGCGAAACAGAAGGCGAAGCAGACACTGCGGGAGATACAGAAAGATACCCTCTATTCCGAGTTCAAGGACAAAGAGGGTGAGATGATTATCGGTTATTATCAGAGGGAACGGAACGGTAATATTTTTGTGGACCTCGGAAAGACCGAAGGAATAATGCCGAAAAGGTACCAATCACCTCGAGAGGTATATAGGCCGAACGACCGAATAAAAGCCCTCATCTATGAAGTCACAAAAGCCCCTTCAGGACTGCAGATTGTGCTTTCAAGAACACATACCGAGTTTGTAAAAAGGATTTTTGAGCTTGAAGTTCCTGAAATATACGATAGAACCGTAGAAATCTTTAAAATCGTCCGGGAACCGGGATATAGAACGAAACTTGCAGTTTATTCAAACAGGGAAGATATTGATCCGGTAGGAGCTTGTGTCGGAATGAAAGGGGTCAGGATACAGGCAATTGTGAGAGAGCTCGAAGGCGAGAAGATTGATATACTCAAATACGATACTGATTCGGGATATTTCATCAAAAATGCCCTGTCCCCGGCGGAGGTAGAGAATGTCTTTATTCTTGATGAAGCGAAAAGGCAGGCTCTTGCGGTGGTGAAGGAGAACCAGTTAAGCCTTGCAATCGGTAAACAGGGCCTGAATGTTCGGCTGGCGAACAGACTTGTTGATTGGAATATCGATGTAAAAACCGAAGAACAATTCGCTGAAATGGATATTTCTGAAAGAAGTAAAAAAGAGCTCCATGCATTGTTTGGTGATATCGAGGGCGAAGAGGAAATTACCCGTATTTCTGAACTGCCGGATATTTCAGAGCGGTTGGCACAGCTTCTCTATGAAAACGGCATACAACTTATTGAGTCGCTAATTCAGCTCACTCCGGAGGAGCTTTCACGTTTGGAAGGGATAACACAGCAGGATGTTGCTACCATCCAGTCGATTATTTCAGAGGACCTTGATATAATCGAAGAATCCGAAGAGGACACTCTTGATGATACTGAGGAAGATGAAGAACCTCAATTTGAAGAGGCCTCGGAGGAGGAAGTATTCAACGAGGTATCGGAGGAACTGGCAGAAGGTGAAGAAGTGTATGAATGTCCTGATTGTGGACATCCCATCACCATCGATATGACTACTTGTCCAAATTGTGGCGTCGGTTTAAGCTTTGAGATACAAGAAGATGATGAAACTGAAGATTCAGATGAAACTGAAACAGAGGATTGAGCATAAAATTTACTAACAAGGGTTGAAAAGGAAATATATGGCAGAGGAACAGGAAAAGAAACAGGAAAAACCGAAAGCAACACTCATAAAGCATAAAAAACCGGCGGCACCTTCTTCATCACACGGTACAACCGAAAAGAAAAAGGTTGTTGTCGTAAGAAAAAAGAAGAAACCTGCTCAGCAGGTAGTTGCAAAAGTCTCAGGGGTGCAAAAAGAAGAAGAAAAAAAGGAAAAATCACCTGAAGAGACTTCAAAAATGAAAGCCCCCGATAGTACTCCGACAGCCTCTGCCGCAAAGGAAAAGCTGAGCCCTAAGACGGAAAGAGCCGACAAATCAACTGAGGAAAAGAACAGAACACAGGAACGTGAAAAGGCTCAAGGGGAGACTAGAAACCGCGTCGGACAGGCGCCGAGACGTGAACCCGGGAATACCGCCAGAGATCGAAGGCCTCCAAATCGAAGAGAAGGTTCGCCTCAGGACAGAGAAAGAACCGGGCAGGGACCTCGGAGCACTGACAGGAATTTCAGGGGCAGACGCCCCGGAACAGGCGGACCTTCAGCCGGAAGAGGGCCGGCTGGAAACAGACCGGGACAAAGACCACGAAGCGGCGATAGCCGACGACCTGACTCGCGTCCTGACAGCCGAAATAGAACATTCAAAAAACCAGGCGGAGCTCCCGGCGGAACACCGGCGGGTAAGACTCCTGCAAGTACTGATTTAGGGAAAAAAACTCCTTCAAAGAAGTTTTTTAAATCAAAGAAAAAAACTGATTACCGTGGTAAGCAGCATGATCGGGAACAGGAGAAAGAGTTTCAGATCAAGAAGAAGATCCAGCAGAAGAAGATGAATCCTGTTCCGAAAGAGATCGATATAATGGAGGTTATAACGGTTTCGGAGCTTGCAAAAAAGATGAACCTGAAAGCATCAGAGTTGATCGGAAAGCTTATGGGAATGGGAATGATGGTTACCATAAATCAGCAGATCGATGCCGAAACCGCAGAGATCCTGGCTTCAGAATATGGGTGCAAAGTCAAAATTGTATCCTTATACGATGAAACTATCATTGAAACGGAACAGGACCGTGAAGAAGATCTCAAACCCCGGCCGCCGATCGTTACAGTCATGGGTCATGTTGACCATGGGAAAACAAAACTTCTCGACGCTATCCGGAGTACCGATGTTGTTGCAGGGGAACACGGAGGAATAACTCAGCATATCGGTGCATACAAGGTAAAGCTGAAATCAGGAAGCGGTGAAGTCGTATTCCTCGATACACCGGGACATGCTGCCTTCACTTTGATGCGTGCAAGAGGTGCGCAGGTTACGGACATCGTTATTCTGGTTGTTGCAGCAAATGACGGGGTCATGCCTCAGACAGTTGAAGCAATCAACCACGCAAAAGATGCCGGAGTACCTCTGATAGTTGCAGTTAATAAAATCGATCTTCCCGAGGCAAACGTAGACAGAATAAAGCAGCAGCTGTCAGAATACAATCTTTTACCTGAAGACTGGGGCGGTACAACCTTATTCAATGAAATATCAGCATTGAATAAAGTCGGTATCGATGAACTTCTCGAATCGATCATGCTGCAGGCGGAAATTCTCGAATTGAAGGCAAATTATAACTGCCGGGCCGAAGGAAAGGTCATCGAATCGAAAGTTGATCACGGACGCGGTATCGTGTCTACGGTGATTATCGAACGGGGTACGTTAAAAGTCGGTGATGCCTTCGTCGCGGGAATTTTCCCGGGCAAGGTCCGGGCAATTTTTGATGACAAAGGGAACAAGATCGATACTGCTTCGCCTGCAACTCCGGTGGAAATACTTGGATTCACCGGTATACCGGATGCAGGATCACCTTTCCAGGTAACGGAAAATGAAAAACAGGCCAGACAGGTCGGTGCTAAGAGACAGGAATTGGAAAAACAGGGCGAAGCCCAGAATGTTAAGAAGATTACTCTTGACAACCTCTATGATTCGATTCAGGAAGGTGAAATACAGGAGCTGAAAGTTATAATAAAAGGGGATGTTCACGGATCAGTCGAAGCCCTGCAAACTGCTCTTGAAAAGCTGTCTACCAGTGAAATAAAGCTGCGAGTCATACATGCGTCGGCAGGGGCAATAATTGAAAACGACGTCAACCTGGCGACCACATCAAATGCTATCATTGTTGGATTTCATGTGCGGCCGACACCGAAAGCACTGGAACTGGCGGAAAAGGAAAAGATAGATATCCGCAAGTACAATGTAATTTATGATGTCGTGAATGACATCAAGAGTGCCATGGAAGGTATGCTTGCACCGGATCTCAAGGAAGAGGTGATCGGAAATGTCGAAGTCAGAGATACTTTTAAAGTACCGAAGATCGGCTTGATCGCAGGGTGTTACGTCACTACGGGCAAGGTGAAAAGAAACTCGAATGTACACGTTATTCGCGATGGTATTCAAATATTTACCGGCAAAGTGGGATCGCTCAAACGATTCAAGGATGATGCCCGTGAGGTAGAAGCCGGCTATGAATGCGGTATCGGTATAGAAAGTTTTAATGATCTCAGGGAAGGCGATCAGTTTGAAGTCTATGAGATCAGAGAAATAGCGAAGACGCTCCAGTAGGCTGGTGAATATATGTCTGAAATTCGTAAAAATCGCCTTGCTTCCCAGATACGTGAGGAGATCAGCGGTATGATACTTCGGGGGATCATAAAAGACCCCCGGGTAAATACCTCGCTTTCTGTTACAGAAGTGAAAGTCTCAAATGACGTAAGCAGCGCGAAGGTGTATGTTTCAAGCTTTCATTCTGCAGCGGAGCTGGAAAGGGGAGTCCTCGCTCTCAATCATGCCGCGGGTTTTATTCAGTCACGACTGGCAAAACATCTGCACACCAGAAATACACCGCGTCTTCATTTTATAGATGACCATTCGGTGGAATACGGTATACACATGATCAATAAAATCGAGGAACTCAATACTTGAATGAAAATAGATCGGGTCTGGTTCTGATTGATAAACCAGTCGGTGTTACCTCATTCAAAGCACTTTCGTCAGTAAAAAAGGCTCTGAAAAATAAAAAAGCAGGGCATGCGGGTACCCTAGATAAATTCGCCAGCGGCCTGCTTATTGTAGCTATCGGGGGGTATACGCGGCTGATATCTGTTTTCGAAGGACTCGAAAAAGAATATGAGGGAACTATCTGTTTCGGGAAAACGACAGCCACCCTCGATCCGGAAGGTGCCTTTGAGGGAGACGCCCCCCTGCCGAGTTTGTCCGTCCTTGAATCGGTTTTACCGCTTTTCCAGGGGGAAATAGATCAGGTGCCTCCGGTTTTTTCCGCTATACATGTGGACGGGAAGCGCGCATATCAGCGTCGGCTGGCTGGAGAAGATGTAAAAATGAAACCGAGAAAAGTTACCATCCATGAGATTCGCCTGATAGAATGGGATGAACCCTTTCTATCCATTCGCGTAAAATGTTCCAAAGGCACATACATCAGAGCTCTGGCAAGGGATATAGGTGAAGCCTGCGGTTCTCTCGCGTACCTGTCTTCCCTGCGGCGGACGGGGATAGGTAAATTTTCTGTATCCGACGCGGTATCGCCTGAAAAATTTGATCCCCGCAAGGATCTGTGCAATCCTGAAGGTATGCTGAAAAATATTCCCCACATCGGCATCCGTTATATGAAGGAAGAGACAGTATTAAAAATTAGAAACGGTGTTCCCTTTCAGGATTCCTGGATAAGTCCTGCCCCCGAAGAAGATGTAACAGGATTGCTTGACGAGGACGGCGGATTACTGGCGCTTATCGAAAGAAAAGACGGAAGATGGAAATACAGGATGGTCATACCGGGAGGTTTCCGGTGAGGGTACTATCCTGGGATGCATTCACCGGAAGCGGTTTTCTCAAGAATACTAGGGTGGCTCTCTCTATCGGTGTTTTTGACGGGATTCATTTAGGTCATCAGAGTCTGATAAAGGAAATCAGGGAATATGAGCAAAGCGAAGCTGTTATTCTCACCTTCAGATACAATCCGAGACGATTTCTCAAACCGCATCTGTTTTCCGGTGACATAACCACGCAGCATCAGAAGCTATCCATCCTTTCACAGCTTGGTATCAGTACGGTAATACTCATTGACTTTTCTAATGATTTTAGTAAACTGTCAGGTAACGATTTTCTTATGCACATACGGCAAAGTTGTGATTTGAAGTATTTAGTGTTGGGAGATAATTTCAGGTGCGGTCATCAGGGAAAGACAAGCGCCTACGATGCAAGGAATATGTTGAAAACTTCATCAATTGATGTACATATAGCCCCGCCTGTCGGATTCGATGGTTCAATAATAAGCAGCACACGTATAAGGGCCGCCATACGGGAAGGGCTGATATCAGAAGCATCAGGAATGATGGGACGTAATTTTTTTCTTGATTTGGCAGATATTCCTCAAGATATTGAGGTAAAAGATAGATCGATTGAAAAAATGGGACTGAACCAGGTCCTCCCGCCTCCGGGGGATTACAAGGTTTCTATTCACAGTCCCAGCAATGCTTTTTCATCCACCCTTACAATAGATGAAGAATGCCTCCGGTGGAAACAGAAAAGCGGTGAAGAAGCGGTATCTATTGAATTCAAAGAGACACAAATGAGTAAAGGAGACTAAAAATGCTTGCAAAAGAGAAAAAACAGGAGATTATAAAGGAGTTTGGAAAGGATGTAAATGACAGCGGCCGTACCGAAGTGCAGATTGCACTGCTGACCGCGCGTATAGAAGAACTTACTGAACATTTAAGAACTTTTAAGAAGGATCACAGCAGCAGACGCGGTCTGCTCAAACTGGTAGGACAACGAAGAAATTTATTGAAATATCTCAAGAAGCGGGACCTTGAAAGTTACCGTGCTATCTTGAAGAGACTAAACTTAAGAAAATAAAGGAAAAGAATACATGGCTCATGAAGTGAGTATAAAGATTGGAAATGAAGAACTTATTTTAGAAACCGGCCGAATGGCGAAGCAGGCCAATGGCGCCGTCTTTGCGCGTTATGGCGGGTCGGCCGTACTGGCGACTGCCTGTGCGGGTAATAATATCATGGAGGGGATCGACTTTGTTCCTCTTCAAGTTGAATATAACGAAAAATACTATGCCGCGGGAAAAATTCCAGGTGGTTTTCTCAAAAGGGAGGGAAGGCCGAAGGAAAAGGAAATCCTGGTTTGCCGTTTGATAGACCGGCCTCTCAGACCCCTGTTCTCGAAGAAGTTCAAAAGGGAAATTCAGATCGTTCCCACCGTGATATCAGCCGACCAGATAAATCCTCCGGACATCGTCGCCATGGTAGCTGCTTCCGCGGCTGTTATGGTTTCGGATATCCCTTTTGGAGGACCTGTAGGAGCGGTTAGAATAGCGCTTGTGGGAGAAGAGTTTATCGTTAATCCAACCTTTGATCAAATCGAGGAAAGCACCCTCGATATCGTGGTTTCCGGAACCGAAGAAGGGATAACCATGGTCGAAGGCGGCGCACATGAAGTATCAGAAGAAACCATGGTAAAGGCTATTACGACCGCCGAACCAATTATCTCAGAACTATGCCGTATTCAGAAGGAATTGGCCGGTATGGTAGGAGCGGAAAAACTTCCGCTGATCGAGACCGAGGACTCTCTGGAGAAATCTCAGGAAATCTGGGATTATGCCTATGAAAAAATGGAGAAAGCTTGTTTCGTTAAGGGAAAACATATACGGAGCAGGGCAATTTCAGATCTTAAGGAAGAGACCCGTGCAAAGTTTGCTGAAGATATAACGGAAGAGAACGAAGGGCTTTTCTTCAAACTTATGGAGGAGATGGAAACCAAAGTCGTTCGAACTTCGATACTTGAAAATGAACTGAGAACTGACGGAAGGAAACCTGATGAAATCCGTCCGATTACCTGTGAAATAGACATCCTTCCCCGCACCCACGGAAGTGCTCTATTTACACGCGGAGAGACACAGTCTTTAGCAGTAACGACCCTGGGGACAACCCATGATGAGCAGATGCTCGATAATATTGATGGAGAGAAAAGCTTCGAGAGTTTTATGCTTCATTATAATTTTCCGCCCTTTTCCGTCGGAGAGACCGGAAGAATGGGTACCGGAAGAAGGGAAATCGGGCATGGACACCTGGCTCTGAGGGCATTGAAGGGTGTTCTTCCCGCAAAGGAAGATTTTCCGTATACCATAAGGATCGTATCGGAAATACTCGAATCCAACGGATCTTCCTCCATGGCGACGGTATGCGGCGGAACCCTTTCGCTTCTTCAGGCCGGCGTTCCGATAAGCAAGCCTGTTGCAGGTATTGCGATGGGCCTTGTTTCCAGTGAAGAAAAATCGGTTATTCTCAGCGATATTCTCGGTGAGGAAGACCATCTAGGAGATATGGATTTTAAGGTTACAGGAACCGAGAAAGGAATAACGGCTTTCCAGATGGATATTAAAATAACAGGCGTAAGTTCTGAATTGATGTCCAGGGCTTTAGAGCAGGCCAGGAAGGGAAGACTTCATATCCTTTCCATCATGAATGAAACCATTGCTTCTCCCCAGGAGGATCTCTCAAAGTATGCACCAAAAATTATCTCCATGAAAATTGATGAAGAGAAGATAGGTGCGGTTATCGGTCCCGGCGGTAAGATGATCAAAAGCATAACAGAACTCACCTCATCAGACGTGAATATCGATGATACCGGTAAAATCCTTATCTACGGAAAAACCCAGGAACAGGCTGAAAAAGCAGAAAAAATGATTCAGCAGATCATTGAAGAACCTGAGGTTGGTAGAATCTACGAAGGTGTAGTAAAACGTATAATGGATTTCGGCGCCTTCGTTGAAATATTACCCGGAAAGGAAGGGTTGGTTCATATCTCGAAACTTTCAAGGAAGAGGGTGAACTCCGTAGAAGATGTGCTGGAGTTGAATCAGGAAATACCGGTTAAGCTTATTGAAATTGACCGCATGGGCAGGTTGAATCTCAGCTACATTGCAGCGGTCGATCCTGATGGAGAAGGCCATTCCGAAAGCGGACAATCAGAACATCACGAATCTCGCGATAGACGCGACAACAGAGATGGAAGGAATAAATATGGCCGATCATCTCGACCCCATAATTCGAGAAGAGATTGATGGATGAATAAAATCGTTGTTCACGGAAGTTTTGAGTCGGGGAAGACCCCTGTGTATTCATCGACTCTTGCTTCCGGAGCCGATATTGAAGCATTTATTGAGAACCCCAGGGTCTTGAAATCCCGGGAAAGGGCAATCATTCCAACAGGGATTGTATTGGAAATACCAGAAGGATACGAAGCACAGATACGTCCGCGTTCCGGACTTGCCATGAAACACGGAATCACTGTATTGAATTCCCCAGGAACCATCGATGCTGATTATCGCGGCGAAGTGGGAATTATATTATTTAACAGCAGTGATAAGGATTTCACTATCAATCCGGGTGACCGAATAGCACAGATAGTTTTTTCACCTGTTATCCGTGCGGAGTTTTACCAGAAAAGCAGTCTTTCTGATACAGACCGTGGGGAGGGAGGATTTGGCTCGACCGGGACCTGACCTTTTCCATCGTTTCAGATACCGACGCCTATCCTTCTATTTAGCCCATGAGTTTGTTTTATCTTTTCTTGTAGCTTTTTCTTTCTTTTTCGCTATTTTTTTTGTAAATCAGCTTCTTCTTCTGGCAGAAGAAATACTTTCAAAAGATGTAGCCCTGAATGATGTTTTTCTTCTCATCGTTTATTCACTTCCAGCTATCGTCTCCTTTACTTTTCCTTTTGCATCTCTCGTCGGCGGGTTGATGGCTGTGAGCCGGATATCTTCGGATAACGAGCTTTTAGCCTTGAGAGCCTCAGGAATACCTTACCGGAAAATAATTTATCCGTTTCTTCTTGTCGGCCTCCTCTTCTCCCTTGTTTCCTTTATCATGGGCGATTATTTTCTCCCCCGCGGAACGATAAGTTTTGGGAGATTATACAGAAAAATTCTGTATTCCAATCCGGCTCTCGAATTGGAGCCCTATTCTGTTAAGAAATATCAGGATGCAACTATTGTAACGGGTGAAGTTATTGAAGGGATTATTTATGATTTGATGATTATTGACACAACCGATGATGGGAAGGAACGGGTAATTACAGCGGATACTGCCCAATTGCAGGAAAATATTGAACAGCGGGGGATCGTCAGTCTGGGTTTATCCGGTGTTTTCGGTCATCTCAATTCACCGAAAAGGAGGGGAAGCTACAGCTATTTTTCAGCTCAGGAGATGGTTTACAATATACTTCTGCAGGACATAAACTTCAGTTTTTCCTCTCTGACTCCGAGGGAAATGAGCAGTCTGGATGTGTTTCAGGAAATAAAAATGAAAAAAGAAACTCTTTCGGAGCGGGAAAACGAACATCTGCAGAATACGGAGAAGTTCGCATATGTTTTGGAGCAGGAATATTACGGCAGCCTTTCGAGTGAAAATATATCGGGAGATATCATAAATCTTTCGGAGAGATATAATAACTATCAAAATCTTAAAAACCAGAAATTTACCAGCAGGTCGTTGAGAATACACCAGCTGGAACTGTACAAGAAAATGTCCATTCCCTTCGGTTGTTTCGCCTTTGTTTTCTTCTTTTTTCCGGCAGGGACCTTTTCCCGAAAGAGTGGTAAATCGGTGGGTTTCGGTATAGGCCTGATTGTCTCCGTGATATACTGGGCACTCCTCTTTGCCGGACAGACCATGGGACTTCGTATGGAAATATCACCCTTTCTCGCAATGTGGCTGCCGAATGTTGTAATTATCATGGTTGGCGCAATGCTGTATAAAATGAGGTTGTCCCGATGAGGAAGCTCCATTTCATGCTGATAAAGAATTTTCTGCCAATATTTGTGATTGCATTCTTCTTTTTTATACTGACTCTTCTGATGGTGGATCTCTTTTCAAACCTTCTCCGATATCTGAACAATGAGGCGGGTATCGGTGAAATCCTCCTGATATCCTACTATTATATTCCAAAGAGTATGACTTTTGCCCTTCCTCCGGCGCTCATGTTTTCCATTGCCTTCAGTCTGGGTAATATGTATTCCCAGAACGAGCTCATTTCAATACTGGGAGCCGGGATCTCCTTCCGTAAGCTCATACTCCCGCTGATATTCATAGGTGTACTGTTCAGCATGGGATATTACCTTTTTCATGAGCATATCGTGATAGAAACATACAGACAAAAAAATCAGCTGAGCCAGGATCTCTTAGGGCAGACTGTTTCATTCAGCAATACAAATATAACTATCCTCGGTTCGGATAATAAGAATGTATACCACTCCGATTATTATAATGATTCAGCCCGAACCCTTTCCGGTTTGACTGTGGTAAAGAGAAACAGCGAAGGTGATTTTATAAGCAGATTGGAAAGCGACTGGGCCGAATACAGCGCCGGAGAAGGCTGGACACTGCATGAGGTGACGGTTTTCTCTCTCTCCGAAGGTACTGATCACCAGGAGAACCAGGTTCCCCATATAGAAGAAAGCTTCACAGCCGAGTTGTTGGATCCATCCATAACCGTCTTACCCATAAATTTTCAGAAGACGACAAAAAATATTGATGAACTTTCATATACGGAAGCAAGGGAGTGGATTCTGACATTGAAGAAATCAGGACGTGAAGGGTACAGGATTGCCTTGACGGATTACTACAAGAGGTTTTCCTTTGCCCTTACCCCCTTCATTGTGGTATTGGTATCCGTTTCCATCGGCAGCAGATTCAGGAAAAATATTCTGCTCATGAGCCTGCTCACAAGTCTCATTATCTCAGTTGTTTATTATGTGGCAGATATGATCTTGGGCTTATTCGCAAAACAGGGTATGATAGGACCGGCAACAGGGGC
>Ga0272441_10011117_pt1 | contig 13435 bp, 11 predicted proteins | sample SSMProp6N_FD_193582 | JGI IMG/M metagenome (GOLD analysis project Ga0272441, IMG submission 193582) | Marine sediment archaeal communities from Little Sippewissett salt marsh, Falmouth, MA, United States - SSM-Prop-6N | ecosystem: Environmental > Aquatic > Marine > Wetlands > Sediment ... | reverse complement strand
CGACATCCGTTTATCTTCCCGCCGGTGTGGACTATGCAGTTGAGGCAAAGACACCGGTCGAAATAGCGCTGCCCAGTGCGCCCAGCGATATGGAGATCGATCCCTATGTCATCGGGCCGGAGAAGGTCGTGAACGGCGTGTGGGGAGCCGCGAACTTCAAACGCTACTTCCACCAGATCCTGACTACCGCAGCGCAGCCGGAACTCCCTGCACGGCGGCTGATCGTTGGCGAGACGTTTACCCCGAGCGGGAACTGGAGCACGTATCCTCCGCACAAGCATCAGGTCGACAATCTGCCTTACGAAGCTTTCCATGAAGAGATGTACTATTTCAAGGTCAGCCCGGCTGATGGTTTCGGGATTTGCCACTACTACAACGAAGATGGTGAGGATGAGAACTTCACGATCCGGGACCACAGCATCCATATGATGAACAATGGATTCCACACAGTGGTGAGTGCGCCCGGCTATACAACCTACTATCTCTGGTTCCTGGCAGGAAACCAGCGTACACAGGCGACAGTCGATGACCCGAACCTGGGTTGGGTGGGGCGGACTATTCCCATGCTGAGAGAGCTTGGTTACTGAAGCCGGATTTCTTCCGGCACAACGAAAGAGGGTGGGAGCATGATATTGGATTCTTATAATCTCGAAGGAAAGGTCGCACTGGTAACCGGTGCCAGCCGCGGGCTGGGGCAGGGGATGGCATTGGGCCTGGCCGAGGCAGGGGCACATATCGCAGGGTTAGACAGGACAGACTGCGATGAAACCTGCCGGTTGATACAGGATCTCGGACGGCAGTATATGTCGATCCAGTACGACCTGGTGGGTGCAGGCCCTGATCAGCTTTCCGGTGTTGTCCAGGAAGTTGTGAACCATTTCAGCCGGGTCGATATCCTGGTGAATAATGCGGGTATTATCAGGCGTGCTCCCATCTTCGAATTCAGCGAGAAGGATTGGGATGATGTCCTGCAGATTAACCTCAAGGCCCTGTTTTTCCTTTCCCAGGCTGCTGCAGGCGTGATGGCGGCTCAGGGTGGGGGAAAGATCATCAATGTCGCCTCCATGCTTTCCTTTCAGGGCGGAATCCTGGTGCCTTCCTATACGGCTGCAAAGAGCGGCGTGGCAGGTGTGACGAAGGCGCTGGCCAATGAGCTGGCGCCAAAGAATATCAACGTCAATGCTATTGCGCCGGGTTATATGGCAACGGACAATACAGCTCCAATTCGCGCGGATGCAAAGCGCAACCAGTCGATCCTTGATCGAATCCCGGCCGGCCGCTGGGGAGAGCCTTCGGACCTCAAGGGTATCATTGTATTCCTGGCATCCTCTGCTTCCGACTACATGCACGGCGCAGTCGTACCGGTAGACGGCGGATGGTTGTGCCGCTGAGGTTCCTGGTAAAAAGACAGGTGTGTTCCATGGACAAGAAAATAGTCGCGTTTGGAGAGGTCATGATGCGGCTTTCTCCGCCGGGGTTCCAGCGTTTTTGCCAGGCAAGAAAGTTCGATGTCATCTATGGCGGGGGAGAAGCCAATACCGCGGTCTCGCTGGCAAACTACGGGCTGCCGGTTTCGTATGTAACGCGTTTGCCTGCTAACGATATTGGCGATGCCTGTATTAATTTTCTACGGCAGTACGGTGTTGGCGTGGAACATATCCAGCGGGGTGGCGAAAGGCTGGGAATTTACTTCCTGGAAATGGGAAGCATGCAGCGGGGCAGCAAGGTGGTCTATGACCGGGCGCACTCTGCTATTTCGACGATAGAACCCGGATCCATAGATTGGGAAGTGGTATTCTCAGATGCTGACTGGTTCCACTGGACCGGGATAACACCCGCTATTTCTGAAAACGCTGCAGCTGTTTGTCTTGAGGCTGTCCGGAAAGCAAAAGAGTTGGGGCTGATTATCTCATGCGATCTGAACTACCGGAAAAAATTATGGAAGTGGGGCAAGGCGCCTTCCGAGGTTATGCCAAAGCTGGTAAGCCTGTGTGATGTGGCATTCGGGAATGAAGAGGATGCGGACAAGGTATTCGGCATCCGTGCGCCGGAAAGTGATGTGTTATCCGGAAAGGTTGAGGCAGAACAATACCGGTATGTCTGTGAAAGACTTTCGGATCTATTTCCGGTCTTGAGCACGATTGCCATTTCTCTTAGAGGCTCGATCTCCGCCAGCCGTAATACGTGGTCTGCGGTGCTCTGGCACCAGGGAGAATTTTACGAAGGGCCGCATTATGACATTACCCACATTGTCGACAGGGTTGGCGGCGGGGATTCGTTCATGGGAGGACTGATCTACGGTTTCCGGAAGTATGGCGAGGAGTACCAGAAAATCCTGGATTTCGCTGTGGCGGCATCCTGTCTGAAACATTCGATCTTTGGCGACTTTAATCTGGTCTCCGTCGATGAAGTCGAAAAATTGATGTCCGGAGACAGGTCCGGACGTGTTTCCAGGTGAGAGGTTTAAAATGGCAAGGTTTACTCGGCTCGAAGTCTATCAGGCGATGCTTGAATCAGGCCTGGTGCCTCTTTTCTATCATCCCGATCCGGGCATAAGCCTGAAGGTTGCAGAGGCGTGTGAGGCGGGAGGCGCCAGGGTTCTTGAGTTTACAAATCGCGGGGATTTTGCTTTTGATGTCTTTCAATCGCTTTCCCGGGAATTGGAAACGAGTAACTCCAAACTGATCCTTGGTGTTGGTTCTGTAGTTGACGCTCCGACGGCTGCAATGTACATCAGCGCCGGAGCCAATTTTATCGTCGGGCCGATCTTGAACGAGGAAGCAGCCCGGTTGAGCAACAGGCGCAAGATCGCATACTTGCCCGGCTGCGGCACGCTGAATGATATCTCTAGAGCCGAGGAATTGGGCGTTGAGATCGTCAAGATTTTTCCGGGCACCGCAGTCGGCGGGCCCGGTTTTGTCAAGGCCGTATTGGGGCCGTGTCCCTGGACGAGGATTATGCCTACCGGCGGCGTCCAGGCTGATGAAGAGAACATCCGAAGCTGGTTCGATGCAGGCGCAGCATGTGTGGGTATGGGTTCGAAACTGATTACAAAGGATTCAGTGGCAAGAGGTGATTATGCCGCGATCCGGGCAAACGTAGAGCGGGTCCTGGAGTGGATCGGGGCGGTACGGAACTGAAACAGCTGTTTTCGGTAAGGGAAAGGACAGGCAAACTTCCGGGTTTGAGTTTCGAAGCCTTCCGGGTTTGTGGCGTGTATAACTTTCTGCCGGAGCCTTTCAATTTTGCATTATTGAATCAAGAGCAAATGATACGGTTTTCCTTCATCCTGCCGTTTTAACACTGCAGACCGGGATTCATAAAATTCCGGAGAAGATCAGAATATCAGTTTATGCATCGAAGGCAGACGGACCCGGAGAGGATTACAGCCTGTGGTACCGTTGGTCAGGTGGAAGGGTTCTCTGAAATATTATATAGTTACTTGAGTATTCAGGAGCCGGAAGTTTAAAATCCGGGATTCTGTTTGGGCCATCTGAGCTCTGTTTCAGAGAGGTACCCGTTCCGGCTGTCAAACCGGGAGAAGTGACGGCTTTTTCCGGATTTGCCGATTCAAACGCTTTCCCACTGGCCTCGAATACCAGGGCGTTTGACAGGGCAAGCCGGAAAGCCCCGGAAACGATCAAGGTATTATTGGAGTTGTACATTGGAAGACTTTCTGCACCCTGACAGGTTTTTTTCACCGGACCCGGGACAGCGGTCCATAGCGCGTGATCTTTACGAGGGAGTGAAAAACCTGCCCCTTGTATGCCCGCACGGGCATGTCGATCCTCGTATATTCGCGGATCCTGAATACCGTTTCGGCTCTCCGACGGAGCTGTTTCTTGTTCCGGATCATTATATTTTCCGTATGCTCTATTCAAGGGGAGTGCAGCTGGAGGAGCTTGGTGTTCCCGACAGGGAAGGGAAAAGCAGTTTTGATCCTCGAAGAGCCTGGCAGATTTTTGCTGATCATTTCTATCTTTTTACAGGGACGCCTTCCGGTATCTGGCTGCGTGATGAACTGGCCAATGTTTTTGGTATCTCCGGGAAGCTGCACAGCGGGAATGCACAGGAAGTCTATGACCAGATCGATAAAAAACTACATTCGCCGGATTTCAGCCCGAGATCGCTCTTCGCCCGGTTCAATATCGAAGTCCTGTGTACGACCGATGCTGCAGCGGATAAGCTGGAGTTTCACAAAGCGATCCAGTCCTCCGGCTGGGACGGCCGGATCCTGCCCACTTTCCGGCCGGATACAGTGGTCAACCTTGATACGCCGGGATGGATAAATCACATCCACAAGCTGGAAGAGGCCGCCGGCATAGCGATTGCGGATTTCAAGGCATTCATCTCCGCACTGGAAGAACGACGCGGGTTCTTCAAATCAATGGGCGCAGCAGCCACAGACCATGCCGCTCTCACAGCGCAGACACTCGATCTGAGTGATTTGGAAATGGAAACGATCTTCCAGCGCGCGCTGAAGGGGAAGTCGAACAAAGAGGATGCTGCAGCATTTACCACCGGCATGCTCGTGGAAATGGCTCGCATGTCGATCGACGACGGGCTTGTAATGCAGCTGCATGTTGGTTCCCTGCGGAATCATAATGCGGAAATCTATCGAAAATTCGGCCTGGACAAGGGCGCTGATATCCCTGTCACTTCCGAATTCACCCGAAGCCTGAAACCACTTCTGGATCGTTTCGGGAACCACCCAGGCCTGACCCTGATTCTGTTCAACCTGGATGAGACAACCTATGCCCGGGAACTTGCCCCGCTGGCAGGCCATTACCCTGCACTCAGGATCGGCCCGCCGTGGTGGTTCCACGACTCCCTGAACGGTATGAGGCGTTTTTTCGACCGGGTGATCGAAACCGCCGGGGTATACAACACGGTCGGATTCAACGATGATACCCGGGCGTTCCCTTCGATCCCGGCGCGGCATGATGTCTGGCGGCGGGCAGCCTGTGACTGGGCTGCGGGACAGGTTGTCCGGCACATTATCGACCGGGAGGATGCAGAGCAGATTGTCGAGGCTCTTTCCTATTCGCTGGCAAAACAGGCCTACAATCTTTAAGAAGGATATTATGGAACCGATACTTTACAACCAGACAAAATACCATATCGATCTAGACTCCGGCGGAAAGAAAGTCCTGTGTGTGGAGGGGGATCACACCGGTTTCAGCGGCACAATGCAGGGCGATGTTCTCTTGTGCCCGCTGGATGCAGAAAATGCTGGGGCTTTGCGGGAAGCACTTCCCTGGTTGAAGCCGCAGACGCTGGGGCTGGCAGTCTCCTTTGGTTTTGGAGATCGTATTGGACTGGCCAGCTACGGGCATATCGAGGCTCTACGCGGCACTGGAATAGCTCCGATCTTCGCACAGCAGTCCGTGCGCGAGAATGACCGCACCGGCCGGACACCGCAGATCGTGATGGATGATGCCATGTGGGCTGTGTTCGAACAGGACTGGCGTGAACCATGGGGAGCGGATGCGGACCATGTGAAGGAGATCGCAGATCTTGGGCCGTTCATCGAAGCCGGATACTCCTTCTACACGATCGATCCGAATGAGTATGTGGATAACAAGGCACAGGAAGATACGATCGATACGCTCAGGCAGAAAGTCGGCCGGCTTCCCTGGGAGGCGCTGGGTACCACACTGGACGAGATGCGGGCGGGGTTTCTTGCCGGGCCGATCGAGCTGGAAGGCGGTTCGATCACGTTTACGGAAGAAACACTCTACCGGGCACTGGCAAAATACGGGCATGCTGTGGCGCATATCAAGTCCATTACTGATTATCTGAGGGAGCAGGTGGAGGATTTCGACCTTGAAACCTCGGTTGATGAGACCGACACGCCCACCAGTGTGGAAGAACACTACTACCTTGCCAGTGAACTCAGAAGGCTGGACGTACCGATTGTCTCGCTTGCGCCGCGTTTTGTAGGCAGTTTTCAAAAGGGTGTGGACTACATCGGTGATATCGCAGAGTTCGATCGCGAGCTGGAAAGGCATGCATGCGTGATGCATACCATCGGCGGCTACAAGCTCAGCGTCCACACAGGTTCGGATAAATTAAGCATCTATCCGTCGATTGCACAGAAAGCCCACAACCTGGTGCATGTAAAAACAGCAGGTACCAGCTATCTGGAAGCGCTGAAGGTTATAGTAGAAGTGGATAAGCCCTTTTTCCGGGAGATTCTGGAGCTTTCCCGCAGCAGGTATGAAACAGACCGGAAAACGTATCACCTTTCAGGAGAAGTGGAAAAGGTGCCTGCATCTTCAGAACTTGAAGACAACCAGTTGATGGGACTTTTCGACCAGTTTGATGCCCGGCAGGTGCTGCATGTGGCTTTCGGTTCTGTTATGGACCAGTTTGCAGACCGGCTCAAGGATACGCTCCAGGCGAATATGGATTTGTATGATCATTTCCTGACCGTTCATTTTACAAAACACCTGGAACCTTTCCTCAAATACGGCGAGAACCAATAGCAGCAGACAGGGAAAACAATGGATCTTGAACAAGTGAAACAGAACTATGATTTCAGCGGAAAGACTGTCGTTATCACAGGCGGCGCGGGGGTATTGGGCGGTGAGATGGCTTGCGGCCTTGTTGGCCTGGGTGCCAATGCGGCTGTCCTGGACCGCAGGCCGCAAATGCCTGAGGCCTATCGAACACGACTGGAAGCCGGCCCCGGGAAATACCTGTTGGTACCGGGAGATGTGCTTGACCGCAGCCGGCTCGAGGAAAACAGGGACCAGATACTGGAAGCATTCGGCCGTGTTGATTATCTGATCAACACGGCCGGCGGGAATCATCCGTCGGCGACCACAAGTACGGATCTGTCCTTTTTTGACCTGCCGGAAGAAGCCCTGCAGTTTACGTTCAACCTGAACCTGATCGGCACGATCCTTCCGTGCCAGGTGTTTGGCAAGGTAATGGGGGAGCAGGGCAGCGGCGCAATCGTGAATATCTCTTCGATGGCTGCCGACCGGCCGCTGACCCGGATACCGGCATACGCATCTTCCAAGGCTGGTGTGAGTAATTTCACCCGCTGGCTGGCTGTGCACATGGCACAGGAGTATGCCGAGAATATCCGTGTGAACGCACTCGCTCCGGGGTTTTTCCTCACCGAGCAGAACCGTTTCCTGCTTATGGAGGAAGACGGGGAGACACTGACAGCCCGCGGCCAGCAGATCATTTCCCATACACCCATGGCGCGGTTCGGCGCACCGGAAGACCTGCTTGGCACAGTCTTCTGGCTGCTTTCGGACCTGTCTGCGTTTGTCACTGGTATTATCGTACCGGTGGACGGAGGTTTTTCAGCGTTCAGCGGAGTGTGAGAATGGCGATTATCCAGAAGGCTTTTTCGTTGGATCAAATGCTTGAAGAAAAGGTTATCAGGCAGACTCTGCGCGAGAGCCTGGAAGGGGCTTTCTCAGGCCGGAAGGTCCTGGTTCTGATTCCGGATCACACACGCAGCCTCCCTCTCCCGAAACTTTTCCGGATCGTTACGGATCTGCTTTCAGATACACAGAAGCTTGATTTTATGGTGGCGCTGGGAACACATCCTGCTTTGAATGAATCACAGATGCTTGATCTCGTTGGGCTGACGAAAGAGGAAAAGGAAACCGAATACAAGCAGGTGGGATTGCTTAATCATGCATGGCACACCGAGGATGCACTGAAACAGATTGGAACGCTGCCGGAAACCCGCATCAACGAGATCGCGGGAGACCGCTGGCATCCTTCCCTCGCTGGAGATGTCCCGGTGCGGGTTAACAAGCACATCTTCGAATATGACCATCTGGTCATTCTTGGCCCGACCTTTCCGCATGAAGTGGTGGGGTTTTCGGGCGGCGCCAAATATGTCTTCCCGGGCATCAGCGGCGCGGAAATGATCGATGCCACACATTGGCTTGGAGCGCTGGGCGGCGTGGTGGGAACGATTGGGAAAATCGATACCCCTGTGCGGGACATGATTCATGCTGCAGCGGAGATGGTCGATATCCCGATTACACTTGCTGCCATGGTGGTAAGGGGGCACGATCTCGCCGGCATCTGGATTGGTGACTATCTGGAGGCCTGGCGCGCAGCGGCGGAATTCTCTTCCAGGGTCCATATCCGGGTGTGCAGTCGTCCGTATAAACAGGTGCTTTCGCATGCGCCTGAAATGTATGATGAGCTGTGGACCGCAGCCAAGGCGATGTACAAGATGGAATCCGTTGTGGAGGATGGCGGGGAACTGATCATCTATGCCCCGCATATGGATACGGTCAGCCTGGTACACGGGCGTTATATCTACGAGATCGGATATCACACGCTGGACTACTTCCTCCAGCAGTGGGAAAGATTCAAGCATATTCCCAGGGGTGTGCTGGCTCACAGCACTCATGTGCGAGGAGCCGGTGTGTATCGTAACGGGAAAGACTTGCCCCGCATTCAGGTAACCCTGGCGTCCCGGATATCACCGGAAGACTGCAGAAAATTGAACCTGGGTTACCGTGATCCGGCGACGATTGACCCCTCGCAGTGGATGGATCGTGAAGATGAAGGGATACTCTACGTGCCCAGAGCCGGCGAGATTCTATTCAGGTTGGAACAATGAATAAACCGCAGGCGGTAGTCTTGATGGGTGTATCCGGCTGCGGCAAGACCAGTGTGGGCACCGGATTGTCTGAGATACTGGGTTGGCACTTTTACGACGGGGATGACTATCACCCGCAGGCGAATATCCACAAGATGTCTGCGGGTATCCCGTTGACAGACGAGGACCGGTTCCCGTGGCTGGATGGCCTGCACAAGCTGATCGTCCGGGATTTATCGGAAGGACGTTCCCTGATCGTGGCGTGCTCGGCATTAAAGGCAGACTACCGCAGGATACTGGAAGGGGGGCGGGGAGACGTACTATTTGTATTTCTTGAAGGCAGTTTCGAACTCATTTACAATCGCATGCAGGAGCGCAGCGAGCACTACATGAAAGCCGGCATGCTGCGCAGCCAGTTTGATACGCTGGAGCAGCCGGAAGGTGCGCTGAGAATCTCCATCGATCAGCCGGTGGATAAAATTGTGGAAGAAGCTGCTGCAGAAATTCTTAAACAGGAGTAATCCAGCATGGAAAACAAAGCAAATATCGGATTGATTGGTCTGGCGGTGATGGGACAGAACCTGGTATTGAATATGAGCGACCACGGCTACACAGTGGCGGTGTTCAATCGCACCACACAGAAGGTAAAGGACTTTATGGAGGAGGGGGCACAGGGCCGGTCGATTATCGGTGCATACAGCATGGAAGAACTGGTCGGGGCACTCAAGCGGCCGCGCAAGGTCATGCTCATGGTCAAGGCCGGCTGGCCGGTGGATGCCACGATCGAGAAGCTCGTTCCACTACTCGAGGAAGGCGACATCATCATCGATGGCGGAAATTCCCACTTCCCGGACAGCACCCGACGGATGAAAGAGCTGGCGGAGAAGGGGATCCTGTTTGTTGGTGCGGGTGTCTCGGGCGGCGAGATCGGGGCGCGTTTCGGGCCTTCGATCATGCCTGGCGGTGCGGAGAAGGCATGGCCCGGGATCAAGCCGGTCTTCCAGGATATCGCTGCAAAGGTGGCGGACGGCTCGCCCTGCTGCGAGTGGCTGGGGGATGAGGGCGCCGGGCACTTTGTGAAGATGGTGCACAACGGGATCGAATATGGGGACATGCAGTTGATTTGCGAAGCCTATGACCTGCTGAAAACCGCTGTGGGTTTATCCAATGACGAGATGGCAAAGGTGTTCGCCGGCTGGAACCAGGGCAAACTGGATTCGTACCTCATCGAGATCACCGCTGATATTTTGAAATACCGGGATGAGGATGGTGAGAGTGTTGTTGATCAGATCCTCGATACCGCCGGACAGAAAGGCACCGGCAAGTGGACGGCCGACGCGGCACTGGATGCAGGCGCGCCTCTCACCCTGATCGGCGAAGCGGTGTTCGCCCGCTTCCTCTCTGCGCTGAAGGAGGTGCGCGTTGAGGCTTCAGGTGCCTACCCAGGGGAAGGCCCGGAATTTTCCGGAAGCAGGGAGGAGTTTATAGAAGCGATCCGTGATGCGCTGTATGCTTCCAAGATTGTCTCGTATGCACAGGGTTACATGCTCTTCAGGGCAGCCGAGGCCGAGTTCGGCTGGAAGATGCCCTACGGCACGATCGCCCAGCTGTGGCGTGAAGGGTGTATTATCCGGGCGGTTTTTCTGGACAGGATCAAGGACGCCTACGACAGTGATCCTGGGTTGAGCAACCTTTTGCTGGACCCGTATTTTAAGGGAGAGATCCAGGGGGCTCTGCCGGGTTGGCGCAAGGTGGTGGCGAAAGCAGCGGAGATGGGAGTGCCCGTTCCGGCGATGTCAAGCGCACTGGCATTTTTCGACGGCTACCGGCGTGAGCGGCTGCCGGCAAATCTGCTGCAGGCACAGCGCGACTATTTCGGTGCACACACCTATGAGCGGATCGACAGGCCTCGCGGCGAGTTTTTCCATACCAACTGGACTGGAGAAGGCGGGGATGTGACCAGCTCAAGCTACGACGCGTGAGGCAAGAAGGGTATACAATTTGCCGAAAGGTGTAAAAATCCGCAGCGATTGATTCATGTTGACCGGTTTTCCCGGTATTACCAGGTGCGATTGCAAACGGAAAAACACATAAAGTAATTTCCTGCATAACAATTCAGGAACACAAGTAGATTTGATCAGATTTATTATTGACTCTGCCTGGTTTTTTTACTAAATTAGAATAGGAATTCTGATTCTGGTTAGGGAGAATATGTCAAAACAGAATCCGATCAGGGAACCACAGCAGGCACGCAGCCATGAAACCATGAACCAGATTCTGGATACGGCTGCTGCTATCCTGGAACAAAAAACCTTCGACCAGCTCACTGTCAGCGAAGTTGTCCATCAGGCGGGAACATCTGTCGGTGCTTTCTATGGCCGATTTCGAAACAAGCAAGCTCTGCTGCAGGCACTCGATGAACGATTCTTCCAGCGGTTTGAGCAGGATTTCGAGGAATTGCAGTTGGAACTCGATTGGGATAATCAGACAATTACCACGATTATCCACGACACGGCAAAGTTTCTCGTTGAAGTTTATCGAAGAGATACCGGGGTGCTCAGGTCACTCAATCTGAAAGCCAGGCTCAGTGACGATTCGCAGTTCAAAGCACGAGAAAAAAACGCATGGGATACGATGTATCCTCAGCTGCAGAGGCGTTTGCTGCAGCATGCAGCCTGCATAACTCACCAGGATCCGGACCTTGCAGTCAGGTTTGGCTTTCGGCAGATGTTTTTCAGCATCCGGGAATTCCTGCTGTGGGGTTCTTTGCGTGAAAATTTCAGGTATGACCTGGAAACACTGAGCAATGAATCCGCAAGAGCTTTCATTTCCTATCTTGGCGTGGAGGAGCAGTAATCATGGAGAACAAGCGTCGGTTGTATATCTTTTCGGGTGTCGGTGCCGGGTTATCTGTTTTTATGCTGGTGTTATTGGCTTTCATCCCTTTCCCCGCGGGGCTGGAATACCCGGGGCTTGAAGTCCTGACTGGTGATCTCAACCTCTTTTCGGAGGATCTTGCGTTGTACTACCGCTCGATGCGGTGGCTTTTTATTCTCGACAGTTTGTTCTTGCTGGGATGGTTTATAAGCTGGACCGGGCTGGGGGTTATTGTCAGAGAGCATTCGCGCACAGCGGGGTTCCTGACGCTAGCTTTTGGGCTCGGCGGCGCGCTGCTTGATGTGACTGAAAACAGCATAATCTGGTCTGCGATGAGAAGAATGATGAGCGGCACTTCAGCCGGCCACAATTGGGTGGTTCCCTGGCAGATCATTCAGCAGCTCAGCTACTGGCTTCCTTACCTTGGAGCAGCGATCGCTGCAGTCTGGCTGTGGAAATCCGGCGGTTTTGAAAAGGTGCCGGCGGTGATTGGAACCATTCTGGCTGCAGCAGCAGCTGCATGCTTGTATATTCCTGGTTTTTCCATATTTTCAAGTGCCTGGTTTTTGTTCTGGTTTGGAAGTCTCGCCGTTTTATTCTGGCGTTATTCTAAAAAATTATCATCTCGAGAGAATCAAGAAAGGAAGGTTGTGGTGGCTGCTGAGAGGGTTAAATGGATCCGATTTTCACTTTATGCTGCTGTATATTTTGTGGAAGGGGCTGTTCTGACATATTTCACAGCGTTTAACACAATATATCTGCGGTCTTATTCATTATCTTATTCCCTGATAGGGATTGTAGGGGGAATAACGCTTATTCCATTCATTCTGAAGATCATCATTGGATTGGTTAGCGATCGTGTCAGCCTGTTCAAACGGGGTCACAGGAAGCCGTATATCATCATCGGCTTATTACTGCAGTCCGCTGCTTTCCTGTTGATCCCTTCCTTCAGCCCGGTGGAACAATTTCCGGTTTACCTGACCCTGATGATCCTGGCTTCGTTGGGGATGTCGACTTACGATACAACGACGGACGGGCTCTCGATCGATACAACGCCTGAGAGTGACCGCGGCATCGTCCAGGGCATCATGGTCGGGGGCAGGGCCCTCAGCTCGGTGATCACTGCAGCACTTATGGGAGTCTTCTCAGGAAGAGGCCAATGGCCTGTTGTTTTCTACATGATTGCTGGTCTGGGCTTGCTGGCTCTGGTACTTGCGTTTTTTGTGGAAGAAAAGAAAGACCGGTCGCCAGAAATGCAGTACACGAAAGAAGCATTCAGTTCGTTCAAAAACAAGGCTTTTCTGTTATTCCTGGTTCTGGGTGTGGTTTATCCATTGGCGCTCTACAGTGCGCAGGGGATGGTCGGGGCTTATCTTAATGAAGGATTCAATATCCCTCTTGCAACCGTAGGCCTGTATACATCCGTTTTTGGTGTCGGCACGATCCTGGGAGGCGTTGTTGGTGGCCCGCTGATGAAGAAGATTGGTGAGCGGGCCAGTATTTTGGCAGCGCTGCTCCTGACAGCTGGTGTGACCCTGGTCCTGGCTGCAGTTCCCACAGCCGGAGTGATGTGGGCTGTAGTATTTCTGTTTGGGGTTGCCTTTGGATACTATGAAACAGTTTACTTTGCCATGGGGATGGATTTTTCAGACCCGAGGATTGCAGCCTTCATGTTTGCCGTGATCATGGCTGTGGGCAACTTCGGGATCGCAGGCGGGCAGCCGCTGGCGGGCACGCTTGTTGATGCTGCCGGGTTCCGTGTAATGTTCCTGGTGTTTGGTGTGATCCATCTGCTTGCGCTGCCGGCGGTCTTTGGAATATTCCGGCTTCGGCGGAAAGCTGAGATGGAAGCAGCATGAAGATCACCTCTCTTCATGTCCAGCCTTTGGATCTGGAACTGCAAACCGCACTGACCGTAGCATACGGCAGCTATCCTGTGCTCGAGTATGCTCTTTTGAAGATAGAAACAGATAC
>Ga0272441_10011116_pt1 | contig 13436 bp, 7 predicted proteins | sample SSMProp6N_FD_193582 | JGI IMG/M metagenome (GOLD analysis project Ga0272441, IMG submission 193582) | Marine sediment archaeal communities from Little Sippewissett salt marsh, Falmouth, MA, United States - SSM-Prop-6N | ecosystem: Environmental > Aquatic > Marine > Wetlands > Sediment ... | reverse complement strand
GATTGGGTTGTAGCCGAGTCCTTCGTTGACGAAGCCGAGACCGACAAGCCTGCCGCTCCCTGCGTTCTGCCGCGCTTCGATCAGGCCGTGGGCATTGCGCGGAAGCGCTCCGCCGAGATGCACCGTGCCACCGAAGTTCTGCACGTTGCACCACAACCACGGCTTGCCACAGAAGGCTTCGGTCTGGGTCCACATCGGCCGCGATTCGCAGAACAGATCGAGCACGAGCATTCGGTCGTCGGCCACGGCGTCCAAGAACGCGGCCATCCGCGGCTGCGTCCAAAACGATCGATTGAACATGAACGCCCAGCCCTGGAGCACCCAAACCGCGTCGGGGTCGGTGTTCGCCATCCCGGCGTAGATCGCCCGGCCAAGGTCGGCGAGGTATTTGGTGTCGCTGCTGGGCGGTGTCATCTCAATGAAGGTGTCGGCCGCGTACAGGTGGTCGGTGCCGAAGCGTTTCGTCTGCTCTTCGAGAAACATGCCGGCGATCTTCAGAAACTGCGGATCGAGGGGGTCCAGGAGCTGCGTCTGCCATTCGATCCAGCGAACCTGGTGCAGCCGGGCGCCGGGGAATCGCTCGCGCACCGCGGCCGGCACGTGACCGGTGAAGCCTTGAAGCACGGGCGTCATGCCCAAGTCGCGCTGGCGGGCGAGGATTTTCTTTTGGAGCTGCTAGTGACCGTCGATCCACGATTCCGGCAGCGGTCCGCCCCATCCATCCAGGCAACCCATCCACTGAAACGGCAGGTACGGGGGGCCGGCCAGGAACTCAGCGATCTGCGCGTCCGTCATCCCCAACCGCCGACAGACGGCCCGCCACACCGCTTCCTGCCCGGTGACCGCCAGCGGGGCGTTGACCCCATTGAGCGCCATCCAGTCGATCAGCCGTTCCCATTGCTCCCAATGGTACCACGGCAGGGAATAACCGAAGCAGCAGTAGTTGAGGAAGTAGCGGTACCGGGCCCAACTCACCCGCCGGACTCGCTGCGGAACGGCAGGCAGCGGGTCGGGCAGTTCGAGTTGGCTACCGCACCAGGAAACGTGGCAGCGGCAGTGGTGCTTCAGATACCAGTTCAACCCCATCGCCATGGCCACCCCGTTGTTGCCCCGGATGACCGTTCTGCCCGCCCGCGTCTCGATTTCGAACACGTCGCGTCCCCGCGCCGCCGGGATCGCCTCGAACTGAAACCGGTTCGCCCGATCGCCCAACAACCGCACGGCCAGTTCACGCGCTGCACGCGCCGCCCCAGCCTGCGGCTCAGCCGGGACGTCCCGGGCGGCAACAGACGGAACCTGGACTGCTATGGCCAGCGCGACGAGCGTCGGGACAACAGCGAATCGTTTACACCGGGTCATGGCTTGTCTCTTGTCTTTAGCCTTTTGCCTGAACCCCCGTGGCCCAGGGAGTTTAACCGAAAACCTGAGCTCGTTCCATGCGCCCCGACCGCGACGCGGCCGGGCGCGTCGCGGACTTCCATGCCCTGCGGCACACGCACATCAGCCAGCTCGTCGCACACGGTGAGGACGGCTTTGCGGGCGATGAAGCCGGCCGTAGTGCGGTACGTGAACGATACCACATTCGGCTCGTCGCCGAAATGCAGCCAGTCGGCGGGGATGGGAATCGTCGGACCATTTTGCGCAGGCTTCCTCGACGGTGCCGGCGAGCGGCCGGTCGAGGATCGCCTTGCCGGCCCCAAGAGCAAATACCACGGGCTCTGCTACCACACCCCGCAGGCGATTACCCGCGGCCGCGACGGCTACACGCCCGGCCAGGCCGGACAGGCCGAACTGATCGGCGACGACACCACGCAGCTCCTTTTCCGGATCGCGTTTGCCGCGCTACGGAACGCGCAACCCGCCCTCGTGCGCGGGGTCGAAGCGGATGCCGCCCAGCGGCCCCCCGTCGCGGCTGCAGATGCGCGCACAGAACTCCCAAGGGGAATCGTTCTGGGTAATTTTCAGCAGCAGACAGTTCCAGCCCTCCGTCAGGAGGATGTTCGCCTTGTCGGTGTACGGCGTGGCAGCGCGGGCGACGTTGTTCGCGTGGACGAGCTTCCCGTTGAGCCAGGCCTTGACGCCGTCGTCGCTGCCGAGCTCGAGCCGGGCCGGCTGGGCCTTGTCGGAATGAACCCAGGTGAGGGCGTAGGCGACGCGCTGCGCGCCGCCGATGGCCTTCAGCAGGTCGAGGATCTGGGGGCGCCTCGGGTCGGTGCCGGCAGGGAGCAGGCGCCACGCGACGCCCTTAGCGATGGGCTTCTCCGGCTCAAAAACGATGTCGAACAGCTCGGTGTAGCGCTTTCCTTCCTGCGAGTACGGCCCCGCGACGCGCCAGGCGGTGATGCTGTCGCCGAACTGGTCGATCTGCTGGAGGATCTGCCGCGCCTCAGCCGGGGCCTGCGTGTCCGTCGCGACGGCGGCCACCTTTTCCATGGCTGCGCTGGCCGCCTCCCGATCCGACCCCATGATCGCTCGGGCGATGCGGAGGGCCGCTGAAATTGCCTCGGAACGCACGGCGGCGGTGTCCAACTGGCCCATCACGAGCGTCAGGGCGTCGCGATGCGCCACGTCCGCGAGGCCGCCGAGGACCAGCCTCCTCGCATCGGGCCGCTGCGTGGTGGCGAGCACCGCGGCATACTTGTGGACGGTCTCGCGCGGGTCGGCGTCCCTGGACAGCCCCAGCAGGCGGACGTAGCCGCGGAGGGCGAGCACACGGTGGACCTCGCTGTCGGCCTCCTTCGTCAGGCCGAGCAGCACGTCGGCGGCCCTGGCATCGGGCCAGGCCGCCAAGGCTCGGATGGCGGCATCCCTGACGACCACGTCGTCATCGCCGACGGCTCCCGCGACCGCCGCATACGCCTTCTCGCCGTCGATCCGACCCAGCACCCGCAGCAGCGCGGCCCGGGGACCTGCTTCCTTTGCCGACGCCAGAGCCGCGAGCGCGGCGTCCGCCCGCTTGGAGGGATCGGCTATCCGTCCCGCGGCCAGGACGACGGCCGTCTCGGCCTGGGCCTGGGCGCCCTTGGCCGCGACGAGGAGCTTGATCATCGCGGGGAGGTCCGTCGGGCTCGCGAGGACGCCGAGAGCCTTGAAGGCGGCCCGCGCGACCTTCTCATCGCCACGGGCCGCCTCGTCGAGCAGCGCGGCGCTGGCGGCCGTGGCGCCGCGGTCGGCCAGCACGGCGACCAGCTCCGCGCGCAGGTCGCCCTCGGCGCTCTTCATCCCCTCGATGAGCGCAGCGTCCACGCCCTCGCCCTCGAGCGTGCGCAGACTGGCGCAGGCGACCGTCCCCTCCGCGCCCTTCGCGCCCGCAGCCCTCAGCAGGACGGCGACGGCCGAGGCCCTCCCGACCTCGCCCAGCGCCGCCAGCGCCTCGACGCGGACCTCCGCTGCCGGGCTGGCCGCTAGAGTCTCCAGAGCCTGGGACACGCTGGCGTCCTTGCGGCTCACCAGTGCCTTGATCAGCAGCGCCTGTGCTGGCGGCGGCAGCGTGGGCAGTCCGGCCGCCAGCGCTCGCGTCACCTCGGGGCCGGGCAGCTCGCGAGCGGCGCGGAGCGCCGCGCCGCGCCGCGCGGCATCGTCGCCCCTGAGCAGCTCGATGAGCAGCGGCACGCCTTCGGTGCCAAGGACGAGCATCGCCTGGTAGGTGGCCACCACGCGCAGCGGCTCCGGAACGTCCGCCTTGCGGACCGCCTCGCAGAGCGCGATGGCCTCCGTGCGCCTGTCCGTTGCGGCGAGCAGCTCGGCTGCTGCAAGGCACGCATGCACCGCGGCGGAGCGGTTGGCAGCAGGACTCCTGGTGAGGTGTTGGCGTAGGGCCGCCACCGCCTCACGCGTGGCGATACGGCCCAGTGCGGTCAGCGCCGGCTCAGCGCTGTCGCCGGTGGTGGCGGCGAGCGTCGTGAGCGCCGGGACGGCCTTCGGGTCCCGTCGGACGCCGATGGAGTTGATGACGCCGATCTGCAGGCGCCCGTCGAGCTTGCCCAGCGCCTCCCTGAGCGCGTCGTCCACGCTCGGGTCTCGGATCGGCTCCAGCCCGAACCGCGCGTAGCCGCCGAGCTGCTCGTGTCCCAGGAGTCCGGCGAGCGCGGGCACGGCGCGCTTCGTGCCGATGAGCGCCAGCCGCTGGCAGGCCTTCGCCTTGTCGAACACGGGCGCGTCGGATCGCAGAAGGGCGATGAGCTTGCTTTCCTCGTCAGTCTCCCCTGCGAAGAGGGGCACGGCCGCGAGGCAGAAGAGGGCGAGGGCAAGTAGCGTGCAGGACGTCTTCATGGGGTGTCTTCCGAGTCAAATGTGCCAGGGGGAGCGGAGGGCGCGGGTGCGCATGGCATGGGCCTCGTCGTCGCCGACGAAGGCTTGCTTGGCGGGGTCGAACGTGACCCTCCGGCCGAGCATCCACGCGATCGCGGCCGCGTGGCAGGCGACGTGCGAGGAGCACATGACGTTCGCGTTCGCCGCCGTTCGGGCGCGGGACTTGATGCAGTCGAAGAAGTTGCGCGTGTGCCCCGCGGGGTCGGTGCCCCGCTGCAAATAGCGCTTGCGCTCGCCGCGCAGCGACTCGGGATGGAGCGCGATCCCGCCGCTGTCGCCTGTCTCAACCCAGCCCTCGTCGCCCTCGAAGCGGACGGGACACGTGCCCAGCCCCATCCAGCCGCCGGGCCGCATGACGAGCTTCACGCCGTTGGCGTACTGGGCGACGATGGTGTCGCCATCGGGCTCGTAAGTCAGCGGCGTGGTCCCATCCGCGTCATTGGCCCACTGGCAGAGGTCCACCGTGTGGGCGCCCCAGTCGTGCAGCGTCGCGCCGGAGTCGAAGTCGAAGTATCCCCGCCATCGGCCGTGCACGTAGGCGGAGTTGTATGGCCGCCAGGGCGCCGGCCCGAGCCAGCGGTCCCAGTCCACGACGTCCTTCGGGGGCTCCGGCTCGGCGGGCAGCCAGCTATGGTCCACCCGCAGCTTGTAGATCGAGGCGTGGAGGGTGTGGAGCTTGCCGAGTTTGCCGCTGCGCGCGAGGTGAACGGCGAACTGGAAGTTGCCGATGCTGCGCCGCTGGGTGCCGGCCTGGAAGACGCGGCCGTAGCGGTTCATCGTGTCGGCCAGGGCCTGGCAGTCGCCGATGGTGATGCCGCAGGGCTTCTCGCTGTAGACGTCCTTGCCCGCTTTCGCCGCGAGGATGCTCGCCAGCGCATGCCAGTGGTCGCCGGTGGCGATGAGCACGGCGTCGATGTCCTTGCGGCCGAGCACCTCGAACATGTCGCGGGTCATGGCGCAGTCGGTGTTGCCATACTTGGCGTCGGCCATCGCCTTGACCTGCTTGCGGCGGTCCGCTTGGACGTCAGCGATGGCGACGAATCGCACGTCGGGCTCGGAGAGCATTCGGCTCAGCACGTAGCGGCCACGCGGGCCGATGCCGACGGCACCAAGGACGGTCTTCTCGCTCGGCGCCACGCCCCCGCCCCTGCCCAGCGCGCTGGCCGGGACGACAGCCGGCGCAGCGAGCGCCAGGGCGGACGATGTGAGGAATCCTCTGCGGTTCAGTAGCGGTGGCTTCACGCGTTTGTCTCCTGAGCCTCGGAGCGGGCGCTCTCGCGGTCGCGTCCCCAAGGCTATCATGGCAGGGGTGTCCCGAGCAAGCGCTATGGTTCGAGCCCTCGTCGGGGAGCCAGGTCGTTCGGCCACTGAACTGGCCGATCCACTGCTTCGCAGAAGCCCAGGGCTTGGAGAGGTCCGTGACGGGTCTCCCCCCGATTTCCTGGTCCAGATCGCGTGCGAGTGTGTTAGGGTTTGGTTCACACGGGAGAATAGACCGGGATGAAGCAGAAGCGATTCACCGAGGAGCAGAAGGCGTTTGCCTTGCGTCAGGCGGACTCGGGGGTGCCGGTGGCGGCGATCCTGCGGAAGAAGCCGCCCCGACGGCGTGTGGCGTGTCGGACGCGCCGGATGCGGCCGCCGGCGACGCGTCGGAACGAGTCCTGGAGCATGGACTTCGTCTCGGACCGGCTCTTCGACGGGCGTCGGCTTCAGGGGTTGGCGTTGGTGGACAATCACACGCGGGAGAGCCTTGCGTTGCACGTCGGCCAACGGGTGCGTGGCATGGACGTGGTCCGCGTGCTGGAGCAGGTGGCGGACCGCCGGGGGCGGCCGGCCTCGATCCGGGTGGACAACGGGCCGGAGTTCGTCTCCTAAAACTTGGACCGACGCCTGTCCGAGGCGAAAGCGTTAATTGCCGAGCACGAAAAGGAAATGCAAAAGGAGGGAAGTAAGCCACAATGACAACTTATTGTATGACTTGCAGGTTTGCTGTCGGTTGGGTCGCTGCAGGATGGCTGTTGATAGCCGGCACCGCGTTTTCAGCCGAGCTTTACGTGGCCCCCGATGGCCGTGATGCGAACCCGGGTACGAAGAGCGAACCCCTGGCCTCGATCGCCAAAGCGCGCGATGCGGTTCGCCTGCGCACCGACGCCGAACCGGTTACGGTGTACCTGCGCGGTGGAACATACGAACTGACTGCGCCGGTCGTTTTCACACCGGCGGATTCGGGCACAGAGAAGGCCCCCGTCACCTATTGCGCCTATGAGGGAGAACAGGTTGTCATCAGCGGGGGACAGAAGCTGAGCCTGCAATGGAAACCGTGGCGTGACGGCATCATGCGGGCCAAAGTCGCCGCCGCCACGCCCATCGACCAGTTGTTTGTCAACGGGACCCGCCAACACATCGCTCGCTGGCCGAACCCCCAGCCCTGGTATGAGGCGTATTCACAAGGTCTCAAGCCCGTCAAAGGCGACCCTGTCAGCAAGGTCACCCCTCCGCTGCACGGATACCCGGCTTTCGCGTTTGACCCGGCGAGGTTCAGCACGAAGAAATGGGCCCATCCCGAGTTGGCGGTGATTCACGTGATGCAGAAGGATCGCTGGGGCAACATGCAATGGAAGATCCGCTCGCTCGATTACGAAACCCACACCATCAGGCTGGGCGAAGGCGGCTGGCAGATCGGCACACTCTGGGAGGAATACCGGGTTAATCGGGTTGGAGGCCACTCCACTTTTTTCATTGAACACGTATTGGAGGAACTCGATGCGCCGGGCGAATACTTTCACGACGTCAGAGCCGGCATTTTGTATTACAAGCCCGCCGAGGACGTGAAACTCGACCAGGCCGAGGTGGTGGCCTGCGGCATCAAGCAATTGATCACGTTCGCCGGTGAGGTCGACAAGCCGGTCAAGCACATCACGATCCGAGGCGTCGCATTCAAGCACACCGCCCGTACCTTCCTGGACATGTACGAGACCCGCCTGCGTGGTGACTGGGCGATCACGCGTCAGGCCGCGGTGAAACTGGAAGGCGCCCAGGACTGCACGATTACGGACTGTACGTTCACCGGGCTCGGTGGGAACGCGGTATTCCTGAGCAATTATAATCGCCGGGTGACTGTCAGCGATTCGCTGTTTTCCGACATCGGCGACAGTGCGGTGGCGATTGTCGGCTCGGATGATGCGGTCCGGTCGCTGGAAGTGCATAAAACGCGCCACGTCCCGCTGACCGAAATCGATACGGCGATCGGCCCCAAGACCCCGGACTATCCATCCGGTTGCACGGTCCACAACAACCTGATGTACGATCTTGGGGTCTTCGGCAAGCAAGTGGCCGGTGTGTACCTCTCGGCCTGCCGGAGTATCACGGTCAGCCACAACACGATCTGCCGGGTGCCGCGGGCGGGTATCTGTATCAACGACGGTTGCTGGGGCGGCCATGTCATCGAGTTCAACGATGTCGCGATGGCCGTTCTCGAAACGGGGGATCACGGCCCGTTCAACGCCTGGGGCCGGGACCGCTACTGGCAGACCGGGCACCGCGCCGGCGGACCGTACGACATGACGCTGTCGAAGAAGTACGCCTTGCTGGACAACCACCGGCCCACGATCGTCCGCAACAACCGCTTCGCCCACCGGTCCAGCGACCCGCGACTGTGGATCCCGGTCACCAAGCAGGAGTTGTTCAAGTGGCGCAAGTGGTATGGACCTCATAGCTGGGGCATCGACCTGGACGACGGCGCAACCAATTACCGGGTATACAACAACCTCTGCCTGGGCTGCAGCGTCAAGCTGCGCGAGGGGTATTACCGCACGATCGAGAACAACGTGTTTATCGGGCCCCACCCGCCCGAGAAGCACATGGGGTTCGAGGACAGCAGCGACATCTACAGGCGCAATATCTACGTGAACACGAAAGACGGCCAGGCCTGGAGCCGGCACTGGGGGACGCGCGACCTGTCGATTGAGATGGATCATAACCTCTACTTCAACTACTCCAACAGCAAACCGATCTTTCGGATCATGAAGCCAGGCATACGGTCACATGGACTGACGCTGGAACAGTGGCAGGCCAAAGGTAAAGACAAGAACTCTGTGTTCGCCGACCCGATGTTCGTTGATCCCGCCAAGGGGGACTACCGCGTAAAAGACAACTCGCCGGCAGTGAGGCTGGGTTTCAGGAATTTCCCGATGGACAAGTTCGGCACGCAGAAGAGGGAGTTTCAGCCGGTCATAAAGGAAGTGACGGATATCGAAACGGTCCCGGCAACATGGCACTGACCCGGGACGTGACGGAGATCGAATGAGTCGGGACTTCTGCCTTCGAATGAGGGAGTTTCCCATTGGCTTTGAAAGGCTCCGACCACGCCTGATTTCAAGCGACGTTGCGAGCGCGCCTTTGCGGCCACAACAGCCGAGGAACTGACGATGATGAAACGACAAACTGTTTCCCGCCACGCGGATAGGCAGCAGTATTTCGTTACTCTTGTCGGACTGCTATGTGGGGTGGGCTCGATCCTTCTTGTGGCGGGCGGTGCTTCCGCACAATACGAAGATTGGAACCATTCGGGTTCGATTTACATCCTGACCACGCCCGAGGGCGCGAACCTTCCGGCATCTTCGTCCGTGAAGGAGTTTCCATTGCTGGTCCGTTTGCATCGCGACCATTTCCCTTTTTCCGAGGCCGAGGAAGATGGAAGTGACATCCGGTTTTCAGTTGCGGGGAAACCATTGGCCTGCGAGATCGAGCAGTGGGACAAGGAGGGGGGAACGGCGAGTGTTTGGGTGCGGATTCCGGCGATCCGGGGAAACGACCGCCAGGAGATCAAGATCCATTGGGGCAACGCCGGAGCCAAGAGCGCGTCGGACGGCAAGGCCGTTTTCAACGCCTCCAATGGGTACATCGGCGTCTGGCACCTTGGCCGTGACGTGCACGATGTCGTGGGGAATCTGAGGGCCGAGGACAAGGGGACGGCCCCGGCGACAGGCGTGATCGGCGGCGCGCGACGTTTTTCCGGGAAGGCCGGCAGCCTGTACTGCGGCAAGGACATCCAGACGCTTCCGTCGGGCGGGTCCCCCCACAGCACGCAAGCCTGGTTCCGACCGGCGTCGGCCAACGCCCAGCGGGCGACGATCGTGGGATGGGGCAACGAGGAGAGGGCGGGGAAAGTGCCGATGATCTACGCAAGCCCTCCGCATATCAGGATGGACTGCTATTTTTCCACGGGCGATGTCAAGGGGAAGATTCCTGACGGGACAACCGGCTGGATCCAGGCCGTGCACACCTTCCGGGACGGGCGATCCACCCTCTACATCAACGGCAAGAAGCGAGGAGAAGGCAACCCCAAGGCCTGGCCGCTGGCGATCTCCCGTCCCGCCAGAATGTGGATCGGTAACTGGTACAATAATCACAAGTGCGGCTACATCGGCGATATCGACGAGGTACGCATTTCCGGCGTGGCTCGCAGTGCGGACTGGGTGCGTCTGGAGTACGAAAACCAGAAGCCGCTGCAGACCCTCGTAGGCCCGGTGGTTCAGGATGGCAACGAATTCCGCCTGTCGGTGGGCCGCGTGACGATGAAGGAAGGCCAGGCCGTGGACATGGCGGCCAGGGCGGGTGGCGCGCAGAAGATCTATTGGATCCTCAAGCGGGGCGACATTGAAAACGTCGTTGCCGTAGATCGACTCTCCTACCGGCTTGACGCCGGCCGTGTGACCGGCAACAGCGTCCGTGTCGTGCGATTCAAGGCCTTGTATCCGGATGGAGTCAGGACCAAAGACATACCCGTAACCATTGCCGAAGATATCCCGGAGCCGGTGTTCGTCCTGCGAGCCCCCTCGGAGTGGAACGGCCGCGACACAATCGAGGTCGTACCGCACATCCGCAATCTCCAAGCGATGGCCAAGAAGGGCGCCGCGAAACTCGCCTACCGGTGGACCGTATCCGGGGGGGCCGTGCTCAAGCGGGTCGTTCCCGGCAAGCTGATCCTGGAGCGATCACAGTGCCGCGGCAGGATCACAGTGGCCCTGGCCCTCCACAACGGCGGGGCCGAGGTACGCGCCACGGCGCCGATCGACATCACGGAGCCCAAGACGGACCCCTGGGTCCGAAGAGTGCCTGGCAGGAACGAGAAGCCGCAGGACGGCCAGTTCTACGCGCGTGACGACACGAACGAAGGCACGCTCCACTGCAGCGGCGTGCTGGACCATGCCGCCGCGTCCGTCTTCCTTCGGGTCTACGCGGACGACAAGCTCTTCCATACGACCGATCAGAAGCTCGGAGTTGACAAGACCTACGCGCTGGCCGCCAGGCTCAAGCCGGGATTGATCAAGTACCGGGTCGAATTCGGTTCCCGGGCAGCAGGCACCGAGAAGGTCCTGCACAAGGCCGGTAATATCGTCTGCGGCGATGCCTATCTCATCGACGGCCAATCCAACGCACTGGCCACCGACACGCGAGAGAAGTCCCCCTGTGCTACGAGTGAGTGGATTCGCAGCTACGGTAATCCGGATTGGTTCCCAGAGGGCCAACGGGACAACCTCTGGTGCAATCCGGTGTGGAAGTGCGCTGGGGGCAAGGAACGGCAGGCCTCAATAAAGAAACACAAGACCGAGACAGGCTGGTGGGGCATGGAACTGGCTAAGCGCCTGGTCGAGAGCCACAAGCTCCCGATTTTTGTCGTCAACGGAGCACGTGGCGGTACCAGGATCGACCAGCACCAGCGCAACGATGAGGATCCGGCCGATCTCAGCACGATCTACGGGCGCATGCTTTGGCGGGTCAGGCAAGCCCGGCTGACCCACGGGATCCGCGCGGTCATCTGGCATCAGGGGGAGAACGATCAGGGAGCCGCAGGACCCGACGGCGGATACGGATGGGAGACCTACCACCGCTACTTCATTGAAATGTCAGCAGACTGGAAGCGGGACTTCCCGAACGTTGCCCACTATTACATCTTCCAGATTTGGCCCAATGCGTGCAGCATGGGCGGCGGGAACGGGAACATGCTGAGGGAGGTCCAGCGGACCTTACCCCGCTTGTATTCCAACATGGATGTCATGTCGACCCTCGGGATCAGACCCCCCGGGCCGTGCCACTATCCGCTGAAGGGCTGGTCGCAGTTCGCCGCTCTGCTGCAACCGCTGATCGAACGGGACTTCTACGGCAAGACGCCCACCGGTTCCATCACCGCGCCGAATCTCGAGCGGGCCTTTTGCCTCGATGCCGCGAAAAATGCGATCGTCCTGGAATTCGATCAGCCCGTCGTCTGGAGAAACTCGCTGGTCAGTGAGTTCCTCCTGGATGGGGAGAAGGGCAAGGTCGCGTCAGGTGCCGTCTCGGGCAATCAGCTCACGCTGAAGCTGAAGGAACCAATGCAAGCGGCGAAGATCACCTACCTGGACGAAAGGGCATGGAGCCAGGACAGGCTCCTGGTCGGCAAGAACGGCATCGCCGCCTTGACGTTCTGTGATGTGCCGGTTTCGGACGAAACGAAACGCGAATGAAGACTTCGATAGCTGTATGCGTACTGACCATACTCATCACCAACGTGGCGGCAGGCGCGGACCCAGACTGGGGGCCGTGTGTCGCGCTGTGGAGGTAATATGAAAAGCATCCAATAATCAAACGTGAGGGCAAAGAAACCGGTTTCATCCAGAACAGGTTGCAAGCCGTGATCCGCTGGAAAGAGAAGTGGTACATGTTCCTCAAGACCAGCCAGCCCATGGTCACGAAACTGGCCGTCAGTGACGACGGGCTGAACTGGAAGCGACCGCACCACGACTATCTGTTGAAGCCTGACCCCGTCCCCGTGACGTGATCCAGGTTTTGTGAGAGAATCCTGGGGGCCCCTTGGGAGACCGTCCATGAGTGCGGTGTACACCACGCGATGCAGGTACTGGCGAGGCACGGTACTTCTGGCGTTGCTGCTGGGCCTGCCCGTCCTGGCCCGCGCCCAGGGAACACGGTCCGACTACGCCCGAAGCGAGCGCCTGCGAACGCTGACGCGGGACAAGGTGTTTCGGGATCGCCTCTCGCTGAACTGGTCGGAAGACGGACGATGGCTGTGGTATCGCGTGCAGACGGGGGCCAATCGGCACGAGTTCGTGATTGTCGATCTGGCCCAAGGCGCGCGTCGGCCGGCGTTCGATCACGCCCGGCTGGCCAAGGCTCTTGTCGCCGCCGGTGTCAAGGGCGCGCGAGCCGATTCCCTGCCGCTGACACAGATCCGGCCGAGCACCGAGGGCCAGAGCGTTGACGTGCGCATCGGTGGGACGTGGTGGCGGTGCGATCTGCAGACCTACCAGGTCCGTCGCGACGACGGCACGAAGTCGACGGGCCGGGCTGAGAGGCTCCGGCCGGTCGCCGGTGGCCCCAAGGCCAGCAGATCCAGCCGGACTGAGACCTGGGTGACCTTCGTCAACGCAACCAGGGGCGAGATCGAATTGATCTGGTTGGACACCAACGGCCGACGGAAGAGCTACGGCCGGGTCGCCGCCGGCGCCTCGAGGAACCAGCACACGTTCGCGGGGCATGTCTGGTTGGTAACGGATGGGCGGGGCAAGCCGCTGGGCCTCTATCAGGCCCGAGAGCAGCAGACACGGGTGGACGTCACCACCAAGGCCGCCACGCAGCCGGCCACGCAGCCGCCGCGACGGTCGAATGGCTCGCGCCCCCGCCGCTCCAACCGAGCTTCGCCGGACTCGCCCGACGGCGCGTGGACGGCCTTTGTGCGGGACCACAACATCTATCTCCGGCCAACCGGCGGGGGCAAGGAAATCAAACTCAGCAGCGACGGGACCGAGACGGACCGCTACGACAGCCGGTTCTACTGGTCGCCGGACTCCAAGAAGCTCGTTGTGCCCCGCGTGAAACCGGCCCAGGAGCACAAGGTCTACGTCATCGAATCCTCTCCGAAGGACCAGGTCCAGCCGAAGTTGCACTCGTACAACTACCTCAAGCCGGGCGATCGCATCGCGGTCGTCAAGCCGCACCTGTTCGACGTGGCGGCGAAGAAACAGATCCCCGTTAAAGACAGGCTGTTCCCCAACCCGTGGCGCACGAGCGAGATGCGCTGGTCGCCCGATTCGAGCCGGTTCACCTTTCTCTACAACCAGAGAGGCCAC
>Ga0272441_10011115_pt1 | contig 13438 bp, 10 predicted proteins | sample SSMProp6N_FD_193582 | JGI IMG/M metagenome (GOLD analysis project Ga0272441, IMG submission 193582) | Marine sediment archaeal communities from Little Sippewissett salt marsh, Falmouth, MA, United States - SSM-Prop-6N | ecosystem: Environmental > Aquatic > Marine > Wetlands > Sediment ... | reverse complement strand
GACTGGAGATCACTGGACACTCCACAACTGCCGCATCTACAGCTGGGATGCGGAGCGTGCAGTATTCAACAGCGAACGCCGGGTAGCCTACAAGGCCGTGGAGCTCACGGAGCCTCCGGCGACCTTCTACAAACCAACTCAGAAGATCGAGGAGATGGGCTTCCGGGATGCCCACCGCTGGGTGCAGAAGCTAAGGAAAGCGGGGCTTCCGCACCGGGAAGCCCTGACGGAGTATTACAACAAATATTTTTTCCCTTTCAGCGCCTTTATCGTGGTCCTTATTGCCAGCGGGGTAGGGGGACGTTTTAAAAAGAACGTATTACTCATGAACCTGCTGGCCTCCCTGGTCTTGAGCGTGCTCTATTACGTGATGCAGATGATAACCCTGATACTCGCCAAGAGCGGCTACATCCCCCCCCTGGCGGGCGCCAGTGCCGCACTGTTGATTTTCCTGGCAGGTGGCGTGTATCTTTTGAGAATCGCCAGAACGTGAGCGGAAAGGACAATCATGAACTATTTTACGGGTATCGACCTGGGCGGGACCTCCGCCAAGATCGGTCTGGTGGATCCTCAAGGACGGGTGCTGGACAGCACGGTTCAGAAGATAGACGCCACCGCTGGTTTTGCCGAGATTGCCGGGGCCATATCCGACGCGCTCGGGAAACTCGTTAAGGGGCAGCGCGGACGCAGGCCCGCAGCCATCGGCATCGGCAGCCCGGGATTTGTCGACGCTGAAAGCGGCATCCTTATCGGGGGAGCGGAGAATATCCCCTGCCTGCGGGGCAAATCACTGACTCGCTTCCTGGAGGACGAATTCCGGGTGCCGGTTTCCGCCGACAACGACGCCACCTGCGCCGCCGCAGGAGAGCTAAAATTCGGCAGCGGCCGGCATTTTCAGGATTTCGTCCTGCTCACCATCGGAACCGGAATAGGCGGGGGCCTGGTCCAGAACGGCAAAGTCTACCGCGGCAGCCGGGGATTCGCCGCGGAGATGGGCCATATGTGCGTCAGCCCCCGGGGACGCTGGTGCAACTGCGGCAGCCAGGGCTGTCTCGAGCAGTATGCCTCTGCGCCGGCCATCCAGCGGCTCTACCTGGAAAAAAGACGCAAGCGCGGCCTGCTTGCGGGTGGGACAAACGCAGATGTACGGGAGATTTTCAAGCTGGCCGAGAAGAAGAAAGACACTTGCGCCGTCGACACCGTGGAGGAAGCCGCGCTGTATATCGCCCAGGCGTTGGGCATACTGATCAATGTCCTCAATCCCCAGGCCTGCATCCTCGGAGGGGGCGTTTCCCAGGCCGGAGAAACCCTGCTGGGACCTGTGAGGCGCAGTATCACCGATTTCTCCTGGCCAACCATGCGCGAGGGTGTGGAAGTTCTGGCCGCGGAGCTGGCCAACAACGCCGGGCTGCTGGGCGCCGCCGCCGGCGCCATGGACAGGTACGGCGATGAGGTTTGAGGTCCGCCACCGGGACGCGCACTCCGCGGCCAGAACAGCTTGCCTCGAGTTGAACCACGGCAAGGTCCTGACGCCGGCTTTCATGCCCGTGGGTACAAACGCTACGGTCAAGGCCCTGCGCAGCGACGACCTGGAAGCCCTGGGCATCAATCTGATACTGAGCAACACCTACCACCTCTACCTGAGACCGGGAACCGAGGTCATCAGGAAATTTCAGGGACTTCACCGCTTCATGAATTGGAATCACAATATCCTCACCGATTCCGGCGGTTTCCAGATTTTCTCTCTCGCTCCATTTCGTAAAATCGAGGAGGGGGGGGTGCATTTCAAATCCCATATCGACGGCTCATCCCACGAGCTGACACCGGAGGAAGTGGTCAGAACACAGCTTATTCTGGGCAGCGACGTCCTGATGCCCCTGGATGTATGTACGCCCCCGGAGATCGACCGTACCAGAGCGGAGCGTGCCTTGGAGCTTACCACACGCTGGGCGGAGCGCAGCCGGGCTTGTTGGCAGAGTGAGCGGTTGCCTGGAAGCGGTGAGCTTTTCGGTATTGTTCAGGGGAATTTTTACAAAGATCTGCGAACCAGGAGCGTGGAGCAGATAACCTCACTGGAGCTGCCGGGTTATGCCATCGGCGGATTGTCCGTTGGCGAATCGAGCACTGTTTTCCAGGAGCTTCTAACTCATACCGCGGAGCTGCTGCCGGCATCCTGTCCCCGTTACCTGATGGGTATCGGCACGCCCGAATATATTTTAGCTGCCGTGGAGCAGGGAATTGACCTCTTCGACTGCGTGTTACCGACGCGTACGGCGCGAAATGCCCAGGCTTTTACCCGTTCCGGCCCCCTGTCACTGAAAAAGGAGCGGAACCGGCTGGACGATAGCCCCATCGATCCGGAATGCAGCTGTTCGACCTGCAGAAGCTACTCCCGCGCATACCTGCGCCACCTTTTCAAGACCAGGGAAATCCTGGCGGCTGTTCTGACCAGCTACCACAACCTGCACTTCATCCAGGATCTTATCCGGGATACCCGGGACGCCATACAGGTCGACCAATATTTGCCCTTCAAGAGGACCTTCCTGGAGCGCTACAGCCGGGACAGTTGAGCCTGGCCGAAGGCCTTGAACTGCCGAATACTAGATAAGGGGGGCATCATGAAAAAAACAATGCTGCTTGGTATCATCGCCATCGCCTGCCTGATCGTTCCGCCGGCAATATCGGCCCAGGAGGCAGGCGGCCTGGAATCAAAGGGATTCGAAGGCCAGAAGCTGGGTCTCTCCGTGACAAGCCGCGCTCAAAGCTATTTGCAAGTGGACTACCGCTACGGCGGCAGCGACGTGGGGGGCATGGACTGCTCGGGACTCGTCTACCGGGTGTTTCTGGAAGCCGCGGGAATGCAGCTGCCCCGCTCCGTAGCCGACCTCTACGATCAGGGAACAGAGGTCAACGGCGCCTTGTTGCCCGGGGATCTGCTTTTCTTCAATACCGACGGCCGGTCACCCTCCCATGTGGGGATCCACATCGGGGGAGGACAGATGATACATGCCGCTTCTCAGGGACCGGAAACGGGGGTGATCGTATCGTCCCTCAATGAGACCTACTACCGCCGCCGTTATCTCCAGGGCCGGCGGGTCATCCCCACCAGTCACCCCGAAATCGCCGTAGATCTACCCGCAGCGGGCTTTACTTTGAGGCTGGAACAAAACGTACCTCCGGGTTATCCTGTTAAGCTGCTGCTTCGCAAACAGGGGACGTCTGAGGAGTTTCTGACCGTCCGTTTCGAAAAGGACGGACGGCCCTGGTTTTCCAGGCTGGTTCGTCTGAAGCCGCCTTTTGCAGAGCTCTGGTTCACCCCGCCCGCAGGGAATTGGCGGATTGTCTGTGAAAACCAGCAGCGACAAGCAGTGGCGGATATCGAATTCAAATCAGGAAGGATTCCCTAATCATCGATACGACGGAAAAGATCAAAAAAAGCGCTTTTATCACCTTGCTGGTCATGGGCTGCACGCTGCTCTCCAGGCTGCTCGGGTTCCTGCGCATCGCCCTGATAGGCGCGCTTTTCGGAGCCTCCGGAGTGGCGGATGTCTGGAACGCCGTGTTCACCATCCCCAACAACCTGCGCAAGCTGCTGGCTGAGGGTGCTCTCTCCTCCGCGTTCATCCCGGCCTTTTCCGCAACTCTGCTGGAGCCTGACGGCAGCCGCCGGGCCAGGAGTCTGGCTCGCTCGGTAATCACTCTTCAGCTGCTGATCATTATTCCCCTGGTGATTCTTGCTCTGGTTTTCTCACGGCAGATCATATCGGCTCTGCTGTCTTTTCCGTCAGCGGAGAAGATGGCCATATCGGTTCGTCTGTTCCGCTGGGTCTTCTGTTACCTGCTTTTCATCAGCATCAGCGCCGTGCTGGTGGCGATATTAAACTCCCACAGTATTTTCATCGTGCCCGCTCTGACGCCCCTGCTGTTTTCAATCTGCATGATCGGTTCGACCCTGCTTTTCTACCGCAGCCTCGGTATTTTCTCCATGGCGGTGGGAATACTTTTGGGCGGTCTCTCTCAGATATTGTTCCAAACACCGGCCTATCTGCGTATGGGTTATGATTTCCGGCTCAGTCTAGCTTTCCGTGACGAGCGTTTTAAAAAGATCCTGAAAACCTGGGTTCCTGTGCTGATTTCATCATCGATCTTCGCCATCAACCAGCAGGTGGCCGTGCTTTTTGCCAGCGGCCTGGAAGACGGGAGCACCTCCGCTTTGAGCAACGCTCTGGTATTCTGGCAGCTTCCCTTCGGCATCTTCTCGACGTCGGTGGTCACCGTGCTCTTTCCCCGCCTGAGCCGGCAGGCCGCTGTGGAAGACCGGGAAGGACTGATAGATACGCTAAGCTATGGACTGCGCTATCTTCTCATCCTGCTCGTGCCGGCAGCCCTGGTTTACATTCTCATGGGGCAAGAGGTCATTTCGGTTGCCCTGGAGCGCCTCAGCTTCACGGCCAGGGGCACCTGGATGGCAGCAAGGGTGCTGCGGGCCTATTCCTTCGGGCTCTTCAGCCTGGGGGCCTTCACCTTCCTGCAGCGTTTTTATTACGCTGTTCAGGATTTCAGGACGCCCCTGATGACTTCCGCCGTGGTCTGCATTGTCGATATCATCCTGTCCTTGATCCTCAAGGAAACGCCGATGCGTGTGGCAGGTCTTGCGGCGGCCAATTCCATCGCCTTCACCCTGGGATTCCTGATACTGCTGGCAGGCGCCAGGAAAAAGTTAGGGCGCCTCAACGGCAGGAAGCTTTTAGCAACCACCTGGCGAGCCTCACTGGCAAACCTGCCCATGGCGCTGTTGCTCTGGCTCTATCTGCACCTGACCCGGGCGCTTTGGACGCCCGGCAGCTCGCTTGTCAACCTGGGGCTGCTGCTAGGCGCACTGTTGACCTGCGCTATCATCCTTTTCGCCATATATTATGCTACGGGGATCGAAATAATCCGCGATATTATAAGAGGAAGGATCGCCAAGGCATGCTAAGAATGAAAATTCGGCTAACAGCTCTTTGCCTGCTCCTCTGTTTGTCTTTCCCGGTAATTGCGGAGGAGGGTGACAAGCCGGTCGACCGGTGGCGGGAAACCCTGCGTTACGGAATCGACACTGAAATCACAGCCGCCCTGGATGCAATCCGCCGGGCCGGTGAGCGCTCCCTGGACAAAGAACTGCTACAGGTTTTCCAGGACAGTATCAGTACCGATGTCCGCCTGGCGATCCTGCAGTATTACAGGGAAATCGGCTTTCGTGAAGCCGCCCAACCCGTCCTGGCTCTGCTCAGCGCGGAGGATGACGAAGATAATGAGCTGCTCATCGGGCTGATCCGGTATTTTATTGACGTACCTCACCCGGATAGTATACCGGTTTTAATCTTGCTGCTCGATCACCGGGATCAGGGAGTGGCTCTGGCCGCGATCACCGCCCTGGGCCGCTCTGACAGCCTGGAAGCGGCCGAGACGATCGCTTCAAGGCTGCAAGACAGGGAGTATCCGCCCGAGCTGCGGCCGGACCTGATCCTGGCCCTGGGCAGCCTGCAATACACTCCCGCCTACGATCAGCTCGTGGCCATAATCCGCGACCGCAACAGCGAGAAAATCGAGCGACTCTATGCCTGCGATGCACTGGGAAAAATCGGCGATGCGCGCGCTGTGGAAGAGCTCAAGAGGCTGTTTCAAGAGGAGGACAGCCTGGTCAAGATGTACGCCGCTTCAGCCCTGGCGAACTTCAGCATGGAAGAGGTCCAAAACCTGTTGATCCAGGGCCTGCGCGACGATAATCCCCGGGTAAGGATAACCTCCGCCAAGGCACTGGCTGATCCACAGGCAAAGGAAGCCGTGGACATCCTCATCTATAAAGCGAAAAACGATCCCGAGAAAGGCGTGCGCAGCGAAGCCATACGGACATTGGGCGCCATAGGCGGTCCTGCAGCTCTGGATTTTCTGGAAGAGCTCTACCTGTCTGAAAGCAAAACGATTGCCGACCGCGAGCTTGCCCTGACCGCTCTGGCGGACAATAAGCTCAGTCGTGCCCTGAAAGCAGCCGGCGATCTGATAAGGCGAGATACAGGGGCCCGCGACCAGACCGCACTGGAAATGACGGCCAAGAAGCTGGCGGGCCTGGAATCGCCTGAGCTGAAATCTCTTTATGACCAGTTGTTAGGAAGCACCAATCCCGCCCTGCGGGCTCATGCCCTGCGCGGTATCGGTAAGAACGGGTTTCGGGACTACCGGTCCAGGATCGAGGAACTTGCTGAAAAAGATCCTCATCCTGCTGTGCGGCAGATCGCCGCCTCTGTGTTGGGGACGCTCTAGTCTTCTTCCATCTCCTGGGGCCGGATCGACCGCATAAGACGGTTGATCTCCTCCAGGGGAGAAATAAACTGCTCAAAGTAGAATGTCACAACCTGCCCGTGCTTGGACAGCACTTCAATCCGTCTTCCCAGGCAGTCGGGTATCGGGCCGTCCAGGGTGGGAAAATACTCCGTTTTTCTGGGAATGAAGATATAACGGTCATTGTCATTTTTAATATCTCCGATACGCTTCGGCATCGGCAGGTAATAAATGAGGAACTTCGAGCCGTCGCCGCCGACACTGCGGGATCCTCCCCTGGGAACCTGGTGGATGTTCCGGCTGCCTATACGGGAGTTCTGCATGACGACCCGCATGATCAAAGGGCGGTGAAGACCGGACTGACGTCCGCCACGGTGTCCTGTTCCCACTCTCGTTGCCTCGGCAAAAACACCGGCAAAGGACAGCTCCTGCAGTTTGCGCACAAGAAGCAGCAGCAGGCGTGCGATGACAATCAGCACCAGGGCGCCGAGGATGAGCAACAGCCAGAGAAGATCCCTCGTCTGGCTTGCGGAGTAGGTGAAGCTTAATTCACCTCGGGATGGTGACAGCCGGGTAGGGGGATCCGCCGTAACGAGCTCCAGCATCAGGGAGCGCGGCCCGGGAGGGAAATTCCCGGGAAGTTTTAAAGCCAGGGTAAACTCTGCCGTCTGTTCCGGGTCGACGGTTACGCTGACAGGGCGGGCGAGCAGGTCGCCTTCGCTGCCGGACAGGCCCACGACGCGAAAGGAAAGAGCTTCCCGGCGGGGATTGCTGATACGGAACTGTACCCGGAACCGGCGGCCGACACTCCCCAGCGCGGAAGGGAAGGTCACCGTAGGTATACCCGTCAGGCGGGCGGCGAGGGTCTCCTTCTCCTCTCCTTCATAGACCTCGATCTCGCCGCCGAGCTCGGCGGCGAAAGGCTCGAGGGCCGGCTCTCCGGCCTGTTCGCCCCCTGCACCCGGGACAAAAGATCCGGGCATCTGCAGGATGTGAACGGACCAGCCCTCCCGCTTGATCCGGCGTGCGCTCTGGAGTAAAGTGGCCTGCACCTCCGCCGCGCCCATGACATTGGGGCTGTCAGGAGGCGGATCATGAATGCCGTCGGTAAGCAGCAGCACGAGCTTGCTGTTGGGCTCAGGAAGCTGCTCCACATAGGCAAGCAGCATCTCGATTGCGGCTACAAGATCCGTGTAGCGTCCCAGTGGGTAAAGCAGCCCCAACCGGCGTACCAGGGCCCCGAGGGTGGCGCTGTCTTCGATCACCGTTTGCATTTCGGTACGAGGGCTGTTGTCGAAGCTGAGCAGGTGAAAGCCGTCACCCGGATTCAGCTTGGTGATGAGGATATCTTCCAGGAGGTACTGCCGCAGGTCATCGAAGTAGGGGAACATGCTTGCGGAGGTGTCCACCATGACGACTATATCCATACCCTGAGGCTCCAGGTAAGCGACAGAGCAAAGCAGCAGAACAAAGGCAAATATCCGCGCTTTTTTCATAACTCAACTCAAATATGCTTCAGCAGTCATGATATCTTCCACCAGGTAGCGGAACTCCTTTTCATTGATTACGAATTTAAGTGTATCCCCCTTGGTATGATTCCACAACTCAGCGCCGAAGGGAGAGAGGTAGGAAATGATATTTTTTTCCGGATTGGACTCCCAGGGGCCCATAATCACGTATTCCTCCATCTCGTTGTTATCCAGGTTGCGAATTGTCACCCGGGTACCAAAGGAAACGGTATCCGTTTTGAGATGATCCTTATCAAAAATCTGGGCTTTCTGCAGGTCGACCTGAAGCTTGGAGGCGCTTGATTTGAGGAGCTCCTGTTTTTCCAGCGCGGCCTTGTATTCGGCGTTCTCTCGCAGGTCTCCCTTGGACATGGCAAACCCGATCTCCTTGGAATTTTCCGGGATATCCACCTCGATTATGCGGCGAAGCTCTTTTTGCTTGTTTTCGTAGCTTGTGCGCGCAACCAGCATGCCCCTGGAGATGCTCTCCTTTTCCGCCTCACCGATGAATTTATAGTTCGGGAAACTTTCCTTGATCTGGTGCTTGAGATTAATCTTAACGGAGGGGTTCAGCTCCTTGACCTCGTCTACCAGTATGTACAGACGTGTTACGGATTCCTCACCGGATTCCAGCAGGAAAGAAATCAGCCGCTCTTCCTTGAAGAGGAAATCCTGGATATATTTGTTGAGCTTTCTGTTCAGGCTGACATCCCGTCGGTTGTTGATTTCCCGGAAAGTTATATCCAGGAGATGGATCATACCGATCAGGATTTTCTCCATGTTAACTTCCATTTTGGCGAACCAGGGTTCATTCAGCAGGTTTCTGGAGATCCAGATGAACGGCTCGCGGTATTCCCGGTAGTGGCTGAATATCTGTACGCACATCTCCTTGAGAATATCCCACTGCTTGTCCGTTACCAGCTCATCCACGATATACCTGCTCTGGTACTGATAAAACAGCTGAGCGAATATCGCGGCCCAGTCATCTATCTGTTTCTTGACTTGCAGCAGGAATTCTCTTTTCAGTTCGTTGTCAGCGATACGTGCGAACAGCTCGGCGGGGTAGTCGATCTTCTCAAACAGCTCGGCAAAGCTATACTCCATGCCGGGATTGAGATGTGGATATTTGAGCACGATTTTCTGCACCAGCAGATAGCTGCAGATTACGGTTTCCGAAATAGCCCCGGAGGATTTCAAAAAGGAGTTGAAATAGGCGAACATCTCCGCAAAGTAATCGGAATCCGGATCGGAATGTTCCAGGAAATCCGAAATGGTCGCTACCCGGTCAAAGAAGTTCTTTTCGGCTGTGAATTTATTGAAGCTCTTTTCTTCGTAGGAAATCGGTTTGTCACGCACCACGAATTTATCCAGCTTATAGGGCAGGTTGCCGAATCCGGGATCCGTCTTCAAGAGCCGCCGAGCCTCGATGCTCCATTTCGACCATTCTCCGGCGGACAGAATGCCCGGGCACAGCTCCTCTTTGATTTTTTTCATATCCGCAACGTTCTCATAACTCCTGATGATGGTTCTGATGGCCCAGGCTGGATCGCTTTTAGCGCGTTCCCGGAGCTCTTCCTTTGGCCGGATCGCCTTTAAAACCCAAATATGTTCGTTGCCGAGAATTTTCAAGGCCTTCACTGCCATCTTGAGCGACATTTTATGTCCCGGTTTCGCTGCGAAATCGATGATAAATTCGTCGCCCTTGATGGTGATAATTTTCCCTATGCCCCAGCTGCGGTGATAGACGTAGTTACCGGTATCGAAGGAGATATGTTTTTCAAAATCGGAGATGGCGTCATGAACATTACGCCAGCTCTGGTTCAGGTTGGAGATGCGGATATACTCATCGAGCTGACTGTGCTCCTTGTATTTTTCTTTAAAGCACCCGACGATTTCTTTACGGGCGTCGGCGTTTTTCGGCTCATGCTCCAGGATTCTTTTCAGGATCTCGATCGCCGTATCCCAATTGCCCTGCTCCAGATAATGGGGATAGAGAAGGTTCAGCAGATCCGCGGCCCGCTCATCGTTGAGAATTTTCACGGTTTTACGCTCGATGGAGAAGAAGAAGTCGAAATCCTCCGGGATGTAGTCGATAAGCTTCTCCCAGATCTCGCGTACATTGGCGAACATCTTCTTGTTGATATAGCGGTGCAGCGCCTTCTTGTAGTATTCGATTGCGCTTTCCAGGTCATCCTGGGCTTCCTTTCTCAAGGCGATAAGCTTGACAATCTCCGCTTCCTCATAGTCAACCTTGATCAAGCGCTCCCAGACCTGATATTTTTTATCTTCCTCATTTTTACTCTCGTGGCACTGCGCCAGCGTACGGAGGGCGAACTTGTTCTCCACGAACTCGAGAATACGCAGGCAGAGGTATTCGACGATATTCCATTTGTGGTTGTCCATGAAAATATTGATCAGGACAATCAGATTCGAGTCATCGACAAGCTGTCTGCTCAAGGAAATTATTCCCGACAAGTAGAGGGCGATGATGCTGTTGCGGGTATGCCCAAGATGCTCTTCACAGAGAGCCAGCACTTCTCCCTGCAGCCCGGCCTGGGAAAGATCAGCCAGGTGTTTGTCCAACTCCTGAAAATTACTGATGGAATAACTGTTTAGGGTCGCGCGCGTCCATTTCTCTTCGTTTAAAAGCTCGTTTACCGCTTTTAGGATCTTCTCTGACATCTACCTTCTCCTGCACTAGGTGTGATTAATTAATATATTCTCTATAGACTTTTGGATCGATACTTTCGATCTTCCGGAGGATTTCTTCGATCTTCTCCCGGTCCTCGCCGCTGGAAACATAGTGATCGATCAACCAGAAGTATTGATTGATGATCCTGGGTACAAGCTGCTCCGGGTGTTCTTTCGAAAGCTCTTTCTCCAACTGGTAAATGGACTGCTTGAGCTTGCCCAACTCCAGCGGCCGCAGCTCGCGCTTGACATTGAACAGACCGTAGACGGTGCCGTAAACGGGTATCCACTCAGGCAGTTGTTCTTCGCTCAGCCCCTGGTTTTTCAGCTTGGTGATCAATCTCTGGATCATGGGACTTTCAAGGTAGTACAGCTCGATGGAACGGGGATCCAGAAAAAAGGCTTCCCGGAAAAATAGCTTGGCGGCTCTGTTTTCGTTCACCAGAGAGTAGCAGTCGGCCAGTTCGCAGAGAATCACTCCATCTTCCCGTTTCTGCTGACTGGCAAGTTCCATGAACCTGATGGCGTCCTCGAAATTGCCCCTGGCCTTGTGGCACCTTCCCATAGAAAGTAAAATTTCCGGGTCGTTAAGGTCGTTTTCATTGTAAAGGGAGCTGAAATTCGTCAGCGCCAGGCCGAAAACATAGTGTTTGAGAGTAAAAAGACAGCGTTCCGAGATATTATCGAAACGTGAAATAAAGGTATTAAAGACCTTCCACTGCTGCAGGATATAGGCGCCCCGTTCATAGCCGCCGTTGATCTCCTCGAGCTTCTCGAGTCTCTCAAGCCAGAAATTGGCGCATTTGAGAGCATTGGCAACGTCAGCATACTCGAAATCGATGCTCAGAGCCTGTTCGAGTAAAGAGACAGCCTCGTCGAACCGTCCCTCCTTGAAGCTCAGGTAGACCTTGTTGAGGATCTGGATAATTTCGTTTTCCTTGAACGTCAGTTGTTTTTCCGCCATGTGCAATCAGTTGAGAATCTTAGTTACGCTAATTATACCATTATAAGCTCGAGTGTCCATACGTAACACGGCACCCACGCCGTATGAGGTGACGGGAGAAAGGGCTCCGTATCTGTGGCGGACTATTTGCATTCCTGGAGTCTTTTTTGTTATTATAAGCTGTATGGAAAAACAGGAAGAAATAATAATCGCACCGTCCATTCTGTCCACGGATTTCAGCAATCTGGGGGATGCCGTCAGGCGGATAGAGACCAGCGGGGCGGACTGGGTGCACCTGGACATCATGGACGGCCGCTTCGTACCGAATTTGACCTTCGGTCCTAAGATGGTTGCGGACCTGCGCCGGCATAGCGGCCTTGTCTTCGACACCCACCTGATGATTGTGCGTCCTGAAAACTTCATTAAGGATTTTGCCGCCGCCGGATCCGACCTGATCACCGTCCACTTCGAGCAGAATATACATATCCACAAGCTGATTACGGATATCAAATCCCTGGGCAAAAAAGCCGGAATCTCCATCGTACCCTCTACGCCCGTATCTTTCCTGGATGAAATTCTGCCCCTGGTCGACCTGGTCCTGGTCATGACTGTCAATCCTGGATTCGGCGGCCAGGAACTTATTGAGCAGACCCTGATCAAGGTGTCCGCTCTGCGGGAAACCCGGAAATCCAGGGGAGCCTCATTCCTGATCGAAGTAGACGGCGGGATCAACCGTACTACCTGCCGGAGGGCGGTTGCCGCCGGAGCCGACGTACTCGTCGCCGGCTCCGCCTTTTTCAACGCCGCGGAACCAGCTGAGGAGGTTCGCTATTTCAAGGGATTGAGCACCGGCAGTGAGAGCCAAGAAATCAATACAGTTTCAAGTATGCACAGTCGAAGAATAAGACAGGAGCGAAAACCTCAATGACAAGGTCTCATCAGCTGGGTATATGTTTGCTTTGCATCATCCTGTGCCTGATCGGTCTACCGTTTTCCGTTTACGGGCAGTCCCAAGTCCCGGATGCCAGCCTGAACCGGGGTCTGGCCCTGTTCAAGGAAAACGATTTCGGACAGGCGATTCTGTTCTTCGAGAACCTGGCCGCTGAAGCACAGGGCACGGCAGTCGAAGCGGACGCCACATTCTGGCTGGCCAAGTCGCTGCTGGCCGTTCGCGATTTGGGCAGGGCTGCCGCCGCCCTGGAGTATTTCCTTTCCTCATTTCCTGAGCATCCCGCCTACCCTGAGGCGTTCTACCAGAAGGGACGGCTGCTCTACCTGCAGGGGGAACATGAAAGCGCGATCCTCGTTCTCGAGGAATATATCCGGATATATCCGCAAATGGATTTTGTCCCCAATGCCTACTACTGGATTGGGGAGTCCCTCTATGCCCTGGGTTATCTGGACGAAGCAGCCAAAGTGTTCAACACGGTCGTCGAAACATACCCTAAAAGCTTCAAAGTTGAGGCTGCGCGTTACCGTCTAAGCCTGATCACCTTCAAGAAGCGTGAAAATGAGCTTATGAAGCTTCTAAAATGGAGCCACGAGGAGACTCTCAAGACCATCGAAGAGTTTCAACGCCGGGAAAAGGCCTATGAGCAGGCTGTAGCGGCCTATCAACGGCAAATCGCCACGCTCAAGCAGGATCAGCCCGATGCGGATGCGCAGGGTTCAGTAACTTCACAGGAGCTCCAGGCCCTCCAGGCTGAGAACGCCCGGTTGCAGGCCCTGGTGGAGAGCCTGCAGCTTCAGCTTGCTGCGGGCGGGAGCGATGCGGAAGAACTGCTCCGCCTTCAGGAGCTGCTCAGGCTCAAAGAAGAAACCCTCAAGCTAAAGGAATCTTTGATCAACTGGAGCCAGAACAATCCGGAGCCGCAGTGATGCTTTGCCGGAAGATTGTTCTCAGCCTGGGAGTGTTGCTGCTCTGCTCAATCCAGCAACTGACGGCCCTGGAGCTCACCCAGGATAATCTCAAGCT
>Ga0272441_10011114_pt1 | contig 13439 bp, 12 predicted proteins | sample SSMProp6N_FD_193582 | JGI IMG/M metagenome (GOLD analysis project Ga0272441, IMG submission 193582) | Marine sediment archaeal communities from Little Sippewissett salt marsh, Falmouth, MA, United States - SSM-Prop-6N | ecosystem: Environmental > Aquatic > Marine > Wetlands > Sediment ... | reverse complement strand
GAACAGTCTCTTCATTGAGTCACCTTTCACTCGACGGAGCCCCGCTTGCCTTGCCCCGTTTCGATCCGTGCCAAGCAGTCGGCGAGGCTGCGAGAGCGGATGCTGACGAGGTATTGTAGCGGCTAGCTTCCCTGTTCCTTTGCTGGTGGATCCCGGAGGGCGGCGAAGTCAATCTCCGAACTTGTGACAACGTGCAACCCAGTGCCTTTCCAGACCGTGTTCCAAACCGCGGCGCGCATGCCGCGCAGGCCGCCGCTGTGACCGTCCTCGACGACGACGATGTCGAAGCCGAGGGCCAGCCCGCCCTCCAACGTCGCCTTGACACACTCGCTTGTCGCGTAGCCGGAGATCAGGAGCGTGTGGACGCCCAGACGTCGCAGAAGCGGTTCGAGTTGGCTCGCCTGAAAACCGTTCGGGTGGCGTTTCTCGACGACGTAATCGTCGGCGAGCGTTTCGAGCGGTGGAGCGAGTTCGAGCTGCTTGGCGGAGAAGCGATACCGGTAGGCGACATCGATGATGAAGATGACGGGGATGCCTTCGTTGCGCGCGGCATCGGCCAGGATGTTGGCTTTCTCCGGCAGCAATGCTCCATCAGACGTAAGCGCGTCCCTTGTAAGCCAGGCCTTCTGGACGTCGATGATGAGAAGCGCGCAGCTACACGATGGCGTCTGGACATTGGCGGCCATCGCCACCGCGTAGATCAGCACGAGAAGGCATGCTGCAACCAGAGTTCTAGTCATCGAAGGTGTTCACCGCCATTCTCGATCGCAGAATCTCTGTATAGGTTGTCGCTGAAAGCTATCCCGAGAGCGTCTCTCGAGCGTCTCATGGATTCCCAGAGGCCACGACGCGAAGGTCAAACCGCGTCCGGAATTCTTTCAATCCGCGGGCGCAGTATCGCACGACCTGAAGCATCTTCGACTCGAGAAGCCCGCTCTCTGCCAGGAGGTGCCCGACTCGTGTGGTGACTCGGATTCCGCATTCCGCATTCCGTATGATGTGGCTACTGGACCGATCGGATTCAGGTCCGATCGACAGAGGAGGCCAATTGCATGAAGCCAAGGAAGTGGCAGATCCTCGGAGTCCCCTTTGACCTGGGTTCGGAGCACGAGGGAACGGCGGCGGCCCCGAAGGCCATCCGGAGCGCCGGGCTGACGCGGAGAGTCGAGCACCTGCGTTCCCTCGGGATCGACCTCGACGACCTCGGAGACGTCGAGCCTCCGGCAAGGAGCGGCTCGAAGGCTACCCCCAGGGGCGTGGAAGAGATGATAGAGTATGCGCCGGCCCTCGTCGCGCGGCTCGAGGCCTCCAGAGATGCAGGTGCTGTGCCGATCGTCCTTGGGGGAGATCACTCGATCACGATCGCGAGTGTGGCTGCCGTCGTTCGCAGCCTGCAGAAGCAGGGCGTCACAGAGCCGTCGGTCGGCCTGCTCTGGGTGGACGCGCATCCGGATTTCGAGACGCCCGGCTCGTACAGCACCAACACGCTCAACGCGATGCCGGTGACGCACCTCATCGGCCGGGAGGTCGGCGGCCTTCGACACGTGCCGGAACTCGCTCCTCATATCAGCCCGGATAACCTTGCGTTCATCGGCCTCCGCGATGTCTTGACCGAGGAGCGGCACGCGATTCATCAACTGGGCATTCGGGCGTACACGGCGTCCGACGTCGAGCGGATCGGCATCGACACCGTCTGTCGCGAGGCGTTCGCGGTCGTGTCCGAGCGGACAGATGCGGTGATCGTTTCATTCGACATCGACGTCCTGGATCCGGTGTTTGCCCCCGGAGTCGACTACCCGGAGCTCGGAGGCCTTTCGACGCGCGAAGGGGCGGTGATCTTGGAGCACGCCCACCGGCTGGAGACGCTTGCCCTGGTCGAACTCGTCGAAGTCAATCCTACGAAGGACGTGGAGCGGACCACGCTTCGCGTCGCCGGGCAACTCCTCCATCGCCTCATCGAAGGCCCGCTGCTGTAGCGTCGTTGCATCCGGCAGACGCCTGGCCTTTCGGAGAGTTCATGGTGTTCCGAGACTGCGACCAAAGGTTCCTGAGGTTCCGGAGATGCACGCCCGACTACGCGGCTTTGATGCTCGCTTCCTGGGACGCAGCGATCTTCCCGTGAGAGCTTCAAAAACCCTGGCATGGCGCGATCTGCCGAAGCCCTAAGAAACAAGATGTGACCTCGACAGCAAAAAAACCTCGCTGCTTTCCGAGCGATCGGCCTCATCGCAGCGACGATTACTCGAAAGCGCGGTCGCATACCGCCGGATCGACGCGTGGTGCCGGCCCCTCAAGTGAAACACGGCACAGAGAGTGGCCTCAGTCCCTGGGAGCAGCCCGCGGTGATTCCAGCGGATCTGCTGCCAGGCCGAGCCGGATGGCGTCGGAGTGGATCGTACCAGCCTCCGTCTCGCCGAGGTAGCACGAAAGCTCCATCGCCCGAGACTCGATGTCGTAGATCGAGGTGTAGACCGTGCGGACGGGATGAAGATCGGCTTGTGCCCGCGGTCCGCAGAGAACGTCGAACGACGCATCACGGGCAATTCCAGCAAGCCGTGCTCGTGGTATCGGCTGCTGTGCCTCCAATGCACGCTTTACGGTCCGGTATCGCTTGTACACGAAGCCCTGCTCCAGCCCGTCTCCTTCGGGAAGCTTATCAGTACTGTCGAATCGCGAGAGTGCGAAATTCGTCATCACCAAGGACTCGCCGTCTCGTTGAGTACGGATGATGCGGTTGCCGCTGGGCGACTTCTCGAGGGCGACCGATCGTCCGCGTGCATCGGCGACCAGATAGAGTGACGGAGTGAACATGTAGTAGGTTCGCAAGGAAAGGAGCGCTTCCGTCGCTTCGTCCGTATCCGCGCACATGTCGAGCAGGAAGCGCACGACCTGTAACTCATTGAGCCCCGGCTCGGGCTGCCGGACCGGATCGTACGAGTACGCCGGTTCCGGACGGAAGCTGCCGGACAAGCGATAGTCTCCATGAGAATTGCAGATGACGACGAGGCCTTTCTCGTTGATGCCGTCCATTGCTCCCATCAGATCGAAGACAGCGACGGCTAACGATGCATACCCTTCGTCCGGCGTCATGGCAATCGCCAAGATCCTCGAGGCCGATGGATGCGCGACCTCACCGGTGAGGTCCACGCCTAGATCCATGTTGCGGAGTACGTAGGAATGCCCGTCCTCCGTTCGCTGCTTCGGAACGAAACCGGCCGAGCACCCGGGAAGCTGAACATCGAACCAGAGCGCGGATAGGTCGTGCGTCGGCTCCTCGGCCGACAGGCCGAAGACATCGGCGACGCCGATCATCCGTTCGTAGAACGGGCGGAAACGGGCCTCGAGGAATCGGCGCTGTGCGCGTATTCGGGCGACGTCCGAGTACGGCCGAGGGGCGGTGCCGGCTTGGTCTCGTGCGTAGGAACCGAGAGCGCAGCCGATCTCTCGGTTTGTTCCGCGCAGACGCCATTCCCAGATAGTCGCGTACGTTTCGTGGTAGCCGACTCGAAGCTGCGGGGCGCGCAGGTGCATGGGTCCTCCTCGATCACTAGGAAACATAACACTGTTACATATTCTATCGCGTGTGTATCCTATCTCAAGGAGACGGCTCGGAGATTTCGAGTTGACCTCATCTTACAGTGGATCCCTTCGAAGCCAGATTCCGAATCCATCGCTTCCTCCTGCACGAGAAGGATGACGAAGAGCCAAGAACTCCAGATCACCAGTTGAATTCGGGTTAGGGCCAGGATCAGATGCTGTATCGAATGTCGAGCCTCCTTCTGGTTTGGCTCCTTGAATGGTTCGCCTGATGTGTAGATAGCATAGGCAATCAGTAGCAGCTTCCTGGCCGCAGCGATTCGAGCGACCTTCTCTGGTCTGCCCTGCTCCTTCAGTCGGCGGTACATCGCACGGACGTTCGGGTTGTAGCGGGCAGCAGATAGCGTCGCTTCGTACAACCGCTTGCGAACCTCACGATTGCCTCGCTTGCTGATCCGCGACTTACCGTGCACTGATGTCCCGGACTGGAACTGGATTGGATCCAACCCCGCCAGTGCAACGATCTGCCGTCGGTTGGCATCAGCGTACTTGCGGAACAGTGCGAGCAGCGTCAGTGCAGTGATCGGGCCCACGCCGGGAATCGACAGCAACCCCGCCAGCTGCTGTGCTGCCTGTGCATCCCCTTCCACGAGACGCTCCGCTGCAAGAAGATGATGCCGCTCCTTTGCCTTCAGGTCAGCAATCTCCTCTTTGAGCTCAGCGAGGAGTTCCCGTGGTGTGGCGGGATCCTGGATCAACGCCTCGACGAATCCCTGGCGGGCCACACGTGCCTTCTGAGCCACGCGGTAGCAGGCAAGCCGTGCCTGGATCGACTCAGCCAGGGAGTCGTTCTTGAGTTCGACAGCTTCGTTGTATCCACGTTCGATTCCGTAGCGGTAAAGAAGTTCAGCATCCGAGCTGTCGGTCTTGGATCTTCCCCTACCCACCAATCGCAGATGTGGAACCACTCTTGGATTCAACTGACAGCACGAGATTCGTTGTGTGCGACACAACGTCTCTAGCCTGCGCGAGTAGGTGCTCGTTGGCTCGAAAACGATCAACGCATCCGTCGACTGCCTGAGGAAGCGGCCGAACTCAGCCAGACCGTGTGTGTTGGGGAAGATCCGTTCCCTTGTGCCGTCGAACGTAACCAGCTCTTGTTTGCTCACATCAACGCCGATACAGTGCATGCGGAACCTCCGTCCATGCGAATGTGATGGAGAGTTCGCGTGGGCTGCCCTCTCCAGCCTGACCTCGTAAACACGAGCTGCAGTGAAAGCTGCGCTCCTGATGCTGTCCTGGCTTGTGGGAGGGCGGTCCATCTGACCCACGAACTGACGAATTCGCCGTTCTGCCTTTATCCGACCTGCCCAACCACGAGCATCTCCATCCGTGCTCAGTCTAGAGATGTGCGACAGCTACGATGCCTCGCCAAGGTACGAGGTCTTTTTGGACATTCCCTCTTGTTCAACGCGTGATGCAATTTGGCTGATCGTGGAGTAGTGTAGTCCCAGGTGCTCCTGGAGTTCGGACAGCGTGTACTCGTGCTGTCGTGTCGCCTCGTAGATCTTCAGGGTGTTGTGTGCGCCGGACGCTGGAACCCCCGCCCGTCCATGCAGTCGATGGCTGTGTGGTAGCTTGTGTATGCCTCCGGGAGTCTTGGGAGTCGAGGCTTTGAGACGAGTGGGAGGATTCGGGAAGGGGAGTTGTAGGTTGATCCCCGCGTCGCAGCGCGGTGGTTGCCTGCAATCGAGAGGCGGGAACACCAAGAATGAAGACCTGCCCCCAACCGGCGCTTTGACGGACTACGCGCTTTCAGAGATGTCCCTGAACTCCCCGTTCTTCTCCGACGAGACGTTCGGAGCTATACTCTCGAATGAATCAGGAGGTTCAGATGCGACAGCCGAGCCGGCTTGTCATGCTGGCCGCCCTGTGCCTCTGCAGTGTCATTGTTGGGGCCGCCGCCAGTCCGTGGACGAAGAAGTTCGAGGGGAGCAACTACGGGGCGTTTTTCGATGCTGCATTGACGCCCGATGGAAATGTTGTCGTCGTTGGGGCAACGAATCACCTCCATGTGTCACCGTACTCGGGCGACAGCCTGCTGATGAAGCTCACACTCGACGGTGACATCATCTGGGAGCAGAGTTGGGGCGGGGACGGCTACGAACAGGCGTGGGCGGTGGCATCCGTCCCGAGCGACGGATTCCTCATCTTCGGCGAGACCGACTCGTTCGGCGCTGGCGATCGCGACTTCTTCCTTCTCAAGGTCTCGGACGAGGGAATCGAGCAATGGGTAAAGATGTACGGTGGAGCGCACCGAGAGTGGCCGTACGGAATGCTCCCCTTGTCCAATGGTGATTTCCTACTTCACGGGTTCACGACGGTGGAAAGCGGGTCAAGACGTCAGTACGCGGTACGTGTGAGCGCGCAGGGCGATCCTCTGTGGGAGTACGTTGCCGGAGACGCGGGGGAGGAAATCATTCTTGATGCCCTCGAGACTGCTACGGGCGAGATCATCCTGTGCCTGTCTGTCGATGAGGATGGAGGAATTGCCAAACTGGACGCGAACGGTAACGTGCTGTGGACGCGCCGCTACGAGCTTGCCGGGTGGCAGTTCTCCTCGGCGATTGCTTCGACCGGCGACGGTGGCTTCCTGCTTGCAGGTTTCTCAATGAGTGAAGGGGCGCGTCGGCAAGTCGACACGTGGCTCGTGCGTTGCGACGCTTCCGGCGAGATTCAGTGGGAGACGTCCTTCGGCGATCCAACGTGCGATGACTACGCTCAGGTGCTCCTCCGACTTGAGGATGGAACGTACCTCGTTGGAGGGCTCGGGATCGGAATGCCGCTCTCGCGCATCGACTCCAATGGGAACGTGCTATCGAGTCAACTGCTGACTGGATCACACATTTGCGCGGTCAAAGCACTTCTGGCGCTCGAGGATGGCAGCTTCCTCGCTGCAGGCATGATCCAGATTCGCAGCGGCCGTTCGTACGACGCGATTGTGCTACGTGCCGACATGGACGGCTAACGGGAGCAAGACTAGGTGGCTGGGTCTTGGTTCGAGCGTTAAGGGGTCAGGCCTTTATTTTCGAATTCGAGACTCCTCTGCGACGCGCTTTGCGATGACACTGATGGTCGAGAAGTGGAGCCCTAAGTGATCACCGACTTCCTGGAGTGTGTAGTGATGTTCGCGGACAGCTTCGTGGATGCGTTGGGCTCGTTTACGCTTGTCTGCAACATCGGAGAACAGTGCCACAAGGCTTGGCCTGGCTGCATCACGCTCTCGACGCAGGACGTTGGGATCGAGTGGGGCTTCGGTGAGTCGCGGCTTCATCCGCTCAGCGAATTGCTCGCTGCCGAGGAGACTTCCCGAACGGAGTCCTTCCCAAACATCGACACCTCTACCTTGACTCACGAATCGGCGATAAGCGCGCATCGCTGAAGCGTGCTTGGTGCCAAACTGAGAGAGAATCCAGTCGATGGTGAGGAACTCAGAAACCTCAGCCTGTCCGGCTGTGGCTCGATAGCTGCTCCAGGGCCAATCCCGGGCAGAGCGCACCAGCCTCGCGCGAACAGGATTCAGCACGATGTATCTGCCGAGCTCAAGCAGGTGCGATTCCTTCTCGACGAGAATGGCCTTGAACCGCCCCTGAAAGACGTGCCCCGATCGCTTCGCCGCTCGGTTGAACCTTTGCGTGTAGATCCCGTTGAGCAGCTGCATGCCCTTGGAGAGGTTCGGCTGGGGCGTCTCAATGAGCAAGTGGTAGTGATTCGACATCAGACAGTAGGCGTGGCAGATCCAACCGAACCTGGAGACGACTCGGGTCAGAACGCCCAGGAATTCCAAGCGATCGCCTTCCGTCTGGAAGATCCTCGCACCCGCATTGCCACGACTCGTGATGTGATACAGGGCGCCTTCGTACTGAATGCGCAGTGGTCGAGCCATATCGCAGGCATTCTAGCACATCTTGATTCGAAAATAAAGGCCTGACCCCTTCTACTAGTAGGGATCAAGATCTGGATGCCCTGTCCCTACTCCGCCATCCTCGGTGAGATCCAGGCTGCAGTCATCTTCGAGCCCGACGATTCGGTGTAGTTGCCGTCACTGCGAGGGAGCCTTGCCTGTCCGTCATTTGGCTTCTCGAAGCGGGGCCAAATTGTGCCCTTCCACCCTTCTCACTCCCACGATGAAGCTCAGTGAGCGTCGCAGACAAGCTCTTCGACTTGCTGCGGGTCAAGGTTTGCCTCGGGGAACACGTAGAGCTTCATGTTGCTGAACTGATCGGTAGCATTGGAGTTGTCCAGTTCGAATACCCACCAATCGGGGTCCGTCTCGACGCCGGAGACATCATCATGAAGCGCAAACGAATTCCCGCTAGGAGTAGAACCTCCACCGATGACATCTTCCTCAGTGGTGTCTCCATTTGTTCCTGAGCCATCGGTGATTGTCACCCCGGCGATAGACAACGCCGGTCCCGCGATCCAGCTTCCGTCGGACGCTTGCGTGAAGAGGATTGGCCAGAAGAACCCCGGCCGGTTGGCACCGATGTCTGGACCCTCCCAGGAGATTGTCAGCGTGTAGAACAACTCTTGTTCTGCCTGTGGGATCTCAAGGGCGATGAGTCCGCCGCTGTCCGGGATGGAATAGACATAGCATGTATCGGCCAGCGTGCCTTCGACGTAGACTGTCACGGTATCCGTCGACGTCTGACCGTTCGCGTCGGTTGCAGTCAACGTGATCACGTGAGTCCCTTCCGATAGCGTAGTCTTGATAAGCGATGGGCCTGATCCTATGGTGCCGTCGACGCTTGATGACCAGACAAGCGAGTTACCGCTCAGTGCGCCATCCTCGGGATCGGCTCCTTCTCCATGGAAAGTAATCGGTTCACCTGGGGCGAATGCTTTCCCCCCAGACGGCGTGTTGATCTTGGCGAGCGGCGAGGCGTTGTCGGAGATGGAAATCACTGCGGACATCGCGGCACTCGTGCCATAAGAATTGGTGGCAGTCAATGTGATCGTATGTGCCCCAGGGCTGAGATCATCCCGGGTGAATGTGTTTCCGGTTCCGATCTGACCATCTTTGCTAGATGTCCAGACGAGAGATGAGCTGGCAAGTGCACCGTCGTGAAGATCCGTCGCCATACCGGCGAACGACACGGATGTGCCTATGGCGTGGGTGGTTCCGTTGATCGGGAACTGGAGTACAACGACAGGTGGCTGCGTGACGCGCATGCAGGATACGAGCGAAACGGTCAATAGAAGAATGGAACAAGATCTCCAGATTCCCGATTGATTCGCCATGGGAGTCCTCCCTGCCCGCATGTCGAGGATAGAGTAGGCTCATAGTTGTTGGCATGTTTCACCGTATGTCCGATGGCTCTTGGACATTGGTAATGCGAATCGCGCTGGAGACACAGAGAAAGAATCATCTCGCCGACAATCCAAGATCGAATATGAGTGGCGAACACGGCGGAAGGAATAGAGAGAGAAGGACCGTGGCAAGATCCTGAATGCCAGTGTGAACGTTTCCCATTCACTCGCTTCGCGATGACCCGGATCGTCGAGGAGCAGAGACCAACATGCCCAAGATGATCGGGGGAAGTGATGGCGTGCAATGGGTTCCTCTCTTCGATTCTCAGCGAAGGTCATCGCGAAGCACGCATTTGATGTGACCAACTCACCTGGCGGTGACAGACCACGCTGGGGGATCGCTCGGATGTGCATCCTGTGACTTGTCCTAGGAGGTCCGAACGCGTTCTTCAGCCAGTTCGAATCCGCTTCGTACTCCTCGCCTTCCTGGTCGTAGAGGCCCATCTGCCGAGCGAGCTCCAACGCAAATTCGACATAGGCTTGACCCTGCGCCATGATGATGTTTCCATCGACCACCACGTGCTCATCGGACACGATCGACTCCGAGTAGTACTCGTACAGCGCCTGGGCTTTGGGATCGTCACTGGGCGCGACTCCCGAGGTCATGCCTGTACATCTCTTCCCCTTGAGCAGATCGAAGCCGGCCAGCAACTCTGAGCCCCCGAACCCCGAATCCCCGCAGCAGCGGCAATGCATACGGGTATTGATCCGAGAAGGAGGGTTGACATTCACTACAGCATCTGCCCCCCCCCACGCTCATCCCCAAAGGAACCACGCGAGCCATGGGAGGCCGACATACGTCAGAGCTCCTATCGGAAGCGTATAGCCGACGAATCGCAGCCATCTCTTCCAGATTCTGACGCGTCTCGAGCCTCTGCCAATCGCCAACTCGAAGCGGGGGCGAAAGGACAGAATCGATGCCAGCAAGAGAGAAACACCAATGATCCATAGCCAAGTTTTCGGGACTCGTCTGGCGGGTAGCTCAGTGTCCGGAGGAAGATACTCCGTGGCCAACTCAAGGCTGATGCGAGCCGCCTCGGCGAGCTCCTCTTCAGCGAGCGTGCCGTCCTCCAACAGCACTGCTGCAGCATCTCGTAGCCTGGACTGGTACTGCTGCCGGGCAGCTTCGGTTGGTGAGTCAGCACCGGTTTGGACCGCGAAGAAAACCAACAGGAGAAGGAAGAAGAGTCCCCACTGCAGCGGGAATGCCCACGTCATCTTTGACCAAAGCCGAACCCATAGCTTCGGGGTGATCTCTCCTAGCCATCTTCCGAAGGCTGACTTCGCCTCGTGGGCGATGTTAACCTGAGCGTTCGTGCTGACTGAGTATCCATGTGTGGATGATGCGAGATAGGTTGATTCCATCTTGATGGTGATCGGCCCCTGCGTGAGCTCGAGAGAGAACCACTCGGGCACGAGTTCAGCGAGGTCCGGGCGAGCGAGGAGCTTCTTGGCGGTTTGGGATTCGGCCTTCTTTCCGCCCTTGAACCCGATTGTGAGCTTCCTCTCGCTCTTCTTCCATTCGTAGCTGTCGGCAATCTCAGCTCGGATCTGATCGCGGTCCATGTCCTCATGCCGCTTGGTCGGCTGCGACTCTACTCGTCTGTCTGTAATCTCGTCGACGTTCCTGGTATGCCACTCCTCGAGTTTCGCCCAGTGCTCTTCGAGCAGCTCGTCAAGCTTCTTAAGATGGTCAACATCGATGACGAACGGCCCCTGACGGACCTCTTCTGTCGGATACTGGAGGTGTTCCATGTCGAATCACCTGCCGATTCTCGTCTGTATCTTCCCAACGTTGATGAGATTGTAGGGAACCGCCCGCAGGGCGTCAATGGAGATCACGAGCTGTGGAGCTGATGGGGAATGCAGTCACGGGTTGGGGGAGGTCTTTGATTTTGGTGTTCCGTTGTTGTCCAGAGTAGGAAGAAGCGGAGCCGATGGCTCCGCTTCTTCAGTTGCCTTGAGTACTTCGCCAGATCAATACGCCCTCGCGAATGTATGCTGGGAACTCTGCGAGTTCCTTAGAGAAACGCCGCCCGCGAACGGACGGCGCTTCTCTCAACGCGTTCCTGCCAGGCGGTCAATACGCTCTGGCAAAGAACGCTTTCCCGAATTCTGGCTTGCCGCAGACGGCGCATGTGGCACCCTGCGGGCGCCACTCGCTGTTTGCCTCAAGAGGGGAATCAATCCTACCTGCTTCCGATCCGTGGCTGACGCAGGTAGGGAAGCAGAAGGGCCGCTCATTCGAGCGGCCCTTCTGCCGACGGTGCTTGCTGGTCGCGCTTCTAGTAAGCCCTCGCGAAGTACGCGCGGCCAAAGGCCGGTTGGCCACAGACGGCACACGTCTGGCCCGCCGGCGACCACTCGACATTCTTGTCGAGTGGGAAGCACCTACTAGAGGCCTTGGTCTCTTCCTTGATGTGGTCTTCGCACTCGGGGGTGCCGCAGTGCCAGATGAGGGACCAGCCGCCGTCGACCTGCTCCTTGAGCTCGTCGTACGACGAGGCTTCGAACAGGTGCTCATCCCTGAACCGCGTCGCAGCCTTCAGCATCCCATCCTGGATCTCGTCCAGGAGGACAGGGATCCGAGTGGCCAGCTCAGCGACCGGAATGACCTGTTTGCCTTCTTTACCGGGTACATCACGCCGGGCGGCCATGACAGATTCTCCGGCTACATCGCGGGGGCCGATCTCCAATCGCACCGGCACGCCACGCATCTCCCAGTCGTTGAACTTGAAGCCGGGAGAGAGGCCTTCGCGCTCATCCATGTGAGTGCGCACACCCACGTCACGAAGCTGCGCTTCGACCTGCTTCGCGAAGGCGAAGACCGTTTCCTGGTCTTCGTCCGTTTTCCAGATCGGCGTTAGCACGACTTGGATCGGCGCGATGCGAGGAGGCAGCCGCAGGCCTTTGTCGTCACCGTGCGCCATCACGACGGCACCGACGGTACGCGTGGTCATACCCCACGAGGTGGTCCAGGCGAGCTGCTGCTCGTTGTTCTCGTCGAGGAACTTGATGTCGAACGCCTTGGCGAAGTTCTGGCCCAAAAAGTGAGAGGTCGCGCCTTGCAGCGCCCACGTGTTCCCCATCATTGTCTCGATGGTGTAGGAATCGTCGGCGCCGGCGAACTTCTCCTGCGGGCTCTTGCGTCCCTTGATGACAGGGATCGCGCACTCCTGCTCGGAGACTTCGCCGTAGATGTCGAGGATCTTCAGCGTTTCCTCCACGGCCTCTTCGCGCGTAGCGTGGGCGGTGTGCCCTTCCTGCCAGAGGAATTCGGTCGTTCGGAGGAAGAGGCGAGGTCGCATCTCCCAGCGCACGACGTTACACCACTGGTTGAGTAGGAGGGGTAGGTCGCGGTAGCTCTGGATCCAGTCGGCGTACGCGTGGCCGATCACCGTTTCGGAGGTTGGGCGCACGACCAGCGGCTCTTCCAGCTCCTTGCCGCCACCGTGGGTCACCACGGCCAGTTCCGGTTTGAATCCCTCTACGTGTTCAGCTTCTTTGGTGATGAAGCTCATGGGGATAAACAGCGGGAAATAGGCGTTCCTATGCCCGGTCGCTTTGAAGCGCACGTCCAGGGCGGTCTTGATGCTTTCCCACAGCTCGTAGCCGTAGGGCTTGATGATCATGCAGCCACGCACGGGTGCGTTGTCCGCAAGATCGGCCATCTTGACGACGTCGGTGTACCAGCGGGAGTAATCCTCGCTACGAGGTGTCACGCCTTGTGCTGCCATGTGCCGTCCCTCCTTTTGTTGTGTGATGTACGTTACAAAGCACGGATCCGTGTCCGACACGGCATCCGTGCTTGAACGTGCACATAGTAACGGGTCGCGGACGGATAGGAAACCCGAACCCTGCGTTGGGAGAGCTGGCGAAGTTGCACTTTGTGGCAGTGGGTTGCTCCCCTCTGCCTTCTCTGCGAGCTCAGCGGCTCTGCGGGAGATGGCAGTTGTCATGGGTTCGGTGCGACGCTATCTAGCACAGGCGAGTTTGCTGTACACGAGACGTGCATTGGACGGGCTAGTGAAGTTGCGCCCTGTTGCACTGGGCTACTCCCCTCTGCCTCCCTGTTTCTCTCTGCGAGCTCTGCGGCTCTGCGGGAGATGGCAGTTGGCATTGGTTCGGTCCGCTTGTCATCCAGCGCACGTGTGCTTCGCTGTAAACGAAACTCGCGTCGGGTGTGGTAGGCAAACTCGGACTTGCTGAGAGAATGCGCAGAGCACATTCTCCTCCCTTCCCGATCCAAGTTTGGGAAGAAACGGCACCCCCACCCAGCCTCCCCCGTCACGGAGGGGGAGGGGATTGCGCCGGATCGGTTCGGCGGTTGTCCAGGTTTCTCTCTGCGGGCTCTGCGGCTCTGCGGGAGATGGCAGTTGTCATGGGTTCGGTCTGACGTCATCCCGCACAGGCGAGTTTGCTGTACACGAGACGTGCATTGGACGGGCTAGTGAAGTTGCGCCCTGTTGCACTGGGCTACTCCCCTCTGCCTCCCTGTTTCTCTCTGCGAGCTCTGCGGCTCTGCGGGAGAT
>Ga0272441_10011113_pt1 | contig 13440 bp, 15 predicted proteins | sample SSMProp6N_FD_193582 | JGI IMG/M metagenome (GOLD analysis project Ga0272441, IMG submission 193582) | Marine sediment archaeal communities from Little Sippewissett salt marsh, Falmouth, MA, United States - SSM-Prop-6N | ecosystem: Environmental > Aquatic > Marine > Wetlands > Sediment ... | reverse complement strand
GTTGTCCAGCGTCCGGGGGTATCGCTCGAAGTCCTCGCCCGGCCCGAACTGGGTCGGGTTCACGAAGACGGTCGTTATCACGTGGTCGCACTCGGCGGCTGCGGCGCGCACGAGCGACAGGTGCCCCTCGTGAAGGCAGCCCATGGTCGGCACGACGCCCACGCGTCCCCCCTCGCGCTTGACGGACAGCGCCAGCTCGGTCACCTCGGACGGCAGGTGCAGGAGGCGGGCGGGGCTCACTCCTCGTCGACCCCCGCCTCGGCCAGGACCTCCTCCTCGACGAAGAGCGCGGCGCCGGTGCGCACGGCGAGTGCGATTGCGTCCGAGGGGCGCGAGTCTATCTCTACGAGCTCTCCATCGGGCTTCTCGACGACGAGGTGCGCGTAGAACGTGTGGTCGTGGAGCCCGTCGACGTTGACCTGCTTGAGCGTGCAGCCGAGGTCGGAGATGATTCCGGCGAGGAGGTCGTGTGTCATGGGGCGCAGCGCGTCCTGGCCGGCGATGTGGCTGCGGATGGCCTCGGCCTCGAATATGCCGATGACTATGTGCAACAGTCGGCGGCTCTCGGCCTCGCGTAGGACGATGAGCTGCGCGCCGCGCCTGTCGTCCTGACGTATTCGGTATAGCTGGACGGGTAAGAGTGCCATCGCGTATCAGTCCTCGCTCCTGGCGGTCGCGCCCTCGGCCGGTGGCAAGTCATCGCACAGTTCGCGGAGCGTCTTGCCGCTTTGCGGGTGGACCAGGGTCGGCGCCAGCTCGCACAGCGGGACGAGGACGAACGCGCGCTCGTGCATCCGCGGATGGGGGAGCGTGCACACCTCGTCGTCGGAGACGACGCCCTCGTAGAGCAGCAGATCGAGGTCTATGAGCCTCGGCGCGCCGCCTGGATGTCCCTGCTGGCCCATGTCGCGCTGGATGTGCTGCATGGCCTCGAGCAACTCGCGCGGCGATAGCGCGGTCTCCAGTTCCGCCGCGGCGTTGACGTATGCCGGCTGCTCGTATTCGGAGACCGGCTCGGTGTCATAGAGCGACGAGGCCCTCACGCGGTCGACTCCCGGGAGTTCCGCCAGCCTGTGGAGCGCCTCGCTGACGTTGTCGGCGGGCCGGCCCAAATTGGATCCGAGTCCTATGTAAGCCTTCACGAGGCACCGTCGAGGCCCAAGACGTCGAACATGTCGTAGAGGCCCGGCGCGCGGCCGTGAACGAACCTCACGGCGTCCAGTGTGCCGCGCGCGTATGCGGCGCGGCTGGACGATCGGTGGACAAGCTCGAAGCACTCGCCCTCGCCGCCGAAGAGCACGCGGTGCTCGCCTGCGAGGTCGCCCGCGCGGACGGCGTGTATGCCTATCTGCCCGGCGGGCCGCTCTCCGGTACGACCCCGCCGACCGTACACGACGCTGGATGCGAGGTCAAGCCCGCGGGCGCCGGCGATGGTCTCCGCCAGGCGCAGGGCCGTCCCGGAGGGCGCGTCGGCCTTGTGTCTGTGGTGAGCCTCGATTATTTCGACGTCGTATCCGGGGCCGAAGGCGGATGCCGCGCGGCCGGCGAGCCACGTCAGCACGTTCACGCCGACGCTCATGTTGGGCGCGAGGACTATGGGCACTCGCTCGGCGGCGTCGGCCACGGCGGTGTGCTCCTCGGCCGAGAGCCCGGTCGTGCCTATGACGACGCCGGCGCTGGCGTTGGCGCCGAGCTCGGCGTGTGAGACGGAGGCGGCGGGCTCGGCGAAGCTGACGAGGACGTCGGCGGCGGCCGCCGCAGCAGCGGCGTCGTCGGTGACCGTCAGTTCCATACCGTCGCCCGCCGAGACGGGCAGGCCGAGGCCGGGATGTCCCGGCCTCTCCACGGCCGCGGCGAGAACCACGTCCGCGCACTCGAGGGCGGCCTCGGTTATGGCCAGGCCCATCCGTCCGAGAGCGCCGTAGAGGGCTATGCGTATCATGCCTGGCTCTCCCCCTGGTCGACGAAGGCGTCCGCCGGCGGCAGATCGACGTCGTTTTCGCACTCGATGATGTCCTCGTAGGTCTCCCGGCGGCGCGTGAGGAGGTACTCGTCGCCGCAGACGAGGACCTCGGCCGCGCGCGGCCGTGCGAGGTACTGCGACGACATGGAGAAAGAGTACGCTCCGGCTGAGAGAACGGCCATGAGATCGCCGCGGTGCAGCACGGGCAGCTCGCGGTTCACCGCCTGGAAGTCCGACGACTCGCAGATGGGGCCGACGACGTCCGCCGTGATCGTGATGCCGGGGAAGGGGCGGCTGACGGCGTCGATCCGGTGGTTGGCGCCGTAGAGCGCCGGCCGTATGTTCTCGTTCATGCTGACGTCGGTGATGACAAACGTCTTCGTCGGCGCCTCTTTGACGTAGAGCACCGTGCCTACGATTATGCCGCAGTTGCCGGTGATGTAGCGGCCGAACTCGACGATCAGATGGACGTCGAGGTCGGCGATCCGGGGGAGAACGGCCCGGGCCCACTCGTCGGGGGTGGGGGGCGCCTCGTCCGTGTACACTATCCCCAGGCCGCCGCCGAGGTCTAGCGTGTCCATGGGGCAGCCGGCCGCGCGCGCCTCCGCGATGAACGGGCGCAGAACGTGCAACGCCGCCAGCCAAGGGTCAACGGAGGTTATGGGCGAGCCGAGGTGGACGTCCGCAACGGCGATGTCGACGTTGGGGTACCTGTTGTGGTGCTGGCAGATGCCCAGCGCGGTCTCGGCGTCTATGCCGAACTTGTTCTCCTTGCGGCCGGTCGTCGTCAGCGCGTGGGTGTGGGCGTCGACGTCCGGGTTTATGCGCAGGCCCACGCGGGCGCGGGTCCCAAGCTCCCCGGCTATCTGGTCTATGTTCGCCAGTTCCGGCTCGGACTCGCAGTTGAACAGCCCGATTCCGGCCTCCAGGGCGGCGAGGATCTCTTCATCCGTTTTGCCGACTCCTGCGTAGGCTATGCGCTCGGCGGGTATTCCCGCTGTGAGGGCCTTGAAGAGCTCGCCGCCGGAGACGATGTCGCATCCGGCGCCCTCACGGGCCAACAGGCGCGCTATCGCCAGGCTGCCGTTGGATTTGATCGAGTACAGCACCGTATGCGGGACGGTGGAGAGGGCCCTTTCGACCTCGCGGTAGCGCCTGATGACGTGGGCGGCGCTGTAGACGAACAGGGGCGTGCCCACATCCGTGGCTATTTCGCTGACGCGGACGGACTCGCAGTACAGCTCTCCGTCGACGTAATGGAACTCAGTCATGCGTCTCGTCCCTTCCGGATATGGTGACGCTCACCTGCGGATCGGCGGCCAGCGAGTTGTGGACGTAGCATTTCTCCGCCACGCGCAGGAGGGCCTCGTGTCGCTTGCCGATCTCGGTATTCGGCATGATCATGCGCACGCGGAACTCCACGGCCCTGTAGGGCTTGTCGTCGGAGGTGGTCAAGTCGGCCTCGACGCTCATGCCCGAGGCGTCGAGCCCGACCTTGCTGCAGTAGTATGCCACGTCCATGCCCATGCAGGCGGCCAGGGCCCCTGCGAGAAGCTCGGAGGGCATGGGGCCCGCGCCGGTTCCGCCGTCCTCGCGCGTCTGGTCGACCGTGAATACGAGATCGCGCACCCGGACGTCGAACCTCAGCCCGCCCTCGTAGGTCGCGGTCACTCTCTCCACGCTACTTTCCACCTTTGCCTCTGAGCAGCGCGCCGACCGCCAGCGGCAGGCCGAAGAGGTTGATGAAGCCCCCGGCGTCGGCCTGGTCGTAGACGGCGTCCTCGCCGAAGGTCGCCAGCTCCTCCGAGTAGAGAGAATTCGGCGAGCGCCGGCCGACCGCGGTCGCCGACCCCTTGTACATCTTGAGCCTGACCGTGCCGGTGACCGCCTCCTGCGTGACGTCGACGAAGCTCTGCAAGGCCTCCCGCAGCGGGGAGAACCACTGACCGAAGTAGACCAGTTCGGCGTATCGCTCGGCGACGAGGGCCTTGTAGTGGGCGGTATCGCGGTCGAGTGTTATCCGCTCGAGGTCGGCGTGGGCGGTCGTTATGACCGTCCCGCCCGGGCACTCGTACACGCCGCGCGACTTCATGCCGACGAGGCGGTTCTCGACGAGGTCGGTCCGGCCGACGCCGTGGGCGGCGGCCCGCTCGTTGAGGGCGGTCACGAGTTCGACCGGCGGCATCGTCACCCCGTCCACGGAGGTCGGGTTGCCCCGCTCGAAGCCCACCTCGACGTATTCCGGTGCGTCGGGCGCCACCTCGGGCGACACGGTGAGCTGGAACATGTCGTCGAGCGGCTCGTTCCACGGGTCCTCGAGGACGCCGCCCTCGTGTGAGAGGTGCCATATGTTCCGGTCCCGGCTGTAGGGGTCCTTCTTGGTCACGGGGACGTCCACCCCGTGCGCGGCGGCGTAGTCTATCTCGTCCTCGCGCGAGCGGAGGTCCCACTCCCGCCAGGGGGCGATTACCGTGAGGTGCGGGGCGAGGGCTTTGACGGTCAGCTCGAACCGGACCTGGTCGTTGCCCTTGCCGGTGCAGCCGTGGGCGACGGCGTCGGCGCCCTCGCCGAGTGCGACCTCTACGAGCTTCTTGGCGATGAGGGGCCGTGCGATGGACGTGCCGAGGAGGTAGGAGCCCTCGTACACGGCCCCGGCCCGGACCATCGGGAAGACGAAGTCGGCCAGGAACTCCTCGGTCAGGTCGGCGATGATGAGCTTGGAAGCGCCGGCGGCCTTGGCGCGGGCGTCGAGGCCGTCCAGCTCCTCGGCCTGGCCGAGGTCGGCCGCCATGGCGATGACCTCGCAGCCGGCGTAGTTCTCGGCGAGCCAGGGGATTATGACCGAGGTATCCAGCCCGCCCGAGTAGGCGAGTACCACCTTCTTCATTTGCTCTCTCCAAGGAGGTGCGCCATTATCGCTTTCTGCGCGTACAACCTGTTCTCCGCCTGGTCGAGGACGGCCGAGCGCGGCCCGTCGATGACCTGGGCGGTTATCTCCTCACCGCGCCGGGCCGGCAGACAGTGCATTACGATGCAGCCGGGCTTGGCCCTTGCGAGGAGCTCCGCGTTGATCTGATAGTCTGCGAAGGCCGCGGCGCGGGCCTCGCGCTGTGCCTCCTGGCCCATGGAGGCCCAGACGTCCGTGTAGAGGACGTCGGCGCCCTCGGCGGCCTCGGCCGGCTCGGCCGTCAGCATCACGGCGCCGTGCGCCCGCGCCGCCGCCACGCTCGCCCCGTCCAACTCGTATCCGGGCGGGGCCGCCAGCGCCATCTCCGCCCCCAAGAGCGTCGCCAGATACGTCAGCGACCGGCACACGTTGTTGCCGTCTCCGATGAAGGCGATGCGCCTGTCTTTTACGGCCCCGAACCGCTCGCGTACGGTCGAGAGGTCGCCGACGGCCTGGCACGGGTGCTCCAGGTCCGACAGTGCGTTTATGACGGGCACCGTCGCCTGTGCCGCCACGGCCGCGACCGTATCGTGCGAGTCAGCGCGCAGGACGATAAGCGCCACCCACAGCGACAGATTACTCGCGATGTCGCCCAGGGGCTCTCGCACGCCGGGCTGGACGTCGCGCCCGGCCAGGTATATCGGGTGCCCTCCCAGCTCGACGATGCCGGCCTCGAACGACACGCGCGTGCGCAGCGAGGGCTTTTCGAACAGCAGCGCCGCGCAGCGTCCGGCCAGGGGCGTGTCGAGCCCTCGGCCGGCCTTGTACTCGGCGGCGAGGTCGAGCAGGCCCCGCGCTTGCGCCGCGGAGAGGTCCGAGGCCGCCAGCAGGTGAGCCACGTTCAAGAAGCCACCTCGGCTATCGCCTCGCCGAGCATCTGCACGCCGCGGCGCAGCTCCTCTTCCGTCACCGTCAGCGGCGGCAGGAAGCGGACGAAGCGCTCGGCCGTGCAGTTGATGAGCAGTCCCTTCTCCTGGCAGCGCGTGACGATGTCTTTGCCGGGCCGGTCGAGCTCTATGCCGCGCATGAGGCCGACGCCGCGTTCCTCGACGACGCAATCGCAGCTTTCGGCCAGCTCGTCGAGGAGCCCGCTGAGGAGCGCCCCGAGCTGCATGACGCGGGGGAGCAGGTCCTCGCGCTCGATGTAGTCGATCATGGCCAAGCCGGCGGCGCAGGAGACCGGATTGCCGCCGAAGGTCGATGCGTGGCTTCCGGGCACGAGTGCCTCGGCCACCTCGGGCCGCGCCAGGCACGCGCCCAGCGGCAGGCCCCCGCCCAGTGGTTTTGCCAGTGTCATCACGTCGGGCTCGACACCGGCGTGCTGGTAGGCGAACCAGCGGCCGGTCCGGCCCATACCGCACTGGACCTCGTCGTATATCAGGAGCAGGCCGCGCTCGTCGCAGAGCGTGCGCAGCCCGCGCAGGAAGTCCGCGCGCGCGATGTTGTCGCCGCCCTCGCCCTGTATGGGCTCGACGAGGACGGCCGCCGTCTTCTCGTCCACGAGCGCCTCGACCGATTGCAGGTCGTTGAACTTGGCGTAGGCGAACCCTTCCACCAGGGGCTGGAAGTGCTGGTGGTATTTCTTCTGCCCCGTGGCGGTGACGGTGGCCAGCGTCCGGCCGTGGAACGAGTTCTCCATTGTGATGACGGCGTAGCGGTCCTCGCCCTTTACCGCCCTCATGTAGCGGCGGGCGAGCTTGATGGCCGCCTCGTTGGCCTCGGCGCCGCTGTTGCCGAAGAAGACCCGGCCGCCGAACGATATCTCCGCCAGCTTCGCCGCGAGCATCGCCTGCGGCGGCGCGTGGTAGAGGTTGGACACGTGTATCAGCGTCTCCGATTGGGCCCGGATGGCCTCCACGACAGCCGGGTGGCAGTGCCCCAGCAGGTTGACCGCTATCCCGCTGAGGAGGTCGAGGTATTTGCGGCCGGTCTCGTCCCAAACCCAGCAGCCCTTGCCCCGGACGAGCGTGGCCAGCCGGTCGCCGTAGTTTTTCATGAGAGCGTCTTGTGGTTTCTCAGTCGTTGCCATTGGTCCGCCTGTCCGTTAGGGCCGTATGGCCGTGCCGATGCCTTTGTCCGTGAATATCTCCAGTAGCAGAGCGTGGGCGATCCTGCCGTCGATGATGTGCGTTTTGCTCACCCCGCCGGAGAGGGCGGTCAGGCACGCCTCGACCTTGGGTATCATGCCGCCGCTTATGACGCCGTCTTCGATGAGCTTGCGGGTGTCGTTTGCCGTGATTTGCCCGATGAGCTCTCCGTCGGGCCCGGTCTTGAGGACGCCGGGGACGTCGGTGAGGAGGACCAGTTTCTCGGCCGAGAGGGCGCCGGCGATGTGGCCGGCGGCCTCGTCGGCGTTGACGTTGTACGCGGCGCCGTCCTCGCCGAGGCCTAGCGGTGCCACGACCGGTATGAACTCGGCGGAGCGCAGCAGCGCCAGAAGCGACGGGTCGACGGACTCGACCTCGCCCACGAAGCCGACGTCGGTCCCGTGCTCTCCGTCGGCGTGTGACAGCGTCTTCCGCCGGGCGGTTATGGTCGGGCCGTCCTTGCCGGATATGCCGACGGCTTTGCCGCCTGCGGCGGTCAGCCGCGCCACGAGGTCCTTGTTGACCCTGCCGGCCAGGACCATCTCGACGACGTCCATCGTTTCCCGGTCCGTCACGCGGAGGCCGTGGACGAACTTGGTCTCTATCCCGAGGCGCCCGAGGGTCTCGCTTATGGCCGGGCCGCCGCCGTGGACGACGACCGGGTTCATCCCCACGTATTTCATGAGGACGATGTCGACTATGATGCTGTCGATGCTGGCGCCGCCGATGGCGCTGCCGCCGTACTTGACGACGACGGTCTTGCCGTAGAACGACCGAATATACGGCAGCGCCTCGACGAGGACCTCGGCCTTGGCTATGAGCTCTTGCATTCGCTCTCTCCGACCGGCTCAGGTCGTGTAGTGTGCGTTGATGTGGATGTAGCCCTCGGTCATGTCGCATGTCCAGGCGGACGCTTGTCTGTTTCCGGCCCCGAGGTCGGCCCGGATGGGGACGATCGGCCGGCCCAAGGCGCCCCGCACGGAGTCGAGGTCGACTATGGCCGGCTCGCCTCCATGGACGAGGCAGGCGTCGCCTATCCAGAGCGAGACGTCCTCGGGCTGGAACCGCGCGCCGGAGTAGCCGAGCGCGGCGAGGACCCGGCCCCAGTTGGGGTCTTGCCCGTAGACGGCCGTCTTGACCAGGAGCGACGAGGCGACGGCCTTTGCGGCCCTGCGGGCGTCGTCCTCGGTGGCGGCGCCGGTGACGGTGACGTCTATCCGCCGCGTGGCGCCCTCGCCGTCGGCGGCAATCCGCATTGCGAGTGTCGTGCAGACGTACCGCAGGCCCGAGGCCCACGCCTCGGCCTCCGAAGTGTGGGGCTCTATTGCCACGCCCGACGCCCCGTTGGCCAGGAGCAGGACCGTGTCGTTGGTCGACATATCCCCGTCGACGGTGACCATATTGAACGAGTCGGCCACGGCGCCGGTGAGGGTCCGGTGCAGGAGCTCCGCCGAAGCGTCCGCGTCGGTGGTTATCACGCAGAGCATGGTCGCCATGGACGGGTGGATCATCCCCGCGCCCTTGGCCATACCGCCGATGTTGACTGTGCGCCCGCCGATGTCGACGGAGACGGCGACCTCCTTGGGCAGTGTGTCGGTCGTCAGAATCGCTTTGGCGGCGTCGGCGCCCCCGTCGGGCCGGACGATGGGGGAGAGGCCCCTGATGCCGGCGGCGACGGAGTCGATATCGAGTTGCCTGCCGATGACGCCCGTCGAGCAGACGAGGACGTCTTCGGGCGCTGCTCCGAGCGCGGCGGCGGTCGTTGCGGCCATGGCCTCGGCGTTGCGCAGGCCTTTCTCGCCCGTGTAGGCGTTGGCGCAGGCGGCGTTGAGGACGACGGCGCGGGCCGCACCGTCGGCGATGTGCCTCTGCGAGACGACGACGGGCGCGGCCTTGACGATATTGGCCGTGAAGACCCCGGCCGCGATGGCCGGCCTGTCGGAGACCACGAGCGCCAGGTCGGGCGTCTCGCGCAGGCCGCAGCAGCCGGCTCCGGCCGCGAAGCCGGATGCGGCCGTAACGCCCCCCGGCACGACCCGCAGCCGCAGGTCCGCTGGCGCGGGGACGGCGTGCCGGCCGGCCATAGCGCCCCGCGCGGGGCTGCCGAGCGTGGTGACCCACCATTCGGCCGCGGTTGCGAGGGCGGCGGCGATGATGAAGGCCACGCCGGCGGCGCCGCTCCGGGCGCCGTCATCCGTGTCCGCGAGGAACGCGTAGCACGTCAGCCCGAGCAGGACGACCAGGCACAGGCCGAGGGCGAGCCGCCTTGCGGGCGTCGTCTGGGCGGACCGCCGGAGGGCCCAGGTGACCCATGCGCCGGCGAGGGCGACGGCCGTTACGTACAGCGTGAGCAGCAGTGCGAGCAAGTGCTCTCCTCCCGGGGTTAGGGCACGGGCGCGATATCGCCCAGCGCCTCGTCCTCGTCGAACCCGGCCATGAGGTTGAAGTTCTGTGCGGCCTGGCCGGCCGAGCCCTTTATCAGGTTGTCTATCGCCGACACGACGACCGCGGTCGACGAATCCTCGTGGACCGCCACGCCGATGTCGCAGAAGTTGGTCATCTTGACGTGGCCGGTGCGCGGCAGTTGCCCGGCCGCAAGCACCCGCACGAACGGCTCGGCCTTGTACTTCTCCTCGTACAGGCCGTGAAGGTCGGCCGCGCTCATCTTTCTCCGCAGCTTCATGTAGCAGGTCGAGAGTATGCCCCTCGTCATCGGAGCCAGGTGCGGCACGAAGAGGACCGATGCAGGCCTTCCGACCCCGTCCGAGAGGACTTGCACCATCTCCGGCTGGTGTTTGTGGACGCCGACGCCGTAGGCGAAAAGCGTCTCGTTCGTCTCGGCGAAGATGAAGGCGTTTCCGGGGAAGCGCCCGGCGCCCGAGGCGCCGGTCTTCGCGTCGACGACGACGTGGTCGTCTTCGACCTCGCCCGAGGCAAGCAGCGGCCACGCGGCCAGGGCTGCGCCGGTCGGGTAGCAGCCGGGGTTGGAGACGAACTCCGCGCCGCGGATCTTATCCCGGAACATCTCGGGGAGGCCGTAGACGGCCTTGCCCAGCAGCATGGCGGCCTCGTGGGGCCCCTTCTTATAGTACTTCTCGTACACGGCCCGGTCGCGGAGGCGGAAGTCGCCGCTGATGTCGACGACGCGCACGCCCCGGGCCAAGAGGTCCGGCACTGCGGCCATGGCGACCCGGTCGGGCGTGGCCAGGAAGCAGTAGTCGGCCGTCTCAGCGATGTCGATATCGCCGGGGTTGACGACGAGCGCCTCCAGCCGTCCCCGGAAGGCCGGGACGAGGCTCCCGAGAGGAGCGGGCTCGTCGACGACGGCCACGAGGGCGGTGAGCTCGACCTGTGGGTGCCGGAAGAGTATGCGGGCCAGCTCGGCGCCGGTGTATCCGGTGACTCCAACAATGGCTACTCGTACCATTTCGCCGGTTTTCCTTACGTAGTGGTGAACACCCAATTATAGAGGCGGCGCGGGGCCGCTGACAGCCCAAAAACGAAGCGAGCAGAAGTGTGGGCTTCTGCTCGCGAGGCCTGCTTTCCCTTGTGGGTACTCGGCCTCGCGCAGCGGGGCGGCTGCGCGGGCCGTCTCCGTCTATCTCTTGGAGAACTGGAACCGGGCCCGAGCGCCGCGCTGCCCGTACTTCTTACGCTCTTTCATCCTCGGATCGCGCGTGAGGAAACCGCCCTTGCGCAGGGCCGAGCGGAGGGACTCATCCATCGCGACGAGGGCGCGTGCTATGCCGTGGCGCACGGCTCCGGCCTGGCCGGCGGTGCCGCCGCCCCGGACGTTGGCCACAACGTCGTACTTGCCCACCATGTCCGTCGCCTCGAGGGGCTGGAGGAGGACCATTTTGGCCGTCGGCCTGCGGAAGTACTCGTCGCAGTCGCGGCCGTTGATGAGGAAATTGCCCGAGCCGGGCACGAGCCTGACTCTGGCGACGGCCTCCTTTCGCCGTCCGACGGCGATGGGGATCTCGGCGGCGGCCATATGCTACTCTCCTCCTCGCGCGGTGAGGTCTATGGGCGTCGGGTTCTGGCCGGCGTGCGGATGCGTTTCGCCGGCGTAGACCCGCAGCTTGCGGTACATCTTTCGGCCCAGCTTGTTGTGGGGCAGCATGCCACGCACGGCCCGTTCGATGATCTTCTCGGGCGTGTGGGCCATCATGTGGGCCACTGTCTCGATCTTCCCGCTGCCCGGTCGCGTGCCGTGGCGGAAGTATTCCTTCTGTTCCATCTTCTTGCCCGAGAGGTACACCTTGGCGGCGTTTATCACCACGACGTGATCGCCGTTGTCTCGGTCGGGCGAGTAGATGGGCTTATGCTTACCGCGAAGGACCATGGCGATTCTCGTCGCGAGCCTGCCGAGGGTCTCCCCCGAGGCATCGACGAGGTACCAGGCGCGGTCTTTCTCTTCCAGGTTAGGCAAATATGTCTTCACTGCGCGTGGGCCTTTCTCCCTATGGTCGCGCCGTCGACTGTCCTTCCGGGCCCGCCGTGGCCGGCCCCGCCCCGGCCGCTGCAGCCGCTCCGGTGCCGGTCCGTTGCCGGTGTCGCCCCCGCCCGTCCCGGCCCCTCTGTGGGGCTGTGGGAGGGGGGCGACGCGAAGGATATTTATACATGTATCGGCGCGTTTTGTCAAGGGGTAACGGATCTTTGCCCCGGCTGCCCCGGCTGCCCCGGGGGGCCGGCCTTCCCCGTGACCCGCGGCCCGGCTCCTGCCCGCCGCCCCGCTTGGCCGCCCCGTTGCGGCCCTGGAGCCCGGCGGCCCGGCTATGCCGGCCGCGGCGCGCCCGGCTGCTCCTTGACGTACACGTCGTGCTGGGGGAAGGGGATGTGGATGTCCGCCGCCCGAAAGGCGTCGTCTATGGCGTAGTTGAGCCGGCTGACCGTCTGGGGCTGCCGCCGCGGGTCGCCTATCCACACGAGGAGCTCAAAGGTCAGCGCCGAGTCGGCGAAGCCGGTGAACCACACCTCGGGCCGGGGGCTGCTCAGTATGCCGTCGTCGGCGGCCGCGACGTTCAGGAGCGTCTGTCTCACGAGGGGCACGTCCGACCCGTACGCCACGCCCACGGGCACGTGCACGCGGACCTTGGGGTCGCCGTGCGACCAGTTGGTGACGCGTCCGGACACGAACTCGGAGTTGGGCACGATGAGGGACACGTTGTCGGGCGTGAGGAGGACCGTCGAGCGCAGGTTGATGGCCCGCACCTCGCCCCAGCTATCACCCACCGTCACGCGGTCGCCGACGTTTATCGGCCTTTCCAGCAGCATAATGACGCCGCTGACGAAGTTGTCGGCAATGTTGCGCAGGCCGAAGCCCAGCCCAACGCCCAGCGTCCCGCCGAGGACCGCCAGGCTGGTCATCTCTATTCCCACCACGGCCATCGCCACGAGAACGCCCGCCGTGAGTATGGCGAAGTGGAGCACGCGGAGGAAGACGAACTCGACGCCGGGGTCGACCTTCATGCGGCTGAGGACTCCCCTGCGCACGACCGAACGGGCCACCCTCGATACTACCGAGGCGGCTATCAGCACGGCGATGCCGACGAGGACCTTCGCCAGGCTGAGCGAGAAGGCGTCCGCGCCCTGGCCGAAGCGGACGGGCGTCGTCATAACGGCGTGGATCTTTTGGAGCCATTCGGGCATGGCGTGTCTCCCCGTTCGGCGGTGGGCGGTTGGCCGACCCTCGGGGGTAGATTAGTCGGCCGGGGCCGGTGGTGTCAACGGTCTGGGGCGGGGTGGGTGGGGGTCGCGCCGGGCGCGCCGGCCCCGGAAGGGCCTACTGCCGCAGTAGCCGCTTGACACCGCCGCCCTTGCGTGGTACCCTCACTTCTCGGCAAAACCACGCCTCACGCCCTGAGGCCGAGGAGGAAGAGCGAATCGTGTACGCGGTTTTTCAGTCCGGCGGCAAGCAGTACCGGGTGTCGCCCGGCGATACGGTGGATTTGGAGCTTCTTGAGGCCGAGCCCGGCAGCGAGGTGAGCCTGGACGACGTGCGGTTCGTCGGCGGCTCGGGCGAGGCCCTGGTCGGCACGCCCACGGTCGACGGTGCCTCGGTCATCGGTGAGGTCGTCGGCGACGTCAAGGGCCCCAAGATCAGGGTACTGACCATGAAGCGTCGCAAGGGAAGCAGGCACCACGCGGGTCACCGCCAGCGTCACACCCGGGTGCGCATAGTCGACATCAAGACCCCCTAGGGGGCGCGCAGGGGGGCAGCCGAAGGGAGCGAAGGTAGGGGAGCGAGTGGAAGGGGCGGGGAGAGTAGATTCATGGCCCACAAGAAGGGTGGCGGCAGCTCACGAAACAACCGCGACAGCCAGGCCAAGCGTCTGGGTGTGAAGCGATACGGTGGGCAGGCTGTGTCCGCCGGCAGCATCATCGTGCGTCAGCGGGGGACGAAGTTCGCGCCGGGCCGCAACGTCGGCCGCGGCGGTGAC